>Ga0209335_10000371_pt1 | contig 53383 bp, 53 predicted proteins | sample COG_09_FD_184753 | JGI IMG/M metagenome (GOLD analysis project Ga0209335, IMG submission 184753) | Pelagic Microbial community sample from North Sea - COGITO 998_met_09 (SPAdes) (version 2) | ecosystem: Environmental > Aquatic > Marine > Neritic zone/Coastal water | place: Helgoland, sampling...
CATATTATTCATATTATTCATATTATTCATATTATTCATATTATTCATATTATTCATATTATTCATATTATTCATATTATTCATATTATTCATATTATTTATATCGTCTGGATATTCAAGAATATTATTTATATTTTCATCATTATTAAAATTCGGAATTTCATTTATGTTTGCCATTTATATAGAAAATTAATTAATAATAAAATAATAACGAATATAAATGTTGATAATAATATATAATGAATACAGATTTGACCACTTTAAAAAAGGTTGATGATAAAAAGAAAAAGAATGATGAAGAAATTTTACAGAAATGGACAGAAGCACAAGAAGAATTGTTAGCAGAATGGTCCGAAAAGGCAGCATGTTTCAGATGGTTACATAGCAGATCCGAAAAGTCTTATAGGAAAAAAAATTATTCATTTACGATACCTGTAATTATATTATCAACATTAACGGGGACTGCTAATTTTGCGATGGACTCATTTGTACCGGAAGAATATAAACCGATAGCAATGGGGTGTGTTGGTGGTGTTAATATATTTGCTGGTATATTATCGACTTTACAGAATTTTTTAAGATATGCTGAATTATTGGAAACACATAGAATGTGTGAGGTACAGTGGTCAAAATTTGGTCGTAATATATCTGTTGAATTAGCGTTAGATCCAATAAGAAGAAAACCTGCAAATGATTTTTTAAAGGTATGTAGATCTGAATATGATCGTTTAATAGAACAATCACCTCCAATTGATGATCTAATAATAAATCAATTTAAAAAAGTTTTTAAAAATTCAGATATTAAAAAACCTGATATATGTAATGGTTTAGATAAGTGTAAAATTTTCACTCCAAGCGAGGATGAAAAAAAATCAAATATTGTTGCTGATGCTGGATTAAAATTATTAGAAAAAAAGAAAAATAAATGGAATACCCCCAAAGAATTTCAAGTTATTGATAAAATGAAACACACAGATAACAAAGAAAATTTTAAAAAAGAATTAGATGATTTAAAAAATTTTAATAAAGTTTCATCTTTAAAAAATAAATTAAAAAATGTAGATGTAAATTCTAAAGAAAATACGAATCCTCAAGATAAAATAAATACAATTGTTAAATCATTGAGTGAAAATATAGATGAGAAAGGTGGAAAAATAGAAGAAAAAATAGATGAAAAAATAGAAGAAATAATTCCTGACATAGAAAATAATTTAAAAAAATCTGATAAAGATTCAGAAGACAATGATGAAACAAAAGAAGAAATGGAAAATTTTTTAAAAGGTATAAATGATAATTAAATTATAATCTATAATATATATTATGAATAAAACTCTAAAAAAAAATATTAGAAGGAATAATCGGAGAACTCTTAAGAAAAGAGTAAAAAGAGAAAAAACAAGTAATAAATCAAATCGAAGATCTATAAAAAAATCTAATACTAGATCAGAAAAAAAAGATAGAAAATCTATAAAAAGAAAAGCTAGAAAGTCTTTAAAAAAAAGAATAAAAAAAAATCAAAAGGGTGGTATTTCTCCATTAGTTGGTATTGGTATAGCTGCGGGATCAACAATTGCGGCGGCTGCTTATGCAGGTTTTAGGTTGATAAATATGATAAATGATAAAACACATATTGATATATTATTATCATCATCATTTATAGATTATTTACCGAAAATAACAGTTGTCGAGACAAAAGAATATATGGAACAATATTTAAAGTCTGTATCAACTGTTCAATTTTTTAATTTAATTATTGAAAGGGAAGAATTATTATTATCAAAAACTATAAATTCAATAATAATGGAAGTTTCTGATAAATATAAAAATAATGAACAAATGATAAAATTAAATCATTTAGTAAAAGATTATCAAACTGATAATTATTTTGATTTAATAGAGGATTTATCAAGTACTAATTCTGAAAAAAAAGATGAAGATTTTATAAGTAGCTTATTTTCTGATAATGATAAAGAAGAGGAGGAAAATAAAGAAGAGGAAGAAGATAAAGAAGAGGAGGAAAATAAAGAAGAGGAGGAAGATAAAGAAGAGGAGGAAGATAAAGAGGAGGAAGAAGATAAAGAGGAGGAGGAAAATAAAGAAAATAAAGAGGAGGAAGAAGATAAAGAAGAATCGAAACCAACTCAATACGGTGGCTTCGATTCAGATGAAGAATTAGATTTTAAACCAGATGCAACAGAAATACATTTTAGTAAAAATCCTTTAGTTAAAGAATTAGAAAAATATTTATTAGCAACTGCAAAAGAACCAGGGAAATCTGAAGATACGAGTGATTTTAAATTAGCGAGTTTATCAGTTAGAATGGTCGATTGGTATGACACAGTTATAACGGGTGTTTATGATGAAAATTTTAAGTCGAGTGTTGATGATTTATTAAAAAGTAGAGATTCACTGAAAATATTGGATACAAATACACAGGAGGAGATGAATATAAAAATGCAAATGATAAAAGATAATGATAATTTCAAGAATTGTGTACATAAAAAAATGAGAGAATGTTGTTTAAAACCTAGAGGAGTTTTAGATTATATAAAATCAAATATATCATGGAATAGTAATAAAAAATGTATATCATGTCCAGATAAAAGTTGTTTGATATATATACATGAAATTTATTATAGTTTTTTATTAGATAATTCAATTGATTTGAGTGTTATTGACAGACTTTATATATTAATTTTATGTGAATCAAGAATTTGTATTTTATCAAAATGTCTGTGTTTAGAGGCGATTCGTTGTCAAGATAATAATATGGAAGTGGTTCAAGATTTATTAACAAAGATATATTTAAGTGATAAAAAGATGAAAAATATTTACGCAACAGCTCCAGAAAATTTTGCTAAAATATCAAGAGGAGTATTAAAAAAAAAACAATTTGGTGGTATGGAATCAGAGGATAATGAATATATTAAAGAAAGAGAAAGAAGAGATGAATTAGAAAAGACAATGAAAGAAAAAGAAGGAGATGCTCCTGCACCGGCTACTCCTGAACCGGCTACTCCTGGATCGGCTACTCCTGAACCGGCTACTCCTGGATCGGCTACTCCTGAACCGGCTGCTCCTGGATCGGCTGCCCCAGGATTGGATGCTCCTCCATCTTCAGTAGAAACGGAACCTCCATCAGTTTCTCCGCAACCTGAAGGTGTCGATTCATTGGAAAATAAAGGACCAGGTGATTTTTCGGAACCTAAAAAATCTGAAGGAGAAGAGATGCTTCCTAAGGAAGAAATGGGTGAAGGGGAATCTCCACCGAATATAAATTTAGGAGATGATGATAAAAAGGATGAAGAGGATGGTGATCCAAGCAAATCAGATGGTGATATAAAAGATAATACTTCAGATTTAACTGGTACAGATAGATTTCCTTCTAAAGAAGAAGGCGGTGAGGATGAAATTCAAAAAATAAAAGATGAGAAAGAAAAATTAGAAGAAGAATTAAAAAAACAACGAGAAGAATTAGAAGAATATAAACAAAAAAATAAAGAAAATAATGATTATCTTACAGAAGAAATACAATCGGCTATAACATCAGAAAATAAAAAAGAATATGCTGAATTATTTGATATAGATGAATCATTGGAGGTTAAAGAAATGATGATTGCAATAGAAAAATCAAGAGTATTTAATTTGTGTTTATCGGTTACTGATTCAATGAAAAATGTTGAACAAAATAAAGAAAATATAAGATCATTCATGAAATTATATAGTAAAAATCCGAAATTATTTGTATTTATAAGACCCGATATGATAGCGGAAAGAGTATTTATGGTTCAAGAAAGTGATTTTAATAAAGTATCATTAATTAGAATAATTATAGAAGAAGAATTAAAGAATGAAAATATAGAAACATTGGTACAATTGGCGTGTTTATGTTTTATTCATCCAACAGAATTATCGAATGAATATATATCGGAATACAGTGAACCTTTAAAAAATATGATATTCCAGAGTTTGATATTTATATTATTAATGAATAACGGAGATAAAGAAAATATAAAAATAGTAGAAGATGTATGTAATGTAATGAAAATGAATGGTAAACATATGGAATTATTACTATTTCAAGAAAAATTAAGTTTATTAAAAAATTTAGGATCAAAAGAATCAGAATTATTTGGAGATTTATTAGATATGAATGTTCAACCACTGGTTGTAAGACAAGAAAAATTATCCAAAAAGTTAAAAGAAAAAGGAATAACATCAAAAGTTTCTATGGAATGTGTAGATGAAGAAAAAAGATTATTAGAAGAATTTAAAAATAAAAATCCGAGTAAATTAAATGCAGAAAAATTATTATTTTTAAAGCAATGTAGTCGTGAAAGAGAAAAATCAATAGAATTATTAGACAATTAATGTATTTTATTTTATTTTATTTTTATTTTTATTTTTATTTTTATTCAAATGAAAATTTAAAATTTTCATCATTACAATCATCGTGGTCATCTTCAACATCTAATAGATTGTCTATATTACTGTGATCAATTTCATAAAAGTCTTCTTCAGATATCCCTGTTTGAGATAATTGAGATAATAACTGATTTTCGTCTAATAATATATCAGAATAACCTGTTCCAGAATTAATCATTTGTCCCATCATGATATTGCTAGAGACACCAGTTAAATTATCAATTTCAGAGAATATGGATGATTTTATTAATTGATCAGTTGTGTCTTCAAAAGAACATTTAGCAAGAGGACCAATATTAGATTTTTTGATACCTTGACGATTAATAGATATTAATTCACCTTTAGATGTCATAGAATCGCATAATAATAATATATGCCTTAAATTGATATATTCAGATGCATGTTCAACGACTTCAATAATTTCTTTCATTAATATTTCTCGAGTTGCTTCAATACCGAGAATTTCATAAATTTCAATAATATTATTGGAGTAACATTTATTTTCATTAATATAATCATTGTTCATAATTTCCAATAAATTGACTCCTTCAGTAATTAATGTATATTCTTTATTTGAAATATTTTCATGATTAATTTTATTAATTACATTATTTTCAGAAACAATAATATCAGTAATATTTTTGATACCTTTAATGACTATATTATTAAGAATATCTTCATTAATATTTTTAAATGTTGAAATAATATCTGTTTGGTCTTGTATTCCAGGTTTTGCTTCAATATCTTTATCGGTAATTAAAGAAATCCTTCCAATTAATTCTTTGGAATTATCATCTGTATATGTAAATATTAATTTTGTTGGATCATAATTTAATAATGCGAGATAAGTATCTTCCATAACAATACCTTTATCCATCATAAGTTCTTTATTAAATTTATATCTAATAATCCAAGGTGATATAGATTTATAATCTTCTTCATTGTATTCTAAATTGCAAAATTCTTTATAAATTTCAATCATTTCTTTATCTTCATCAATAATAGTTTCAGTTAAATTATTAGGATCATAATGAATACTTGTTGAGATAACAATATCTTTAAAAGTGGTATATTCAAGAGAATTTTTAACATATTTAGATTTATTTTTATCATTATATTCAGGGTTTAAGAATATTGTTGTTGAAGGTGATTTAATATTTTTACTAAGATGTAATAATTCTTTCAGACGAGGGATACCACGAGTAACATTAGATTTAGCACTGACACCAGCAAAATGGAAAGTATTGAGAGTCATTTGTGTGGCAGGTTCACCGATACTTTGTGCGGCAATAGGTCCGACCATTTCACCTGGTGATATAATACAATCATTAAATTTTGTATAAATATATGATGTTATTAATTTATATTGTTCTTTAGTGATATTAAATTCATTAATTAAGATCTTGGGATTAAGATGAACATCAACTAATATTTCTAGAATTTTATTATTTTTAAATTCTTCAGTAATATATAATGAATCAATTAATTTTTGATTTTCTTCAAATATTTCAATTGGATCGATATTTGATTTCTTTTTCATTTTAGAATTAATTTTAGTAAAATTAGTTACTATTCTTTGTATATGAACAGGATAATTTATATTATTTTCAATATTACCATTAAATATTTTATAAATTAAATATTCTCTATGATTTAATATTTTTTTGTAGGAATTTTCCATAATTTCTTCAATATTTTCCAATTTGCTAAATTCTTCATAAGTTTTTTTATTGAGATGTTTTTTCCAATTAGTTTTTTTATTGTAATAAAATTTATCTGCAATATCATCAATAGATAATTTAGTAATAATAAGAGGTTGAGATTCAATAAATGTACCATCCATACCATCATCCCCATATATAAATTGAACAATTGTACCAGAATTATCTCTAACAGAATAATCAAAATGAACTTTAAGATCTTCCATAGATTTCATTAATTGTCTTTGAATATAACCAGTTTCAGATGTTTTGACCGCTGTGTCAATTAAACCTTCTCTCCCACCCATTGCATGGAAAAAGAATTCTTGTGGTGTTTGACCAGAAATAAATGAATTTTCCACAAATCCCCTTGCTTCAGAAGAATCATCAAACTTATAATAATGAGGTAATGTTCTGTCATTAAATCCGTAAGGGATTCTTTTACCATCTACATTTTGTTGACCTAGACATGCTACCATTTGTGCAATATTTGTTAATTTACCTTTAGAACCTGAATTAATCATAAATGTTACTCTATTTTTTTCATCTAAATTAGAGAGAGCAACTTTACCTGTATTTGAAATAATTTCATTTAAAATTGAATTAACTTTAGATTCAAAGAAATCTTTATTTGATTGACCAGGAAATCCTTCAAAAATATCTAAATGAATTTCTTGTTCAATAATATTAATTTTTTTCTTTTTTTCCTTGATAATATCTTTAATTTTTAAATTAGTATTATTATCAGCGATCATATCACTAATACCGACACTAAATCCTTCTACTAATAATATATATGAAACTATTTTTTGTAGATCATTAATAAAATCGTGGGCTCTCATATTACCTAGATCATTATTGATTGTATGGATAAGACCTTTAGAAGTTTTAGAGAATAAATTTTTATCAAATGTACCTTTTTTGATATAACCATCAACGATATTAACAATATTCATTAAATCATTATTTTCAACTAATAATTTTTTATTATTAGAAATATTTTCATCATCAGTATTAATATCACGATTATTATCAAATAAAGAATTTTGCATTTTAACATTAATATTTTCGGGTATAATATATGATAATATACATTTACCGGACCACAATTCAACATCATTTCCATTAAATTGAATAATTTTATCAGGATCGGGTATTTTACCGTTATAGGTTGATAAATCACAAATAATATTCATCATTTGTTTTTTTGTATAATAACAAGATTCAACACATTTATTAGTTGAAGAATCATTTTCTATATCATAAATATTAGTATTTTCATTAAAATAGAATTTTTTACCTTTTTCATATTCGATAATTTCAGAATTAGTTAATTTATAAATACCTAATAATGTATCTTGAACAATAGTAATAATCGGTTTATTTTCTCTTGGTGATATAATTTGATTATTTACTGATGCAATATTAATTAATTCTGTAAGTGAATGATAAGATTGAGGAACATGCATATTCATTTCATCCCCATCAAAATCAGCATTATATGGGGGAGTTACAGAAACATTTAATCTAAATGTATTACCAATTTTCATAACCTTCACACGATGACCCATCATACTCATCTTGTGAAGGGATGGTTGACGATTAAATAATACATAATCACCATCAATTAAATGACGATTTACAATATCACCTTTTTCTAAAACAATATCATTTTTATTTTCACTTGTAATAGAAATTTTTTTCTTATTTTTTTTTATAATACTTTTTACACCCGGCCATTTCGTAGTACCATTTTTAATATACAATGCTAAATTTTCTATATTAAAATCATTAACTTTTTCAGGAAATGTTAAATTCATAGCTATTTTAAGAGGTACACCTAACTCATCTAAATCTATATTAGGATCAGGTGTAATAACACTGCGTGCTGAAAAATCAACTCTTTTTCCCATTAGATTACTACGAATACGACCTTCTTTACCTTTTAATCTTTGACAAATTGATTTTAATGGTCTACCAGAACGATGAGTAGATTGATTAACACCGGGTAATTCATTATCAATTAATGTTGCAACATGATATTGCACTTGATTTGTCCAATCATCAATTATTTCACTGCGACATCCCGATTCAATTTTCTTTTTTAATCCATTATTGAATTGAATAATATCCGACAATTTATGAGTTAAATCATCATCCATCCTTTGTGAATCACCTTGTTTAACAGAAGGTCTTACAGCAGGTGGTGGTACAGGAACAATAGAACATATCAACCATTCTGGACGACACCAAGTAGATGAAAATCCTAATAAATTACAATCTTCATCGGTTATTTTTTCAAATAATGCTTTAACATATTCGGCTTGAATATTTTGTTTTTTATCCATTGATTTCCAAATAGCTTCAATTCCAACACATGGATTTAATTTATATCTATCTGGTTGTTTACAACCACATCCATTTTCAGTTTCATGACCACAACGACCAATATTAGATGATAATTTATATATTTCATCCCAACGATCACGATTACATTTTTTACAAATTGATTCAATAATTGGTTTATCTTTATTTATCAATAATTTAGAACAACGAAAACATACACATTTTAATATTTTAATAATAATATCCATGAATTGATAATTATATACGGGTCTTGCTAATTCAATATGACCAAAATGACCAGGACATTCCATATTATTTAAACCACATGTATTACATAATTTACCCATATCTGTTGTTCCCATACGAATATCAAATAATCCTTTTACAACAGGAACATCTTTATCATATGTTTCTCTTTTTGTAATTTCAACAACCGATTTATTTCTTATTTCATCGGGGCTCATTATACTAAATTGTAACCCCTTGATATTTTTAACAGGTGGTTCGATTTTGTCCATTGTATCTATAATTTATATGATAGAAATATATTTAAATATAAATATTTAATTATTAAATAATAATTAATAAATCAAATTTGATTTTGCTTCAAATTTTAAATTATTTAATATTATGAATACTCGTTCAAAAACAAAATTATTAAAACAAGAGGTGCAAGGTTTGCAAAATATGGAAGAAATAAATGGAAATAATGATATTTCTGATAGTGAATCATCAAATTCTACTGAATATGAAGAATTTGATAACAATGGTAATTTAAAAGATTTTATTGATGATTCTGAATTAAAAAAAAAAAAAAAAAAAAAAAAGAAAGTTAAATAAATTTATGAAAAAAAATAAAAAAAATAATGATATTAATAATCTTTTATTTTCATATATTTTACTGAAAGCAAATGAAACAAATAAAAAAAAATTTAAAAAAAATAAAATAAAAACTTACGAAGATAAAAATTTAGATATAGAATTAGATGATTCACAATCAGAGAATAGTAATTCATCGAAATCATCAAAATCATCAAAATCATCGAAATCATCAAAATCATCGAAATCATCAAAATCATCGAAATCATCGAAAATTAGTGTTATTGAAATAGATATTAATGATGATATTAGTGGAGATATTAGTGGAGATATTAGTGGAGATATTAGTGAAGAAATATCAGAAAATAGTGGAGAAACATCTGATGAAGATTATTTATTTGAATATGATGAAACAGATGAAAAATATGAAGAATTAATTGATAAACAATTATCATTAAATTCAGAAGAATCAAATATGGAATATTATCATTATTTGCCTAAAAAAAAGAAAGAATTAATTTATCAAAAAACAAAAGAAATATATGATTTTAGTGGAACTAATATTCCATTAAGATTTAAGATTATTAATTCTGAAATGGATATGAAAACAAAATCAATTGCATTAGAAAATTTAGATAAAATGGCAGAAATGGATGTATCAACTGGTGAACATAGTAAAATGGACCATTGGATCAATGGATTGATGAAATTACCATTTGGTAAATATAATTCGATCCATGTGAATGAAAATAGCTCTTTTGATGAAAAAAAAGATTATATTAAAAATACTTATAAAATTTTAAATGAAGCTATTTATGGTCATTTAGAAGCAAAAACACATATATTACAAGTGATTGGTAAATGGATGAAAAATCCAAATAGTGGTGGTAATGTCCTTGCAATTCAAGGACCCATGGGTAATGGGAAAACAACATTGGTTAAAGAAGGTATTTCTAGAGTATTAAACCGTCCATTTCATTTTGTAGCTTTAGGTGGGGCATCAGATTCAGCATATTTTGATGGTCACTGTTATACATATGAAGGTTCTCGTTGGGGAAGAATTGTTCAAATTTTACAAGATTCCAAATGTATGAATCCTATCATCTATTTTGATGAATTAGACAAAATTAGTGATACAGCTAAAGGTGATGAAATTACTCATATGTTAACTCATTTAACAGATCCATCACAAAATTCATTATTTCAGGATAATTATTTCCCTGGTATTAATATTGATTTATCAAAAGCATTATTTATCTTTTCATATAATGATGAATCAAAAGTTAATAAAATTTTAAAAGATCGTATGTATGTTATTAATACAAAAGGTTTCAAAATTAATGATAAAATTAAAATTTCAAATGAATATTTAATACCCGATATTTATAATACTTTTGCATTTGATATAAATGATATCATATTTACCGATGAAATTATTAAAAATATTATAGAAAAACACACTGATAATGAAGAGGGAGTTAGAAATTTAAAAAGATGTATAGAAACAATTGTTTCTAAAATTAATATTCATATCTTATCTGATGGAGATGATCAATTATCATTTAAATTAAAAGATTGTAAATTACCAATAAAATTAACAGATGAACATATTGAAATTTTATTAAAAAAAGATAATTTAAATAATAAACCTCCTTTTGGTATGTATTGTTAAATGATTAATTATAAAGATATAAAATTCCCATAATTAACATAATAATATTTTCAGATAAAGTCACATAAGATAAAGGAATATGAAAAAATGATCCTAAACATCCACATCTTAATTCTTTACCTTTATACAAACTAATTAAAACGCTTACAATACTAATGATCATTAACAAGATAATTAATTTTATTAAATTTTCTATTTGATAATTTTTTATTAATAAAACTCCTATAATTATTTCTATAAATGGATAAAAATAAGAATATAAATTTATTTTTTGTGATATGATATCATATTTATTAAAAATTTTTGAAAATTTATGGATATCATATATTTTTAATAATCCAAAAATAAAAAATATAAATCCCATATAATTTAAAATTTTATTGTCAAAATTAGTATCATTTTCATTGTGATCTATATTTTTTGTATAATAATCTGATAAAATATAGATCATGATGAAAATACATAATATTAAAAGAAATGATTGCGTTTTATTTAACATATATTTATCAGATATTTAAAATTCTATGGTACTTTATTTAATTCATTTAACCACTGATTAAAGAAAATATAATTATATTTTTGATAATTAAATTCTACTAATTCTTTATAATTTGCTTCTCTATCCCATCCATTTGAACCACCATCCATGTGATTAAATAATAGATGATTATATAAATTACATGATATCATTTGAACATGACCCATTCCCATATATCTAAAACCAAAATCAAATACAACATTATCTGGATTATCTTTACATAATTGTTGATATCTTTCTAAACACTGATTTAATGACATAATCGTCCATCCATTAATATATATTTCTATATCGGGATCTCCTGTAATTTCATAAATTAATTTAACATGACGATTTAATGAATCTGGTAATTCGGGGATAGATTTAAAATTTTGTTCAAAATCCACTTGATTAATATCATTATTGAAAAATGGTTCAATGGAGGATTGGTAATTTTCTTTAGAAGTTTTAGATTTTTTTAATAATTCCAAAATTGTATTAATTTGTTTTTTTTTCTCTTTAATGTGTTTATCCATATTGTAAATTATCTTATTTAATAATACAAAATATGCAAAATCAAATTTAAATTAGACGTTTATTATTTAAACATTCTTCTGACCAATTATCAGGGGGTGATGATAATTCATAATATTTATAAATATTATTAAAATCCTCTACTGTTTTTTTTTCACCATTACAATAATAATATTTATAAAAAAAATGTTGAATTTTATGAATAGAATCTATTTCAGGATATTTAATTAATATTTGTTTACCTAAATCAATCATAATAATTTTTGTTTTAAATGAATTACCCGCTTCTATCAACCATAATATATAATCATAAAAAAGATCATATTTATTTTCTTTTAAAATATCTTTATTATGATGATAACAATAACCATAATTAAAAATATGAGATTTATGTTTACATCTTTTACCATTTTTATTAGTAGCACAACATCTTTTAGTAGGACAAATTAATTTTAAATTATCGAGAGTATTATCTTTTATTTTATGATTATTGGTATTAACTTCGCGACATAACGGGCATTTTGTAAAGATATTTAAGTTGTTATTATAAACGAGAGATAAGTAGCATTGATAATGAAAAGTGTGATTACATGATAATTTATAATTATCTTTTTTAATTTTATTTAAACAGATGCAACATTCAGGATAATCATTTTGATTCATTTTATTTCTACAGTTATAATTAGAAGATATCTTTTAAATAATATATAATTATTTATATTATAATGTATAACTTATTATTTGGTCATAGAGAAACAAGGGACCTGATGATAGAGTTTTAGGGGATGTTTTACCACCAGAACCCGAAAGAGAACAGCATGTTGTTTTGGGTGATATTATGCCGAATATACCTGAATAGAACATTAAAATGGGATTCAGAGGTGATGGTGAAGATTATTTATTTATATGATGGAGAAGAAACAGTTGGCGAAAGAAAAATGAAAATGGCGATTGATGAAAGTTCTAAGAATCATGTTGAAAAGAAGGGGGAAAAAAAGTTTATATTTATTTCCTCAAGATAAAATATTATATTCTTACATTATATAGTTATTTTAGTTAATAATATATAACTTATATTATAAATGGAATTGCAAAAATCTCCTGAAATTGTTGTACAAGGTGAAGATATTGATCAAAGATTAATATACCTAGAAAGAGAATTAGAAGAGTGTAAACAAAGAATAAAAACATATGCCCCTGAATTACAATCTGTACCTTTATCTGTACCTTTACAAGAATCTTTATCAGCTGTTAAAATTACAAGGATAAGTGGAAGAAGAGGTGATCTTGTTGATTTAATAAGGTTACATTTAAATACAGGTGAAGTTAAAGAATATGGTAAAATGGGTGGTTATGAAATTGAACCAATTGACCTTGATATGGATGAATATATTTCACTTGTACAACATTATCCCGATAGATATGGATGTATGGGTCATGCTATTAGATTCCATACAAACAAGAAAATTATTTTATTAACAGGCGTTCGTCATGGTATAGATAGTATTGGAGGAGAAAATGCGTGGCATCAATCCCATCAATTTGCGGTTCCTCGGGGGGAAAGTTTAATAGGATTAAAAATTGGCAGTGCTGGGCGTCCAAACTTGTTAAGAGGAATTGAAACTAATGTTGATTTTCTAAAATACAAATTAATGGTAGAACAAAAAGATGGTTTGTTATGTACACCTAATTTTAATAAGACACATATTATGGTCCCCAGAGGCCTTTGGAAGGGAATGTTTTTACATGATGCTTTATATACCATTTTAAGTCACCCAAATTGGGATACAAAAAAATCAAGTGGATTTCAGAATAATCAAAGAGGAGATTTTATATTAAAGCATTGGATCAATGCGGTCTTTGGTCAGAAAAAAAGATATCCAGATGCCCATAATTATGCTGAATATTTTGTTAATGAATTTTATCAAGGGAAAGAAAGTATTCAAGATGTTGATCCACCGTTATCAGTTGTCCCATTACCAACTGGGGGGGCATCTCAATCATCTTTTGGATTAGATTTACCAGAAGGTTTTAACTTAGCGGATATGGTTTCAGGGGGGGCAAGTGGAGCGGATATGGTTTCAGGGGGGGTAAGTGGAGCGGATATGGTTTCAGGGGGGGCAAGTGGAGCGGGCCAACGGGTGAGGCGGACATTCAAAAAAGGCGGGAGGGTCATCTGGAGGTCTTACGATGACCCTGATCTCGCCGATGTTCCATACGACCCCTCTCTCTGCTCCAAGAGGATTTGGAATGGAGGTCTCGGCGCTCAATGCCAATCTGCCAAAATGGGAGGAGATAGCAGCAGCGAGTTTTGTACTCGCTGCACAAAGGAGTTTGGTGACAAAGGAGCTCTTCCCTTTGGTTACTATGATCAGGAGAAACCAGAATTTGACCTGGTCACTGGCAAGGCTCTTCCATGGAAGAAACCTGGTGAATCCATCGATTTTTTTTCAAACCCATCTATGAAGGTCTCCGAGATCCGCGAAATGCTCGAAGAACGCGGCCTCGATTCTTCTGGCAAGAAAAAAGAGATCGAGGAACGTCTAGACGCTTATCTCAAAGCCGAGGAACAACAGGATCAAGAGGATCAAGAGGATCAAGAGGTGATCCATGAATCACCTCTTGAAGATTTCAAGGATACGGAGAAGAACCCTAAGATGAAGGGGCGAAGTAAATATAAAAATAAAAAAAAAAGAAAAAGTAAGAGAAAAACTAGGAAAACAAGGAAACCCAGGAGAACCAGGAGAACCCAGAGAACCAGGAGAACCAGGAGAACCAGGAGAACCAAGAAAACCAGGAGAAAACAAATGGGGAGATATCTTTTAAATAATATATAATTGTAATTAATATAAGATGAATGATAAATTATTAATTTGTTAAATTATTTAAATGATATATTAGAAATGAAAATATGTATGATAATTTTTATTTATCTGATGATAATTTAAAAAAAATAGATTTTTTTTTACAAAAAGGAAATATATTATTTATAACAGGGAAATCTGGGTGTGGTAAATCAACATTAGCGAAAGAAATTTTTAAAAATATATCAATAACAATAGATAGTTCATCTATAAAAAAATATAAAAATATAAAAGAAGATTTTTTCGATAAAATAAATAAAAAAAATATAATGATGATGTTTTCAAATAAAAAAGAAGATAAAGAAATTATAATAGATGATTTTGATGTTATTATGAAGCATGATAAAAAATTATTTTCAGAATTAATAATATTTTTATCAGGGAAAGAATTTTTTAATTGTAAATTTATTATTTGTTCAAATAATAATATATTATCGAATCGTAAAATAAAAAAAATTAAATATATTCATATAGATTTATCATATACATTGAGTATTTTTTATAAAATAGTAAATAATATTTTAAATAAAAAAAATATAAAAAAAAATTCGGATGAAATAGATAAATTGGTATATTTATCAAAATATAATTTAAATACGATATATTCTAATTTAGAATATTCAAAAAATATAGATATTAAAAATGATAATTTTGATACAATAGAAAATATACAATATGATATAATAAAAAAAGAATATAATATAAAAGATTTATCAAGATTATGTGAAACAACAGAAAATATTATATCATTAAATTTGTTAGAAAATTGTGATAAAATAATAGATAAAAAGGATTATTTCAAAAATTTGGCATATATTTATCGTAATTATGTTTATTCGGATATATTTGATACATTTTCGATTTTGCATCACAATTATGATTTTAAAAAATATATAATATCATCATCAATATATAATTTTTGTATTTATAAAAAAAAAAATATCAATAAAATAAATTTAATTTATAATAAATATATTTGTAGATCAATTATGATTGTAAATATAATGAATAATAATGATAATAATGAAACAGAATTAATATACAAATATTTATATTATATTAAAAATAATTATAAAGAAGAGTATTATAAAAATAATATAAAAAATATGAGATGTAAAAATTTAAAAAATATAATAAATTTATTTGAAAAATTTGAGAATTATAAAATAAATATTAAAGATTTACAATAATTATCTTTTGGGTTTAGTTAATTTATAAGTAGTAACAATTTCTCTATTATTCAATATTAAATGCATAGCTTTTTCAATTTGATCATTGTTTTGAATGACTTGTGTTAAATTATCTCTAATATTATGTTTATTTAGTGGTTTTTTGGTATTTCTTTGATTGCATTTAATTTTTCCATTATCAGTATTTAAATCCGAAATATTATATGATCTCATAAAGGATGTAATTTTTGGTTCTAAAGTTTTATTTTTTAATTTTTTTAGTTCTTTTATTTCTTTTTCTTTTTCCATAATTTGTTTATCAATATCGAGCCATTGTTTTACTTGAGTTTTAAATGATTTTAATTCATCATTATTTATTTCTTGTAATGTATTCATAAACATATCTTTTATTATTGTTTTTAAATTATTTTTTATTTAAAAACTTATAAATAAAACTACTATGGAATATAATGTAGAAAATGATAATATTATTGAAATAATGTATATTCAATATATTTATATTTTTATTTACATGGAACAAATAAAAACAATACAAAGATATTATCGTAATTATAAATTAAAAAAAAATATACAATTTGTAAAACATATTTTAAGTATGCAAAGATGTTTAGATGATGTCATAGAATTTTCATATTTACCACCAGATAATAATTATCCATTAATAAAAAACGGTGGTTATCATTATCGTGAGGGATTAGATAATTTTAATTGTTTAAGAGAATATTTTAATTAAATTATTTTTAACAGTTTTAATGTATGGTCTATTTTTAATATCATAAGATATACATTTTTTAATAATTTTAGATAATTCTTTTTCTTCTTTATTTAAGGTGAATAAAGAATTTTTAACTTCATTATAACATTCAGTATAATCGTCCCCATCTTTCCAAATTTCACCGACCCACAATTCTAATAATAAAACCCCCAATGAATAAATATCTCCTCTTTTTGTGATATAACCATCAGAAATATCTGGTGACATATAACCCAATGTACCCATATTTTCATCAGAATAAGTATAAGATTCATTTTTAAGATTACAAGAGCAACCAAAATCAATTAAATAAATTAAATTTTCTTTTGCATCATAAATCATATTTTCTAATTTTAGATCACAATGGACAATATTATTGTTATGTAATTCTTCTATTGCATCACAGATACCTAATGAAATTTTTATTTTTGTTTCTTTATTGATAGTATAGATATAATAATAATTATTATAATTAAATTGATAATAATTAGGATCTATTTCTCTTTGTTGAAAAGTTGTCCATAAGATATAATCGCGAGTATAATCTTTAAGGTCAGGGTATTTGTAATCTTTTAAAATAATATAAAATTCAATATTATCATTAGTATCTTTGTAATAAGAATAACCATAAATATGACAACAATTATTTAGATTGTAAACTAAGGAATAATTATATAATTCATATGATAATTCATCATATAAATCATTAATATTAGAATAATTAAAAGAACTATATATTTTAATGATTATAGGATTATCGCGGTAAAATCCTTTACCGATAATTTCTCTATCTTTCCATAAAATATTTTTATAATCAATGTGGTTTAGGTTGTATTTAGATAATTTTTGTAGAGTATTCTCCATTTTGAATTTAAATTATGGTGGGTGGTGGTAATCAAATTTGTGTTGATTTATATGATTATAATCTATCTATTGATCTTATTGGTCTTTTTGATTTTTTTTTTTTAGGTTTAGATCCACCGCTGTTAGATCCACCGCTGTTAGATCCTCTCGTTTGGAGAATCGGTAGTCCAGATGCACCACCAGAAATTTCGGGAACAAAGCCTCCTCCAGAACTGGCTTCTGAAGAATGATATTGACTTTCCATAATTTTTGAAAAATTAGATACTAATTTAGAATTAATTTCAGGATATTTTGATATAGGAATACCTATTTCTGTTTCAAGAGTATTTATATCTTGAATTAATCTATTTCTTTCTATATTCCTTCTAAATGAAAAATCAGTTAAAAAGCTGTCAAACATATCTCTCCTCTCTTGTTGATTATATTCTGCATTTTCGGCAATTGTCTTCATACTAAATAGTAATCCCTCATCTAACTCATTTATTTGTGATTTTAAAATTTCTAGTCTTTTACTTTTATCAGTATTAGGATCCCTAACAGAGAGCCCTTTATCAGCTTTACCTTTTTTCTTTTTATATTTTTTTGTTTTATTTTTTTTGTATTTAGATCTTCCTTTTTTTGCTCTTCCTCTTATAGATCTGTGATAAGTACTTGAGGAAGATGATCTTTTTTTGGGAGGTGTTTTTACGCGAACCATATGAGAAAAGGTTCCATCATTTCTTTTTTCGTAGAGACAATCAACTAATTTGAAACCACATTTTTGGTAGCATTTGATGCCGGGTATGTTAGCTTTTTGTGAGCTTGTATCAACGGATAAAAATAAAGAATATAATTTACCTAATTTTTTAACAATTTCTTTCATTAAAAAATTGCATAATTTTTGACCGCGATAATTAGGATGAATATTTAATGTGGTGATAAAATAAAATTCTTTTGATAAAGGTTCAACTACATCTTTGGTATGTTTTTCTAAAAAAGCGGAACCAACTGGTTCATTATTGTGATATAAAACAGCTACAATATCATAATTATACATATCAAAACGATAATCATCTTGATCGTGATTAAAGGCCAGATTTACAAGACTATTTAATTTATGTTTTAAATATTGGGGTAATTCAATATCTTTAGGATATAAATGAACAACTTTCATAATATATATAAAGAGATATATATAAAAATATATACTCTTATGATAGAATATTCGGAAGAATCACTTGAAGAAATATTTAAAAATGATGAATTTCTAAATGATTATAATTTTTATATAGAAAACAATGAATATATTAATAATTTAAAAAATGTGTTAGATAAAATTGAGTTAAATAAGAAATATTTTAGATTAACAATAGATAAAAATATTGGTCATAAAAAGAGATATAAAAATAAAAATATTAGTGAAGATACTGTTGCAATTAAAGAAACACATAGTTTAGTGAATAAATGTTCAGATAAAAATTTATTAAATATTACTGAAAAAATAAAACTAAAATTAAAAGATAAAGATCATTTATCACAATTAATTATAGATTCAATAATAGAAAAGTGTGTATTAAATACAATTTATATAGAAATATATCTTAAATTAATAAAGGGGATATTTAATTGTAAAAATTTGAATGATATGGTTGAAATATCGGTTAATAGTGTTTATGAAAAAATGCAACAGACAGATATAGATGTAAATCAGAGTGAATATTTACAATTTTGTGATAAAAATAAAAAATTAGATAAATTAATAGGATATTCATTATTAATTACAGAATGTGAAAAAATGAATATTTTATCAGATAAAATACATCCATCATTAAATAATTTGATAGAAATTCTTGATAAAACAGAAGATAATGATGAAAAATACAAATGTAGTCAATGTTTATATAATATATTTAAATCATTATATAATGATTCAAAAATACCGTCTAATTATTATGAAAAATTAGAAAGATTAAAAACAAATGAAAAAAGTATGAAAATTAAATTTAAATATATGGATATCCTTGAAAGAAAATAATTATATATATATATAATATAATGAATAAAATGAGAAAAAGATCTTTACAGAGGATGAGGAGAGGTATAAGAGAAAGAAAAAGAAGATCATCTAAAAAGATTAGGAGACATTCTAAGAGAGTGAGAGATGCAATTGGAAGGTCAAAGAGAAGATCTTTAAGAAATAAAACTCAAAGAAATAAAACTCGAAGAAATAAAACTCGAAGGAGAAAAACTAAGAGAAGATCTTTTATGAGAGGGGGATGAGGGGGGAGAAAAACGGATAGCACACTGGGACCAACATCTGCTGGTAAAATAAAAATGTATGGAGGTGGATGACGGAATAATATTCAATATTAAATTATTGAAAATATAAATTTATAATATATAAATTTATAATATCTTATCATATGAAGATTTTTTATAAAAATAAATTTAAAAAATTTGAAAGTATAAGAATATCATTATAAATTTGATTTATTAATTTATTTAAAAGTTAAAGCGATATATAAGTTTATAATATAATGAGACTTTATCTAAGACCATTAAATGATAATATCAAGATGTTTTATAAAAACCATACTCACTATAAAGTTGGAGATTCAGGATTAGATTTATTCTTTCCAGAAAGAGTAGAGGTAGATCCTCATACTACAAAATTTATAGATTTAGGGATTCAATGTGAAGCGAAAAATGATGATGGTGGTAGGAATGTATCATATTATTTGTATCCTAGGTCATCAATTTCAAAAACACCATTGAGGATGGCAAATTCTGTTGGAATTATTGATGCAGGATATCGTGGTAATATTATGGTAGCAGTAGATAATATAAGTGATAAGCCATATGTTGTACAAAAGGGTCAAAGATTATTTCAGATTTGTGGGTCAACATTGGAGTCAATTGAGATGAAGGTAGTAAATGAATTATCTGATACAGATCGTGGTAATAATGGTTTTGGAAGCACAGGTCAATAAATAAGTTCTCCATTAGTATCATTTTTTTAAGTTTTCTTTTATTTTTTATTTTTGTTATAAATTCTTTTTACCATTATAATTTATAGAATAATTTATTCTAAGATAAATTATATGGATATTTTATTATTATTAATAATTGTGGTGGGATTAATAATGATAAATAAAAAAGATGGATATCAAAATAATGTAGGATATATGAAAAATATGTCAACAAATGAATATCCTGATGATACTGTTTTTTATGCTTGCAATGAAAAAGTTGAGTTAGAAGAATGTGATGGTTTAAATGAAGAAAATTGTGAATTAAATAGAAATTGTATATTTAATGAAGGTATGTGTCGAGCAAAAAGATTTCCAAATACTCATTATAGGGTAGTAAATAATTCAATAAAAGAGCCATTAGAGGGTACATTTTCTGCATTTTTAGATGTTTATGAATTAAGAAATTATAATCATTTTTATCATGCACCGATATGTGAGGATACGTATAATTTTGTCTCAGATTTTGAGAATCAATATAGACAAATAATACAAGAGGAAGATGAAATAGGGGGATTACTTGAGGAAGAAAAAGAACTGGATCAAAAATCACCTAAAGATTATAAATTTAATTATGAAAGTGCAGATTATAATGGTAATCGTATATTATATACAGGTGAATTACAAAATAAATTTTTGGAAGTAAAGGATGGTCTGAGAAGAAAAGATGATTTCAGTCATTTAGAGGGATATAATTCTGCATATGATACAATTTAAATGGGGGCGAACATTTTAATGATAAAATAAAGAATAACTAAAATTGGGGTCATAGTTTTGATATATCTTATATTTCCATCCATAGAATTAGGAGAATCAATAATGCTCATAAAATCAAAATAAGGTGCAATATTATATTCTACATTGACTTGATTATCATATAAATCCATATATAATCTTTCTAATAATAATGTTGTATTGGAGGGTTTATTACAAATTCTTGTTTCATATTCTTTAGAAATTTTGATAATATTTTTGATAGCTTGAGGAATAAGATGACCTAATTTTTGAATAATTCTATTTAATTGATAACGATCATCGATATCTAATTGTGTTAAATTAATACGATTCGCACCAACAATAGATAAAACAAGATGACCAATTTGCAACATTTTTTCTGAAACACCTGTTGTACAAATTGATTCAGAAATATTCAACATATTCATACATTCATTAATGTCAGATTCCTTTGCTAAAATAATTCTTCTTAATTTAGCTTGTAAATAGTTTATATCATCATTATTAAAATCTGTGATTTTGGTGTAACTTTTTATTCTTTGCTGTGATTCAGAATCATTATCTCCTGTATTTAGATGTTCATTGACGCAACTTTCAAAATTGGAGTCTATTGAGATACCAGATAATAAATCACTAAATGCTTTTACACCAGAAGTATCTTCTTCGGAGGTAGGATCTAATCTATCAAATTCAGATAACCAATAATCATATGCTTCTTCATAAATAATATCATTTGGACCATAATTATCTCCATTGCATTCCCATAAACCAGTAGAACTATCGCATCCACTGACAACTGATCCTCTTCCGGTATTAATTTGAGATCTCAATTCTCTAAGTTGTTGTTGTTTATTATTGGGATCACCGTATTTGTCAGGTAATACATAGATCGGGATTCTAGATTCTCCATCTTCTGTAAATTCACCTGGGACTCTACGGCCAAACATGGCTTTTAATTGTTGATCATTCATTTTAGGATTTGTTTCATTTGGGCCATATGATTCATATTTAGACCATAAACTTTGTGAATCAGACGATGTCCAATCTATTTGATTACGAACAGTTCTTTTTAAATTAAAAGATTGTTGTCTAGAGAACCAATTGGGTTCATCATATTGATTATCTTCTGGGCCTTTCGGTGTAGTTAATTGTTGACCTTGTTCATTAATATTAAATTCACGACACATGCCTAAAACCCCATCTTCTCTTAATTGTCTAATTTCATCGGTTTCATTGGTTCCGGGACATGGGGTACATTGTGATCTATTTCCTAAATTTTGAACATATTGATTTTCACCACAAATATTAAAACATAAAGTTTTATCATTAACAGACATTTCGGAAAAAGATGAAATATCAGAATATTCTGGATGATCTGTTTTAAAGGTATCAAACATAATAGATGTATCCGAGTAGGGGTCTTCTGTAACAGAGGGGTCATTTGGATTAAAATAATTATAACCAGTTTGTAACCTTTCATTAATATAATTGGGACAATCTTCATTTTGCATCATTGGCATTATAATTCTATAGTATAATTAATATTTATTTTCTGTAATATTTATTTATATTTTTTTCAAATTTTTCCAAAGCTTTTTCTTTGGTTCTAGAATGATCTACAGAATCTGTATATATTTTAAAGATAGGATGATTTTTTGAAGCATAATGTAATAATACTGCATCCATTCTTTTTTTACCTAATTTTCTAAAATCATAATTTTTAATAACATTTGAATTATTTAAATGAATTTTAATACCTTTAATACAACCACAAGATGTTCTGAAATCATTCAAATAATGATTAGGAATAACTTTACTTAATTCATCAATAAATTCATATTTCCATGGAGCAATTTCATACCATATTCTTTTATTCATTCTACAATGTGAAAATGCATCAGTTATGCTTTGATCACCAGTTAATAAAATATCAGGTAAACTATATTTCACTAATGAAATAAATTTATCTCTAGCAACGGGTAGTATATCACCTCTCATAATAAAAGTATTGCCTTTTTGATCTAATAATTTAATTTCATTTTTAATGTCATTAATTAGGATAATTTTATTAAAATGTTTTTCAATAATTTTTTTTAATTTAGATTTAAATTGTGTGTTATCTTCTATATGAACTGAAACCCATGTAGGGATAATTAATTGTAATTTTGAATAATGATTATATTTTTTAGTTATCATTTCTACAAAGGATAAATAACAAGATATAGCATGAGTTCCTATACCGTGATAATCTATTCCGGCAGTATAACTCATAATATATGGTTGATTAATTAAATCATGTTTTTTAATTTCTGTATCAGTTAAAAATAATCCTAATTGATCTTCACCGACACCTATAGGGAAAGTATAAGGAGGTGATTGTCCATTATATTCACTAAGAGTGAATGTATTAAATTGATTTGCATAAGGTATTAATTTTTGAAGATGTGATAAAACAAAATCTCCATACATTCCTTCAGATAATAATAAAGGAACAATACCAATAATATCAAAATTAGATAATTCTTTATTTTTAAATTTATAATCACCATAATTACCGCATTCTTTATTATTTTTTTTAGGTTTAAGTTCAATAAATTTTAATCCTTTAATTTTGAGAGTTTTAAATTTATCTATTTCTGAAGTACAAATACTGACTCTAATATTAGGATACCAATCTTTTAAATATTGATAAAATAAACTACAATTAACAATATCACCGAAACCAGAGCATGGTATATTGATAAGTCCAACATGAACTTTACTATGTTTATGTTCAATTTTAAATTTTAATTCTTCTATTGTATATATAGGAATATAAGGTGCATCTTCATAATAAATATTTTTTTTTAAATTATTATATAGTTTATTAAATAATTTATCTTCATATTTATTCATCTTATTATATCTATTATATATATAATCTTTAATGAATAAATCATTATTAATAAATTATGGAGGACAAGGATGTATTTTTAATCCAAGTATACCTTGTAAAGGTGAAAAAAAAACAAAAAAAGCAAATGAAATATCAAAAATATTATTTAAAGATGATTCAGCTAATCGCGAATTTAGAATGAATAAAATGATAAAAAAAATAGAAGGATATGAAGATTGGTGTGTTTTATGGGAAATAAAATGTAAGACACCTAGTTATTCTAAATTAAAAGAAATATCAGAGTTTGACAAATGTATTTCTCAAAAAAATAAGAAAATGTTAAAAAAAAGTAAAAAAAAATTATCATATAAGAAAAAATACACGATGTTAAAAGGACCATTTGGTGGAGAATTAATCGAAAACCATGTTGATGAAATAACAAATTCTTCTACATTTAAAAATAAAAAATTATTTACTAATTTTTTTCTTAAAATATTTTCATATATTCATTCATTATTTATAGGATTAGTTGAACTAAATAATAATAATATATGTCATCAAGATATAAATACAAGGAATATATTATATAAAAATAATCAATTATATTTTATAGATTTTGGGTTATCATCAAAATTTTCTAATAAAAAAGAAAATATAAAAAGATTAAAAATCGCTTATAACAATGATAGAATATATGATAGTTTTCCATATGATTATACTTTATATCATCCAACTATGAATAAAAAAAATTTAAAAGATTTTAAAAATGAATATGGAGATTTTAATAAAAATTATTTTCGTATTCATCATGATGATTATTTAAATATTCATACAAATGTATTAAATCGTGATAAACTAAATGAAGAGATTACTCATCATATGAAACAAATAATAGATGGTGATTATAATGAAAATATTGAAACAATTATAAAATCATTAGACGTTTATTCTTTAGGATATATAATTCCACAGATATTATATGATACATTTATTAAAAATAATATACCATTATCTCGTTTAAAATTATTTTGTTTATCATCAGAAATATCTGAACATATTGAATTATTTAAAAGAATGACAGAATATCATTCAAGAGATAGAATATCACCTGAATCTGCGTTAGAAATATATACCGAATTACAATCAAAAAATAAATTTAAATCAGTATTTCAGTAGATAATATATTTAATTATTCATAAAAAATAATATTAATGTTTCTTTTTTATCATATGAATTATTTAAATAATTCATATTTATATTATAAATTTGATTAAAACTATATCCAATAAAGCACTATATAAAAAACTATATAATTTAAAATTCATATATATATATTTTATGTTAGATTATTATGGATCAATCACGATGAAAGATGAGGATATAGATAAAGATATTTTGCAAGTTTTTAAAAATTATCAAGAAAAATATATTAAATCACTATTAAATAATATGAGAATTCAAAAAATTTTAGAATCAGAACATTCTGTTTCTGGTTATCAAATATTTATCCGTAAATTTATTATAGAAAATATAAAACACGACATAGATAAACAAACAAAATTAAATAATAAAAAATTAATGTTTTCTCATATATTTAATAAGTATTCAAGTGACAATGATTTATTAATCCAAATCATAAATTATCTCAAATAATAATCTCTAATTTTCTTAAATATCACATATGATAAACCATAATTTTTTATTTCAAAAAAAATTCATATATATATATATATGAAAATTAAATTATTAAATTTAATGTATATTAATATAATATTGTTATTATTAATTTTCTGCCAATGTTTTTATTTATCTTATACAAATAATTATAATGAAATACCTGATATAGAGGATGCATTAAATACAAGGGGAACAATAATAGAATTATTTTCAAATATTAGTAAATCATTTACATATTATATGAAATATACATTTTATATATATGGTACAATATTACTGATAACAATTTTATCAACATTTTTATTTAGATATGGGTATAAGAATAAAAAGATAAATAAATCGGAAATATTATGGCAAAAACAGATGGTTTTATTAAATATTTTTGTAAATTTAGCAATAATAATATATAATACTGTAAGTACAGATTTAATAATACAAAAATATGAATCACCGATTATAAAATATATTTTACATGTATTAATAACTCCATTTAATTTTATCCTGTATATAATAATTATAAGTTATTTTGTTAATAATTATTCATTAAGAATAATAAATATTACAAATAAAATAAATACTAAATTAGAAAAATTTCCTTTAAATTGGATAACTTAATTTTTATAAAAAAGATGGTTTATCTAATGATGCATTTTCCCCAATACCTTCACAAGGTTGTCTCCCTTGATAAGGGGCCATTAATTTATTACAAAAATTATCATCAATAATTTCCAAGACTTGTATTTGTCTATATTTATTTTCGCCACAATCATCGTGTTTGCCGAAAGCACGACTCATACCGACATCAATTCTCCATAATCTTTCATTGTAGATAGAATTCATATATTTATTATCCATAAATTGTGGAGTATGAGCTAAAACAATACGATTAATGGGATATAAAGTTTTATTTCTAGAATTAATAATTTGTAATAATTCATTAAAACCTTTTTCGGTATTTTCTCCATATCCGTCATCTTCTGAGTATAATCTACACCAAAAAGGAGACATATCATCATCATCTCTAAAAATTTCATCAAATATTTTTTCTTCACTTTTAGTATCTGTTTTAAGGAGCCATTTTTCAACAATAGAATTTATTTCTTGTATTGAATATTTTTTCATTAAATCATGACTTAAACCACCATGAACAAATAAAGTAGATCCTATCACCGTGATACTTTTCTTTTGAATTGCATAATGTTTAGCAATATTCCCGCCCCTTTCAAAGACTTTTAAACGATGATAATATCCATAGGGATAACCATCATCTGTTTTTTTTTTGTTTCTTTCATTGGGTGGTACAAATTCTAAAAATTCTTGTGGGGATACATATCTAAAATCTCGATCGATATTCATCAATTCATGATTTCCAATCATACCTAAAACTCTACCACCCACAAGTTTTGCCTGTGCATCTAATTTTTGAAATATTTGAATAATCATCATATTATTTCCTTCATCTTCAGTAACATCATCTAAATTTTCAATGCAATTCTTTACCCAATTATCGGGTCTACAACGATCAATCTGATCACCTAATTGTATGACCCAAGAAGATCCGCCTGTCCATCTTATATTTTGAACATTATAAGGAAAAACATCGTTGGGTATTACTTTAGCTAATTTAAGAGCAATTAATGTAACTCTTAAATCACCGTGTAAATCGCCTATTGCAATAACTCTTTTTGTTTTAGGATACATACCTATTTTATCATATTCATTCATTTGTGGGTCATTGTTAATTTTTTGTTTTACTTCATTTTGTGAATTATTATATTGTTTTTTTAAATGATGATCTTCTCTTGCTACTATTTTTTCTTGATTGGTGAAAGGTTCAGACATTCTTCTATCACGGTTCATTTGAACTCCTGATTGAGGGGGTCCATTTAAATTTTTTTGTTTATTAACATTTAAGGGAGCTGAATGAGTTCTTTGTAAATTATTATTTTTACTTACATTGATCGATTTATTGGATGAATTATTAGTAGGATTCATTATATTAGGACTGGATTTTGATCTTTGACGATAAATAGATTTTTTATAAATACACCATTTATTAATTTCATCAAGGACTTTATCTCTGGTATAATTTTTAAATTCATTTGCTTGAATGATATTATATTTAATACAAATTTCAGCTATTTCTTTATCTGATAATTTTTTTAAATTTATATCCATTTTTATATATCTTATATATGATTTATTAATCTTTAAATTTAAAGATAATTTATGGTAATAATTTATGAATTTTGAAATTAATATAAGTGATGATGATAATTCGAGAGATATAAAATTAAATAAAGATATTTTCAATGATATATCAAAAAAACTATGTAATATTAAAAAATTAATTGATGAATATCCTCAAATATGGGAAAAAGTAAAAAAAAATATTCATGATCATGAATATGTTTATACATCGTCATTTTATAAAAAAAACTTAGCAAAAAAAACACCATATAGTCGTTCATATTTTAAGATGAAAGAAATGATACATGATTTTAATATTGAATTATTAAACAATAATATTTGCACGATAGCTGAAGCTCCAGGAGGATTTATTCAATGTTTATTAGAAGAATATGGAAAAGATAATAATATTTTAATAAATGGTATAACATTAATATCAAAGGATAAAAAAGTTCCTTTTTGGAATAAAAAATTAATAAATCATAAAAATATTAAATTTCATACAGGTATTCATAATAATGGTGATTTATATAATTTAAATAATGTATTATCTATGATAAATAATATTGGTAAAGAATCATGTTATTTAATAACGGGTGATGGTGGATTTGATAATTCGAGTGATTATAATAATCAAGAATATAATAGTTTAAAATTGATATATAGTGAAATATTTTTAACATTAAATATTCAATCAAAGGGAGGTATTTTTATATGTAAATTATTTGATTTATTCTTAAAAGAAACAATTATATTGTTATATATACTATTTTTATCATATGACAAAATAATTTTTCATAAACCATATATGAGTCGATATTCAAATTCGGAAAAATATATTATATGTAGTGGGTTTAAAGGATATAATAGAGTTATTATAAATAAAATGATTCATAATTTTAATGATAATAAAATAGATATGGATGTATGTGAATCATTTTTTAAAAAAATATCTGAATTTAATAATTTATATACTAATAAACAGATTGAATATATATTAAAAGGGATTGATCTTATTGAAAATGATAATATTTTTAATGGACCTACAAAAAAGCAAATAAATAAAGCTTTATTATGGTGTGAAAAATATAATATTGAAATAAATAATGAATGTTTCTATTTATAAATTAACAATTTCACAATCAGCTATATTATTTTTTAATAAATAATCTTTAATTTTAGTTAATTTATCTATATCTTCATTTTTTTTATGATAAATTTTAACATGACTTTTTTTATTTTTACTACCACTATTATGTATATCGAGACTTATACCTGGAGATGTTAAATGTAATCCACCTGCTCTCATTGAAATATCGTATGCTCCTGAGCTATATTTTTTACCTTCAGATAATTCTCTAGTTGTTCCACTTTTAATTGTTCCCACGCATTTTTTTTTAGGAGGGAAAGTACAATCTTTTGGTAATTTATGTTGCCAGACTAATATTCCAATCCATGTATTTTTAGATTCAGATAATTTTAACCAAGAATTAAATTTTTTTAAAACCACTTTTTTATTTAGTGATTTAATTCTAGAAATATCATAATCAGAAAATGTTTCCGGTATAACAAGAGGTATTTTAATATTATATTTTCGTTTTTGATCTTCTAAAAATTTTCTTAATGTACTCTTTATTGATGATGAGTTAAATAAACTGCAATGATCAGATTTTTTATTTACTTTACATCTTGCAATACTACCTATTCCACCACTAACTAAATTATTCAATCCTTTAATTTTATTTTTTGAGCATGTTTTTGTTATCATTTGATATATTATAGATGATTCTCTCATATTACCACCATCGATTGTTAAATAAGATTTTGGTAAATTATTGGTGTAATAAATTGGTAAAATATTTTTTATAGTTTCAACAGTCCAATAAGTTTTTCCAGATGCACTGGGACCAAAAATAAATATACATTTAGATAATTTATTTTCAATAAAAGTTTTACCTTTTTTAGTACCTATTTGAATGGAAAAAAATTTTGAATCGTTGCTCCATAATCCTGTTATATTTGTTTTTTTACATACTATTTTTATACATCCATTGATCATTAAATCTGATAATAATCTCAACCAATAGTAAGTTGATCTAATTTCACATTGAGTACATTTAGTTAATATTTTATAACAACTTGATTTATTATCACAAAAAATCCAATCATTATTATTATTTTTTCTTTTAGTTTTTCTAAAAGTTCTTCTTTTAGTTTTTCTTTTATTTTTTTTATTATCTCCTTTAGCTTGTTTAATAGCGAAATCAATTAAATCTTCAATATTATCAAAACCATATTCATTACATATTTCCTTAATATTATTATCATATATCAATTTCATTTTTTTAAAAAATGATGGATCACATATTAAAGAATTATTACTCATATAATATTAATTATAAAATATTTATATTTTACATGATCCTGATTGAATATCAATTGGCTTATCAAAAATTTCATTATTGACTTCTGAAGCTACAATTGAATTAAAAAATTGTCCACCATTAATAACTTTTTTATCATTGAAAACAGTATTGTTTCTGTCTTTATATAATCCAATACCATTTAAAGCATAGCAATTTTGAGGATTTGTAATTAATTCGGGTGGAATTAATTGTAATCTTGTATTATCCATACAAAATCTTTCACCATTTTTATTTGTATAACATTTATCACTGGTTAATACATTCGTATTAGATGATGTCTTATCATGATATTGATTATTATTATCAAAAAATGCACCAATATTAGTTAATTCATCTTTTACATCACTGGTATAAAATTTAGGATGTTCGGAAACATTATCATCTGACCATGATGATTCAGATTCATCATTATTCATATTAAATGATCTTAATTCTTCTGATCCTATATCATTACTTGATAATCTATCTTTTCTATAATAATCAGGTAAATAAACTCTTTTTTTTGTCATATTATCTGGTGAATCTCTATTTCTAATTATATTGATAACATCTTCACTATTAGGTAATATTTCATCTAAATTATTAAGAGGTCTTGGTAATTCCCCTTTACTTAATTTTTGGATTCCATAGCTTATTTGGGGATAAGGAAAATCTTTAATAGCTTTTGTTTTGTCAACATATTCTAATGATTGAATATCTTTTTGAGAGGGTTGATAATCTCCTTTATTCATAAAAATCATTAATAAAAATACAATAACTAGACCTAGTAATAATTTATTCATTTATATGTTTAATATAGATAATATAATTATTATTATAATATAAATGGATGATTCAAAAAAAATATCAGATCATATAGAAAATATAATTAAAGAATTAAATAAAAATACATTAAATTTTAATCAATTATTTCAATTAACATTGGAATCTATAGAATTTATTGAAAATGAATATCAAAATTTAAATGGAATTCAAAAAAAAGAATTATTAATTGAAACTTTAAAAGATATATGTGAATATTCAAATTTATTAGAATTAGGGAATCAAGTTTTTTTAAGAAAATTTATTGATGGTGATTTATCAACTATTATTGATAGTATTATTCAAATATCTAATGGTGAATTTCATATTAATGAACAACAACAAATGTTATTAATAAAATATCTTACAAAATTATGTAAATTTTTATTTAAAAAATGCATGAAACAAAAAAAACAAACAAGGGGAAATATTGTAAATAATCCTTAATATTTTAACCAAAAGTATTTTCAGATGTATATGTAATATATAAAAATCCATCTTTACTTGCTTTTTCATCATAAACTTCTCCCAATAATTTATTTGAGCTTTCCAATGAATTATTAACCATTACAAATAATGCTTGTGAAGTATCTAATTTAATCCTTTTCCTTATAACAAATACAAATTGACCCATAGTCATGTCTTTTGGAACTAAATATTTTTTTTTATCTATATCTTGTAAATCACATTTATTAGATTTTTCAACTATAATTGGTATTCTTGATGGATATTTTAATGTTATTTTTTGTGATTCTTTAATTCTATCCTCAATTGAGTGTGTCTCTACAAATGATGGTATATTCATAATATATTTATATATATATATTATTTTTATAAATATATATTTTTTCTATTTAAAAATATATAATAAATATAATTATACATAAAATGAAAATCGTACAAATATGTAAAGATAACACTATGAATGAAATTGATAATCAATTTTCATTGAAAAATGTATTGAATAAATTATCTAAAATATCAAAAACACAAGGTCATAGTTCTTTAAAAGAACTTTATTATTGGAATTATGAAGATAGTCGAATTGTTTGTTATAGTTGGTATGACGGTAATGCTGGTTTTGAAAACAAGCATGAATTACCACCGGGAGGTACAAGTACATTTTTAGATGAAGATTCATCAGAAAAATTATTATTTGGTGATATATTTATTTGTAAATTAAAGGACAAAAAATTATATGATTTTGATATTTCAGAATATGGTGAGTTTTACAATATTCATTTTGGTGGTTTTGATGATTGTGAAAGTTTCAGTGAAGATGAAGAAGAAGATGATAATGAAAATAATGAAATTCATGATAATGAAGAAGAAGAAGACGACGATTATGAAATAATTAATAATTCAGACGAAGAATTAGAAGAAGATAATTATAATTATTAAATTTGATTTAAAATTAATTTATTATTAATAATAATATAATTATTTTTATGGAAAATACAAACTATAAAGATAAAACTAGGAGTAAATATGTTGATTTAATAAATAAAGAATTAGATAATGAAATTATAAGTCGTCAAATAGAGAGAAGTATATTTAATTATGTAATAAATGTTTCCGATCAAAAAAATATAAAAAAAATATGGTCAAATCCAATATTTAAAAAATTATATATATCAAAGGTAATTTCTATATATTCAAATATAAAATCAGATTCATATATTCATAATATAAATTTTAAAAATAAAATCTTAAATAAAGAAATAGATTATAAAAATATTGCAAAATTATCATCTTATGATATTTATCCTGAAATATGGAAAGAATTATTTGAAGAAAAATCTAGAAAAGATAAATTAAAATATGAATTTAAACCTGAAGCTATGACAGATATATTTAAATGTCGTAAATGTGGGAGTCGTTCATGTTCTTATTATGAATTACAAACAAGATCAGCTGATGAACCAATGACTCAGTTTGTTAATTGTCTAGATTGCAATAATCGTTGGAAACAATAATAACAATAATCATGAACTCTTTAATATATATTAAAAAATTAATATTGTCTATATTGACCTAAACCACTGGGATCATTCATTTGATAACTACAACCTGTAGGTGAACAATTAATAACTGTATTAGTTGATAATACTGTATTATCTGAACATTTTGTGCATGCAGTTTTTTGCTCTTGATCTATTATCATTTTTTTTTGTAATTCAACAGCATTTTGAGTCAAAAAATATCTATATTCCCAACTATTTTTACCCTGACTAATATTATTATTTAATATACAATTCTGTCTATAATCCGTAAATTGTCTTCCATCCGACATCCTTGCAGGAAAATCTAATTCATAATTATCCGTAACACGATTCATTTATATATTTAAAATATAAAATAATTATTAATTATTTAACAATCTTTTTATTAATTTTGTTTTATTTCCTGATATTGGTAATTTTTTTTCTTTTAATTTTACCTTTAATTCATTAATTGTAAAATTTTTATATTCTTTTAAAAGATCATTTTTATTATCAATTAACAAATTATCCGATTCATTACCCGATTCATTATCCGATTCATTATCCGATTCATTATCCGATTCATTATCCGATTCATTATCCGATCCATCATCCGATTCATTATCCGATTCATTATCCGATGCATTATCCAATGCATTATCCGATTCATCTGATCCATCCCTTGATCCATCCCTCGATCCATCATCTGATCCATCATCTGATCCATCATCTGATCCATCCCTTGATCCATCCCTTGATCCATCTCTTGATCCATCATCTGATCCATCCCTTGATCCATCATCTGGTCCATCATGGGGTATATCATTTCTCAAATCATCATCTAATGATGTATTATCTAAATATTCAATCAACATTCCTTTATCTTCTTCATCTATATGTGTCCTAAAATTTTCACTTTCACTCATCATCAATTTAGTTATATCTTCTTCATCATTAATAATTGGATCAATAATTGGATCAATAATTGAATCATTAATAATTGGATTATTATCATTTCCCATATCACTATTATTTAATGGTACAATATCCTGATTATTTTCAATATCCTTTTTATTTATTGAATTATCAATTCCACCTGTTTTAGATAAAAATAATTTAATCATATTTATATCTTTAATAATTTCTTCAATAACAGTTTTAGTTTTCTTTATTTCAAAATAATAATATACAGCTATTGATATTATTAATATAAATAATAATATATTTTGAATATATCCTGTATCGAATTGAATACCTTGAGTCATTTATTTATAAATAAATTTATTTTAAAAAATTTAAACTTACTTAATTATTTAAAGATTATATAATTAAAATAATAAAAATGGAAAAAAAGAAGAGAGGAAGAAAACCAAAAAATAATATTGTGATAAATGAAAACCATAAAGTAAATAATGATCATAAAATAAATAATTTAATAGTTTGTCTTAAAGAAAAGAATATGGATGATGAAAAAAATGAAAATAATATAGAACCATATGATAATAATGATAATATGATGGAAGAAATTAATGAAAATATGAATAATTCAAGTGTTTGTTGGAATTGTTGTCATGATTATAATGGCCAAACATATCATATAATAAATGATTTTGTAAATAAAAATTATCACATTTTTGGTAATTTTTGTTCATATGAATGTAGTTGTCGTTATTTATTTGATAATTACAATGGAGAAGAATTATGGAAAAAATATAGCCTTTTATCGATGTATTATAAAGATGATACAAATCAAATAGAAATAGCTCCATCTCGTTTTTTATTAAAAAAATTTGGAGGTAAGATGGATATTGAAGAATATAGAAAAAAATTCACAAGTAATGTAAATGATCATAAAATATTACCGATAATTCCTATGAATATTTCATTTTATATGTATGATAATAATATTAAAGATAATGTTTCACAAGAATTAAAATTATATAGAAAAAATCCAATTGAAAATAAGAACAATATTTTTAATACTATGAATATAAAGAATAAATAAATGTTTTGAAAATTTGATAAATAATAATGATTAACTATTAACAGATAAAATATAAAAAAAATGCCTTGCTCACATTGCGGTGAGATTGGTCACAACCGTCGAACTTGTCCAATTTTAATAAATTTTAATCGCAATTTAGATAATCCACCACAGGATCCTCAACAAATTATTCAGCAGGATCCGCCTCAATATCCTCAAATTATTCAGCAGGATCCACATCCACTTCAAGGACCTCAAATAGATCTTATAAATCAGCAACCATTGATAAATAATCCAGGAAATAACATAAATCAAAGATGGTTTAATGATATTATTGTTAATGATTTTGCAAATGAAAATAATGAGAATAATCAAAATAATGATATAAATGAATTTGGTACTATTGATAAGTTTGATGTTTCAATTCACAATATGAAAGATATGAATTATACATTATATCTTGTATCTGGTAATATGATAATATGGGATTTAGACACAACAGAAAATGATTTACATTATTTAGGAATTTGCGTTTCTAATAGTACTTATGATATGAAAAGATGTGTTGGAGCTCGTATCTTAGTGATTCCACATGGAAAATCCATTGAACATCCCGAATTCCACCCTCCTACAGATAAAAAATTATGGGAAAAACCATATTGTGTTATTAATATTAAAGAATCACACAAAAACAATAAAGATATTTATATTGATGATGGAGATCAATTATCTGAACTTAATCGATGGAAATTTAATGCTCTTAAATTAGATTTTCTTTTAAAAGAAGTTATAAAACTGGGTGGTAAAAATTATGATAATCTTGAACCGATTTTAGATCTTCATCAAGATATTCAATTAAATGATCATAATGAATTTGAAAAAGAAAGATCAGGAATACCTTCTACATTCACTAACCTCACTTAAGGGTTTTGATTTTCAATATCATTAATTTTTTTATTACAATCGGAATAAATAATTTTCATAATTAATAATAATATCATAAAACACAGCTCTATCAAAGATGATATATACACTGGTTTTAAATCATTATGAATAGAATATATTAATCCTAATATTATTGCAAAAATAAATATTAATTGCCAACCAATTGATATATCCTTTAAATTTTTTGTTTTGCAAGATTTATATAATTGAGGAATTAAACTACTTGCAAATAAAAATCCCGCTACATAACCACATGTTTCATAAAAATCAAACATGTTTTTTTTAAAAAAAAGTAAATTATTGAATCAAATTTTAATTATTTATTTCTCCTAGTGTTTCTTCTCATGGTATTTCTTCTGGAATTTCTTCTGGAATTTCTTCTCATGGTATGTATTCTGTTGGATCTCCTGTTGGATCTCCTGTTGGATCTTCTATAAGATCTTTTTTTGGATCCACCGAATTGAAAATGTTTCTTAGTTTTTTTATTATATTTCTTAATTGCTTCATCTCTTATTTTACCACCTTTATCATAATTTTCTTTATATTCTTTAAGAGCTTTTTGCATTTTAAGATTTTGTTTAGATTTTATCTTGTATTTTAATACTTTATAAGTATCTAAATAATATTTATTTCTCCCTAATAATGTTTTTTTTACATTATTCTCAAACCATTTTTTTATTCTACTTAAAGAATAATTTTCATCATGCTGCCATATATCTTTAAAAAATTTCATTATTAATAATTTCGGTTTAAAAACAATTTTGTCGGTATTAAAACTAATACTTTTTGTAAAATATTCTCTTGCATTTATCCTTGATGCGATTTCTTTTCTAATCATATCTTGATGTTTTTTATCAGTCGGTAATTCATCAAATGTTAACTCTAATACAAAATCAGTCATATATTATATCATTTATAAAAATAATTTTGAATACAGTTTATAGTAAATAAAGCTTTCATTAAATCATTATCAATAAATAATTTAAATTGATTATTAATTTTATTTGAATTAATATTTATATGTATTTGATCATATTTTTTATTATATAAACTATTAATAAATTTTTTATCTTTTTTTTCATTTTTCAATGTATTATTCATATTATTCCATTTAGATACAGTATAATTCCATATATTTTTTAATCTAAATTCTTCAACAGAATTTAATAAATTATAATAAATCTCAATATCAATATAATCATATAAAATATCAAAACAATTATAATTAAAATTATTTATAAATAATAATTTTTTAGATTTTATTATTTCTTCACTCATACCAAGATATTCCATTTATTTAAATTTATAAAGTTTATATGGTAATTAAACATAAAATATTTAGTATAATTCATACATATTATAATAATTTTTTTCAGATACTCTTCCAGTATCTATAATAATTTCTTTATTAATATTATCGGGATTTTTATGATATTTATCATTTAATATTAATGATATATTAAACAATAAATTAAAACAATGATCATGTATTTTTGTGCATATTAATCCTATTTTTTCACTATGTGTTTTTTTATTTAAATTTTTATATGATTTTAATGAATTAATATATGAATCTTCTGGAACCGAAACAGATAATGATTGAAATTCATTCAAAGATTTTTTTAAATATAATTCTGCATTATCATATGAGGGAATATAGTGATCTAAATTTTGATTCTCTAATTGTTTGATATAATAAAAATATAATTTTAAATAATTATATCCGTTTTTATAACATTTTTTATTGTATTTTTTATATTCTTTTAATTCATTTATTAATAAATTTATTTTATCATCAAAAATTATTTTTTTATTAATTTTTTTATTATTTTCATTAATTGTCGTGTTTTTTTCTTTTTTATTTTCAATAATAGAAAATACATCTTTATAATAAACTAAAATTAAGAGTATAAATATAAATATTATAATTTTATTTGTTTCTATTTTTTCAGATAATAATAAAAATATTATAAAAAAAATTATTATCATCTTTAAATTTGGTTCCATTAATTCATTCTTTATTTTGTCTATCATGTGTTACTATATTATTTATGAAATATATTATTATAGAAAATAAAATTAATATAAAACCAATATAAATTATATTTCTGTCATCTCTTATAAATAAAACAGTAGCCAATGAATAAATTTTCAAATTATCTATAAATGATAAATCTTCATATTTATCATAATGTTCTTCACTCTCTAATATTTTTCTATTATAATTTTCAAATGAAAAAGTTAAAAAATTTATGCAATTATCGACAATATCACCCATTGATTCATCCATAATTGTTTTCGGATCAGATTTTTCTTCTTGTTGTTTCATTTTTTTAATATTGTGTAATTCATGATTTGTTAAATTTGTAAAATGTTTATTATACATTTCTAAACCAGCAGAGCTCATTTGTGGTCTTTGTTCAGCAGTAATATCTCTTAAATGTGAATTTATTAATGCATCCATATCATCAGATAATTCATCATTATCATTTGTTTGAGAAACGCCCATTCTCATTTGATGACTTAATTTTAATAATTCTTCCTCAGTTTCTTCAGTTCTTAATTTCATTTGACCTTTTAATCCATCAATTTGATCATTTAAAGTACTTATTTCTTGTTCTAATTCATCTACTGTTGGCATTTTATAATTTATAATTTATTTTATATTTATGATAAATACGATATAATATGAACATTACTTAACATCATTCTCCTACAACAATATTTATGTAATTCCATTTCATCTAATATTTTTCCTTCAATACTTTTTTCTGGTTTTGGATTTTTAACATCAATATATCTTAAATCTAAATTATTCGTTTTTGGATCTAAATCTTCATTAATTTTATTTTTTTCTTCTTGAACAGCGGAAATATAAGGAATCCATTTATCAGATAATACTTCTCCACATGTGAAACATCTAACAGGGATGATCATATTTATATATTTATATTTATAAATTAAAAATCAAATTTGATTTTTTTTTCAAAAAAAAATTAATATCACAAAATATAAAGAAATATGGAAGTATGGAAAACAAGACCTGGATTAGATTGTACATTAATGAGAACAATAAATCAGGGTCATTTGCGATGGATGACAGATATAGAAATAAAATTATTAAAAAAAAAACATTATGATGAAAGATATAAATTATGGTTAAGATTAGGTGAATGTAGAATTTATGCAGCAAATGCAATAAGAGAATGTTATCTTAAATATAAACACCGTAAATTAAATGCATATAAAAAATTAAATTTTTGTAAAATAACCGATTTAAATGATGATATTATTTATCAAATTTGTAATCATTTAAAATAAAATTACGATTTATTATTATAAGATAATAATGGGTATCCCTGTTTATTTTAAAACTATTCTCACAAAATATCAAGATTCAATTCTTATAAAAAATAAATTAAATAATGTTGATTCATTATTTTTTGATTTAAATTGTTTAATTCATCCATGTTGTCGTAATGAAAAAAATGAATCAATTATGATTCAAATTATAATTGATAATATTTACAAATTAATAGAATATTCAAATGTAAAAAAGTTAATTTATATATCAATCGATGGTGTCGCACCAGGAGGAAAATTAAAACAACAAAAGATGAGAAGACATAAATCTGTATTAGAAAATAAATTGTGGGATACAAATGCTATTTCTCCAGGAACTAATTTTATGAAAAAATTAAATATTAAATTAAAAGATATAAATATTTCAGGATTGAATATAATTATAAATGATTCAGATATAAGAGGTGAAGGGGAACATAAAATATTACAATATATTAAAAATAATCATTTAGAAAATAATACAATAATATATGGATTAGATGCAGATTTAATTCAATTATCTTTAGTATCAAAAAAAGAAAATATTTTTTTATTACGAGAAAGAACAGAATATAATATTGAAGATACTGATAATGAATTTATATATCTCAATATTGATATATTAAAAAAATTTATCATAAAAGATTTTAATATATCATATAATATTTCAAATGATATTTTAATTAATGATTATATATTTTTATGTTTTTTTTTAGGTAATGATTTTATTAATCATTTACCTTCTTTAAATTTAAGATATAAAGGTTATGATATTTTATTTGAAACTTATATAAAATTACAAAATGATTATCAGGGATATTTTCAATTAATAAATTTAAATTTAGATCATAATATAAATTTATGTTTTTTAGAAGAATTTATTTATGAATTATCAAAAAAAGAAAAAGATATAATTAAAAATAATATGAATATTCGTGAAAAACAATATAAAAGATATTATAATCAATATAATGAATCATTTAATGATTTTAAAAAATATATTTCTTATGAAATACAAAATAACAACAAAAATAATCAAATGGAAAGCCAAAATATATCATTGGAAGATATTTATTCTTATCAGAATAATAATATCCACAATCAAGAAATTATAACAGATATGTTTAATCATTTACCAATTTTATTTTTAGATATAGAAAAAGATATTTTTAATAAAAATATTTATTATCAAAAATATAATAAAAATGATTTATGTGAAGATTATTTAAATTCACTAATATGGACTTCTCATTATTATTTTAAAGAATGTATCAATTGGAAATGGAAAACTGAATATCATAAAACACCATTTTTAAAAGATTTATATCAATATTGCAATAATATAGATAAATTATCTATAGATGTTGATGATAAAGAATATTCGCAAAAAGAACAATTAGAATATATTTTACCGAATCAATCGCATAACATACATTCATTTAAAATAAAAAATAAGAAAGAATCAAAAATAAATTTAGATTTAATATGTAATCGCTATTTGTGGGAATGTCATTTATTATTTGAATAAGTTTAAAAAAATATTAAAAACTACAAGTAAGAAATTATAATGTCGGATCAAATTTATATTAGATATCATAAATGGAATAAAAAAAATTATAAAAAATTATTTCAGAATTGTTCGGATATATTAGATTTAAAATCATTACAATTTTTTATGCCATTATTTTCATTGTATTTTTATATACATAATACACCATGTTCACATAAGGTGATTGATTTAGAGAGAAAATATTATATATCTGAAATCAATGAAATAACTAAACAAAGATATTATAATTCAAATATGTTTCTTAAAGGTAAAATATATGATTCAGGTAAAAATATTCACATCGATAAAGAATTTTTTTGTAAAACAATCCCCATTTTAGATCCTATGCATTGTTTAAATAATAATTATAATTTAATTACTAAAAATAATTATCACCTACCTTCATCATATAATTATAATACCTTTAGAAAAATTAATAATATAGACAATACTGCATATATAGATGTTTTTTGTTCATTTTTATTTGGTCAATTAACACAATTAAAAAAGAATCCATCATTTCCCATTTTTTATGGATCTTTAAATGGTATCGGTGATTATAAATTTGATATCACAGAAGAATATCATGATTTAAGAATAGATAAATGTTTCAATGATAATTTAGGTAAAACATTTACAATGGATATGTATATCTCTGATTCTGATGATTCTGATGATTATGATAATACATCTGATGATTCTGATAATAATGATGATAATAATGATGATAATAATGATGATAATAATGATGATAATAATGATAATGGTTCAGGTGATAATTCAGATGATAAAGGTTCGGATGATTCATCAGAATATACTGAATATAATGATGATTATGTAGCTATAATAAAAAAAATTCCTCTCCAATTATTATTTATTGAGAAATTAGAAGGAACATTAGAAGATATATTAACAGATAATGATTTTAATGAAAATTTATTAATTAGTTGTTTATTTCAAGTATCTTTTGCTTTAACATATTTACAAAAAAGATATGAATTTACTCATAATGATTTACATATTAATAATATTATGTATAAAGAAACCGATACTAAATTCTTATATTATAAATTAAATAATACATATTTTAAAGTTCCTACATTTGGTAAAATATTTAAAATTATTGATTTTGGAAGAGCTATTTTTACTTTTAAAAATAAAACATTTTATAATGATGTATTTGCGAATTATAGTGAAGCTGGTGGACAATATCAATATCCCAATCAAGTAGATTTTTATAAAAATAATAAATCTAAAAATAATACAAATCCTAGTTATCATTTTGATTTATGTCGGTTATCTATGACAATTTTAGAAGAATTGCAAAAAGATAAAGTTGAAAATAAAGATTTATTAAAATTATTAGAAAAATTATGTACCGATAAAAATGGTGAAAATTTCTGTGATAAAGATGATGATTTTGGTTTATATATTTGTATTGCAAAAGATGCTTGTCATTCTTTACCAAGAAATGTTATAGAAAATAAAATATTTAAAAAATATAGAATTCCAAAAAAACAATTCCCAAGGAAATCTTATTATCAATTGTGAAATAATTATTCTAATTGTAATCGTAATCCTACCATTTCAGCTATATCTCTTATTAATTTTTCTTTTTCTGAATCTGACATATCTTCTGCCATATCTTCTGCCATTGTTAATGTTATTTTCATCCATGCTAATTTTTGTTCTGCTTTTTCTAAAGCTCCCCATTGATCTAACATATCATCAGTATTAAATTCCCCTAATTCAGGCACTATATCTCCTACATCTAGCTGATGTGCCTTTCCTCTTTTATTTCTTCTTTTAGTATTTCTTCTCCTAGTATTACTTCTCACTCTTCTAGATCTCCTAGTATTTCTTCTTACTCTTCTATTATTTGATCTACGAGTATTTCTCCTTTTAGTTCTACGAGTATTACTTCTTCTAGTATTTGGCATTATATATTATATAATATATAATATTATATAATATTTAAAAAGGAGGTTTATTATTGATAGGACTTATTCCACCACCTTTAAGAACAATACTTTCAGATTTTCTTGATGTAACAAATAATATTAATACAGATACAAATAATATAATACCAAAAATACATAAATATTCGTTTTTACGATCTTTATATTTATTTTCTTCATATTCTGATGTAAATGCCGCATAAACACCCGTACTTACACCACTAATTCCTAATCCTGTTAATAAACTTGATGAAAACATATATATTTAATATTTTAAAAGAAAGATATTATTCTAAACTTATTAATATATGACTAAAAGAAGATCTAAAAAATCTTTCAAAAGAAAAACTTACCGAAAATTAAAAACTAGTAAAAGAAGAAATACTAGAAGAAAAAATACTAGAAGAAAAAATACTAGAAGAAAAAATACTAGAAGAAAAAATACTAGAAGAAAAAATACTAGAAGAAAAAATACTAGGGGGAAAATGAGGAGAAAAATAATGAAAGGCGGAGCAGATGCTGGTGCTTTACAAGATCAAGAAAGATTGCATTCTAGAGTTAATTTAGGCTTTGATGATTATTCTCCTGAAACTTTAGAAATTACAGTTAAAAATATGAGACATAAGTTAGGTGAATATAATTTAAGAGATTATGGTTTTCAATATTTGGATATGAAATCACAACTTGATCAATTAACAGATCTAGAAGATATTGATCCCGAAAGATTGAAACAAATTTCGAATTTACTAAAAATAAAAATTCTTGAAAATGTTTTGAAAGGGGAACAATATGATATAAGTGATGATACAACTTTTAATGTAAAAAATGATAGAGGACTAAACAAAGTGGGATTATTTTTTGTAGGGGGTAACATTAGAGGAGGAGGAGGACAACAAAAATTTCCTACAGTGCATTGCGATTTTAAAATTACAGATAGTGAAAGTTATCTAAGTAGCTTAAAAGTATATTCAAGTTTATCAATGGGTGAAAAAATATCAGAAATAGATGAATTAACCACATTGAAGAGTGATAATTATTGTTTATTAAATGTTTGGATTAATTTAACAGAGGGTGTATTAATACATAATAATTTAGCATTTATTGATAAAAAAAATGTTCCCGTGAAACAAACAAGTCGATATTCAATAGATAGAGGACCAGTAACTATGTTTACTAGATTAATAGATGATTATGATTTGGGAGAAGCATACACATGTGGTAAATTATTACAAGGTGAGGGATATTTATTTCAATCAACATGGACACCTCATTTTTCCTTAGGTAAAACTGTATCTACTGAAGATCCTGAGTGGGCGACACTCCATAAATACGCATCGGCAGTACATCCGGCACTCCCCGCGAGAAAAATTCAGTCTGTATTCCGTGGATATTCTACTCGTAAAAAATTGAAAAAAATGAAAGGGGGTAGTTATTCGGCAGTTGAGACATGGGATCAAAAAAGAAAAAGTTGTGAATTCCGTATTCTTTTAACAATGGAAGATGCTGATGTATTTGAAAGATTTATGGGAATAGATCATTTTGAGGGTGATACAATATATGAATATCATGATTTGGTAAAAATAAGTCAGGGTATACCACTTGATGAATCAGAAGCAAAATTACAAGAACTAGGGGAAGTAAAAATTTTACAATGGTTGGAAATACATCAAATTTTTTTACCTGTTCCCAAAGATGAGAAAGAATTAAAAAATAATGATGAATTAATACAATGTTTAGAAGAATTAAAAAGAATAAATAAAGATGAAACAATGGCCATAATATATTCAAAATTTGATGAAGATGACTCAAAAGAATTAATTGATAGTAGTGGTGAAATAAATATGATTTCCCTCAGATTAGTGGTAAAAAATTTAGAAAATATAAAAAAAATATTCGGAGATTTATCTTTTTTAAAGAAAAAGGAAGAGGAAGAAGATTTATCAGAATCAGAATCAGATGAAGATGATGATTAAAAATCATCATCAAAAGTAATTTCATTTTTTGATTGATCAATATTAGGATTTGCTTTATTTGAATATTCACCTACTCTTTTTTCAAAGAAATTAGTTTTTCCTTGAATAGATATCATCTCCATCCAATCAAAAGGATTAGATGTATTATAAACTGGATCTAATTTAAACATCTTTAATAAACGATCTGCTACAAATTCAATATATTGACTCATTAAATTTTTATTCATACCAATTAATTCACAGGATAAAGACTCTGTAATAAATTCTTTTTCAATTTCAACTGCCTCTTGAATGATTTGATATACAATTTTTGGAGAGGGTTTATCAATTAAATTATGATACATTAATACAGCAAATTCAGTATGCATTCCTTCATCGCGACTAATTAATTCATTGCTGTGACATAAACCAGGCATTAATCCTCTCTTTTTGAGCCAAAAGATACTACAAAAGGCTCCTGAAAAGAATATACCTTCAACAGCGGCAAAACCAATAACACGATTCACAAAGGGACTATTTTTATCACTAATCCATTTAAGAGCCCATTGTGCCTTTTTCTGAATACTAGGAATATTATCCATGGCATTGAATAAATAATCTTTTTCAGAGGGATCTTTAATATAAGTATCAATTAAAAGAGAATAAGTTTCTGAATGAATATTTTCCATCGCCATTTGAAAAATATAAAAGAATTTTGCTTCGAGTAATTGTACTTCTTGAGTAAATCTTTCAACTAAATTTTCATTAACAATTCCATCGGAGGCAGCGAAAAATGCAAGAATATTTTTAATAAATTTTTGTTCATTATCATTTAATTTATTCCAATCAGTCATATCTTTAGAGAGATCTAATTCTTCGGTAGTCCAGAAATTAGCTTCAGATTTTTTATACATTTCCCAGAATTTATCATGTTGGATGGGGAAAATAACATAACGATTTTTAGATTCATCTAGAAGAATTTCTTTTGTTTTATCCATAATAATGTATTATTGTTATATAATTTTTAAATCCATTTAAAAAAATCAAATTTGAAATTAAAATAAAATAGATTATTAAAATATAAAATCATCAATATGAAAAATATACACATCTTTGATTTAGATGATTGTATTATAATGCATCACGGTAGAAAAGTAAGATATGATAAAATAATAGAAAATCCATTTTTAACATATTATTTAAATTTATGCGATGGAGAAAAATATATATATACAAATGGAACGTATGATCATGCAAATGATATATTAAATAAAATGAAAATTCATGATAAATTTAAAAAAATATATTCCAGAGATACAGTAAACACAATGAAACCAGATACAAATTCAGCTTTAGATGTTCAAGATGATATAATTTCAATAGAAAAAACAAAAAATAATAATTATATATTTTATGATGATCAAATTGATAATTTGAAAGCTGCTAAAGAAATAGGATGGAAAACAGTCTGGATACATCCTAAATATTATTATTATAAAAAATATTCATTTATTGATGATGCTTATTCAAATTTAACAAATGCTTTAAGAAATAAAGTATAAATATAATATATGAGTGATATTGAAAATAAATTAATAACATGTTCAATATGTTTAGAAGAAAATATTGAAAATGATGAATTATGTAAGACAAATTGTAATCATTTTTTTTGTAAAAAATGTTTAGATGATTGGTTTGATAAAGGAAAAAATACCTGTCCGTTATGTCGTGGTGATATTAAATATTATTATTATAAAGATGAAAAAAATAAAATTATTATAATTAATTCAGAAGAGAATAATATAAATATCAATAATATTCAAGAATTATTAAATAATAATAATTTAAATTTAAACGGACTAGAGAGTATGATAAGAACTTTGATGATTAAAAATGCAAGGTTAAAATGTTATTTATATGTATCATTATTCACAACAATAAATTATATGAGTAATTATTATTTTTGTTCATATTATAATAATCAATTGAATAATCAATTGAATAATGAATTGGAAATTTGCGTAGATAATAATACGATTATCAATGATAATTTAAATTTATGTAAAGATTATGTTGAAGATATAAATGATAATTTAATTAGTGTAAATATGTTTGATAATGAATATTATACTAAATGTAATATACCTGAATTAATTTATGATAGATGTTTTAATAATTAAATATAAATATATATATGAATTCATTGATTACTTTATTTATTATTTGTTTAATTTATTATACAATAAATAAATATTATCCAGAAAAATTAATAGATTATCATAATTATTTTTATGTATTTATTGGTGTTTATTTATTATTAGTTTATATGTTTTCATATGAAACACGATTTATGTATAATTTATTTAAAAATATCCATGATACAACAAGACAACCATTATATTCATTTAATGCATCTCAATCTAATTCTGATTTTTTTAATGAGCAAAATCCTAATCATAATATAAAAAATCATATATCACAACAGCAGGGGCAAAGATGCGCTCAATGTAATAATTATTTGATACAAGGTGATTCATTATTAAAATATAAGATACCATTACAGAATGGGGGACAAAATAATATATCTAATTTAATGATTGTATGTCCAACATGTTTTAATTTTTAAATTAAATTAATGAAGTTACACCCGCAATTACTTTTTGATCTTTTTTTAAATTAGATTTTATATATTCTGGTAATATAATATCGACTCTTGATCCAAATAATATTAAACCATATGGTTCTGATTGTTTTACTTTATCACCTATTTTTAAATTATTAATAATTCTTCTTACAAAAAACCCTACTTTTTGAATAATATCAATTTCACCTATTTCTGTTATTATTGTTATTTTAACTCCTGTATTATGATATGATTCAGGTTTCATTGCTAAATAATTAGTCCCTTCAATATATTCAATATTTTTTACAATTCCATCAATAGGAATATATTGCCAATGTACAACTAATGGTGATAAAAAAACAGATATAATATTATTATCAACATTCATTACTGTTCCATCACAAGGTGAAACAATAAAATTATTATTTTTATTTATTCTTTTTGGTTTTCTTATAAAAAATAATGCAAATAATGCAAATAATACAAATATATATTTCATATATAAAAACAATATAATATTTTATGTTAGTTTCTCACTTGTTTTAAAATTTGATAATTTAATATATTTTTTATTAATAAATTAATAATGGAAATTAATTTAACAATAACTAATTTAGAAGATATACAATATTTAGAAAATATTAAATTAGATGATAAAGATGATATTTTAAGAACTGCATTAACAATAGGATTAAAATCAATACAAATGAGTGAAATGAAATTAGATTGCCATTCTTATATGGATCCAATAAAACAATTAATAGATAATTCTAATCATGATCATGATAATTTATTAACAGATATAGATGATAAATTAAATGATTTATTACATTTAAAGAATAATTCAAATCGTAAAGGAAAATTATCAGAAGAATTGTGTATTCAATTATTAAATAAAAAATACCCAAAATGGTCATTTAAAAATATATCTCAAGAATCTTATGAAGGAGATTGTAGAGCTATCGAAACAGAGATAGGACAAATATTATATGAATTTAAATGTTATGATACAAATATTAATCGTGATCAAATACAAAAATTCTATCGTGATTTAGAATATACGGGTATAAAATATGGTATATTTGTATCAAATACATCTGGAATTGTTGGTAAGAAAAATATTGATTGGGAAATAAAAGATGATAAATTACTTGTTTATGTTTCAAATATGGGGATGAGTGGTTATGGATGTATAATTGCTACAGAATTATTATTAGCATTGATATCAATAAATATTTTTGATAAAGAAAAAAATTGGTTATATATGCAGAATATAGATTTTGATCATATTAAAGAAAATTTAATAAAATATCTTTCTGATTATAAAAATAACAATGAATTAATTACAAAACATAAATTTTTAATAAGAGAACAAAGAGAAAAAATTAATCATTGTATGGAAATATTAGAAAAAGATATATTTGAAATTGAATTGAAATCTGGAAAAATATTAAAGGATATGATGCAAATCGTTGAAGATATAAATATAGAAAAAGGTTGTTTTATAGAATTTAATAAAGAGAGATATTTAGAAAATATAGAAAATAAAAAATTTAAATTTTATTTAGAAAGATGCATGGATTTATCGGATGATTTAGAGATTCAAATTAAAAATGATGAATTATATTTTATAACAAATAAAAATATAATAGCGTATACAAAGAAGACGAAAACAAAAATAGATTTATGTTTTCCTATAATTGATGATAATATTCATATAAATTTAAAATATGAAAAAATAAAACAAAATTTAATAATCATTGAATTAAAAGATATAGTTGAAATATGGGAAATTATTAAAAAAAAATTAATGTATAAGGTTATATTAAATGGCTGCTAAAGTAGTAGAAAAAGATACTTCTTCAGATTTTGAAAAAGATGAAAGAATAATCGAATTTAAAAAGATGAAAACTGATATAGAGAAGAAAAATTTTTTTAAAAAACATAAAACTTTTTTTAGAGATTATTTTCTTAATTATGAAAGTTTACAGAGAGGAATCAATAATGAAATCGTTTTATTTAATGAAACCATGGTAGCACACGGTAAATATAAAAAATTTTTAAGTGAAGGACAATCTAAAAAGGAATTATATTTATCATCGAATTTTTTACCCGGTGAGACAAAAATTACATGTCCTTATGTTGATTTTACAAAAAAGGGAGATAAGGGAGATTTCTTTCAAGAGGGATATAAATCATCACCTGTCGGTAAATTTGAATCTAATTTTGAAGAAATTGTAAAGCAAATGAGTAATAATATGTTAACTACTAAAGAAAAACATGATGAAGCTCAAGTTATATATGAAAAATTATTAAAAAAAACAACAGGAGGTGTCAGTTCTAATATTTTAGATGAAACAAATGAAGAACTTACCAAAATAATGAAAGAATATGAAGCTGAAGCCATCAGAATAGGAAAACAACATATGAATGATGAAACGAAAATTTTTCCATTAAAAGAAAGTATTTTTGATGTTGTCTTTGATACTCCTTTAACTATTGATGGTAAAAATTTTTATAAACCAGACCCTGAATTATCTGCAAAAATTATGGTAGCAATCGAAAAAGGTATCGATAAAGAATCTTTAAATATTTCTAGAAAATTACCTGATAAAATAGATAAAGATTATAAATTGGTAAATTTAATGATAGAAAATGGCGAATTAAACAGTACTACCGATTTTACTCAAACTGATGGAAATCCTATATTATCATTAAATAGAGATCAACCATTATTGGCTTATATGGATAAAAGTGGAAAAGTCAATTATGAAAGTGTTATGGGAGATTTTTCCAGAGAAAAAATTAAAATTATTAAATTGAGAGATGGTGCAAAAGCTGATGATCTAACAAACACCGGTGGTGCTTTAATTTTGAATGTGGTATATGGTGGTGGTGCTTTTGAATGGACGGATAACATAGACAAAACTGTTCCAGGATATGGGGCCATTGCTGGGCCGGTTGGGACATTTATCACTGCCTTAAACGGTATTCTTAACCAATCTCAAAAAATTATATTAAGTGCTTTTTATAATGATGTTTTGATGAACAACGCTCAGGGTAAAACTTACTTAGATGTTCGTTATGACGCAAAATTTAGAGATGATGCCTATTTTGGTGTTTTTTTTGAGGTAGAATTAGTAGATATTTCCCAAAAAATGAAAGATATCTATAAAATTTATACAGATAAATTATTAGAAAAATTTTTTTCTAAAATAAAAAAACTAAAGGAATCAACTCGGAGTCAATGTGATGATGTTCGAAAAAAATATAATCGAAAAAAAGATGATATAAAAACTCAAGGTAAAAAAATGGTAGGTGAAGTAAAATCAAGTGATAGTTCTTTTACAGAAATTATGGAATTATTAGGAGGTAAGATGCTTTCTATGGTATTTTATGGAAATGACTCTAAAAAATACCCTGTTGTAAAAGGATTTACTCCAGAAAAAACAAAAGTAGAAATAATAAATAATGGTTTATTATGGTTACCTTATATCGATTATGAAAAATTAACTACTGATGGATTTGATGGGAGTAATATATTATTTAAGGTTGCAACAGGATCTATTTTTGATCCAGGTACAGAAGTTAGGGCGACTACTAAATATATTAAAGATTTATATGAAATCTATCTAATGAAATATTTTAGTATGCAGAAAATTTTAGGTACGAAAAAAAAATTTAAAGAAGGTGAAGCCTATGATCTTTTAAAACAAATGAATTGTAAATCATTGACAGATTTTTCTAAAATAGTAGCAGAAATTAATTCTTATTATCAAGATAATAATGTATTTGGGAAATCCATGGCTATTGTTAATAATTATTATTCTATTTTAATAGAAGGTGATGATACGGGTGACAATTATTTAACTAATGTTAATGATCAAATATTTTCTACAAGAGCATTAGACATTATTCGTTCTTCAAGTAAAGGTCTCATTGCAACTGTTGGTCGTCTAGAATCGTCGGGTTTATCACGAATAGATCCAGCGGCGCCGCTTCCATATGGTGGTAATCTGGATTTTGATTATAGAAATTATGGAAGATTGGGATATGTTGCTGGATTTTATTATAGTGAATTAAACCGTTATGAAAAACAAAAACAAAATGGAGATCCTGGTATATCTAATTCAGACAATGTTAATTTAATCATGAATCTATTTGTTTTTGAAAGTACTTTTGGTACATGTGATATAATATCTCCCGATTTAACAGATGAAGGTAAAAAAAAAAGAATAAAAGAAAGATATGATGAGGCTTTAAGATATGCTTGTAGATATTGTATTAAAGCATATGCTTCAATTAGGGATATAAAAAATGATGCTCATTATTACGCTGCTTATGCGGCTGTTTGGTGCATTTTTAATAGTATATCTGAATCGGTTACAGAAGGCCGGCTAGTTAGAAATAAAAGCGATCCTTTGGATGAATATGTTACAAAAGTAGCCGAATATTATCATGGAATTAGAGATGATGCTTATGATGTCACGAATTTTGAAGCGTATGTTGGATTCCCTGGATTTTCAACAGTAGAAGATACGGATAGATTAACAAATGTTGATGGAAATATACATACCACATTTAATATTTTACAGATGGAATACATGATGGGGGCACAACTAGATTTCGGGGGTGCGGGCGTAGATAGGGAATATATGGTAGCTTCATTATATTTAACACCCGATGGTTCAAATTTACATGACTTAAGTGCTGTCGCGGGGGATCCTTTTCCAACGAATATCACCCGTCCCACGAACGTCGCCGGTGCAGTCCATCCCCAGACGGACAACGGGCTCTGGCCTGATAACACCAATGCCCAATGGATTCAAGGCTCCCCAGGACATGCCCTGGTTGGAGCAGCGGGTTTATACTTATCTCGTGTGAGGACAATGAAACAATTCTTATATATATTCCGTGAAAATAACATTAATGCAGATGCACCAATAACACGTGACATCCTCGCGAGTATTCCTCTTGCTATGCCTGCTTCATCCGTCATCTTGACGCAAACTGTACCTTACTCCACCAATAATCCATATCCTGGTCCATTCGATATAGATTTTGATCCCTCTTCCCCTAATCTTCCCCCAAATTTAGATATTTTTAAATTATTAAGAGGACAAAAGACAACTAGGGCTCAATTCAGAAGAGCTGGAATCCTCCTTCAGGCCCCCGGGGGGGGCCCCGTCCTCGTCCCCGGCTTCGCTGGGAACATCACCCCCGTCGGCAGTTGGCCCCAAGATATCCCCCCTCGACCCCTCGGTTTTGTCCTACCCCCCGCCGGCGCAAGAATGACTCTATTCGAATTACAACCAGCCCAGCCTACGAGAAACACCAACCAAGAGTTTAAAACAGATGATAATAAACAATATACACCACCCTCAAAATCTGTAACAGATTTTGTTATGAAATTTTTTGAAAAATGTTATGGAACAATTGACCAGATTTATAAGGATATAAATTTAGAAACATTAAAAAAAGAACCAACATTTATAGACATTGAACTTGCACTTAAATATTTCGAACCAAATTTATATGGACCAAATAATTCCGAATATCTGAATGCACCTATAATGGACGGTCAGTGCATGTTTTTAAAAACAGGAGAACAAAGGAAAAATAATTTTAAAAATTATTTCTCTAATTTAAAC
>Ga0209335_10000376_pt1 | contig 53065 bp, 35 predicted proteins | sample COG_09_FD_184753 | JGI IMG/M metagenome (GOLD analysis project Ga0209335, IMG submission 184753) | Pelagic Microbial community sample from North Sea - COGITO 998_met_09 (SPAdes) (version 2) | ecosystem: Environmental > Aquatic > Marine > Neritic zone/Coastal water | place: Helgoland, sampling...
TCAGCACATCGCAAGTGGTTGGAACCAACGATGTTATCGCTTCGTGTTTCACGAATTCGTTTTCATTGTATACGGTTGCAGCTGTCAAACCGACTGTTAAAATCTCTGCGTACGGTAAAGCGAACGATATTACGTTTAAAGAGGAAAACTCCAAGGTCACGTTGACTCCAGTAACGATTGCGAGCGTACTTACGCTCAGCGGGACTGCGTCATTAGATTCTATTTCAGCCAAGATTGTGACGAATTATTTTAGTCGACAAGATTACTTAACTATCAAGTGCACGCTGGTGGATGGTGTGACGGACAATTGGGCGCCGGCATACTCGGAAGTGACTGCGGAGACGCAATCGCGAACGTGTAGCTCCGGCGTATATATCGATAACACGAGGAACGCCAATCTCAAAGCGACGTTTGATATATCAAACGGGATATTGACAATTTCTGGCGTTACTACGACGACGACAATATCGGTAGACGAAGCGCAAAAAATGTTCCGGACAATCCAGTATGTAAACTCAGAGAAGGATCCGTGGTACGGAACTCAGTACGTGAGGGAAGTTACCTTCACGGTTTCAGAAAAGTACACCGGATACACGACGACCAATGTCGCTGGGACAGATAGACACGCCATTACCGTCGAGGGTTATAATAACGCACCTGTGATGACTACGAGTACTTCCGAGAACATATACGTTGAACGAGCAAATGCTAAAAATGTCGCGCAATTGCTGACCATTGCGGATGATGATTCGACGCAAATCAGCAGCGCTAAAGTTACACTCTCACCCGCGGGTACCGAGGGCGATGAATTGAGTTATTCAGGCGCAACCCTCAGTACAACTATCCAAGGTTTGATTCAGGCTGGGACGATTACGTTTACCGGTATTGATACGATCGCAAATTATCAACAAGCTCTCAGAGCGGTCACTTTCAAGAGTACGAGTTATAATCCGACAGTTTTGAGCAGAACGATTACCTTTGAGGTTACCGACGTCCCGGGAGCCGGTCTCGTTTTCCTAACGGCATCGACGACTCGAGCGTTGACAATTCAAGTCGTCAACGATCCCCCAGAAATTCTTGGTTTGTCGCTCAACGCGGTACAAGTTCAACAAATTCTTTTGAACGAGGATGGTAACCAAGTGAGCGGCTATCAAATCCGAGTCGACGACAAAGATAGCGACACTGAAAGCGAAATTACGTATGAAATTAATTGCGTCGCAAATAAGGGTGAAGTAGAGTTGAACTCTGCAACCGGGGCCGTATCGTATACGCCAAACGCAAACGCGAACGGCGAGGATTCGTTTTTTGCCATCGCCAAAGACAGCACCGGTCAATCTTCTGTGCCTTTTCAGTTTAGCGTCTACATTAACCCCTTAGCGGACGATCCCGTTGCGGCTGACAAATCGTACAATTTCAGAGTCGAGTGGGAGCCAAAGGAGTTTGATTTCCCGGTCAGTCATCCCGACGCGATTACAGATGAAGAATTCGCGAGCATTATTAGTTTCATACGTCTGGACGGAGGAGCGCCGGTTGGTACCTTGACGTTTACGGATGAATCCGTGAGCGAACTCGGCGTTAAACAAGGTAAATCGCCGTTCACGTACAGCATCTCTCAAAGCGATTACGACGAAAGGGTCGTAAATGCTGACGGCACCAGGGACGAATCATTCACCGATACGTTCAGCTACATCGTGGTCGACGCAAATCAACGAACTGCGAAAGGATCAATAAGTATTGTCGTGAAGTCAGATGCAGACGAGGCGTCGACGCCTCCAGTTGTGTCGACTACTTCCTCGAATTTCGAACTTGCGTACAACGTTGAGGAGAACATTGCGTATTCCGGTGTGTTTTACGCTATAGATTCGCAAACGCTGACGGAGGATCTAGAATTCTTGGCTGCACCTCCGCCATCGATCGGAAATGTCTCTTTCTCCTCGGTTGTCTGTGGTGAGCTCACTTCGCCGCTCAAAACCGCCGGCGTCACCGTCTCGTGTCCGTGCAACCAATACGAGGCGTGCGGTAAGTTTGTCTACACTCCAGACTCGCTGTACTACGGCTACGATTCCTTTGAATTAAAGGCCACGGATACGAATGGAGACGCTTCCCAATCAATGAAAGTATACGTATACATCGAGCCGGTGAACAACCGACCGACTCTCGCGTGCGAAGCGCCGCGCACGATGGAAAATTTGGCAATTTCCGGTACTTCTGCTACTTTGCTTCAGCTATCTTCGTTTGCATCGAGCCATCCTCTGTGTAACGATGCGATTATAGTTGGAGATGTTGCGATAGATTCGCTGGAAGATATCCGAGTTCGTACGCGCGCGGCGTTGACCTACGAAGATGGGGTGTTTGTCCCGGCTTCGTTGTCTCCTTTGTCGGGTCTGTTCGCAGAACTCTTGACGCTTTCAAACGCTCTCGAGACTCGAGCTGCCGGTGAAATTCCTTTGATGTTCGCTACTAAGCTCACACATGATTGGTACATTCCCATGGGAGGAGAAACGGCGCGTGCGGGCATGGAAATCTGCGCTGGGCTCGGGAACGACGCGACGTCGTGCGTCGCCAGCGCCGGATGCCAGCTACTTTTGGGCGTTTGCGTTTCCGCTTCGTGGGGTTCTCCCGATCACGTCGTTGAAGCCGCAATCGCGCTCCTATCTTATGATATGGATGAAGAGCGTGGTTTCAACAAGCAAGTATCAGGATCGCCCGTGGAACCCGCGAAGTCGAACGGGTTCTTGAGCGAACCGGTGCTTTTAGCGCCTCTAAACGAAGGAGAGATGGATGACGACGTACAAATTTTCGTGGCAAACACCGACGGTACAAAAGGCGCGAGGTTAACGTGGACATCCATTACGGAGGAAAAGACGGTTACCGGCGGTGTGATCATCGTTCAAATGCCGAGTAAGCGGCGAGGAACCGTGGCGATTCGGTGGAGAGCTACGGACGCGATGGGTTTGAAGAGACCGGTAGCGCCTGATTACGCCACCGTAAATCTCATCACGCGGTGTGCCCCAGGTCACAGATATATGGATTGGTGGTGGGATACTTCTCGATGCTTTGCCTGTTCTCCAGGGTGGTTCAATCAAGTCGGTCAATTCGACCAAACGTCCTGTAAAGAGTGTCCTCCGGGTGAAATCACCGCGAATGCCGCTCAAACGGAGTGCGCGAAATGCCCGGCTGGATCTTTTCAGCCCGGATACGGAGAATCTGAGTGTCTGCCCTGTTTCGACGGGGCAGGTTTAGCAATTGAAACCGAGCAACTCGGTTCCTCAAGTTTGCAACAATGCGTGTGCCCGGTTGGGTACTGGACGGACTACGCGGAGACGAGCGCGTCAGAGTTGTGGTCGAAATACAAGGCAACCGATCAGACGAAATCCTATTTTACCACGGAAACGTCGGGAACTTCCGCTTCGTATGAGGATGGTTCTCTCCACGTCGATATCGTGAGTCACACTGAGTTTGCGGACGTTGGTAACGATGCCATTGTTCCTCAAGACGGCGACGGAAACTACGTAAGCCTCAAGGATCCTAACGGCGACGCCATGAAGTGCGTCGGCCACGTCAAACAAACGTGCGCGGCGCTCATCACCGCGGGACTTTCGGAAACCTCGCTCGGCAACGGTGTCTGTAACCCTGCTTTAAATGTTCCAGAGTGTGGATGGGATTGCGGCGATTGCTGTCGTCAGTCGTGTCTTCCCACGACCGTTCGAAGTAACCTCCCGGGTTGGTCCTCGATCGCGGAGTGTAGCGACGGCGGTTATTCGTGCATCGATCCTCGCTTCGCCGCCCCAGTAGCCTCGGTGTACAAAGCGAATACAGAGGCGCCGTTCTGTAAAGCCTGCGCCGCCGGTGCATCGTGCAACGATTTAAATCAGCAGTTTCCGTTACCGACTGCGGGCTGGTGGGTCGATCCCACCGACGGGAGTCGCATTTTACAATGCATAGAGCCGGCTGCTATGGAAGCCTGCCCGGCGTTGACGAGCATCGACGACGTCAGAAACGGGGTGTGCGGTATTTCAAAAGAGAATCAACTGTACATGGGCGAAGCGTGTTCTGAATGTTCAGACGGGAAAGCCACGCCTTACTTCACTCGCGTCAACGCGTTTCGCTCTAACGGGCGGTGCAAAAAATGCCCGGATGTCCCGTGGTTACCGTATCTCTTTGGCGCACTTCTTTTGTTTGTCGCGCTCCCTCTTTTGAACCTGCTGTCAAAGATGCAAGACGGTTTTGGTGCGGTGAATATCATCGTAGGTTTTACGCAAGTCGTATCCGTCTTTCGAAAGCTCGAGTTGGCTTGGCCTCAAGAAATTTTGGATCTTTTGAATCTCATGAGCGTCGTGAATTTGAACTTCGAGTTGTTTTCGATCGACTGTTTCGTCGTGTCTTGGAATTGGACGAAGAAGTTTTTCTTGGTTAACATTGGGCCACTCGTTCTCGGCTCCATGTTTCTCGTGGTGACACTGATCGTCACCTTACACAACAAAATCTTTCTGCCGTACGTGTACGCGCCAATTGGTCGATGCTTTGGAGTTGTACTCGAAGAGGATCAGGATCCCACTCTGAAAAATCCGAGCGTCGAGCGTCTCGACGGCAAAGAGAAGAAGAAAGCCACTACTGCCGACGAGAACGACGGAGATGAAGATGAAGATGATATCATCGGAGGAGAAGAAGAAGAAGAAGAAGGAGGAGGTCGACGACGTCGACGCGAGAAGATTGGCATGAAGAAGCGCTTCTTGACGGTAAAACCCCCAGACCAAACGGAAGTTTTTGCTCGGGCAATGCACAGCGCCTTCCTCCTTTTTATGAGTTGGTCGTACATGCAGCTCGTAAACATTAACGTTGAATACTTCGATTGCGTGGAAGGCGGGGACGGTCGCTCGTCGCTCGATGCCGATCCAGCCGTGCAGTGCTACGTCGGCGTCCACGAACAAATATTTCCTCTGGTCGTTCTGTTCATGATAATTTACACGCTCGGCATTCCGTTCTACCTCTCCGTTCTCCTCTTTACGCATCGACGTTTGTTGCGTAAACGCGACGTGATTGACGTCCGCACTCGACCGTTATCGGTTGCGGCTGGTCAGTTATTAGAGGCTGAGCAACGCTTTGGTTTTGTATTTCGAAGATACGAGTCGTCTTACTCGTGGTGGGAATTGGTATACATCTTTCGAAAGTTTGCCTTGGTCGTCACTCCGGTATTTTTTCAAAACGTGCTCGATCAGTGTCTCATGACTATGCTCGTGCTCGTTCCCGGGATGCTCGGCGTCGTGCGCCTGCGACCGTACGATAAATCGATGTTGGATATCATGGAATGGATAGCGAGCACCGCCGCGTTCTTCATCTTGTTCGCTGGGTTTCTGTTTTATGGCTTTGGAGAGGAACTGTCGGACGTCTCTATGGATACTTTGACGTGGATCACGGTGACGTTGCTCTCGATCACGTACGTGACCCTCGTTATTTTTGTCATCTTTGACGTATTCCCTCACTTGAACCTGGTCACGCTCAAAATGAGAAACCGAATACGCAAAATATTTGGATACCCTCAAATTGAGAAAATGTCCCAGAAAGAGGTGAATATGAACCGCTCGATGCGTCGAGAACGCGCGGGTATTCTGCGTCGATTGAAGGGCAACGCCGCGCTCATTTTGGGCAAAAATACAGCGGTAACGTTCCTGAAAGAGTGCAGAAGACTCCCACTCGATCACAAGTACATCGTCGACCCGAAACTCAAACAGAAAGAGTTGCCGACATTGCTCGAGGTTTTGCAAGCGCTCGAAGAGTGCACCGTCGGTTTCCGCTTGGCTTCGGATCGCGAAATTTCAGAAATTCTCGGCACTGAGGTTGAAGAATTCGACTACTCTCAGAAGCTCGTCGGGACATTTATCGGAGAACTTCGCGACATTTTCAACGCGTGGAGACTCGACATTATTCGCTTAAAGCAAAATCTCCGTAAGTCTGCGGAAGGCGACCAGGACAAGGAGTACGTTCTCCAAATACGACGTCGCGTCATCTCCGACCGCCTCAAAAAAGGCTCCTTAACTCCTCCCGCGATTGGCGAGGGATGTCTAGATCGATACAACGAACGATTCCTCTACGATCAATTCGTGTTGCGCTGCGAACGCGACTTATTCCTCGAGATGGTCATCCTCTTTGAATTCCTTCGACTCAAAGAAGCCGTCGCGCAGGATCCATTCTTTGAAACGCTCATGGGAAGAAACATGCTCCTCAACACATCTCCCCTCCTCCTCTTTTCGCGAGAAGGCGCGAACGTAAACCCATCGGATGAAGTCGAGGCAAAAATGCTCGCGCGCGGCGCTTTATACTACGATCAGCTGAAATTCGCCTTCCGACAACGCGTCGGCGAAGGCGTCTTGGATCTCAAATCGTCGACCAAATCGCCGCTCTCGCATTTGAGTAACTTGATGATTGTTTAGTTTTCTGTTTCTCCGCGCAGACTACGAATTTTAATACTCAGAATAAGTACACACTCTTGGCATGTTTTCGCTTTTTTTTAGCCAACGATCATCACTTCAAAACACAAAACGCGCGCTCGAGATTCGTACCGTCAGTTAAACGCCGTACCAAATTCGTTGTTTGGACGCTTGAATGACTCTCGCCTTTTCTCTCACAATTTTCACCTCGCTTGCTCAACTCTATGACGTTTTCGTCGTCGAAACGTTCCACGGCGACGACGACGACGACGTTTGTCCTCCTCCTCCTCTCGCTCGTGCACGTCCTCGCGTTGTCTTTTTTGGTGTCTCCGCGTCGTTATTCCTCGACGGCGAAGATGGTGGTGTTCGCGTCTGCGGCAAAACCACCGACGACGACGACGCGCGAGGCGGAGGAAAAGAACGAGAAGAACGCGTGGCACGTCTCGATTTCCGTCTTGGGCGGCGGTAGAAACTCGCGAGGAAAGAAGGAGAAGGAGGAAGAGGAGGACGTGGAGGCGAGGAACGGCGGCTTTTCGCGCGTTCGGCACGAGTCGACGCTGAAAGCGGTGCTCGCGCTCGCGACGAAGCGAGACGACGACGAGACGGATGAAAATTTGGTTCGACGAGAGGAAGACGAAGAAGAAGAAACGGAGAAAACGCTGAGCGCGAGGTTTAGCGCGGAGGATTTCGCGCGAAAGCGAGATGTTATTCTGATATCGGTGTGCAGTAGCGGCGTCGGAGGAGGCGAGGAGGGATCTTTCGTTTCTTCCTCTTTTTCTTCACCTTCTCCGACGCATTCGCATTCGTGGTCGGCGTCTTCAACAATGTACGAGTTCGCGGCGAAGGCCAAGGCGTCGTCGTCGTGCGGAGGAAGCGAATCGGTGTCGATGCAATGCAACCGCGCTGAATTTCTGGAGATGGATGGCGGCGGGAAGAGGGAGAAGGCGGACGCGTACGAACGAGCGATGGTTTCAGAAACCGGTGTGAAGTCTAGAGATGTTCTCACCTCCTCCGCTTTGAGGCGACTGAGCGAAGAGTTGGCGTGTTTTTCGGAGCGCTCGGCGGAGAGGTTCGGCGAAGGGAAAGTTTCATCGTCGAGAGATACCGGTGAAATCGAAGTGGCGTACGCGGAAATTTGTGGGATGGCGGCGTTGGATGGATTAGATGCGACCGAGAGGAAGAAAATCGAAAGGTTTGTGGAAAAGAAAATCGAGGACGTTTTGGAGCGCGTGGGAGCGCTCGGAGTAATGGTGGTTGCTCAAGCTCGAGAAGAGAACGAGATCGTCGAAAGTCAAAGAAAACGAAGAGCGTTGCTTCAAGAAAACGACTCGAGCGAGGATGGGAGGTCTGCGAAAGAGTATCCGAATAAAGCTGCGGCGACGATCGTTGGGTTCATCTTATTGCTTGGCGCCGTGGCTGGCTTCCTCGCGATGCTAACGATGCCTTTTCCCACCGACTCCCTTCTTTTTCCGAAGACAAAAGGTGATTAGAGAGAGAAGAGCGCGACTCGTGCTGTTCTGCTTCTCTTCGGCTTTGCGATTTGAACTGAACGCGCGGGAAAAAGAGAGAGAAGACAAAAGGCGATGAGAGAGTGACTCTTTTTAAAAACTACTACTTCCAGCACATATTATTTCATATTCTTTTGTAACCCACCTCTTCTATCCCGTACTGGAACGACACTTTTTCCAGTAAAACGGTGACGTTGGTCTGGCCCCACTTTTCGTGTCTAATCGGCAGTCGCGTTATCGCGTCCGCCACTTCTAACGATTCGTCGTCTTCTACTATCCCCCAAACGCTATGACCGTGTCCCCACTCGTGGTGAGATCCAATCGCTATGAACCAATCTGGGCCTTCTCCTATCAAGCAAACGTACCCTCTCTCGACCATCGGCGCAAACTCTCTCGGCATCCTTCCACCGTTCATCCTCCCGTTTTGCGTCGCTTGTATCAAAGCGTACGGTGGTCCAGGCCCACCGTAATTATCTATCGCGCCAACTTCCGGAACAGCTTCTGACCTGTAAAAAGTACCCAAAACACCGTTCCGCCCGAACTCTTTGAACGCGTCCACAATCTTCGGGCTTTTTCGTTCCAGCAACCGTATCCTAATCCGCCGACGGTTTCCTCCTACGTCATCGCCTCCCCCGAAGCGCACGTCTTTCAAAACTAAAACGTTTCTCTCGTCAACCATCAAACCTTCCCTCGCCGCGGTCAAAGACGACGCGTCGTCGTTTACGTCGTCAACACTCGGCGGCGGCGACTCCATCGACGGACACTCCGCGTCGTCGCACGCTGCGCGTAATAAGCGAGTAGTGGTTAATTACCGCGCGTCGTAAAAGCAAAAGAGGTGGATATAATACGCGTTTTAAAATATACGCGTCGTCAGCGAGCGTTTACGCAAAGCGCGTCGTCCCAGAGAGACTCGATCGATACCATCATCCGCGGTGGTGGGTAAAAGAGAGCGAAAAGCGCGAGAGAGAGAAAGAAAGAGGAATATCGTCGCGCTACTACTACTGCTATTACTACGACGCACCGCAGCAACAGTTCTCGAACATGTACTCCCGGTTCTTTTCGCACTCTCCTTTCTCGGCCCAACTCACACACATTTGGCTCATATCTGTGCACTTCTTCTTGGTCTTCTTGGTCTTCTCCGTGTACCCGACGAACGCGTGTTCGCGATACTCGTACTGGTGGTGGTGGCGCGTGCCGTCGCTGCTCCCACCGTTGCTGCCAATAAAACTTCCTCTCGCGTCGACGCGGACGAAAAGGGACTTCGGACGATGCAGACTTTGTCCTCCCGGCTTTGGGGAAAACCATCCCGGCGAGAGGAAGACGAAGAGGAAGAGAAAGAAGGCTCTCCTTTTGCGGAAAGGGAAAGGGAAAGGAAAACCCGAAACGCGAAAGCGCATTCGAAGCATCATCCGTTCTGCAACACGCGAAAAGGCAAAAGAGAGAGAGAGAGAGAGAAAAGAAGCCCTTCGAAAGAGCGGTCGCGTAACTGTCGATTTTGCGGTCGTTTTCCCGGACAAATCCATCCGTCGCGGAAAGAGAACATCACAGACGCGAGAAACGCGCGCGCGCATCGTTTCGCGAAATTATATGACTCAATTCGAGAACAACAACGCGTACTTCGCGTCCCCGTTCGTCCGGAATTGGCTCCTGCGAGCAATCGCGAATGAAGAGAATGATCAAATCTCGTGCGAAATCGCGCACGAATTCGACGACGTTTCTTTCCGCTGCGAATTGCATTCGTCGACCTCTTCCTCTCAGGATGACGTGAAGCGCACTCTCATCGCGCTCGTGTCCGTCGCGTTTCCAAAAAGCAACGATGAAAAGAGCAACAACGAAAGAGTTTTGACGACGAGGGAAAAATTCCTCTCGGTATCATCGAACGGCGCGTTCGAGCGCGGTCGAGCGCTCGGAATCATCCGGAAAGTGCGCGGTTTAGGGAAAAGTGATGATGCTGAGGAGGAGGAGGAAGAACAGGCGGAATTCGGGTACGACGCGACCGTGGAGGTGGATTTGAAGAAACTGAACGAAGCCGAGGAGAAGGAAGAGATGATCGATTTAATATCGAGCGTGAGAGTGTACGCCGGGTACGGGACGTTGCGAGCGTGTTTGCGGCGATTGGTGGTGGAGGAGGAGGAAGAGGAAGAGGAGGCGAAGGCGAAGCGTCGTTCGTTTTCGCTGCGACGGCAATTCGCGTCGCCGTCGGTGTCGATGTATTGTAAAGTGGAGGAAGATGACACTTTGAAGGAAGGCGCGGAGGAAAGGAGGTCGTGTACGGTTGTGTTTCCGATGCACGTTTCTTCGTCGCTGTCGAATAACGAGGACGAGGTGGTGATTGCGAGGGCGTTTTTGGCGCACTTCGCCGAGGCGTCGAGGAATAGCGCAAAGTTGAGCGCGGCGCCGTTCGTGAGTTATCATAAACCAGGGCAGAAGCCGCCGTTGGAGTTGACGACGAGCGTCGATGCGACGACGCGAGATGGTGACGAGGTCGATGAGATGGATTTGAACGCGAATGGTGGGTATGTTTCCTTCGTGATATTTCCGAGACACGTGAAGACGAAAGAGTCTCTGGAAAGAGCCGTGTGGATGTTGGCGAGTTTCCCGAACTTTATCAAGTCTCATTTGAAGTGTTCGAAAGGATATTGGCACGAGAAAATGCGAGGGAAAGCGGAGGAACTTTTAGAAACGTTAAAGAGGGCACAGAAAGAGCCTAAAATGAGCGCTAAGAAGAAGTTGATCAGCGGGAGGACGTACGTGCCGAGGTGAGAAGAAAACGCTTGTAAAAAGTAGATGTGTATAACGACGTAACGCGTAATTAAAGCGTAGATGTAGGGTATATTAAAATATAATAGTATAAATAGATTCTGTGGTGTATTCAGTATTCGTAGTCGTTTTAGCGGCTCGTTCTCTTTCTCTCGAAATCGTTCTCGATTATTTAAAAGAACGGCGGCAAAATGATAAATCGTCGTTTGAATTTCTTCTTCCCGTTGGTCCCGTCGAACAGTTTCTTCAACCTCTTGTGTTTTTGCACCGCCCACGGGAACATTTGACTCATCCCGGTCATCAAAAACAAATATCCAAACGCCGTTTGCGTGGCGATGTTAAAGCCCAACCACTGGTAAATCTCGCAGCAATAATTCGCGCACGTCACGTAATCGAACAAAAACCCGCTCGGAATGACGTATTTCGTCTCAGACGAAGAAGAAGAAGAAGAAGAAGAAGACCCCCCACTGCTTCTCAATCTCTTTTGAATCACGTGACACCTGAAATTCCCGAGCTGAAACAAAGCGCTCAGGACGAATCCAATCGTCACTTGCCTCTCCCCCGGACTCGTGTACCTCGGATGGTTAATAAAATACGACATCAAACCAGCGAACGTCCAATAATACCCGCAGTTCCTAATTAAATTGAATATCGGCATCGTCGCTCTCGAAAACGAGTGCACGAAAAACGTCTCGAATATTCTCTTCGCGTAATGCGCCGAGTGAAACCACAGCGCGAGCGTTTGCGCCCGAACAAACGGCTTCGCGCACTCCTTCGGCGAGAATCCAAAAAACTGTCCGTATATTCTCTCGCGATAGAAATAAAACGGTAAATACACCATCAGAGGACCGAAATATTCCCAGAAAAAGACCGCCTGGTAGCTGATTTGCGGGCCTAAATCTTTGAACAAGACGACGTCGCCGTACCCTATTCCGAATTCGCTCAGCTTTTTCCCATCCGGCACTAACGCTTCGCCCTTGAAGACATTTTTCTTCGTCTTCTTCTCTTCCTCTTCCTCCTCTTCTTTTTCCGCGTCACTCGTAGTGTTCAACTTCATGAACCGCTGTCGGCTCGGGTAATACTTTCTTTTTTTCACGTGGAAGCGTTTCTTCAGGTCGAGCACGGTCGCGTCTTCCGGTAAATCGTCGATCGTTTCCAACTGGCGAGTCGGGTTCGAGCTCGAGCAGACGTGGAGTTTCATCTTGCCGAACTCCCCGAGAGATTCGTTGTTCCCAGCTCTTCGGACGTTGGAGAGGAATCGTTTCATCAGTATTTCTCGTCTGTCTCTCTTCGTGTGTGCGCGCGTGTGAATGCGTTCGAGAGTTAAAGAGAGAGAGAAAGGTTTGAAGTGAAGCGAAAGAGAATTGGCAGAGGGGAAAATCCCAAGACTCCAAAAATGTTCAAAAACGAGACGCGTCGCCTAATTACGCGCGCATATATTTGACGCGCGGAAGATGTATGCATGAAATGAAACGAAACGTATTCGTCGTTGTGCTTGGCCTGAGTGACTTGGGTTACCTTTGTTCTCTTATTACATTTTCACGACAGTGCTCAAATAGGAGAGGTTTTGCAAGCACTCGTGGAAGAGGTTGGCTAAAGCCTCGGCTGGATCTTTCGGCCGCGCGTCGTCTCCTCCGTCGTCGTCGTCGGTTTGGTTGTGGCGACGATGGTGTTCCTCTTCTCCTCCTTTTCGGTTGTTGTTGATATTCTTTTTTTCATTCTCCGTCGCGACGACGTCTTCGATTTCTACGCGTTCGCCTTCGCCGCCGCCTTTGCACATGATGAAACCGTCCTCGGTGTCGCGGATGCGTTTGCTCCCGACGTCGTCTTCGCCTTTGCCTAAACTGGCCATGTGTTTTTTCTTTAAGCGGTTGAGCACGTTGGTTCGGAAGGCGTCGGCGACGATGCCTTCGTTTGGCGCTCCGCATTGTTTGGCCCAAACGAACAAGAGCGCTTCCCAGACGCGTTTGGCTTGCGGTTCGCATATTTTCAAGTCTTTTTTGAAGTTGGTGTCGTAACAGAGTTTCGGAAGACGGAGCGCGGATTGCGCGCGTTTGAGTTTTTGTTTTCTGTCGTCGACGAGAGGATCGCCGTTCGCGGAGGAGGTTGCGGCGGCAAACGCGAGGCGCGCGGCGGTTTTTACCGCTTGGACGATGCCCTCGTTTTCCGTCGCCGCGACGCAATCACGAACGTCTCGTAAACGTTGCAGTTGATCCGTCGGGTCTTCGACCGTAATATCAGCAATCTCTTTCCCTTCTTCTTTATCTTGCATCTGCGCGTACACTCTCACCGCGTCTAAAAGCTTCGCCCCGAACCCTTTCCTTTGGTACGGCGGCAACACCAACACTTGACTAATCCTCAACCTTCGTTGAAAAGGATGCGCGTAAAACTGATACACAGTGCTAAATCCGCACGTCGCCCACCGTTTCAAATTATCCTTTTTCTGCGCGATTAACACGAACCACAACCACCTTCCGTCGCTCTTATCAATCTTCGACGCGGCGTCGATATAAAACGCCACAAACGGTTCCACGTTATCGTGCCATCGCCCAACCGTCTCCCTCTCGGACTCCTTAAACTCAAACTGGCGAACGGAATACCTCAACCCGCTCTCCTCCTCGCCTTCCCCGTCCCACTCTGCGATAATTTTCCCACCATCTCCGGGAATCTCCATCTCCTTCGTCTCCTCCGCCTGTTTCAAAAACGCCTCCTTCGTCGTCGTCGTCCCCGCTTCCGGGAACCACGCGTTCAAATTCGCTCGAATATCATCCGCCGGATTCAAACTCGATCGCACTTTCTCCCCGTACGTGACGTCCACGAATCGCGGTTCGAACGTGTTCGGTGCACACAAAACATCCACCGATAAATCCTCCGAGTACCCGTAAATCGTCTCGTCCTCGCGGAAGACTTGGTGCGCGAACTCCGGTTCAAACGTTTTTTCCTCCGAACCTTCTCCTCCTTCGAACAGGTGAAAATGCACGCAATCGTTCGCCTCGCAGACGAACGTCTTTTTCATCTCTGTTTTCGTCGCATCGTCATCGTTCGTGTCACCACCACCCGGTGCTGCTCCTCCTCGCGTTGCTTTCGTTGATATCTCGGTCGTCGCTCGAGCGACTGCTTTTGCCGCCTCGCTTTCGTTTCCATCCTTCTTCTCTCCGCCTCCCATCATTCTCCGCTCCAAAAGAGAAAGAAGTTTCCGTTTTTTGTTCCTCTCATCATCATCCTTCTCGTCGTCGTAATCGTCTCTTCTTTCCTCTTTCTTTCTGAACGAGGTCGCCCCGGCGGATGTTTCGGTGGTATCGCTGGTGATGTTTTTCACGTCCTCGCCGGTCATCTTCTCCATGTATGCTCCGCAAAATGCGCGCGTCGGTGTCCTCTTTTATGCGGAGCTTCTGAAGCGATTTTCTCTCTTCTGTTTTTGAATTTCTACCACGAGCCTTTTTTAGGGTTTTGGGGGTTTAGGGTTTCGAGAATAAACCCTAAACAAAAAAAATGTCTCGTCTCTCTCTTCTCTCTTTTGTTGTACTTCACAGGAGTTCTTCTGCTCTGTTCTGTTCCGTCGCCGCTGTGCTCCTCTCTCTCTCGTTCTCTCTCTCCTCTCTCCTCTCTCTCTCAATCGTTGGCTCTGGGTGTTGGTGTTGTGTTGTGGTGGCCTCCTGCTTGTCTGTTTTTGGAGGAAGTTTAGAGAGAGAGAGAGAGAGAGAGAACGAGAGAGATGAAAAAAGTAAAATTGGAATCGAAGGAAGCGATGCGCGAAGAGCAAGGGAAGAAGCAGACGCCGACGATTTCGACGCAGACTGGATCGCTGAAGGTGACTTTTTTTAAGAAGAAGAAGAAGGAGGAGGATGACGTTTTGCCGATGAGCAGTCCTTCGTCGTCGTCGTCGTTTGAAGAAGAGGAAGATGAGGACGAAGATGAAGATGAGGAGGATGACTTTCAACAAGAGGAGAAGCAAAAAAAGAAGAAGAAGCATAAAATGTTGACGTTTACGATGAAGAAGTCCTCGTTCGCGGAGAGGTTAAAGAGAGAGGAGGAAGAGGAAGAGGAGTACGAGGAGTACGACGTTGGGAAGGTGAGAAAGAAAAAAGCGAAGACGAGCAAGAAAACCGGCAAGAAGAGGAAGAGCGCGGCTGTCGCCGCCAAAGAGGAAGACGAAGAAGATTCAGACGAGGACGATTCAGACGAGGACGAGGAGTCGGAGAGCGAGGATGAAAAGGCGACCAACTCGCTCTGGGAAGGCGGCACCGGGTTCGGCGAGAACGATTTTAGCGATTTGAGTTTGAAAGTGGACCATCCGAATCGGCCGTTGTGGGTGTGTTCGGACGGCAGGATATTTTTAGAGTCGTTTAGTCCTCTGTATAAAGCGGCGTACGATTTCTTAATCGCGGTCGCGGAACCGGTGTGTCGACCGGAACACATACACGAGTACGTGTTGACGCCACACTCGCTGTACGCGGCGGTGAGTATTGGGTTGACGACGGAGAAAATCGCGGAAGTTTTAGACCGATTGTCCAAGACGAATTTAAGCGAGGAGGTGAAACACTTCATCGCGGCGTGTACGAAAAATTACGGGAAAGTCAAGTTGGTTTTGAAGAGGAACAAGTTTTTCTTGGAATCACCGGATGCGAAGATTTTGGAGAAGTTGTTGCAAGACGAGGTGGTGAGGAGCGCGAGGGTGGTCCATCCAAACGCCGGCAAAAGCGGGGCGAGCAAAGGGATGAGCGGCATGTTTGAGACGTCGTTTGGTTTGAAAGAAGTTGGCGCGGAAAAGTTAACGGATGCCATCGCACAGACCGAGAAACAACAACAAGAACTAGAACAAGAAGGAGACGAGAAGGTTGCGAAGGAGAAAGAAAAGAACGACGCCGAGGAGCAGTTGAATAAACCAGAATACGATCCGTCGCGGTCGATCCACTCGTTTGAAATCAAACCGTTAGACGTAGAAAAAGTGAAACAGCGGTGTCTCCCTGGAAATCTAGGATTCCCAGCTTTAGAAGAGTACGATTTTACCAACGATACGGTGAATCCAAACTTAAACGTGCGCTTGAAACCGATGACGAAAATTCGTCCGTACCAGGAGAAGTCGCTTTCGAAAATGTTCGGCAACGGTCGCGCGAGAAGTGGCATCATCGTTTTACCGTGCGGTGCCGGTAAATCACTAACCGGTATAGCCGCAGCCGTTCGCGTGGGGAAATCGTGCTTGTGTTTGTGCACTTCGTCGGTGAGTGTCGATCAGTGGGCGGGCCAGTTCAAATTGTGGACGAATTTAACCGATCGCGAGATTGTTCGATTTACGAGTCAAAACAAAGAGACGTTCCCTCCGAACAATTGTCCGTGCGTGTGCGTGACCACGTACAACATGATTTCTGCGGGTGGGAAACGTTCAGAAGCTTCGGAAAAGATTCTCAACGCGATACGTGGTCGCGAGTGGGGGACGATGCTCCTGGACGAAGTCCACGTTGTCCCTGCGGCGATGTTTCGAAAAGTTATCGGCATCACAAAAGCGCACTGTAAACTTGGCCTCACCGCGACGTTGGTTCGCGAGGACGATAAAGTCGAACATCTTAATTTTCTAATCGGCCCAAAGTTATACGAGGCGAATTGGCTCGATTTACAACGCGATGGGCACATCGCAAACGTGCAATGCGTCGAGGTGTGGTGCGAGATGACCCCAGAATTCTTCGCCAAGTACCTCGACCCGAAGTTCTCGATGAAAAAACAAGTGTTATACTGCATGAACCCGAACAAGTTCATGGCGTGTCAATACTTGATGACGTACCATGAAAACTTCAGGAAAGATAAAGTGATCGTGTTCTCCGATAACATCTTCGCCTTGCGCGAATACGCCACCGCATTGAAACGACCGCTCATTTACGGCGACACCAGTCACGCCGAACGCACGCGCGTTTTGCACGCCTTCAAATACTCCAACGAGATCAACACCATCTTCCTCTCCAAAGTTGGCGATAACTCCATCGATATTCCCGAAGCGAACGTCATCATTCAAATATCCTCCCACGCTGGATCCCGTCGACAAGAAGCGCAACGTCTCGGGCGCATTTTGCGCCCTAAAGCGGCCACAGTTGGTAAGAAGAACGACAGCGACGATCACAACGCCTTCTTCTACTCGCTCGTTTCCAGAGACACGTCCGAAATGTACTTTTCCACCAAGCGTCAACAGTTTCTCATTCAGCAAGGCTACGCGTTTAAAATCGTCCCAGATTTAATCGGCGAAAACGATAAAGTGCAACTCATGTACTCGACGAAAGCCACGCAGTTGGACTTACTCGCGAAAACGCTCAACGCCGGCGAAGCCGAAGCCGGCGAAGAAGTTCTCGACGTCGACGAGGACGATTTAGAAGGCAACTTGATGAAACAAAAGAAGGCAAAACTTTCCGCCTTGGCCGCCGCACGACGCACGCGCACGGTCGGTGGCAGCCTAGCCAAACTCTCCGGCGCGCAAGGACTCACGTACCAAGAATTCGGAGGACAAACTGGAGGATTAGGAGGAGGAGGAGGAAAAAAAACCGGCTTCACGACGACGACGACGTCGAAAGCGGAGAGATCCATCAAACCGAAAAACGCCATCGTGCGAGAGAGAGAAGCGATGTTGAAAGCATCGAAGAAGAAAAAGTAGTAGTAAACGCGTAGTAATACTAGCACAATTCGAATACGAATAAAACGTAGTACTCTTTTAAAAGCAGCGCTCGCCCAACGAAACGAGGTTGCGCAAAGGAAACCTTTTTCCCACGCATTTGACATTTTCCTTATTTAAGAAGAATTTAAGAAGAAAAGACCACAAGAAGAGTAGTTTAGTTTGCGCGCACAACTTTCGCTTTTCTTTGACAAAATGGAGGAGGAGGAGGAGGAAAAGGGGAAGAAAGTCGTCGCCCCGAAGCTGAGCTTTAAGTTTAAGCTCGGCGGCGGCGGCGGCGGTCCCCCGGCGGCGGTTTTGTCCGGCAAGACGACGACGAGAGACGACGATGGAAACGACGACGGAAACGACGAATCCAATCCAGGGTCGAAGATGAAGACGAAGAAGAAGAAGCGCGAGTTCGACGAGCTCGAGGACGAGGACGAGAAAGAGCGGATGGGAGCGAAAAAGCAGAGAAGGAACGACGATACATATTATTCAGACGAGGACGAGGACGAGGCGGAGAAGAAAGCGAAGCAATTGCAAGCGAAAATCGAGGCGTTGGAAAGGCAGCAGCAACAATTCGCGGCGAGGGAAAGAGGACCGGCGAAGGCAAAGACGCCCAAAGCGGCGGCGGCAGTTCCGAAGACGGGACGAGGGAAAGAGCTTCGCGGGATGATGATGATGGGGATGTTACCGTCGGATGGACCGACGACGACGAATACGACGAGTCCCGGGAATATCAGCGGGAGCGCAGACGATAGCGATAGATTAGAGTTGAGTCGCTTGGCGAGCGCTCGCTCGGCCACGCCGGGGACGAAGAACACTAAGAATAATATGAACAACAACAAAACGCAGAAGAAAGGGACGATGAAAAAAAGTGGTACTACGAACGGGAGGAGGAGTGAGAGGGAGCAAACGCCGCCGTCGACGGTCGGTGGTGCGAGCGGATTGGTGTCCGCGTTCAACATATTCGACGACATCGGGGATATAAATTTCCCTTCGCCGCCGAGCGGTGGGTCAAATTTGGCGGACGATATATTGTTCGGTAGTGGTGGTGGGAGTGGGCATCAACAACACAACAATCATCCGCCGAGTTCGTTGAAGCCGTCGCCGTTTGGTGGCGGCGGCGGCGGGAAACCGGCCGCGATGCTCGCCAGGCTCGAGAGAGAACAGGAGATGGGGAAGAAGAAAGGCGCAAAGAGTAGCGGTATAGGCATGGATATTGCTGGACAACAACCGCAAAGGGTAAACCAACAACTCCCTTTTCCATCTATACCATCGAGTAAGAATTTAAGCGCCGGTGGTGGTGGTGGTAGTGGTGAAATGAAAGAAAGCGATTTGCCGCCGCCAAAGAAAGGTCAGATGGAGGAAATTATAAAACAGTTGCAAAAACTCGACAAGCAGAAAATCTTCTTGAATCCGGTTACGGAAGCTATCGCGCCGGGATACTTTCAAATGATCGATCGACCGATGGATATATCGACTATTCGCTCAAACTTGAAGGAAAAGAAATACTACACGTCCTGGTCGATGTTTGAGGAGGATTTGCGATTGATGTATACAAACTGTCAGGATTACAACGGTCCAAACTCGCCGTACTTTGGAATCGCTCAACAAGGCTTGAAAGAGATGCGCAGCTTAGTGCACGAGAAAATATTAGAAAGTTTGAGTAAGAAGAAAGGATTTAACGGGACGTTTCAAATGTCTTCTATGTTCCCGTCGTTGGATGATCTGGGCGGAGACTCCTCTAAGCAGCAAAGCGAATTGGTTTCCGAAGGTGGCGGCGAATATTCTCGAGATAACTCGGACGACGAAAATGACGAAAAAATGAAACGAGGGATCTTTCAAAAGAAGAAAAACCGCGAAACATTCAAACCGTATAACGTTTTCGGTAAATCCGGCGTCGATCGAGAACCTTTCGATAAACGATGTCCGACCATGCAATCCCACTGCGACAACCAACTCTTACAAGCGTACAGGTATAACGGCAACGGGTCGTCGTATTTGGTGAACTACTCTAATAACGTCGCGAATATGAAAGAGAAACCGTACGAGGTTTTCCCGCCGCTCGGACGAAATGTCTCGTTCGTGGCGTACGTGAACTCTATCAAAGCGTTTGCCGGCGAACTCTTGCCTTTTCCGGAGGAGGAAGAAAATGAAGACGACAAGTTAAAGACGCCAACGCAAAAGACACGAAAGAACGGATTCATTGCGAAGTGGGTGAAAGAAAGAACGGAAGGATGCGACGCGTGGCGCGATTTGATGTATATTCCGGAACCACCGAGAATACAGGTGATGCAAAAGGTAGCCCGAGAACAAGCCGCAGTTCCTGCAACGTCAAACGCTGCTGGTAGTGGCGGTGCGCCAAAACTCTCCGCGGCTGCTGCCGCTGCCGCCGCCGCTGAGCAGTCGCACGCGCGTGCACTCGCCGCTGCTAAATCTCAACAGCGCATTCTCGCCCCACCGGCGGCACCTGCGCCGATGCAAGTGGTGACGCTCAAGAAATCCGATTCGTTCGCAAAACCGACATTGTCCGCTCAAGAAGCCGCTCGTAGATCGCAAAGCTCACCCGGACACGTCGTTTTCCGCCAATCTCTCGGGTTGGTGACGGAGGAAGCTAAGAAATCCGTGTTTGAGGCGAGGAAGCGCTGGCAGCTTGCCGGCGCGGCTTTGGAAGGACAAGTCAGCGAAGATGTCTTGAAAACAGATCCTCTCGAAAAACTTGCGGGATCGTCCATAACGGTTTCCGAAATAGTGTCAATGTTACCAAATTTGAACTCTCGACGGATGGACATGGAATCTACGGATATGCAATACAACGGATCGACGCTATCTTTACCTATGGAGACCTCTTCGCCGCCGACAAAAGAAGAACCCGGGCAAAAAAAATCTCTGAGGGATATCGTTCAAGGTCTTTCGAAAGAATACCAAAAAGCGCTCAGAAAATTCGGATTGTAAATACCATGTGGTGCGTGCGCAACTAACGTCCACCACAGAATCATTAGCGAGTAGATTTATATACGCGTTTTATAGTTAAGTAGTCATAGTCGAACGATGTATACAAAAGAGAAGATACGAAAGAGATCTGAAACACGAAGAAACGAGAGCACTGACAATAATAACAATACTTTACTCTTCTTATTAATATATATGCTGTTTTCGGTGGTTATTACTCATGCTTCCTCTCTCTCTCTCTCTTTGTGTCTTTCTCTGGTTTTAAGATGGTCTTGTTTTTCTTCCTTTCTTTTCTTTTCTTTTGCGGCGTTCCGCGCGTCAACAATTTCTATTTTTAAACATCAACGCCGACGCCGACGATACATATCTATTCTCCAACTGTCATCCCGTACCCAAACTTGTGGTTTTTCGACGCGTGATCAATTTGCGCGCTAAAAATTAAGTTCAACCCCATGCTCAGCCGTTCTTCCAAAAACATCCCCACCACGCCTTGATTATCAATCGACCCTCTCAATCTGCACTGTCGCAACACGTAATCGTACCCGACTGACCCGCTCGCCTGTCGATGGTTCCAATTCCACGAGAAATCGCTCGCCAACATCGCTTTTTCCCCAACCTTTTGGCAATACGTCAACGAGCACATCCCAGTCGTTGCTACTTGCGCGGTCGCAATCACGTCGTCGTCGTTATACCTCGCCGCAAACCCGACGCCGCTCTTCCCTCCTTGATTCGCGCCCAAATAAAACCCTTCCCCGCCCAAAGCCACTCTCTCGGTGACGCTTTGAATGTAATTCACCCCATAAAACTCCCCACTCCCGCACTTCATCTGCGCTTGCCAATCTAATCCTTTCGCGTCTACGTCCAACATCATCTGCGAATACTCTCTCTCTTTACTCGTCTGCACACGAAAGCTTAAATTTTCCGTCGCGTCGTACTTCACTCGTCCGCTCACTCTCCCGTCCGTAAACACTCTCCCAACCAACATGTAATTCGAATCCACCACGTTCGCTCCAAACTCGTACGAGCTCGACGGAATCTTAATGATGTGTCCACTCGCGGCTGGAATTTCCGCGTTCGTCATCGAAAACCCGTGCGACAAGAAAAACTTCTGGTTCAGCTGTTTGTTGTAATCAAATCTCGCGCCTTCAAAGAAATCCGCTTTGAGCGACATGAGCATTTCCGTCTGCAAGTTTTCGTATTTGCACGGCAACGGGAGGTTCCCGAAGTCCGTCGTTCTGTTGTTCGTCTCTTTATTCGTTTCGCTGTTGTTGCCGTTCACATCGCTCGTCGTCGGTTCCTTGATTCATACGATAATAAAGAGAGAGAAAGAGAGAAGAAAAAACGTCAGCGGAGGAACGATGATGATGACGATAAAAACGCGACGAGAGTTCCACTCAAGATCTGCGCGTAACACTCGTCACAACATCGAACACCCAGAACATTCCGAAGAATTAAACGCCTCCCTCGGAGGAGAGCGCAAGTAAAAGTGGAACACTAAAACGACGCAGAAAACGAGACACATAAAAACAACGCGAGAGAGCGGACGATGATTTCAGAGCAGAGCTGACGAGAGATGATCAAAGAAATCCAATTCTCTCACACTCTCTCTTTTCTTTTTTAAATACGTACCGTCATTCCCGCTCTCGCCGCCGGTGGAAGGAGCGACGACCCGTCGTCGGCGGGGCCCCCGGCGCCTAAAGGCGCTTCCATCTTTGCAAAGCTCGCGCCCATTATTCTTTATTCGTAGAGAAGTATGAAGGAGTCGTGCTACGGAATTTTGTTGGTGATTTGAAACTTTTTTTCAACAGAAATTTTGCTCTTTTTTTTGCTTTCCTTCTGCCTGTGGTTTTTTTTTTTCGGGTCTGTCCTCTTCTTTCCGTTTTCGCCCTTTGTGAAGCGCACAACGCTCGAAATCTTCAGTCTTCTCGCACGACGCGACCTCAATTCGACCGAATAAAGAAGTCAATCATGGCGAGACGTGCGTTCTTTTTTCTATTCTTTCGTCCTTTTTTTTCTTCTTCTTCTTCCTCCTCTCGGAGGACGCGCGTGCGCGCGGTCTGCTCTCTCGCGTGTGTGTTTTAGAGAGAGATTTTTTGTTTTTCTCCGTCTCGATGGGCTCTCGTTCTCGCGCTCCCGTTCTGTGGGATAGGGCTACACGGATGACTTTGCGCGAAACAAATGGGTTTATTAGGAGTCTGAGCGGATGCGAACGGTTCTTTTCGCGTTCAAATGTCACGCAGAATTTCTTTTCTGGAGGTGTTTTTTGAACGGTTTACGTTTCTCACGTTCGCGTCGTCCTGGCGGAGCGCGCGACGGGAGTTTACGAAACGCGCGGTAGAGGAGAGCGATCCTCCTTGTGGAAGACCTCTTTCATCTCGAAATGAAATTTGAAACTTACCTCTCTCTCTCTCTCTCTCTTTCTCCTCGCGATGAAAACCAACAAAACATGACAAAACACAACAGGTCCCGCGCGCTGTTACCGCGTGATCAAGAACAAACCGTACCCGAAATCTAGGTATTGCAGAGGCGTTCCGGACCCGAAAATCCGAATCTACGATGCTGGCATGAAGAAGTACTCCGTGGACGCGTTCCCGGCGTGCGTGCACTTGGTGTCTTTCGAGAAGGAACAAGTCTCTTCCGAGTCTTTGGAAGCCGGTCGTATTGCGGCGAACAAGTACATGGTTAAGAACGCGGGTAAGGATGCGTTTCACTTGAGAGTTCGATTGCATCCGTTTCACGTTTTGAGAATCAACAAGATGTTGTCGTGCGCCGGCGCTGATAGATTGCAGCAAGGCATGAGAGGGGCTTTCGGTAAACCGCAAGGGGTGGCGTCTAGAATTTCTATCGGTCAAGTCATGTTGTCGATTAGAACGAAGGATGTGCACGCGACGAAGGCGGTGGAGGCGTTCCGTCGCGCCAAGTTCAAGTTCCCGGGACGCCAGCAAATCGTCCAGAGTACAAACTGGGGCTTTACGAAGTTCAAGAGAGACGACTACGTGAAGTGGAAGGCGTCGGGGAGAGCGCTTCCGGACGGGGTAAACGCAAAGGTTTTGTCTCACCACGGTTTGTTGGCCAAGAGACCGGTTGAACACATCCAAGAAACCGCGGCGATGGAGTACAAGCGACCGTTGCACTAAATTTTCTATGGTAGGTAGAGAGAGAGAGAGAGAGAAACTTAGCGTATTAATCCCCACACATCATTTAAACGTAAAAATACAGTAAATATATCAACATCACAACACGTCTACGTCTAAATTCACTACACAACACGATGTAACTATATACACGCGCGTAAAAACTTACAGATGACAGCCGATGATTTGGTAAAACATCGGCGTTTCACTCAGGCGATCTCCGTCGACTAAAGTCAAATCCAACGCGTCGCTACTATTCGCTATCACGCTATCGCTACTACCACTAATACTACCGCTACTGTTGCTCTCTAATCGACCGCAAAATACAAATTTTCCTTTACTTCCTCGTTTCGCAAAGAGGACGATAGATTTCCCGCCGTCGTTCGCTTTGCACGCTTTCGTTCGAGCGTACGCCTCCGCGTCTTCGCTGAAAAACTTTTCCGCGTTTTCCAGGCGTAACGTCAAAAAGTTATCATCCTCTCTTCGCCGAAACTGCGCCGGCTGCGTCTTCTTCGGCTCGTCCACGGTTAAAAAGAGCGCGACGGCGTTTTCCCAGTTGTCCACTTTACTCTTTGTTTTCTTTGGCATTCGCACGGAACACCCGTTCTCTGAGAGCAATTCGATCGCACCTTTGCGTCCTACGCACGCGAATCCTAAATAATCCGTGACGCACCGCGTCAAATCCGCCTTCGCTTCGTGCAACGCCGTCTCTCGAGCGTTTCTCAGCGAGGAGCTATTTTGTCGTTTCAAAAACGCCGCCTTTTCCATTTTTGCCATTTTCGATTTCGACACGCGCTTGACGAATCGACCATCTATTCCTCCAGCTTCTCCGTTTCCACCGCCGCCGTATTGCACGAGCTGTAACCCGTCGGAAATCTCCTCGTCGTTATTCCACCGACCTCTCGAAAACAAGACGACGTCTAAAATCGAAATCAACGAATACGCGTCCGTCGCCGCGTACCTTTGCTGCGGATCCGACAACGGTCTCTGCGACCAATCGCTCACTTGGCACTTTTTATCCAAGTTACACTTCAATATGTCCCTCGTCAGCGCAGCCAAACCGACTCGTTTTTGGTGCTTATACTTTCTCTTATTGTGCGAACTTACCGCGTCCGCCGTGTACGCCAACTCGCGAACGTCGATCCACCCTTTCTTCCTCCTATCCATCGATAACGTCTCCTCTAACGGCGCGTACGACATCCTCAACCGCTTAATATCGTAATCAAATCCAAAACCGAGCTTTATTAACGTTTCGTTTTCAAACAACAGCTTCAGAAACGCATCGAACGCTTCCGCCGTTCCTTTTTCTTCGCCTCCGCCGCCGGTATCCATCATGAACGCAAACACGTCCAACAAATACACGTTCTCTCTCGTGGCCACTTGGAACAAACTCACCGGCGTGTTATCCCCTGGTTTCCACTCGCAATCGAGTCCGAGCACGACGGGAAGCCGCTGGCGGCGATATGAATTCTTTTCACACTCGGTGCCGTCGTCGTCGTCGTCCTTCTTTTCCTCCTCCTTTTTCATCGCCGCTCGAATCTCCTCCACCAAAACGTTCAACTGTTCGTCCGTTTCCACCCAGTGCGTTCGCTCTCGCGGCACGTCCGGGTACTGCGCCGAGGAGGACAAATCCGAACCGAATACCTCGAATAACCCCGAGGACGATTTCTTTTTCTTCGCGTTATTTTCTTGAACTCGTGCGTTTAGGAGGACGGCGTTCGTCTCCTCGCTCGTCGTCGAGGAAGACGAAGAAGACGAAGAAGCGCTGCGTCGGCGGCGGCTCGATTTCCAATTCGTCTTCCTCTTCTGAAACGATTTTGAGAACGAAAGAGGAGGTTTTGTTCGCGCACCCAACGACGACGAGGCGATCATCATATCGCGCGCTCTACTCTCTGTCTCTCTTTTCCTTCCTCTCGATCTTCTTCTTTTGTCCTCTTCGATGACGAGTGAGATAAATAACAGGAGGATAAAAAGTGAGGAGGAAAAGTAACACGCCGTTATTAAAAAGATCCCCATCGTCCGCTACTGCTACTGCTACTGCTGCTCCTGTCGTCGTCGTTCGCGTTCTCATCCATTCGCGCTCTGCGCATGAGTAAACGTTTCGTGACGTTCGTGCCTTCTCCGTCCGAAGCTTCTTTCTTGTTCGTCGTCGTCGTCGTCGCGTCTTTGTTTTTCGTCGCTTTGGTAGCGGTATTGTTTTGCCGCTTAAATCGACCAAAGCTTCCACTCTTACCGACCAACTTTTCGTTCATTTCAGCTTTCGACGAGTTTCTCGCCATCTCGCGAAGTTTCATCATTTTCTCGCGCGCGGACGCGTCGCCGAGAACGCTCGCGCCGATGGAGGCTTTATTCTGCTTCGCGCCGCCTCCCCACCGCGCGTCTAAAGCGAGCTCTCTCAAAATCGCATCCTCGTCGCGCTCGGTGTCGCGAATTTCGCGACAAAAATTACCCGAATCGATCACGCGCGCGTTTGCTGAAGATACCGCCATGCGTACGGCGTTATCGCTCGTCACGACGTATACGTTCTTGCCGTCTTTTTCCTCGGCGAGAAGTTTCGTTTCTCGTTCGATGTACCCGTCCGCGAGTTGCCCGTTGCCGGTAAACACAACCGTCACGCCATCGCCTATATCCTCCGCCCGCTCTTTCTCACTCATCCCAGTGCTACTATTACTACTGCTATTGCTATTGCTGCTACCACTATTATTCGTGTGATAATTATTGTTATCCCAAACGATGACGCACTCCATGTTCCTCGAAATCGCAAACGCCTTCACCTTCTCCTCTAAAATCTTCCTCGCTCCATCCAAATCTCCCTCCACTAAAAACCTCCTCCGCAAATGCGGTATACCGCCACCACTGCCGCTTTTCCCACTGACGCGCATCCTCGCGTCGTCCTCGTCCGGTACTCCGCACACGTTGTACCCGTCCACGAAACACTTCGTCTTCTTCGACGAGGAATCGAAAAACGCTCCCAGGCTCGCGTCGTTGGCGTCCAGCGCCGTCTTCCGCAAATACGCTTCTCTTTCCTTCTCGCGTTTCTCCGCGGCTAAAACGCGTCGTCGTTTCAGTTCTGCCTGGTACGCGTCGTTTACGTGTTGGTTGTTCTTCGCGTTTGCTTTTTGTTGCGTCGTCGTCTGAATCGTCGTCGATTTCTTACTCGCCGCGTTCGGTCCAGTTAACGACGTCAACTCGCTCTTTTCCGCGTTGTTGTTCTTCGCAGAATTCTTCCACCGGTCCACCAATCGAATCTGCGCGTGGACGCTCATGCCGTTCTTTTTGCCGGTAATTCGTTGCGGTTGATTTTGTTCTCCTCCTCCTCCTCCTCCTCCTCCTCCTCCTCCGTCGCTCTTCTTGTTCTTCTTGTTCTTCTTCGACGACGAGGCGACGACGACGACGACGTCAACGCGTCGTCGTTGGTTCTTTTCCCGTCGATGATGATTTCGTCGACAAAAGACGACGGGTTTGGGGTCGACGAAACCAACGCAACCTTTCGACGACAGAAGAAAACGACTCATTTTGCTTTGTGTTTCATGCGTGTTCTATATATATATTTCTCGGACTTCTCGCCGTGGTGTTCCGTTTCAGAAGCGAGAAGAGAGTTATAACAAATGAGGAAATTTTTCCTCCGTCTCGAGTGAATGCTCGGGTGCTCTGAAACGCCTTTTTTGGTCAAAATCAACAAATTAATCTTTTGTGCATCAAATTAAACTCATATTGCTTTTAGTCGTACGAGCAGTATTGATGGTGAAAGAGATTTTCCAATACCCAGTATTCACCGCGGTTTCGTACGAGTAGAAACTGAAAACGCAAAGATACATGCGGGGAGTGCGCCGTGCCGTGAAGTAAAGCAGAGAGAAGAATATATAAAGACACGAACGAACCAAAATCAATTCACGTAGAAGAGGAGAGAGAGACCACAAAAAGGGGAAAATATCTCTCTTTTTTCGTCTTCGACAGCGCCTTCACTTTCCCACAACAAACGCACACGCGAAGAAGAGAAAAACTTTAATTCAGAATATATGTCTAACCCAGTTGTCTTTTTCGACATGGAAATCGGCGGCCAACCGGCCGGGAGAATCGAGATGACGGTGAGAATATATATATCGTTTCTGTTCTCTTTTTTATGCGAAGTGTTTCCTTCTTCTTCTCTCGCAAAAGCGTTGATGTTCGTCATGTTTTCTCTCTCCGATGACGATGAAAATTCTCGATCACTTTTTTCCAATCATCATCAACCGGCGGCAAAAGCGACGATTCGTTTTTTGTTCCGTTCATTTTGGCGGGCGCTGACGACCTCTGGTGGTCCTCTTCTTCTTTCATAAACAACAACAACAACAACAACAACACACATGTATATAATAAAAGCTCCGAAAGGACGTGTGCCCGAAAACCGCGGAAAACTTCCGTCAGTTGTGCACGGGAGAGCCCGGGTTTGGGTTCAAGCAATCGCCGTTTCACCGGGTGATTCCCGGGTTCATGTGCCAAGGCGGCGACTTTACCAACCAAAACGGCACCGGGGGTAAATCTATCTACGGGAACAAGTTCGAGGACGAGAATTTCACGCTCAAGCACACCGGGCCGGGCATTTTGTCCATGGCGAACGCCGGTCCGAATACGAACGGGTCGCAATTTTTCTTGTGCACGGCGGAGACGTCGTGGTTGAACGGGAAGCACTGCGTGTTTGGGAGCGTGACGAAAGGGATGGACGTCGTCAAGGCGATCGAAGCCGTCGGGTCTCAAAGTGGAGCCACGAGTAAGAAGGTTGTCGTCGCCGATTGCGGACAGTTGTCGTAAGCGACGACGATTTAGAGGACGACGCGAGGAGAGACTACTTTTGGTCTCCTTCGCAAAATCTACACTTCTAAATACTTCTTCTCTAAATATACTAAACTACTACTATTACTGAGTCATTCACCGCGTATTATTATTAGTATCGTCGTCCCTTCTCTCTTCCTCTTCGTCTTTCTCTTTCTTTTCCCACAGCCGCAACCCGACGGCGCTCACCAAATTCACCGCTTGCGCGGCGATAATCGGCTCCGGAATCTCCACCCCGTACCCGCTCTTAAAATCTACGCCGACGATAATCTCAACGCTCGCCACGAACGCGACCATAAAATCTGCGATTGGTAGATTCTTATTCGCAAAAACTGCAGACATCGGTCCGCCGACGCACCACGTCGCGGTGACCAGTTTCGCCAGCACTGGCAACTCTTGAAACGAACTCACGGCGTTGAAACGAGAAAGCGGGCCAATGCCGACGACGTCCGGCGCGTGTAACAAACTCCCGAGTAAAAACAAAACGCTCATGACTTTGCGGTACCGAAATAACGCGTCCGAGCTATCCGAGGGGAGTAACGAAAAGGAGTCGGGGAACTTCTTCGCGGAGACGAGGAACACCATTTTGCCCTTTTGTTGACGCTTTGGTGTTGTCGTTCTCTTTCCTGAGCGGGAAAAAGAAGACGACGACAAAAACGCGCGGGCCTTCTTGTTGGAGACAAAACCATCGTCGTCTCTTCCGTGAATGGCTTTTCTTGTCGTCGTCGCGGTTTTGGCGGAGACCAAGAGGAGGGGTCGTTGAAGCATTACAACAAGGAGGCAAAAAATGCGGATAAACTACAAGTTGAATACAAAAATGCTGCTATTCTCTGCACTAAAACGCGATAATACACAGATGGTATCATCACTATCATCACCGCAAACCGAAAACGTTAAACGCGCCGTCTTTCGGAAAGAAGAGTGGGCCTAAAAGCGAATCCTCCAAGTTCCCCAAGACGGTGGCGTTCACGGCGCGTCCAATCTCGACTTGGGTTTCGTCCGCTCGGATTGGAATGACGGGATGTTTCTTACCTTCCGATCGACTCGGGCCTAACGTTTCGAGCAAGAGCGCGTTGCCGGCTTCGATGCCACTGACAAAGGCGCGTTCTTGGCACAAACCTTTCGCGCCGAATTCTCGGTCACCCATGCGGACCCAGTCCCCGGCGCAGACGACGTTCGGGACGGAGGTTTGAAGAGGCGGGCGTTTGGTAAAAGAGCCCGGGGAGAAGTGCGAAACGGCTTGCGGATATCGCTGGACGCAAAAGTCGACGACGCCGGCGTCGCGAAACGCCTCGACGGCTTCCGGTAATAAATCTTTCGTCAACGTTTTGACGATGTCTTCGTCGCTCAGCGTGGCGATGGCGCTCGAGTTATAGAAGTCACACGCGACGACCGAACCTTTTGGCGTTTCTTGGCCGCCCCACAGCTCGTTTTCGGTATCTTTCTGTAACTGGTCGAGCATGAAAAACGTGCCACCGGCACCGCGGAGCGCCGGGAAGCGCGAAAAAACGTTCGCCGGCGTGTCCGTGGCGACGTATTTGTCCAACCACAAACGAACGGAAACGACATCGATGGCTCCCAACGAAGCCGCGGCGGTTAATTCCGGCGCGTTTCGCGCCAACTCCGGTGAATTTGAAACGACTGATTTTAAACCTTTCGCGCCCAACGCCAAGACGACTCCGTCCACGTCGTCAATGACCACCTCTCGTTTTGACGTCGTATCGAAATACGTCACCTTGTCGATGGCGTTCTTCTCCGAGTCCAAGTGTAACGATTTCGCAAAGCATCCACCTTTGACGTTTAATTCGTACTTATCCATCAACATCTCTGCCATTGGCGCGATGATCAACTCCCCGATACTTTTGCTCTTAATCCATCGCACATCGAACGAATCCTGATGCGCCAACGCGTAGTAATATAACAATTCCATCGTCACCGCCGCGCTTAATTCCTCCGGAGGCTTGAACAACCCAACCAATAACGTCGGCTTCAAAAACTCCTCCACCAACCGTTCCGACAAACCGCACTTGGTAAATAACTCGTGCGCCGTCGCTCTGTCGTACTTCTCAAACACTCTCTCGTTCCTATTCAAATCCAAAACCGCGTATAACAACCCGACCATCGTCGCTCTGTCCTGCAGCGGTAACCGCTTAAAGTTATCAAACGTCGCGAACACTTGCCCGAGAGGCGAGGGCAGTTGCATCACGTCCGCGCCGCTAAACACCGGTGCAGTCGCTTCTAACCCGTCCGGGCTAAAAAAACTCGATCGCGTGAATTCCGTGAACACTTCGTCTTCGCGCAACCCGAGCGTATTCGTACAAAGATGGGTGATGTTTGGGTAGTCCTTCCAGAAGCCTCTCACGCCGGATTCGAACGGTTTCCCGCTCGCTGTCTTTTGCCCGCATTTCCCGGTTGGGTCTTTCAAACCGTCCAGGAGTATTACTTCGCACTCGTTCGATTCGAGTAAAGCTTTCGCGGCGCCCCACCCGCCCCACCCGGCGCCGACGACGACTATCTTTTTCCTCGTCTTCTTTTCCTTTTCCTCGGTCGGATGTGACGCGTTCGCGATGAAAATGCGTTTATGGTTACTACTGCTACTGCTGCGGTGACTCCGACGCCTCTCGAGGCTCGAACGAGTCAGGGAGGAAGCGTGCGTGCATTGACTGCTAAAAAAGGACGCAAAAGTCACACTTCGGGTGAAGGAGAAGGACATGTGTGCGCGCGAACGTGTGAATTTGAGTGACGTCGTTTTTGGATAAAAAGCGCCTCTGTGGAGATATTTCGCGACGTACAACGCTTTTGATCTCTCTCTCTCTCTCTCTCTCTTTTCTACGATGGCTATTGCTTTAAGGCGATGAATTTCTTCCTCATCTCGCTTTCCTCGGCTATGGTTTGCTTCAAGTTCGTCACCAACCGGTGTCTCTCTTTCTCGCGTCTTCTCAGCTCCGCCTCGACGACGTTCTTCCTCTCCTCTCGTTTCGAAGCGTCCGTCTTCCTCGACTGCGCTCGTCTCTCTCTCTCCTCTTTGTGCGTTTTCCGCGCTTCCTCTTCTTTTTCTCGCAACTCCTCGGTGAGTTTGTTCACTTTTTCGATGGCCGCGTTCGCCTCTTGCTTCGCCGCGCGGACTCTTTGCATCGCTTCGGTGTGTTTCGCGGCGACGCGTTCGGCTTCGAACCGGGACTTGGCGCCGGCGAGCGTTTGCGCGAGCGCGTATTGTTCAATCTCGAGCTTTCTCCGCTTTTGTTTTCTCGCCAATTTCTGCTCCTTCTCCTCCTCCTCGTTTTTCTTCTTCTTGTTGTTGCTGTTCTTCTTCTTCTTCTTCTCGGATCCGTCCTCGTCCTCGTCCTCGTCCTCGTCCTCCTCCTCGTCCAAAAGCTCTCGCAATTCCCCAACGCGTTTCTTCATCAAACAGTTTTTAAACTCCGAAAGCGTCATCGCTTCCGTCGGCGCTTCGAACGTTTTCAAAATCTGCGCTCTCTCGTTCGGGAGGATGTTGTTATTCGTGGTAGTATTGTTCTCATCGTTCAAAGTCTTCGTCGTCGTTTCCCCGTCGTCGTTCTTCGTCCCCGGCGCAGATCGATCTTTGTCCTCGTCTTCTTCTTCTTCCTCCCGCCGTCGTCGCGCGAATAAAGCGTTCTCGTCCAAGTCGTTGTCCTCTTTTTTGAGCTGCGGACGAGAAAGGTTCAACGTCGGTTTCAACGACGACGTCATTTTATCGCACGTATCGCGCGTGTTGTTCTTCGAATGAGAGAAGAATTATGATTTGTGAGGACTTATAAGGGGAGACATGTCGCGATACGCGCTCGTTTAATAGCGTGGCGTTTAGTACACATTCGAGGAGGAGGAATAACAACAACAACAGAAAATATATACATCACCGTTATCCCTCTAAACTTTCAAAATCTGCGAACGATTTTTCGCGCATTTCGGGACATCCCTGGACTTTTCCGATCGCGCCGGCTTTCTCAGCGGCGCGTTTCAGACCCACGGTGTACGACTCCGGGAACTTATACCCTAACCCGTCGTGGAACTGGTGATACCTTTCCGCCGGGTAAAACGGCAATTTGTCCGAATCTACGATCCAGACGAGATTAATCTGATCGTTTTCGGTCGGTTTACCTCGATTGTCGAAATCGTTGCCTTCGCCTCGAACGAGTTTCATTCCGTTCGCGTTTGCCGATTCCATCTGTTTCATTAATTTCTCGTTTTCGATCCCTCCCGGGATACCGACCACGTTCCTGTATCCCGGCCCGCTATCTTGCGGGTCCACTCTTTGCATCCCAAACGGCGTCTTGTTAAAGTTCTTAAAATATACCTCGCAAAACTTCTTAAACTCGTCTTCGTCTTTATACGCTATTTGTACCACTTCCGCGTGGCCTAACCGCTCGTACACGGTATCCGCGGCGCCGTAGTAATAACACACGGTGTCTTTATTCTTCCCACCCGCGCCTCGTTTCCCTCCCGCGTACCCTGCCAACGATTTCACCTGTACGTCTTCTCTGTTCAAGATATCTTTTTCCAAGGAGACGAACTCGTGTTGTCTTCCCCAGAAGCACCCGTTCCCGAAGTACGCAAACGTCAAGTCCTCGTCTGACGTGGCAGCCATCGCCATCGAGGACGATAGAAACGACGACGTGGGAACCTGAACCCCGAAAACGTTCGACGAGGAGAGCGTGGTAAAAACCCCGAGTCCTGCGGCAGCTGTCAGCACGCCGGCTTTGAGAGAGTTCCGTCTGCTAAACGTCGTTCTCGTCCGTCGTCGTCGATGCGTTTCGTCGTCGTCTTCGAGTGTGTTTTTTGCATCCTCGTCGTCGTGTGCGACGTCAAAGTCCTCGACAGAAGAAGAAGAGACGACGACGGATGAGGAGGATTGGTTTTTATTACGGTGGTGTTGTCCTCGCCGTTGTCGTCCTACTCGGGAGGAGGAAGAAGCGGGGAGAATCATCGCGTTGGAAAGGTGACGGGAACCCATTTTTGTGTTCAACTGAGGAGGCGAAAATGTGAAGAACAGGCTTGTTACGAGTAAACGATGATGATTTTTGATTAATACTTGCGAAAATTGAGCGAAAATCTTTGCTCGCTCAACGCTTTCCCGTAGGCGTAACAAAACGCCTGTTTCGCTTCGTCTTTGGTTTTCCCTTTCAACTTGTTCCACTCTTGGAACAACGCGCGACCGTTGTAATCGACGGCGCCGTTCTCGGTCCACATCGGCTGTTCTTTCGGCGGGTCGCCTTCTTCGACTTGTTTAATGCACGCTTTTAACGTGTAATAATCCTCCGGCTTCACCGCTTGGCCCCCGGGTTTCGGGAGGAGTTTCCATTTCATCGTCTTCGGGTCCTCGTACGACGCCGAGAGGCGATCGTATTCCGCCACGTCGTAGGTTCGCCACGTGACTTCTTCTTTTTGCTCCTTGTCCTTCTCCAAAATATGCGGCGTCATCCCTGGTTTTGGCAAGGGGAGCTTTTCGCTCGCCCAGGCGGATTTAAACGTCGAGAGCGATCTGCGAAAGAGAACCGAAGTGAGTGAGAGAGAAAGAGAGAGAGAGAGAGAGAGAGAGCGGCGCGCTGGTGGTCTATTCTTACAGTATTTTCGATCGCACGAGGACAACAAACCAACACAAAAGAAAAAAAAACTACTCAAAACTTACGTGCACCCTAAAACTCGGAACAACGCCACGACGTCGGCGCGCCGAGCTGTTGGATCGCTCGACGTGCTTCGTTCGTACAGAAATCCGTGCTTTAAGCACGTCTCTTGGACGTCCCTGTATCGTTTTCAGAGATCAGAGAAAAAAAGTCAGTAACGCTCGAAATACAGAATTGCTTTAAAAAAAAGAGAGAGAAAACTTGCTCAGAGGAGGAGGAGAAACTAAAAAACGCACGCCAACGTGATCGCTTTGGCGGTGGGTTTATCCCCGCTTTTCGTGAAATCCAAGATCATCTTATGTGTGTGTGTGTATAGTAACGTGTTCGCGCGCGCGAAAAGAGGACGGACGAAAAGCTTTATTATTAAATATAAAGTGCGTTTTAAGTGTCGTATTTTTTGTATTTTTTGCTCCCCGAAAAGAAGCAAAACCCCGCATTGAGGTACGCGCAAAGAAAGGAAACTTCTACGACGAAACCATGGCAGCAGATAACGAGAAAGAAGAAGAAATCGAGGACGAGGAGGTACGCTTTTCGTGAAAGATATATTTAGGGATAGATGTTTGATTCGAGCGGTACGCGGAGAATGTCGCGCGCTGCGCCGTGCTCCGTGTTCGATGTTCGCGCGCGAATTTACGTTTTTTTCTCTCGTTTTGCTCTCTCGGTTCTAACACAAACTCCTCTCATCATCATCATCATCATCATCGTATCAATCTATTCACGATTAAATGATACGCAGGAAGAACACTCCGAGGAGGAAGAGGAGGAAGAGGAGCACGAAGATGGTACGTTTAAATTATGTTTCGTTCTCGTCTGTTCTTTCGTCGTCTGCGAGAGAAGTAGGAGAAGAAAGAGAGAGAGAGAGAGATTTTGATTTTGGAAAACCTCTCTTTCTCTCCAGAAGGGTTTGCGTTAGGATTTTCCGTCGCGTCTGATTTAGGAATCATCGATGGAAAAGCTATTGCATTGAACGTGATTCAACTCGGTCCCGTCGTCTGTTTTGTCGTCGCGTTTGGCTTTTGCGTCGTTTAGTACGTCGTCTTTCGCTGACTTTACGATTTTTACTACTCCTCTCCAAATATATAACACAGGTTCCATCTCGCGAGCGGAAAAGAAAGCGAGAAAAGCGATGTCCAAGTTAGGCATGGAAAAAGTTGAAAACGTGGACAGAGTCACCTTACGACGAGGCCGAAACTTGTTGTACGTCATCTCGAACCCGGATTGCTTCAAGGCGCCGAATTCGGACACGTACGTCGTCTTTGGCGAAGCGAAAGCGGAAGACATGGCGGCAAAAGCGGCCGCGCAAGCGAAAGCGTTTCAAGCCGAGGCGGCAAATGGTGCCGCGGCTGCGGCAGCAGGGGCTGGTGGGGCGCCAGGGGCGGCGAAGATTGCCTCGATTACGGAGGAAGTCGACGAAGGCGAAGTCGACATGGAGGGTTTGGAAGAGAAGGATGTCGATTTAGTCGCGACGCAGGCGAACGTGAGCAAAGGGAAAGCAGCGGCGGCGTTGAAAGCGAGCGATGGGGATATCGTGAGCGCAATCATGGAATTGACAATGTAAGAAGAAAGACTTAATTAGAGAGAAAGAGAGAGAGAGAAGGAGAGCGGCGCCGAAGAATCAAACTCTTGCCGAGCGCTTGCTTCCTACCAATAAGAACAACATTAGAAACCGACGACTTATGTATTTTCGCGAAATACTATATTAAAGAGCTTTCGCGTTAGCAAGAGAAAGAAAGAGAGAGAGAGAGAGATAACCCTAGGTTTTATCGTGCGACGCGTGTAAATATCAAAGGATGTGTGTACTCGCGTTTCGTATCACATAATATAATAAACGCGCAAACGCTCATCAGGAGGAGGAGGAGGAGGAGTTTAAGGAGGTTATCCAACATTTTCTAAAAACATCATCACCGCTTGAAAGTTCTTCTTCTTCGTCTTCTTCTTTCGAGAGACGAGAGCGCATCATCGAGACGACGCTCTTTCTCTCTCTTCATCTCTCTCTCTATTTCTTCCCGCCCTTCTTCTTCTTCTTCTCCTCCAACGCTTTCAGCGCTTCTTTTTCCTCTCTTTTTTGTTTCCATTTCCCGTAGGCGGAATCTTTGCTCGCCCCTGTTCGCACCGCGGCCACGCACCCGCCGCCGAAGACGAACACGGAACCCCACCAGAGTGAGTCCATGGTCGTGAGTCCCATCTTTTCTCGTTTACGCGATGCTATGCGCGCGCAGGGTCTCTTTTTTGTGTGTGAATGATGATACGAATTGAAGCCGTTTTCGGGGTGAAATTTGTGCCGCACTTTCTTCATTTTATCTCTCCTCGTGCGCGCGCACACCATCATGTTCGCCTCGTTCGCTGCTCGCAGAGCCTTGTCCTCCTCCTCTTCCTCTCCTCTCAGCGTTTGTTCTTCATCCTCTCGTCGTTCGTTCGTCGCCACCACCATTCGCGGAGTGAGCGCAGGAACCCTTTCGCGTCAAACGACGAACGACCTACTCGGGGCGGAAGCCGAGGAGCTCGCGTTCGCGCCGAACAAATCCCCGAAACACAACCAACTGTTCGCGCCTTCGGACCCGATATTCATGTCGCAATTTTTATACAACTCCGCGTTCATCAAGAAACAAATGAGCGAGGCATCATCTTCGAGCAGCAACGAGAATAAAAGCGGCGTATCCGGTGAGAAAGAGTGCGCGAAAATGCTCGCCCAAATCGGCGGCCACATGAAATCGTATTACAAAGCCACCACGGGAGAATACGACGGATTGGTCATCTACTCGTTCCCGAAGAACCACGACGTGCACACGTTCGAGCAAATCGTAAAATCGAGCGGTTTGATCGAAAAAGTGTACACGACGAAACTGATGACGAGCGAGGACGGAGACGTCGCCCTGAGAGCGGCGAAGGAGTTGGTGGATAAATACGGCGGGGGGAGCGCTGGGTTGTGAATTGGAAACTTAATTGAGAAATGCGTCACACGAGAGACTCGTACACTGTACGCGCGTAATACGTACCGCCCAAAACATCATCCTTTTCGCGAAAATGACATCAAAGTCGCCAAAGCGACGACGACTCGAAGACGCGGTGCGTTTTGTTTTTCCTCCTCTCTTTTTCTCTTTCGTCTCTCTTTTGTCCTCGTCGTGTACGTCGTCGTCGTCATCTCATTCAACAACCCCGCTTACACATTTCCAATCGAATTCAATTGTACTCACACACACTTTTGACGTGTAAACAATCAAACAGAGAACGGTCGAGCTCTTAGCGCACGAACGGAAAGTAAACTCGCTGGATTTTAATTTAAGCGGAGAGTATTTAGCGTCCGGGAGCGTGGACCAAACGATACGCGTGTGGGACGCGGAGAGGGCGTTAAGTGGTGGTGGGAACACCAACAACGCGAGTCGGAGTAGGAGTACTCCTACTACGAACAACAACAACAACAACATTCCAAACGGACGCTTGCTTGGCCATCGAGATTCGGTGGAGCAACTCCGGTTTAGTCCCGTACACACAGACGAGCTCGTGTCGGTGTCCTCGGATAAGACGGTGAAATTTTGGGACGTTCGGCAGAAGAAAGAAGTGCAATCGATACCGACGCACGGCGAGAATATCAACGTCGCGTGGTCGCCAAACGGGAAGACGGTGTGCGTCGGGGATAAGAACGATACGTTGACATTTATCGATTGCACGACGATGAGAGCGGTGAAAACCGCATCTGGGAAAGAAGTGGAGGTGAGACATCGAAAACCAATCAGTCGGAAAGTGTTCAAGGAGACGGAAGTGAACGAGTTCGCGTGGGATCGAGAGAAGGAGTCGGAGAAGTTTTTCGTTTTGACCGGAGACGGAAAGGTGCAGTGTAACGTATGGGACGAGACGAAGCACACGATTAAGAACGTGCACGAATTTGTCGCGCATACTGGTGGGTGTTACACGATAGCGTTCGATCCGAGCGAGAAGAAGACGCACTTTGCGATTGGTAGCGCGGATTCGTTGGTATCGATTTGGAATATTCCGGTTGGATACATGTGTTTGCGAACGGTGGCGAGACACGAGACGCCGGTGAGAACGGTAGCGTTTAGTCACGACGGGAATTTCTTAGCGAGCGCGTCGGAAGATGATTTTATAGATATCTGCGATCCAGTGAGTTCGAAGAGGGTGTGTGAACCTATATTTGTCCGAGCGCCGATGAACGCGCTGGCGTGGCATCCGAAGACGCACGCGTTGGCCTACGCGGGAGATCAGGAAGATTTAAATAAACGAAAGAGAGAGGCTTTGAATTTAGACGAAGATTTGGACGCGAAGGCATCACGTATGGAAGAGGAAGAGAGGGGTAATGCTGGTGGCCGAGGAGGAGCGTCGATGGAGGAGAACGACCGAGACGATAATCGCCGGAGAAGAAGCGGAAATATTAAACCGAACGTAAACAAAGTCCAACAAGTGGAAGGTATCGTTCGTTTGTGGATTCCAAAGTTGGTCGTCGATGAGTAAGAAGAAGTAGCATATTTTAGTTAATAGTACACGGTAGTAGTATATTACAGCGCCTAGCAATTTCTATTCTCATCACAAGTAAGTACTTGTTTACGGCTGAGGATACATCCTCTGATTTCTATTCGGCATTAAATTCTTCCTCTCGGAAAAGACAACCCCGTAGCCGACGAGACACAACGGTAACGTATCGTGTACGATGAGGTTCAGAGATGATTTTTTGTACACTAAATTCGCGTTATCGCCTTCTGATGAGTTGCGATACCTTCGATTGCACTTCATTCTGCTCAAACCGCTCGATTTTCTCAGTTCGATGGCCTCGCTTTGCGCGGCGTCCAAAAGGAGTTTATAGGTTCGCAAACGTTCCCGGACGGATTGCACGCTTCCTTGTTTTCCACTCATCGTCGCAGGCATCGACAAAGGTACGTTCGTTTCGGAGACGTCTACAATGTCCACGCCCGGTAAGTTAAACCCGTGGGGAGAGGATGCTTCAATCGCAAACGTAATCACAATCATCCGCGTCTTCATCGTCTGTACATTTTCCATGACGCAATGCATTCTCGCCGCTAACGTTTTACCGACTGTTTTCAGCGGCATCAACTCGTAATCTCTGCATTGAAACCTCGCGTTTTCAATCTCGCTGAGCATCTCGAACTTATTCGCGGCGACGTTGAACACGTCTCTTCTCGCGTCAAATTTTGTCACAAACAAATCGCTCGACGCTCGATCTGGTCTCTTCAGATTCGCCAACGGCTGGTATATCGCCTCTAAAACTCCGTCGCCGAGATTTAAAAACATTGAATATCTCCCGGGAATCGACTTTGACGCCGGCGAAGATTCGCCTCTCACCATCCCGCTCCAAATCGAGCCTCCGTACGGAACGATCGCGCTCGACACGTACTGCTCTCCTTTCACCAACACCCTCGCCGCTTCTGCCGTCATCGAGACGTCCTCTTCGAAAATCTTTCTCGGAAACGCGTCGTCTACGTCGATCTCGTTTGACTCGTTTCTCATCCTCATCGGGTTCGGAAAGAAGCAAAAATACGCGCTCTGCTCTGGTCTCGTCTCTTCCCCGCTATCTTCTCTTTTCCTCAGCAGTTGAAAGTTGCAAAAGAACACCTCTTCGCACGGACTTTGCGCGAACGACACCGCCACCGCTCGCGCGTTCTTCACCTCTCGCATGGAACTTCCATCCCGTTCGCGCAAGACGGGAACTTCTCTCACCAACTTCGACGCTCGTTTTCCGTGCACGTCAAACGTCCAAAACTGTATCGAGTGGTCCAACCCACTCGGGCCTCCTCGAGAGTCGTGCGCGACGAGATGGTTCCCGTTCGCGGTAAAACCGAGCACGACGACTTTTAAAAGCTTTCTCTCTCGGTCGACGATCCGTTCGATGGGCGCTTGCAATCGAATCGGGATTTGCGCGTACACTTGTTTCGTGTTTTTGTGCGATGTGTTCGTCGTTTCCCGTTGGCGCAAGCGCACGTGCGCGTTCATCACTCTCGCCTTCTTCTTTTTTCTCATTTCGATGCAAAAAACACAACGAGTGTTCTCTCGCAAAGCAGCGCGACGTCCTTTTTTACGTCAGCGTTTCAACGGGGGGGGCTTTTGAATACCAAACGGGATGAATGGTGTCGCGCGTCATCGCACTCGTGGATGAGAAAACTTCTGGGGAAAAGTCCAATCGGCAGCACAGTCAAAGAGTACACGCACACACATGCGCACATCATCGAGTCTTGCACGCATCACTCGCACCACAACCACCCGCAGTAGCGGCAGCAAAAAGAGGCGAAGGAGCAAAACGATGAGAACGTCTTCGAATACTCGGGACGAAAACCCGGGGTTGTATTCCGCGTTGGACGACGTGACGGGCGGAGACGAAGAGGCGACGAGATACGCGAAATTCGAATACGTTCCGAACGAGGAAACGTGGCGAGCGAAAGCGAGATGGAACTGGGGATCTCCCGTTGGCACGGCGCACGAGTGCGCGAAAGTTTGCCGAACGAAGTTTTACGTCGAGCAGGCGAGAGCGTTGTTCCTGGAACACTTTACGATTCGAGACCGGCACGACCGAGAGGAGTTGAAACTCGTGTTAGCGCTGTTGATGCAACGAGAAGGACACGAAACCGGCGACCCAAACGGGTGGAACGAAAACGTCGCGAAACGATTGGTAAACGCGGAATTTGAAGACGAAGAGAAAGGGTTCGAGAGTTTCGTGGAATGCGTGAGAGCGCAGGTTGGTGTAGAGGAGAGCGCGGGAGAGAGAGAGGTGTTGGCGAAAGCGTTGGAGACGTTGAGGTTCGTCGAACGAGGGCCGTGAGAGAGATGTTGCGGTTGCGGTTGTTCTGCTCGCTGTCATCGGTGTTGTCTTTATTACAGTACTATTCTTATTGAAAGTTGAAGACGCGCGAAGTGCCATCGTCGGAGGCGGTGAGCACGCGCGCGTAATCCGGGGAGAGCGCAAAATCTAATATGGCTTTGGTGTGGCCTTGCTGTTCGCGGACGCACTGAGAAGTACGCGCGTCCCAAAGTCTCACGATGCCGTCAATAGACGTGCTGTTGCGCGAAGAATGGAAAGAATAGAGAAACATTTTGCAGTCAGTGTCAAAATATGCGGCGGCGGCGAGATAAAAATACGCGTAATGTGACGTAAAAAATGTCTCGGAGGTTGCTCACAGGTTATCAACACGGAAAAAAGTTGGAACCTCCGATAGCCTCCGAATGTATACTTTTGATGTAGCAAACAGAACATGTCCACCCGATGAAACACAGAGCTGGGTATCAATCAGCTCGTCGCGCCGGGCCCTTTTGTTGCAAACAGAAAGAAACGAGAGAGGAGTTTAGAAGAAGAAGAAAAAAAAGATGCAAGCGCGCAAACTACTTTTGAGAAACGAAAACGCGCGCACCTGTATAACATCGCCGAGTTTGGCACCCATTTCAACTGACTCACGGCTTTCCCGTGTCCGAGCACGCCGCGCACTTTTTGCGTCGGTAAATCCCAGACACGAATCGTCGCATCCACGCTTCCACTCGCCGCGTAATTCCCAACCGTTCCGTCGCAAAATTCCACACACTCGATGCACTTTTCGTGCGCGAAAAAGTTGCCCAAAACTTTACTTCCTCCGGCGCCGACGTCCGCCGCGTTTGCGTGTACCGTCGAAAGTTTCAACGTGCAATCTTCGGATCCAGTCAACACTAAATAATTACCATTATCGTCTACTTTAGAGTCCATGCACGTCACCGGTCCGTCGTGAAACAACCCTCCTTTTTGGAACGCGGCGATAGCCATCCCGCTTCTCGGATTCCAGGCGCGAAAACTACCGTCGAACGATCCCGTGAACACAACCTTCCCGTCTTTCGAAAACTGGCCGCACGAAACCGACCCTGAATGTCCCGCGAACACTTGCATCAAATTTCCATCGCTCGCGTTCCACATCCACGCGCAAAAATCCTCGCACCCGGCTAAAACAATCGGCCCGTTCGGGTGCCACTCCAACCACTCGACGCCGGTTTCCGGACCTTCGAGTTGCCTCAAATACCGCCCGTCGGCGTCGTGCACGGAAACCGTGCCGTCTAAATTTGCCGTAGCCAGAAGTACCTCGCTATTATTACTACCATTACTATGCCTCGAAAACTTCACCGCCGAAACGCTATCCTTCCCGGTATTCTCCAACGTCGTCGTCGTTACCCCGCCGCCGCCGCTCGTACTCGTCAACACCGCCCGATCGTCCGAACCTCCCGCGCACATCACCTCTCGCTCAACAGACCCACCCTCCCCATCATCTCTCTTCGTCGTTGTCGCCCACGCGACGGCAAAAATCGACCCTTTCCTCTCTTCCATCTTCATCTCGCACTCGTCTTTTTCCGGGCGCAACACGCTCTCGTCGGCGGCGTCTCGGTCTTCGACCGCAACGTCTTCTTCCATCATCACGCCGTCTTCTTCTTCCAAATCTTCCTCCTCCTCCTCGTCTAAATCATCATCATCATCAGGAGGAGGTGGTTCGTCGGTTTCGTTCAGGTCCAAGTGCACGGTGACGTCCGCCGCCGAAGCGTCCACGAACGCCGGTTCGTAATCCTCCTCCTCCTCCTCCTCCTCCTCCTCTGGATTCATTTGTGTACCTCTTCTCTCTCTCTCGAGTGTGTGTGTGCCCCGCGAGCGCGCGAAACTCGTAAGCGTTCTTTAAAACTTCTGAAGAAGAGAATCGAATCTTTTCCCTCAGTCGTAAAACCACAAACGCAAGAGAGAACAACACGCTTTGCGAGAACGCACAGAAGATGTTCATCTCTCGAAAACTCGCGAAAGCCTCTCTCTTCGGGAGGAGATCCTCTTTATCCTCCTCTTTGAGCTTTTCGACCGCGTGTCGTCAAAAAGCGATTTCTTTGTCCTCTTTGTCTTCTTCTTCTTCACGGGAAGAACGAGGGGGGCGTTTCGAAGTCAAATCGTCGTCGTCGTCGTCATCGTCTGGAAAAATGTTTACGACGACGACTGCGGCTGCGGCGGCGAGAGAAGCGCATCAAACCATTCATCATCGTCATCATCGCACTCATCATCGGTTTTTAGGACAACAAATGCAACAAAAACGGTCGATATTCATCCAAACGCAATCGACGCCCAATCCCTCCTCTCTGATGTTTCTGCCTGGGAAACCGGTCCTGGAAGACTCTTCTTCGATGAACTTTTCGTCCGCGCGGGAATCCATGCGATCACCACTCGCGAAATCTCTATTCACCATCGACGGCGTGACCGGGGTATTTTTCGGCGCAGATTTTGTGACGGTGACCAAATCAGAGGCGTTCGATTGGGAGATGTTAAAGCCGGAAGTGTTCGCGAAGATCATGGACTTTTACGCGAGCGGCGAGGCGGTGGTGAAAGAGGAAAACGGGGAGGTCGAAGAGGCGGACGATCCGAATAGGATTTTAGATACGGACTCGGAAACGGTGGCGATGATTAAAGAGTTGTTGGAAACGAGGATTAAACCAGCCGTGGCGGAGGATGGCGGGGATATCGCGTTTAAGAAGTTCGACGAGCAGGACGGGTTGGTGTACGTGGAGTTGAGAGGCGCCTGCGACGGGTGTCCGAGTTCGACGGTGACTTTGAAGAGCGGGATTGAGAATATGTTGATGCATTACGTGCCGGAAGTGAAAGGGGTGGTACCGTGGGAAGGGGATAAGGAGATGGATTTGTTGGATATGGCGGATTTGATGCGAGGTCGTTAAACCCCCACCGCGCTCGCGTTGTGTATACATACTATTTTATACCTGTATTCTTTAAAAAATCTCTAATAGTTACGTTTGTCGTCACATCGGCTCTAAAGCGACGTTGTGTGCATTCCTCGCTCTTTTCTCGCTCTTTTCGCTTCTTAACTCCCCGAACTCGCACCAAAACTTCCCCTCGCCTCGCATGGCTAAACGTACGGCGACCCGTTTACACCATCCGCTTCGTCGTCGCGTTCGCGTGCGCGTTCTTCGCCTCCCGGGGGTTTTCCACGCCCCTCTCGCGACGTCGCCTAAACTCGCCCCGCCCAAATAAGTCACGTCTACGCCTTTCTTACTGTTGTTACTGCTATTCTCGTCGCTATTACTGCTAGTACTGCTATTCGTATTCGTATTCCTCCTCCTCGCGTCGAATACCATCTTCTCCGCTTCTCTTTCCGAGCCAACTTTCCTTTGCAAAACGGTCCATCCGACGAGTTCCCCGACGTGCGCCCCCGTCGTCACGCTCGCTCGATTCGCGTCAAAAATCCCGCCGAACCTTTTCCCGTTGATTTCCCACGTGGGAACTGTTTTAACTCCAACAGATTGGAGGCAATTTTTCGCCAACGAAACGTCCACGTGGTGCGACTGCCACTCAGAGTTGCCGAAGAGAAAATGGAGCAACGCCTTCGCGGCTCTGCATTTGAGACAATGCGGGGCGCCGTAGACGAGTGCGTTTGTTCGAGATAAAGCTAACGCGAGAGGTGAAAGTGCGACGTTGTTTTCTCGTCGTTTTTGTAGTTGTCTTTTCGGTTCGCAGTTTCGAGTTAACGCGCGGAGGGAGATGCCGTTGTGCGAGAAAGACATGTGTGCGAAAGTGAAGCAAGAAAGAAGCGCTTTAGAGTGGTTTTGGTATTATTTACGATTTTTTATCAATGATATTCCTATATACAACAAATTTATTATCACTCTCGCGTGAGTATCTCTCTCGCTGGTTTTTCAGTCTCCTCTCTCTCGACTACATACACTCGATTATTAGGGAAGAGTACTTGACGACGACGTCGAAAAGTTTACAAGTCTTGCGACCAGTCGACGCGGAGTTGGATGTCGTCGGTGTTGACGCCAGACTTGTTGTACGGGCATCGAACGGAATATCTGTCCTTGGACACGCGAAGTTCACCGTTCATGTCCGGATCGGCGGAGACGGACGCCTTGATGTCGTCCGTGGTGTACGTCAACACCGCCATGGAGTTGGCGGAGTTGCTCTTGGTGTTGTACACCGATTGCAACTTGACGTTGACGTCGCCGTTGTTGTAGTACGCTCTCACCTTGGCGTCGTTGGACAAGACGTCGTACGAAACATCCGCAGAGATGGAGTCGTTATCGATGACTTCCTTCAACGGCAACGCAAAAGCGACCGAGCAGACGTTCGAGTTGACCGCTTGGTTGTCTCTCAAGTGGTTCGTGTTGCCTCTTTGGACCAAGTTCAAGGTAACGTCGCCGAGCTTGTCGACGTTCGTCGTCACCGCAACTCTCGCCGCCTTCTTGTTCAACGGCAAGTCCGCGACAACCTTCATCGCTTGATCCAAGATGGTCACGTCTTTAGAGACGGAAACTTCCCAGTCGCTCGCGACGTTGGACGCTTGCGACGCCAAATCCGCCGGCGAGCAGTTGTTGTCGAAGTTCTTGTCCAAGTTGGCGCGCGGCATCCACCCCGGGGTCAAGTTCAAAGAAACTCGACCGGAACCGTTGCAGATGTCTTGGGAGACGTTGATGTTTAATTCCTCCTCGGCGATCGCGCCGTTACCTCTGAGGACAACCTGTTGTTGTTATGAGTCATAGATAATATTTTTTGTGTGAGAGAAAGAGGAGGTAAAGGGGTCAGTTCTTTTTTTCTTTTTTTTGAAAAAACGTGTCCAAACGTGCCTCCAAATGCTGACGAGGATTGCATTCTCGAAAAACAAAAAAACGACGCTTGCGAACGATCCCGTCTTTTCCGCGCGCGTATTGCGTCGCGCGAAATCGTATTCCGAGTAAATCCATGCGAAACGTGCGAAAAACACTTCGAGGAATGCGTTTCGATCGGTTTTGAACGCGTTTCGAAAGATATAACGTCGTCGAGTGCGGGTTAAGATTTCTCTTTTTTTTGAATCGATCGATTTTGATGCAATCATCGCCGACACACGCAGCAATAATTATACCCATTTTTTCCAAGAACAAAATTCGCGCGTCGCGTTCCAGTCAGTGTCACGATGCGAAGCGAAAAGAAAACGAAAAGAAAAACGCACTCTGCCAGTAGCTTGCATAGATTGGGACATGATTTAAAGTGTTTTTTTGTTGTGTGTGTGTGTGTAAAGCGTGAAGCTTAAGTGTGTTTGAAAAGTGAGGGAATTCAATTCCCTTCGTTTGGTCTCCTTTCTTTTTTTTCCACGTGGATTCACACACTTTTTTTTGGTGTTGTTTTTGCTTTTTTTCACTCGTTTTCGTAAATCAAGTTGTTTTTTGTTTTTTTCTCTTCTCTCTGTCTCTCTTTTCTTTGCGTCTGCCCCTCACTCTAAGACTCAAGAAATTACACTTCTGTCACCATGGTACGTTCCGTCTCTCTCTTTTCGCACATTCTCTCTCTCTCTTTTCTCGAGAAGAAGAGGAAAAGGAATACGAGTCGCGCTCGAAAGTGCCCTCTTTAAGGCCGGTCGTTTTTCGCGCGCGCGAGATGCGCGTCGTTTTTTTTTAACGCGTTGCGGTTTTTCTGCAAATTTTTGGGCGAAGAAAAGCCCTCTCTCCCACGAAGAACGAGTTTTAAGCGCAAACGTCGGAAATCGCGCGAGAGTAAACTCTCGCGCGACCTCGATTCTCTCGAAACTTCGCTGACTTTACCGTTTCTCTCATTTCAATCGCGCATTTCTCGTGCAGTCGAACCCGATGAAAGATATCCGCATCCACAAGCTCATCCTGAACATCTCCGTCGGGGAATCAGGCGATCGTCTCACCAAAGCGGCGAAAGTGCTCGAGCAACTCACCGGTCAGCAACCGGTCTTCTCCAAAGCAAGATACACCGTCCGCACGTTCGGTATTCGTCGTAACGAAAAAATCGCCTGCCACGTGACCGTCGGCAACAGAGACAAAGCTTTGCAAATCTTGGAGTCTGGATTGAAGGTGAAGGAGTTTGAACTCTTGAAGAAAAACTTTAGCTCGACCGGGAACTTTGGTTTCGGCATTCAAGAGCACATCGATTTAGGCATTAAATACGACCCGTCCACTGGGATTTACGGCATGGACTTCTTCGTCGTTTTAGAACGACCCGGGTTTCGCGTCAGCCGACGCAGAAAGTGCCAAAAGAAAGTTGGCAAGTCGCACAAGTTGACGAAAACAGACGCGATGAAGTGGTTTCAGCAGAAATTCGAAGGCATCATCTTGGCCAGAGCGTATTAAGAAGAATACGCATATCCGAATTTTTAGCCCGTATTATATCGCAGATAGTTTATGTAGCCCCAGTAAGAGAGAGAGAGAGAGAGAGAAAACGACGAGAGTGTGTACATCTTTGCAATACATTTTGTTCTAATTCTAACGTAGCTTTTATCATCGCAAAGTACCTTTCGACGTGTCTCGACCACAAAAATACCATTTCGCGCTTCAAATAAAACCGAAACGACACGCGCTTTTTGTTACCTGTTGTTCTTCTGTTGCTTCGCTTTATTACTATTAAAGATAGCGTTAAGATGACAGTTTCAGCGAAAGATGACGAACCGAACGAAGCTCTTCAGACGTTGGAAAAGTCTCTAACGCCAACGCCTTCCTCTCAAGGGAAGAAGAAGCAAAAGCGAGAATCGTCATCGGTCCCCGGGAAGGTGCCTCTCGTAAAAGATGATGATGATGGTGGTGCTGGTGGTGGTGCCGATGGTGCGAAAAAGAAGAACAAAAACGAAGGCGGCGAAAACACGGAGGTGCAGTTCAAGCGCGACTTTTTCGAAAAGCAGTGGAGAAAAGACGCGAGGATTTACGAGTACGGCTCTGCCGCGAATCCAGACATGAAACCGATTCCAGTGTTGGTGCACCCGCCGGATTGGCACGAACGAGGCGAGACGCGCATTATTCCGTTCGATATCGACGATTTTTTGGAAATCGACAAGCAGTGCACGTCGCCGAATCTGATGGCGTCGTTTATTCGCATCTGCGAAGGGGAGAATTTGGAGACGACGGCGAACGCGACGAGTCAAGCGTTTTACGTCATTCGCGGGAGCGGGTGCACGACGAGCGAACACGGGACGATAAACTGGGACACGGGAGATTTGTTCGTCGTGCCGGTGTGCGAGCAGGAGATGTTGCACGAATGCGTGAAGGCGGAGAAAGGTGGTGCGGCGTTATATTGGGTACACGACGAACCGCTGATGGATTATTTGGGGGTCACGCCGAATAAGAGGGCGAATAAGTTCAAGCCGACGTTGTATAAGAGAGACGACATGTTGGCGCAAGTGGAGGAGATTTCGCACTCTACGACGAAATCGAACAACCGACTCGGGGTTTTGCTTGGGAACGCGAAATGCGAGCAGACGAAGACGTTGACGCACGTGTTGTGGTCGCTTTTGAACTCGATTCCTGCGAGAAATGTGCAAAGACCGCACAGACACAACTCGGTCGCTTTGGATTTAGCCGTCGCGGCGAAACCGGGCGTGTACACGTTGATGGGTAAAGAAATTGACGACAAAGGGGATATTATCGACCCAATTCGGTGCGATTGGATTCCAGGTGGTGTTTTTATCACCCCACCGGGATGGTGGCATTCTCACCACAACGAAAGCGACGAAGTCGCGTGGGTTTTGCCTATGCAAGATGCCGGGTTGTACACGCACCAAAGAACGTTGGACATTCGATTCGTGGACGACGAGTTGGAGTTGCATAAACAAGGGAAGATTCGCGGGTCGGCGTTTGCGGTGACGAACAAGCAGTACATTAATATGGTAGAGATGGGCGCGAAAGTGCCGATTCCAAGAGGGAAGGATAGTACGATGAAGAGAAGCTTTTCGAAAGAACACATGACGGATTCCGACGGCGAACACTAAAACGAGTTTGCTCCTGTATCACAAGAACTTATTAATAATCTTCATATAAAAATTCACTATGTATTCATCGTCATAACAACGCGCGCGTTAATTCTATAAAGCTTTTCTACAAACTATATTATTACGTCTAATTATCTAATACATCTCTTCTAGCCTTCGTTGACGCTGAGAATAAAACAAAAGGACATCATCGCCGCGCAACATAACAAGAGCGCACGTTCGCTCGCTCTACCCGCCGCCGTCAATAACATTACAACTAAGACGTTCAAAGGAACTCTGAACACGCTCGTCACCGATGCTCTCAAATTGTTTGGAACTAATTCACCGCGTAAAACCGCCATGGCGGGCCAATACACGCCTAAACCAAACTCAAACGCGCAAAACGCAAACAAGGCGACGAAATAACTCTCTTTAAAAACCACCGTCCAGAAGAAAGATATCGCAGCCGCGAGGAAAACGTATCGCAAACTTTTCCTAGTCTGCGCGATGCTCGTATTATTACTATTATCACCACTACCACTGACGTAGGGGCGTTTCCTTTGCACGGAAGATAGGATAGAATACGTCATCGATCCGAGCATTTTGCACGTCATGAAGAGCGAAAAGACGACGCCGTGGGGGACAAACCCGGAGACCGTTTGATCGGCATCTTTTCTCTTTTCCAACGCCGGCGTCCAAATGAAAACAAACACGTGCAACGCAGCCTCGTAGAGCGAATTCGTGGTACCGAGCGATAATAGTTCTGGACGCGTGGCGACGATTTTGAACGATTCGAGTATGCCGCCTCTCCTTTTTCTTCTTGTTTTTCGTAAAGTTCTTCCTCGTGGAGGCATCTTTGTGGCATCCTCTTCGTCCTCTCTGTCTTGATCTTCTTCCTCTCCATCTTCCTCGAACGACGCGTTTTCGTCGCCTTCATCGTTCTCCTCGTCTTCTCGATTCACTTTCGTTTTGTTATTCACCCAGAGCGAAGCGCATAAACAACCGCACAAAAACAGCGCCCCGGCGGCGACATCAAACGCCGGGGCGAACTCGTTTGGTTCTTTCTCGGTGACAAACAGAGACGTTTTAATCCTTAACTCCGGTAACGGTCTTTCCACTCGCGCTTCATCGGCTGTCTGTAACCTCGGCAACGTCCTCGATTGACTCCCGGTGTAATATCCGTTCTTCCTGGAAAACGTATCCACGACGGCATTCCCGATAATCCCGGCCACTACCGCCGATAGCGCGTTAAAAAACGTCGCCGATGCGAATAACCTCGCTAAATTCCTCCTGTGAATCTTCTTCCGATCGCACTCCGCGATCGCCCAAGCCTCGAACGAACTAAACAACAAAGAATAACAAATCCCGCCTAAAACTCTCGCGAAATACAACGAAAACACGTCCGATCTTCGGCTGCTCACCACACACACGAACGCGTACGCGAAACCATACAAAACGCAATTTACTTTATGCCCGTACCTATCTCCTAACGAGGCTACAATCGTTCCCAGAAACGCAGAAGACGCGTACCCGAGCACAAAAATGAAACCAATCGATTGCATCGTAAACCCGTGTTCGCGATACAACGCGTATAAATACGCGCCTTGAATCCAATCTCCAAACGTCGCGAAAACGTACACGATGTTGTACCTCGTTCGTAAACGCGAGAACCGCTTTTCTTCAATCGTCGTCGCGAGGTCGTTACTCCCTCCTCCTCTGACTGGAGATAAAAACTCCTTCGTCGTCGAGGATTGGTGTTCCTCTCTTTTCCTCCCGCCGCTGCTACTCCTACTATTCATCAACACTCTCGAAAACACGTGCACGAACAAGCACGACCCGCCGGCGACCACTAACAGGCAGTGCTCCGGGAAATCTCGCGCTAACGTTTCAAACGTCGACGGGGTTTCTTTGAGCACGTATAGCATCGCGTCGTTCTCGTACGAAGAAGAAGAAGAAGATGGCACTTCTTTTCCTCTCCTAAAAGAAATTAATCTCGCTTTACAACAACACCAACACCAACACGTCGTTCGAGCGCACCACCACCACCACCACCACCCGACGACAAACGACTCCTACTCCTCTCTGAACGACATCTTTTTGTTCTCCTTCTCTTTGCTTCTTTAAGCAATCATAAAAAGCGTTCTTTGTTTCTCTCTGGGAAAAACCCGAGATTTGAGGCAAAAATGGACAGACGGACACTTTCTTTGTTTGTCCCACGGAGAGAAAAACTACCTTTTTTTCACTTCTTTTTGTAAAACGAGAATAAAAAACGAGAGAGATATTTTGGTTGCTTTTTTCCTCAAATCTTTTCCGCCGCATTTCAAAATAAAATATGTCCGAAACACTTATTAACGGCGATACCGCGTACATGCTCATCTGCATGGCACTCGTGAACCTCATGACCCCAGGCCTGGCGTTCTTTTACGGAGGCTTAGTTCGTTCCTCGAACGTGTTATCCATCATGGCGCAAAACTACGCCAGCATGGGATTGATGACCATAATTTGGACGGCATGGGGGTATGTTTTTCTGCTCTCTTTTCTCCTTCTTTCTTGCGAGGATGACGACGCGTCGCTTCTTTCTCCTCGTGATTATGGCGTTGCGACGAACGACGCGAAAACGACTGTTGCTGACATTTTTCTTCTTCTTCTTCTTCTTCTTCTTCTTTATCGTCTTCGAAAAAACAGGTATTCGTTATGTTTCGGAGAATCCCAAGGCGATTTCATCGGCAACCCGAAATCGCACTATTTCCTAGAAAACACGAACAATAACTCCCCGCAACCTTCAATTCCAGGACTCGTGTTCTGCGGGTTTCAAGGGATGTTCGCGGTGATTGCCCCGGCGCTGATGACGGGCGCGTTTGCCGATCGCGTGAACTTTGGACCGTACATGGTCTTCATCGCGCTCTGGGCGCACTTGGTGTATTTTCCAGTCTGCCATTGGATTTGGGGCGGCGGATGGATGGCGAAACAAGGCGTTTGGGATTTCGCGGGTGGGATTGTCATCCACGTGACCGCGGGGTTTTCCGCGCTGGCGACGGTTGTCGCGTTGCCGTCGAGACACCACTTGGACGCGAGCGTTGAGAATAAGCCGCACAACATTCCGTTCGTCGCGCTCGGGACCGGTTTGCTCTGGTTCGGTTGGTTTGGCTTTAACGGCGGATCCGCACTTGGCGCGAACAACCAAGCCGCGTACGCCTCGATCAACTCGGAAATCTCCGCCTCGGCGGCGCTCTTCGGGTGGATGATGCTCGAATGGATTTTGGAAGGCAAGCCGACTTTAATCGGCGCGTGCGTCGGAGCCATCGCCGGTTTGGCTACGATTACCCCGGCGGCTGGTTTTGTCGACCCATGGTCTGCGTTATTGATTGGCTTCTTGTGCGTGCCATTTTGCTACGCTTGCATCGAGATCACGAAGAGGTACAAACTCGACGACGCTTTGGATGTCTGGGCCGTGCACGGCATGGGCGGTTTCTTGGGCACCGTCTGCGTCGGTATCTTTGCCACGGAGAAAGTATCCGGTAACGTCGACGCGAGTGGCAAGCAATTTCTCATCCAATTGTTGGCGGCAAGTGGCATTGCCGTGTATTCTTTCGTCATTGGCTACCTTTTGATTAAAGTCATCGATAAGTTTTCGAAAGTCGCCGTCGACGCCGACACGTACGCGAAAGGTTTGGATGTTTCCATCCACGGCCACGAGGCGTATTTCGACAGCTCCAACGATGGAAGCAAGAAGGTTGTTGGAGTGTAATCCTTGAATATAATATTTAAGGATTCTCTTTTATATTACTCTATAATAAAGAGCAAGAAGAAGAAAGAACCAACGATACTACGACGTGGTTCTCCTAATACTATGATAATAATAATAAGATAATAACAAGTTATAATACCGGCACGATAAAATATAATATTATGTGACCGACGACTTAATACCAAACCTATGGAAAATTCCAGGTTTACATACACGCAGATCAAGAATTAACGCGCGTGCCGAGAACGACAAAGTTTTAATATTTATTCAATAATAAGATCACAAAAAAATACGAGCCTTTATTTGCGCGCACGGTTTCGCCTTCCTCTTCTCTCGAGGATGAATCGGGTAGTTTTATTTCATATAACATATGGACTGGCGAGAAAAAGTGGAGGAACGAAATAAGATGAGAGTACAAGAACGAAAACCAGAGAGCGAGAAAAGTGAGTTGCAAACGGGTAAACAGCGCATTGGTGTCTTCTTAATCATTGTATCATCATAGTAACAACACGCATTCAACCAGAAAGCTTTTTTACATACATAAAACACTTTTCAAAAAATGAAAGCCGTTCCTCATTATGTTCATTATTATTATGTTCATTATTTCAATATCTTTGCGTTCTAATTGCACAGAAAAACGACGTGCAATTTAGTAGAAGCCGAAGCCCTTGGCCGCGTTGGTCAAGACGTTCGCGTGAACCGGGTCCGCGGTGTGCGCAGTCCAGTTGGCGATCGGACCTTCTTG
>Ga0209335_10000383_pt1 | contig 52799 bp, 24 predicted proteins | sample COG_09_FD_184753 | JGI IMG/M metagenome (GOLD analysis project Ga0209335, IMG submission 184753) | Pelagic Microbial community sample from North Sea - COGITO 998_met_09 (SPAdes) (version 2) | ecosystem: Environmental > Aquatic > Marine > Neritic zone/Coastal water | place: Helgoland, sampling...
CTTTACCACCACCACCATCACCTCCTCCCAGACCACCACCTTATCCTCCTCCACCGTCACCGCCTCCGCCTGTGCCTCCGCCGTCCCCCCCGCCGAGTCCTCCTCCGCCGAGTCCACCTCCTCCCGCGCCTCCGCCTGTGCCTCCGCCGTCCCCCCCGCCGAGTCCTCCTCCGCCAAATCCACCTCCTCCCGCACCACCTCCGTCTCCGCCACCACCTCCGTCTCCGCCACCGTCTCCGCCGCCGTCTCCACCGCCTGCACAAGTGGGCGTACAAGCAGATATGGATGTCGAGGGATACTCTGCGGAAGAATTTGACGAGGAAAAGCAGCATGCATTTATAGAAGCAATTGCGGACATGCTCGGTGTGCTTCCGTCACAAGTTACTATCGATAGTATCACAGACACCACCTCCTCGAAGAAAGGGCGGCGTCGAAGGAATTCTCGACGTTCGCTTTTGTCCGGTTCGCTTCACGTGCAATTTAGCATCGCAGTCCTTTACGTCGAGGAAGTGCAAAACATCGAAGACACGATTATTCAATCAGAATCTTCGGCAGTCGTTCAAGTGTTCCAAGCAAACGGTCTTTTAGAGGTTTCATCCGTCGTACCGCCAACATCAGTGACAAAATATTATCCCCCACCACCTCCGCCGTTACCTCCACCATTGCCTCCATCGCCGCCTCCATCACCAACGCCTCCACCTTCTCCACCTCCTCCTTCGCCGCCTCCTTCGCCGCCTCCTTCCCCACAACCGCCACTACCATCTAGTCCACCGCCTTGGCCACCAAATCCGGCATCGCCGCCAAATCCGCCGCCGAATCCGCCACCGCTTATTCCCTCGTCGCCTCCACCGCTCGTAGAACCATCATCGCCTCCACCGCAACCTCCACCACAGCCGCCTTTGATCGATTTTTCGGAAACTTTAGCCCCGAATCCATCGCCGATTTCGACGGATACTTCTGGAAATCTCGCACTAGACGAAGTTTACGACACTTCTATCACAGATGACTACGAAGATCCGTTTGATAAGGTTTTCGTGGCATCTAGTAGAACCGCTCTGCCGGATTCGCTCTTTTCCATGCCGCGGTATAATCCAAGATCTGGTTTGGAATACCAAGGTCAGTTTCAAAACCCGGCCGCGGATCCAGATTATATGGGCATGTTACTCGGACAAGCACTACCAGGTATCATGATTGCATTATTTACATTTTTCTGCTCTCTTTTGGGATTATTTATAGTCCTTGGTACAGTAATTGCATACACGAGGAGACAACTTAGACAAATGCAGCGGAGCAAGTCTATAATCCCGAGAGCGTGGTCGATAATTATCAGACCGAAACCGTTCACTGTCAAACAACTCAAGAGAATGAAGAAAGTAATAATAACGTTGTCGCTCGTGGTGTTTGTCGGTTGTATCGCCGTATTGACGACAGGAATGCGAGTGAAAAACTCCATGATTAAATTCGGCGACGTGATGCTTAAATCCGTGGTTGAAGTTGAGGAATCGACTTTGAAAATAGAAGAGGTTCTTTCGCGCGAAAATGTACTCGAGAATGTAACAATTTTTGTCACAAAACTTAACGAAGACATCGCGACCATTAAAGACTCGTATAGCAGTGTCAGATCTGGATTGACGTCGAGTTCTACAGGTATACAGTTCTCGCTAATCACACTGAGCGTGTTCATAAGTTTGCTCGCATTTTTAGCGGCATTTTTCGTATACATCGATCAATGGAAGCTCGTCATCGTCTTGAATATAGTGATATCTATTTTTACGTGTTTTGCTTGGTTGTTATGGTCTGGCATCACGATGATGGGTACGATGACGAATGATATGTGTTATTCAATGCAAGTATTCATCGAACCTGGAGGGGAGGGTTACGTAGATTTGATGGATATATTGCCATGTATATCTGCGCCAATTGCGGTGAGTTCAATTGGTATCCTGAGGGCAACAATTGCGGATAGGGCATACCAAATAAACCGTCGCATAGTAAAGAACGATCCATTGATGGGCCTACCATTGGTTTGCCACGAATATGTCGAGGTGAGCGCTGAATTAACGTGCGATCCTGCAGGGAGGTATGCCGAAACGAATTACGCAAAAACGGTCTGTTCGGCTTATATGAACGGCGTTCTGGATGATGAGTTGAACGTTGGCGAGATGACATTTTGGCCGAGCGTGAAAGGTGTCGGCGGGAGCTGTGGTTACGGTAACACATCATGGAGCGCGTTTGGTTCGCGCGGTCATACAGTTTCTGCGGTCAATTTTGAAGCTGCGTACACGGTGTGCGAAAATAAAGAAGGCTGCGAGAATTCGTTGCCGTCGAAGATTCCTCGGGTTCCGTATACGGAATCTGTAGACTTGTCCTCTTCCGTCGCTGCGCTCGTGGATATCGTTCCTGACACTCAAAAGCTTCTCACGTGCCAGTATGTCAAAGAAGCATTTGAGAGTGCGGTGCCTTTGTGCGACGAAACTATATCGAACTTGACGTATCTGTGGCGGGGTAACTCGATCGTCGCTACTGCGTTATTCGGGTTATGGATTGCACTCTTGCTCGCCGTGCAACGTCTATCGAACAAACACTTACTCGTGAAAAATATGATGGGAGCGATGAAATCCTTCAAAGCCATGAAGGCAGGAGGAAAAGGATCTTTTCTAGGCGGGAAAGTAGAAATACCCCCGTTTGTTCAGCGGATGAAGGCAACTTTTTGGACGACGGGGAAAGAATTGAGAGGAAGTCCTAGTTTCAAACCGAACGCAACGACGAGAATATCAAAAAGATTCAAAAAGCACGTTCAAGCGATTGGAGAATTGCGAGTGAAGATTAAAACTCTTCAGATGAGCAAGTTAAGACGCTTAATTGCGAACATGACACCGCGTTGTCGAGAAGAATTGAAGAAACAAAAGCTGAAAGAGATCAACGCAATTTGGAAACAAAACGCCAAACGCTTAAGCTCGTTAAGAAAAGAAGAGATGAGTTTATCTTTTCGACGTGAAGAAAGTATAAAAAGAAAAGAAGAAGATGATGAACGAATACGAAGAGCCGAAGAGGCTGCTAATAACGCCGAACGTTCGATCACGTTTCAGAACGGCGGTGAGGATAGTTCAGAAGACGATGACAACGATGATATTTACAACTCTCCGGAAACGTTGGCTACGTTTCAGACCAACGATGACGCTGCTGACGACGACATCTACAACCAGGCGTATCTAGGAGCACCGTTCTCTCAATCTCCTCAGAACGAGGTTGAACGAATGCTTTTCGCGCTCGACCGCGCAAAATTAGAGGCGCAAAAGAAAGAGACGGCGACACAAGTAGCCATATCAACCATGATGGAACAACTTGGCACAGCGCGAGCGACAGTTGCGAAAAAAAACACAGAACTAACATCATCACCAATCGAAAGTATGCTCGAAACGATCGAAAAGGCTCGAAATAACGCCGCCAAAAAACTTTCGCCTGTCGCTCCTGCTCCTGCGGGGACAGTCGCTTTACCCATGCCATCTCCTCCTCTCACACCACCACCACCACCGGCGACGACGACGACGACGTCAACGTTTGCCGTAGGCGCTCTGCTTCAACAACTCGAACGAGCTCGAGCGCAAGTTACTTCGAAAGCGACCCCGCCTTCGCCGCCGCCGCCACCGCAAAACGTCACGGAGCGAATGATACAACAGTTATCCGAAGTGCGAGAGCGTTTGTTGTTAGCCGTGAAGGAAGATGATGCCGTTTCTGCCGCCGACGATAAAGACGACCATTCAAGTTAGAAGAGAGTTAATATTATTTAGAAATGAAAAAAAGGTGATGCGTGATGCGTGACTTGTTGATATATTGAATAATAAATACAAAGTGTATGGGATACATTCTAATCTTTACCGAAGCGTGAAAACCTACGAAGATATTGTGAAAGATGCCCCCTACTTCAAAGAAAAATGGGCGGCATGTGCACGATGGCGAAAGGATGAGAAAGATAGATTGTTTACGAACTCGTTTTCTTATCAATTCAAAGAAATACTGGAACGCCGACAAAAAATACTCTTTGCGATAAAATTGAGAAGAACTTCGGTATTAAGATTGCCGAAGATGACCGCGTTTTAATCGCGATGAAAAACTGTTTTGAACGCCTCCTCTTTCGAAACCTCTCTTTTTTCCCGCATGGAGAGGGCCCGAAGCGTCTTCACGACTGGCTTCATGCCATATTGTTTGAAGCTTTTTCCGTCTGCAGATCGCTCGAAAGTAGAGCCGGAGTACAGAGTTTCATCGTCGACTGGCGAAGGTGCCCAAAATTTTTCTTTCAAAGAAGGAGCACTGCGAATCGAATTAACGAGACGGTCGCGGTTCGATAAGCGGTTAATGGCCACCGCGTACGATGACCAAACACAAAATAAGGAGAGCGCCAAGACAACATTTCCTACCCACATAATCTTGAGGTTGTCAATAGTCGCGTCACATTCTACAGAAATCGCTCGGAAGGCATCCTTTACGTAACCGCAAGTCACTAATTTTTGTGTCTCCGGAACGATTCCAATCAAACGAGATGCGTGTTCGGCGGCATCTTTGGCTCGATTATATTCCGATGAAGCTATTTTACCGGCATACATGCGTTCAAAGTCAGACGCATCAACTACGTGTCGACGAGAACCAAGATTGTTATCCCAAGTACTGTTTGAATAAACGCAACCTTTTTCGGGATAAAAGTAGTAACCGTTGGCATCTATGTCGTTGTTCAACAGGCCCGCATCTTTCGCTGAGCATACTGTTTTGGCGTAGTTTGTTTGGGCATAATTCCCAGTTGGACTGCAGGTTTCATTCACCGAAACAGCCACGTACTCCTGGCAAAGTAAAGGGAGCTCCCGAAGTGGATTGTTATCGACGATGATTTGGTTCGCTTCGTATGTTTTTTCCAAAATCGAATTTCTAAGCATGCCAATGGTATCGACGGCGGCCTTAGCGCTCACGCATGGTAAGATATCCATCATGTCCATTCGCACTTCACCATCCGGTTTAACAAATTCTTCCATCGACCAGCACATATCGTTCAAAAAAGTGCCCACCATGGTAAGCAAACCCCAGGAAATCCATGATAAAATCATAAATAGAGATGTGAAAACAGTCACTATGATGAGCAACTTCCATTGATCTTTGTAGACAAGAAAGGCAGAGAAAAGTATCGTCACGATCATGCCCCCTGCACAGGCCCCTGCAATGCCTTGAATCAACGACTGCTGCTCGTTTACCAAGTCTTCAGCAGCTCCGTATATTTCCTTAATATCATCAATATCGTCATTCAATTCAGAAACAAACTCTGAGTACGTTAACAATTTCGTATCAGTTCCATCTACTCCCAAGGTTCTCTCTATCTCCAATGTCGCATTTTGCATCTCAGACACAGACTCGTTCGCAATCGTCAACAAATGTTCGCGCGATCCTAACTCTACTAATTGCGAAACTATTACACCAAATCCAAACAAGCTCATGATCGAAAAGAAAAAGATGACTAACTTCGTCGTTTGCAGCTGCTTCGTTGTGAACGGTTTCGGTTTGAACACGTTGTTGCAAGAATCGAAGCAAATACCAAAACACTTTGTAATGGACACTGCAACCGTCAAGAGAACTGAAACAATCGCCAACAGTAACCCAAATCCTGCGAGAACGAAACCTGGAAGCGCCTGACCCAGGAGCATGCCCTGATAATCTGCATCTTTCATCGGATTCTGAAACTTGCCCTTGTAAGTTGAGCCCGTGTTTGGATTATACCTGGGCATGCTGAATAACGTCTCTGGCAATAGCGATTCATCATTCGAAGTTTGTCTTGTTGGATAAGTCTGATTCGTGTTATGAACCTCTTCATCGTGGTATGGAGCCTTAGCGCTTAGCGCCGTAGGTACAGCATCGTCATCCACGAAAGGCGGAGCATCATCTGGAGGAGGAGAAGGGGGAGGAGCGAATAGGCTACTCAACATTTCAATATCTGGAGGTGGTAATGGCGGGGGCGACAGCGGTGGTGGTGACGGCGGTGATGATGGAACTGGAGGTGGTGAGGGTGGAGGAGAAGGACAGGAGTTTGTTTGCACACATGGCGGGGGCGGTGGTGTTGGTGGCGGCGACGGTAAAGGTGGCGGTGACGGAGATGGTGACGGAGGAGGAAAAGGCGGAGGAGAAGGGGACGGCGGCGGTAAAGGTGGCGGTGACGGTGAAGGTGACAGAGGTGGTGGTGGCTCTGGATGCGGCGGTAACGGAGCCGGCGGCGGACTTGGAGATGGAGGTGGTAAAAGTGGGGGTGGACTTGGCGACAGAGGTGGTGGGCTTGGTGGTTGACTCGGAAAGAGCGGGGTTGGAGGGAGGTCTGGTGCTAAAGTTGGCGGGCTTGGTGGCAACGGCTCAGGTGTTGACGATCCATTTGTGCCGCTACCATTCGTAAAGGTAAACTTCTCCTGCATCGGCGAAATGCCAGACTTAATGCAAACCATATTGCCATCTCTGTTTTGCAAAGAGAAAGACTCTGCGCATACATCACAGGCAGTCAAGTTTGCGCACGAAGCTGTTGAAGCATTCGGACCACATGGTGTTGGAATACACATGATACAACCTAACATGCACTCAGTCGTGTCAAACGCTTCACTCATCACGGGATCAACCTTTGTAGAAGTCTCTTGGGAGTCAGAAGGTATACTTGTCCCATTTAAAACTTCTGATTCTGAGCCTTCAAGATTATCGTCAAATTGCGCGTCTGTTTCGAGCTGCTCCGTAAGAGCCACATCGTTCGAGATAAACACCGAATTTGGTATGTTCAAGAGCGCGCGCCCATTTGGAATTAAAGTCAAATCTTCAGCGTCGCCACTTGGAACGGGAAAATGTTTATCAATCATGTCCTGCATTATTTTGAGCGTCCTTTGGTGTTGCGCAAAGTCTTCGCGGTTCTTCCTCGCAAACGTCATGGGGATGGTAAGTGTATGCGTCCTATTGATCACGCTTTGTGAGTCAAGAGATGGCGTGGAAGCAAAATGTTCTCCTTCATCCAAGAGTTCGCGTCGCATACGTTTCCTAGAAAAGCCGGCACATCTCTTGAATTCCGTCCATATACTTTCCGATTTGTAACTCATCCAACCATTTGCATAAAGCCCCAGCGGATCCGAGAGTCCATCCAAGTACACATTCTCTTCATCCACCCACGAGTTCCACTGACCTAAAAATGACTTGTACTTTCCGAGCATACTCAACACGGCGCCAAAAGCTGCGCGAGGAGAAACCTTACCCGTACGCATCCAAATCGTCCACGCGTCGTTGCCTGCACCAGTTGCTTCGAATTCCGGATAACTGTTTGAATTACCGCACTGATGATAAAACGGAGGAACGTTAAACTGCATCTTCGCAATGTGCCCGTGGGGGATTTTTGTCATCAACTCTTCGAGATAATCGAGTATTTCTGTATGGTTCGTCCCAGCAAGCGAAGCGCTGCAGAAGTCTCTACTTTGTACAGCTTGTTCACGAGTAGACGTTGGTCCACAACCAAAGAGAAATCTAAAGATAGAAGCAAAAGCAGCCTTCGATGTGGGACCATCTGATCGCGCGTAATACGTTCGAGTATCCTTTGTAATACCAAGAGGTTCATTCCAAGCTGCGGCGATTAAATACGGTTCCCAAGCTCTAACGATATCCATTCCTGAGCCGTGTGCACTTCTATAACACGGTAAGATTTCAACGTACATATCGAGCTTCAAACTAAGTTCTCCCAACGTTCCGCCGCCTTCCGAAGTGGCGAGCCAATCTATGGTGTCTTCCAACCACTTGATTGGACCAGATTCTGTGACTCCTCTCGGGCATTCAAACAAAGATCCTGCCGCTGTTATGAGCTTTTTGAATGTAGTTGGATAGTGTTTGGCAATCGGCTTGAATTGCTCGAAGCTTTTTTGGAACAACGTGTTATTTTGCAAAGTCGTCATACCCAGATGCGTAAAAATCAGTTCCCAAGCTTCTGGAACGTGTGGATTCGTCTCGAGTGCACTCAAAAGAATATTAGTAACGCGGGGTAGAATAGAGTTGCCCTCGTTGTAATACACACTTCGAAACAAATGCATCGCGAGACGAACATCCACATACGAATCAAGACCGACATTCATGGCCAAAGGTATGGAAGCTGCGTGATCTATAGACGTTTCTCGTGTTTTTATTGGACCAGAAATATCATCGGTTTGAATAGGATTTTCAAAAGTTGTCCAATAACTGCTATAAATCCAGTTATATTTATCCATTTCCCAATGCCCATCGGGGGCCTTGTCAAAAGCGATTGCAGCCGCGTGCATAGGTTGTCCAACCATAGTAGATGGACTCCCACGACATCCAGTGTTACCCACAGCCATGTATGCCAGACGACCACACATTCCACCATCTTGGGATATTCGTGGGAGAGAATCCTTGTGCCAGTTTGATTCCATGCATTGAACTTCATAGCGCATGTAATTATCAGAGTAGTGTGCCCAAGAAGTGGCCAACCCTGGTGTCCGGTCAGCGTCTACAAATTCTTTCTTATCGGGCTCGGCAAGTTCATATCTCGACCAAATCCATTCGCACTCATCTGTCGGAATATGCGCAATCGTGTGTATCGACATTAATGGCCAAGGAGCCTCAGTTACGTCAAAAGTTGACGAAGCATAGCTTTGTTCATTCTTCTCCAACAAATACTTCAAAGCCGCGAGCGGAGAAGGATTCGGAGTTCTGGAGAGTGGTGCTGAGTTCCAGTTGTCTCGTCCTTTGTTAATGCGACACATCCTTTGAAATTCTTTCGAGGTAGTCCACACGGATGGGTCGTCTTCTCGCGCTGTCGTTGAGTTCATGATCCCACGTAAATTACGGTACTTATGGGCAAACGATAAAACCAAATCTGCAATGCTGTCGTCATCGTAGAAAGAAGTCAAGAAATTTCTTAAATATCGCACATGCTCGATTACTCGCGGATGCATCGGCATCGAAAGCGAGAGAAATGACTTACGAAGTGGCACATCTTGCTTACCCCTTTGGTTCTGAATCCAAGTCCATACTGGATCATCTGCCAATATGCTTGAGGTATTCTTCGCGTCCTGTTCATTCAAATCCAGAACCAATTCTTCCAATTCTTCCGACCATGTTTCCGTGCCGATCACCGCATCGTAAAGATCTCTAGCCTCTTGAGTACCTCCTTGGGGTGTCTGGGTCAGGTACCCGCGTCTCATGAAAACGTGAGACTTAGAACTCCTTTCTAGAGTCTGAAACTTCAACGAACCACGAAAAATAAGCGAACATTCTCCCATGGTTGCGCCTAGCTTTGGTTCAAACATTACACCTATGCATCCAACCGAATCTTTGCAAACTTTCACACATGTATAGATCGCGGCAGAAAAGCTATGACTCGCAGGTGCGCCGCGGAATTCATAAAATACAAAATCGTCGTCTTTATCCATCGCGTGTGACAATTTCGAATACTCGACGGAATTTTTGAGCACGTCGTCCATCGCAGGTGGCAAAGAAGTTTCCAAATCTGCGCTTGCAGTAAAGGTACACGTCTCAATGGCACTAGGTTTCGTCGTTGAGTTGCACGCGTGGTTAGAGTAGCACTGCGAATTCGCAGAGCATGAAACGTCTCTCATCTTTATGCCACCAGTAGCTGGGGGTACTGCCCTTTTGCAATCTCCCCAATCACCCGTTGTCCAGCTCGGATTTGTTGAGCAGTCAGTGGCGTCGCCAACCAATCCGTATCCTTCTTCGTTTTCGATGATGCTATCTACTCCAATCTTCAGTGAGCACGGACCATTAGTAGATTGGCCACTTTTGGTCCAGCCATTGAGACAAGTGCACTTATTGTGCCAATTCCATGGGGAACTTTTGTGCATGACTTTTTCACATGTGCCGTGCTCGCACTCGTTCTCACACTGTAGACACTTTTCGTGTTTTAGACACGATTGAAGGTTCGCAGGTTCAGCAGCTTCGCATTGCGCTCGACTACTGATAGTTCCATCACTTTTTGCGCAGATATTTTCTCGTGTTTTTGTGTTGCGATCTGCTTGTTCTAAGCACACGTCGTGCGGCGCTTTTGTACACTTTTCCCATGCAAGCGGGGTCCACTTAGAACTTTTCCACCAATCGGAGTCTTCTGGTTTCGCGTAGCACTCTAAATCGGTATTGTTCCGACGAGGGGCGAAACAGCAGCCAGAATCTTCGCACGTTTGTCTTCGAATGCTTACACTTTGAGCCGCACTGCGAGTACTTCTTTCGTACAAAGCGCACGGCCTGCGCACAGCCGATTCAGACCGACACCACGGAAGACAGCTGAAAGTGTTACAGCTTCTATACGTCGCTGGTTTTTGTGCAATACCTCCGCAGAGAGCATCCTCCGCCTGACTGTAATCCTCGATCGAACTACCTTTTGGCGCGCAGAACACGTTCCGACTTTGCGAACCAACTCCGCAGGGTTTAGAGCAAACGCTCCACGGGGCGGTGTTCCACGCCAACTTATTCGAGTTAAAAAAGCTGTGAAGAGGGTGTGAACTCACTACAAACGCCGTTAAATTTGCTTTCTTGACTGGATGCTCAAATTCAACTGGTGTAAAAATATTCTTGCCGAAATCTGAGGATCCCTCTGGTGCTTTTAGTTCGCTATTCACATTTCGACCATGCGGCGTGTTTGAAGTTTTGCATAGTTGCACATACAAAATGCAATTATTCGTTGCGTCATCGTAGCTTATTTCGGTGCAGTCTTCATTCTTGCACGCCGCGATGCAGTCATTGAGTGAGTTTTCGCTGCGAGTCATGAGTTGTGTCGATGTCGAGCAGTCTCTTTGCTCGCATACACGTGCGTACCCTTCGTCCGGATCTGGATCAGTGCGAATCACTTTCGCGCAGCGGAGATGTCTTTCTTCATTTTCACCGTACCAACCCATCCATTGATTGTTCTGCTTATGCTGCAAACCCTGTAGAGCTATACCAGTTGCAACAAAACCATCCGGACAGTTGGTGTAGAAAAGATTTCGAAAATCACCGTGATGGACTTGCTCGTGTGCACCATTTATGCCTTTAGAAAGGAGCGTGCTATCGTTTGTCCATCCTTCATCTCCATCGAGCGCAAAACCACTGGGGACCCCGCAACGTGCCAACACTCCTTGCTTCGTGGGATCAGTCTCGTTATTTGCAAATGCGAGTCCTGTGAGCACTTCTCCAGCGGGACAGAGGATTTTTAAATTCGGGTGCGATTCGCGGGTTGGAAAGTTTCGAATCTTCGCATAATAATCAGCAGGCTCGCGAAACAGCGTTTCTGACGAAACCCATTCATTTAAATATCTTTCGTTCTTTAGGCAGAGAGACGTATTTCCAGAGAAAGAACATTCAGAAAGTAACTCCCCGCCCGCTGTGCAACGCATGGTCTGAATTGGCCCGTGTAATTCATCCGTAATCATGACCACTTCTTCGCCGCGGAATTTCGTGTTTTGAAAAACAAGATCGAAACCAAAGTGTCTTGTGTCTGAAATCTCCTCGCAATCACAATAGCCCCAAGTATTTTTATTGCCATCCGTGTAACAGATGGGACGATTCGGCTCGGGTTTAGGTCCGCCCCATTCCGAGGTATCTTGTGGAACAAAGCATACTTGACGCCAGTCATCGTCATCGGACCATTCATCTCTGAAAAAGCCTCCCCAATTGTTTCCATGATGTCCTCCGATGTCACACGGAAAATTTTTCCCATTACCACCACACGTAGACTTGTGACGATGCAGGTAAAGACCGCCCGTAAAGAATACACTTGCAGACGTGTTGAATGAAATCGTGCTTTCATTCTGGACGGAGAAGGATTTTGGATTATCGCTTGCTCTGGCACTGAGTCGCGGGAAAATTTTTGAATCTCCCGAAACCGTTGCGTATAGGACATCCCAAAACTTTCTCCACCTGTAATCACCTTCTCCACTTTCTCGGGCGTCCATTCGCTCGCGTATGTCTTTCACGTCAACGACGGCCGGGTCAAAGTTCTTCTTTGCGCTTATCGGCAAAATTGTCGAATTAAAGCCATTCAGATCGACATTCTTTTGCTTTTCAGCGAATGTTGTCGGATGATTTCTTTCACCTTTTACAGAGAAATTGATCTCTGGTTGCCAATCCCATTGGTGAAGCCCGCCACGTTCCCTTGCAAAAGATTTAAGAATGAAAACTTGTGGATGGGCGGAAGTCTTTCGAAGCCTGATACTCTTCGAACGCATACGACAAACAAAGTTTATCTCTTCGCCGCTCATGCTCGTCTTTGTGTAACTGAATCCGACGCAACGGTCGTTCGCTACGCAACGCTGAGCACAGAACTCGGCAAATTTCGAGTCTTTTGCATGGTGCAACTGTTGCCAGTTACCGGGAAGAGGGTCAACCATGTTTTCATATGAATGTATCAAGTACGGTGGGACGTGCTTGTAGAAATCGCGAGAACTGTACGATTCGTAAAGGTCACCACCAATTGCAATCGCCCGAGAGTACCTCTGAAATAGGTTATAATTTTTGTCGATATCGAGGCTGCCGAGATCGTGCCAGGACGTTGGTGAGTTACAATCCGTGGAGGTATCGCACATGCAAACTTGGTGCCTAGGATCTTCATAATCGTATCCAAAAATCTTGTTTCGACCATCCAGAACAAAGTCCTTCCAAAGCATATACGGTTGATTGACGTTTGGAAGCTCACCACCGAAATCCACATCATTTCGCTTTATACGTTCAATCGTTTTAAAATTTAAGATTGGACCAACGAGTGGGTAGTTCTCCGGTCGCACGATATAGTCGCCCTGTTTACTCAAAGTAGTCTCGGCTGCTACGTCGACTGTTTTATCCCAAATACCGACGCAACCCGTTCTTTCACCCTTCAGAACTTTAATTTTCGCCTCATCCGGGATTATTGCCGCGCCGCGTTCAACAAACAGCACATCTTGCTTCACTCCCCCAATTGCAGGAGAAGAACCGAGAACGAATTGAACCTGATTTAGTCTGTACATCGGAATGCAAACATGTGCCCCTTCTGCAAAACCGTACTTCGCACCTATGCCGGCGGCACAATGGGTGTGTTTCCCGCACCCGCTATCAGCATAAAATTTTCTCTTTGCCTTGCACGAACTTTGGTATTCTGTACAGGGCATCATTCTCCTGGAATCTTTTCGGATGGACGGACCATAGTCACCAGCATTGCAAAAACCGTCCATACCGTTTTCTAAGCGCAAAAAGAAGCGCTGATCATCGACTTCTTTTTCAAAAACCGTCTGAAACTCCGACGCGTTTCCCCAAGTGCTGACAGGATACTCCACACCTAAGTATTCCAGAGTCTTGTTTTTGTAACTACTGGGATAGAGATAGGCAGTAGATCCCGCGGGGTTCGCCTGATTCTTTTTATATTCAGAGCAACACGCTGGATATATGTACCCATAGTCTGCCGTTGTCTTATTAATGCAATGCTTAGAAGGACCGCTGGGCACAGAACTGACTCCGTGGCCGGTGCCTTCGTTCCAGATTCCAGTGGTAGCCTCAGTGACAAATACACCCTCGCTGTTTTCTCCACAATCCGTAGAAGACCACAAGTAGGACCCGGGACAGGTAAGAACGGAGTATTTTCTTGGTACTCCAAAGTAAATTTCGTCCACAGTACACATGCGTGCACCTTCGGCTTCGCAATATTGCTTGGCTGTCGCAAAGTTAACCCCGGGATTCTTTTCAGGGTAAAGGTTCTCCTTTTGGTTCCAGTTATGCATATATTTCCAATAATCACCTTTAGTAAGATTCTGCCACTTGTTCGTAGGTTGAAAACATCCAGTAGGTTTTCCTGCGATGTAAGCTGGATGATTATCAGCTGAATTGATTGCAGCCCAGCTTTGATCTGGACCGTCGTCAAACTGTAGTGTTCCGCACTTGCGCAAGGATGGATGACCCCCGAACAATCCGTTGTTGCCAAGGCCATCTAAACCGCCGCCATTATGATGCCAGATACCCCCAGCATCTGCCAAAATATCTTTCACTCCCCACGTTGTGCCGAGTTCTTCGCAAGATCTCGTGACATTACACGCACCATAACACGTTTTCGATGTATCCGGCTTCGAAAGCTGGAACTGAAAGCACTCATTGTCACTCAAAGCTTGCCCCGCTTCTCCTATGCACGTTGCAGTGCGACTTTTTGTGAGCTCACATTCAGCTGAATCACCGCTTCGCGGTGCATAGGTTTGGCTATTATCCGACGGCGCACAATCCGACCACGGACCGACAATCCACCGGCGTTGAATTGAAGCTTGCCAAACGTAAACTTTAAAATCCTTCGCTTTCATGGTTGTGGGTTCTGATCGTCTCAACCCGCAGTCAGAGAGTCTGCAAATTTTAGATGGTTCGTTGAACGATATCACGTTGCAACCAGGCGTGTTACGACATGCACTCATGCAATTCATTGTCGTGTTCAGCTTACTTGTAGTGATGTGATCACAACCTCCCGTACCTGCCACCATGAGATCTTGGCCCTTCCACGTCCAGCTGACTTTATCGGTCGGATACTCGCCGTAGGTGTTGTTTTCTGCGCGCAGTGCGTCGCATCCATCATCACCCGAACCCGGTTGCGGGTCTGCAAATCCAACATGATATTTGCAAGATTCACCCGTGCTCGTTGAACCTCGACAACACGTCGATCCACATTTTGTGATTGTCGTGTTTAAGAGATCGTCACCTTCTCTAGCGTCGTGCATCACATCACAGCCGGGAACATTCGATACGCTCGTACTGCGGTAGCATCGGAAACCAACAGTTTGCTTGGGTGACCAACAGCATCCCCAAGACTCGCATGTAGATCTTCGTGATGTCAAGGAAGCGTATTTTGACTCGTCGCTCGCATAATATTCATCGCAAGGTATTCGATCTCCGATCGCAGGGACCGCACAACCCTCTGCGCACGAGTGTGTGTTGCATTCCTTCGAAATTATAGGATTTTTCCCACAGAATGCATCGTCCAGAGTGTTTCCATCAGTTCGATTTACACAAGTAGAGCTTCTTGTCAAAAATCCTCCTCCGCAGGTCGTTGAGCACTCACTCCACGTTCCAAACTCCCAAACAGCGCCAATAATGTCTTGCGCAAAGCAATCAGTGTAACCCCACGTGCCCGGGAGCGATGTCATGCAAAACGGTCGGTCGGAAAAATCAAGCGCCACGTCCCAATACTCCTCATTGTTGTATTCAAAAGGGAATTTGCACGGGGCACCGTTCGCGTTTCCTTCGCAAGTTGATAGAGCACGTGAGTAGACGGTGATTCCCGGAGATGTGACAAAGGCACTCGGCTTTGGAAGCGAATTCAACAACACTGCGTTGAACTTTGTTTCGGAAAGTATTGCTCTCAACGCTGGACTCACACTCCCTCCCCTCTTTTTCGCGCGTGCGTGCGCATTAGAAATGGCGTCGCATGTCGTGCCAACTTCGTTTGCTTGTAAACCCTGTCCGGATTCTATTGCCTCGATGACGTCCCACTTCCGCGCGTCCTCATCGCTTCTCACGACGCCATCAGATGTCGCGCTGAACGCATCGACGAGATCTTCGCGAGATATTGCAGCAGAACACGTGTAAAAACCTGCGCACCGATGATCCGCGTTGCACACGTTTTTGATATCATCGATTGTACCATTTATAGCAGTATATACCGAATCCACCAAATCGCTCATCGGCAAAAACGCATTTTGGTTCTCTACGAATGCTTTTGGCACCCGTTTCTTTCGATAAAAATCGGATTCTTCGCTCTTTCTCAACGAGTATCCTCTCGCCACGAGCGTGCACTTCATCTCGTTCAACGCGTATGAAAATCCTGCGCACGCTTCTCCAATGTCATCGCACGTCTGTTCGCAGTTTTCCAATCCCGATACGCGCTTCGCGGCGAGTTGCTCGCCAACCGAGGCTATCCTCGACCCGTGATGAAAGTAGTTTTCTGTTGTTTTGGCGCGAAGAAGTCAAGCGACACATGGTGAGTCTCGCGAAACGCAGGTATCCTCAAAAAGTCACGTATCGCGCGCGTGCGAGCAAAGAAAGAAAGGGGATAAATAAACGGGGGGTCATTTCGCTCTCCAAAATAGATATTTCCTCACCTCTGGACGAAGATTCCGCCAATAAGCGTCTTTGGGTCCTTATCCCACCGTCCGCGTTTTGTTCGCGAACCTCGCTCTCCGCGATCGTCGAGTCGCCGCCGCGAAAGATCACCGCGAATACTGCGACAAGGAAGAGGGCGGCAACGAAGAAGAGCGTCCCTCCTCGGGTTGTTTGGACATTGAAATCCGCCAGCACTCGATGCGTGTCGTGTCGACCGTTTTGTAAACGACGACGATTTTTCTCCTTCCCTTCGACCGCCGCGAGATCTGTCGCGTCGTCCCCTCGACGACGACGCGAACCGGGTTCGGGTCGCGACGACAACAACCTCGACGACGACAACGACGACGCCATTTCTCGCGCCGGTCGTCCAAAGTTTTTTGCACCAAATTGAAGAAGACAACGATCCTTTTTAGATTATGGGGATGTCGTCGACCGTTTGAAAAATGTCGTCGACCGTAAAAAAATATCTGGCATGCATGCATTTTTGGACGAAGAGTTGAGTAGGTTCATCGTTAGCGGTAGTATTACAAATTTTTCCGGTTCGTCTTCGAGGATCCTTTTGAAGCTGCTGACGTCGTCTATTTGTTCTTCTTGTAACTATCATCATCACTACTCGTCCATGAATCTGGTCTGTTCCCTGGATCTTTCCTGTACGGATGGTTATCGTCGTGTTGGCGAGCGCCGGAGTGTGCCCAAATCATTTCCTGCTGGTGGTCGAACGCGTCTTCCCGATTATTTTTTTCGAACCAGTGGCGCGCGTCTCCGTGTCTCCGTCTCCATACTTTCACTCGAACGTCTTTCTCCACCAGCAACGGCGGCCAGAATGGAAACTTTTTGTTCAGTTTTACGCCGGTGAACCCGGTTATATTTCGCATGATTTCATACCCAGGCATTTTTTTGTATTCGTTGATTAACCAATCGTGCCCTCGGGAACCGTCGTCGTGTAACATGGCATGTAAATGACCCTCGTGTTCGTGGTCTTGCCTTTTGTTGTACACGATGACATTGTGATCGTGATAAGCTTGACCGAACCGAGAGGCGCCAGTTTGCGCGCAATGGTCGTCTATGTGTATTCTCACGTGGCCCAAGGTGTTGTGTTCCGGGTTCAACTCGTGGAAGGCGGCCAACGCTTCTCCGCCGGGATAGTTTGCGATGGACGCTTTGGCGAATACACCAATAGATACGGCACAACTGACTATAACGCCCATCCACGCGAGCGCGTGCAAAAAGTTTCCCTTTATGCTCTTCTTTCTGTTCAAATTCAATCGGTGCATCCCGCACGCCGCGCAGAAATTGAACAAAGGCAAGACCGGGAAGAGAAAACGCAACTCTTTGTGTCCTAAAAAGGAATACGCGAAAACAAAGAACGACGCGATCATAAACGCCGATCGACACCGGCGTTCGTGTTTAAACCCATACATACTCAACGGATACGCAATCAATAACATTCTCGGCAACGCGGAATACGCGTACCACAAAAACGGTTTCGTCCCGTAATGGTGACTGCGATTCGCGCCCATCGGATTGTTAAAGGACAACACTTCCCACTCTGGCCATAAATATTCCTGATCCCAATGTCTAGAATCAATCGTAATCGACGTGTACGCAAATGCCACGATCACGGTTACCATCGCCATAACGTTCGCGATAATCCGCAAACTCGCGTCGTATATATCCGTCACGCGAAACAACGTCACGTGTATCCCCAAAGGCGCCAACAACAAAATATTATCGCACCGAAATACCGCCACGACCATGCTCACAACCATTATCGCCAAAGTATCCAAAACCGAACTATTAATCTTTAATCCTCTCCTCTCTTCTAACCATAAACTCAACGCAAACGTCGTCAACGCGAACGCAAAAATGTTCGGCAACGGCCTCGAAGCGTAAAACGCCAGATGAAACTGCGCCAACGCGAGAGCGCTCGCATATACCGCGACGTCGTTCCCGAAATTCTTCCCTATTACCGCATGAAACTTGTGCAAGGAAAAAGTCGACGCGCAGCCTAAAATCATCCTCATTATGACTTGATAATGCATTTTCGTTCTCACGAACGTCTCTTCCTCGTTCAAAGTCTCCACCAAGTGCTTCAATTCGCCCCAAATCTTCTCGTTTCTAAACACGCGTTTCGTCACCGGATTACTGTTCACGACGAGCTCCATCGCTCTCGCGAGAATCTTCGTCATTTTTCCTAACACTAACGGCCCGAGAAATGTCCGAGGCACAACCCCTGGGAACTCTTTGTGGTCCCACACGTTGAGTTCATTCGCGTGGAAAATCACGTCGTGCGTTGCTTGCGTGTTGAACGATTCCTCGACTTTCGTGTACGGCGCCACGCGGACGTACGCGAGGACGAGGAGGAAGAAAAAGAGGTCGAAGAGCTCGTGCGAAATGGTGCGAAGAAGGCGTTTTCTCACGCGCATTTTCGTTCGTGTTTTTAAACAACGCGCGAACGCGCAGCGGCGAGAGAGAAGGACTAATTTTCTTACCGAAGCGTCAAGAGAGAAGGAAGAGAGAAGCTTTTTATGTGCTTTTGGCCGCGAAAAACCAAAACGAATTCCGACCCCCCCGAGAGCCTTTTTTCGTCTTCCTTTTTCCTTTCTTTCTTTCTTTCTTCGTATTTCTTTCTGTACGAACGGACTCTTGACGACGACGGCTTTTTTTTGGACTTCACTTCAAAACGCGCCTCTTCTCTAAGAGAGACAGAGAGACATCGCAGAGAAAACACATCTCACAGGCAGAAGAGAGGAAAGAAGCGAGGAAGAAGAAGCGAGGAAGAAGAAGAAGAAGAAGACAAAGAAGAAGGAACTTTTACGACTTTTACGACTTTTACGATGAAAACGCGTTCCTCTCAGTCCTTTTCTTCTTTTAAACAACCCGTCTTCTTTTCCTTCTTTTCCTTCCTCGTCTTCTTTTTGTCTCTCAAAGAGCGTTGGTTTTGTCGTTCGACGAGACCGTTTTTCTTCTCGACATCATCATCTCTCCTCGAAATCGTCGGAGAAGCTTCTCCGTGTAGGGGAATGTTCCTCTTCGCTCGCGCCGAGGAGGAAGAAGAAGAAGACAAAGGAAAAGAAGAAACTATCGCGACGACGACGAGGAGTATTAAAAGAGAGAAGAAAAAGAAGAAGAGCAAGAAGAGTAAAAATTATAAAAGTAAAATCGAGCAAACGTACGGGGAGAGCGGGGAAATCATCGTGGAAGATTTAACGGATCCGAAGAATTTCGACGAACGGAGAGGCGACGTGCGATCGACGCACCAGATGTTCGACGAAGGCGCCGCCGACGACGACGACGCCACGCGCGGGGTACTGGATGAGTTACAGGAAATCGGGAGGTCGGTGGATGATGTCGTCGACGACGGAGGACCGGCGATACCGAGGCATTACGTTTGCAACGCGTGTCAAGCGTCGGCGAGGAAGTTGGACGCGGATTTGTCCGAGGAAGAGTTTAAACGCGCCAGAGGGGCGAAATACGGGAAGAAGTTGGAAGAGATGTACTATTTAGACGCGATCGAGAAGAGTTGCGACGACCACTCGCACTGGCACTTGTACCACGCGCACGTCTACGACAGCGGGTACCATTATTTAGCCGGACCTTTGTTAGGGAACGCGAGCTCGAGAGGATCGAAACCGTTCGTGAGAGATTTTAGCAAACACAGATGGCCGAAACGATTGAGAGATTACTGTCAAGTTCTGGTGAACGAATTCGACGAGGAAGGCGTGTACGCAAAACACTACGAGTTGCAAGAAGAAAAACTCGCGTGGGAAGAAGAAAAAAGAAAAGAGGAAGAGGAGGAATTGGAGCTCGAGAAGACGATGACGGAGGAGGAAATCAAACTGAGAAGGAGAAAGAAACGAAGAGAGGAGATTTTACACCCGTGGGACAAGAAGAAAAAGAAGCGAAGAACGTTCGATTTCGCGAAAAAACTGTGCTACCAATCCGAACCGCCGAAATGCACTTTCGATACCGAGTTTAAAAAGAAAGCGTTTTTACAACTCGCCACGCACGAAGAAGAACAAAGGGCTAAGGAAACGCAAAACTTAGGATGGAGCGAAAGAGAGGGTGACATTGGAGGCATTCGGTACGAACCGGCGACAATAAACACCGCGAAGAAGAAGAAAAAGACGAAGAAGAAAGAAGAGTTGTAGTAACAAACACCAAATCGCGTAAATGCGTTTTCCTTTCCTTTTCGAGGAAGGAGAGCTTTTTTTGGTTGAAGAAAAGGACGACGAGACGACGACGTAAAAGAGGACGGCGCGACGATTACGACGTTGCAGTCGTTGCAGTATTCAGGCGGCTGAATTCGTCGTCTGAATCGTCGTGTTTGTGTATGCATAGTTTAAAAAACCAGTAATAGTAGAGTTAGTCTCCTGCATAGCAGTATTTAGGGTAACATATAAAACCCTAAACTATTTTTTTGTTTATCACCCCAAAAAAAAAGGGCGCGTCCCTTCAAAGAAAAGAGCGCGCTTTCGTGCGCACTCTAACATCAATCAATCAAAGCAACACCACGACATCATCAATAATGAGTGCATCATCAAAAGCAGCAGAGCGCGATCCTCTCCTCCCGTACGCCAGACAGTTCGGGTCCATAAACGACGAAGACGAGAACGATGACGGGAAGAGATTCGAGCGAAGAGGCGCCTCATCGGACGACGTCGAAAACGGGAGAAAGAAGACGTTCTTCCTCTTCGACCACGGGGGGGCGCATTCATCTCGAGACGCGTCGAGTAGGGCGAAAATACACGCTTCGTTTTTATACGTTTTACTGGCGTGCGTTTTGTTCTTCTCCGGCGCGATGGTTGGTTCCTCCTCCTCGCCGTTGTCAAAGATGATTTTGATGTCGAAGGAAGATGGTGTCGCTTCGGCAAAAGGACAACCGCGAAATCAACACCATCGGCTCGGGACGATGGCGACGATCGAAAACGCTCCCGGTCAGAAGACTTTATCATCAACGTTGATGAACAACAACAATAAGAACAAGAATAATAATAATAACAACAACAACAAGAACAAGAACAACGGCACTGCACAGTCTTCTGATGTGGACGACTCGTCTTCGTCTTCGGAATCTTCGTCGGGAGGGCAGGAAGGCGCGAGCGAGGAGGACGCGTACCAGTCTCTGATGGAGATGTTTGGGATTTTCGGCGGCGCGGCGCCACCGACGAGAGAGGCGATCGAGGAACCGGAACCGAGCTTATCGGAGGAGAATCAAGATTTGTTGAAAGAAGAAGAGAATCACTATTCGAGGATTGGATCGGATTTGGGGTACTTCAGAGCGCCGTCGGTGAGGAACGATACTTTAGTGTTCGTTTCGGAAGGGTCAATTTGGCTTTCGCATCTGAGAGGAGGTCCAGCGGCGAGGATTTCGAGCAGTTATTCGTACGAATCGGTGCCAAAGCTCTCGCCCGACGGGAAACGAATCGCGTTTTTAGCGGAAGCTGCGGACGGGTTCGAAGTCTTTGAGCTCCCCATCGCCGGAGGCGTGGCGAGACAAGTCACGCACGGCGCGCAGGCGTACGGGTTGTCGCAATGGTCCGGCGACCACGAGCTTTTGATTTTAACGACGCAATTTTCCGATCTCGGAAATCCGCAGTTGGCGAAAGTCGACGCTTTAACCGGGAAGGTTTCGGTGTTGCCGTTTGAAAAAGCGCACGGAGGCTCGAAAGATCCCAAAGGATGCTACTTGTTTTATCCTTTGAGACAATCGTCCTCGACGAAACGGTACGAAGGTGGCGAACAGGCGAGAATTTGGAGATGGTGCGGTGAAGGTGCCGTCGGCGCGAACGGAACCGCTTGGTCAGAGGCGAAAGAGTTGACGCCAGAATCGTGGTCCATGCGAGGCGCGTGGTCGCCGCAAACCACGGACAAGCTCAGCGGCAAGGTATTTTTCATCAGCGACAAAACCGGCGTGGCCAACTTGTGGGTGATGAACGACGACGGCTCGAAAAAGACGCAACTGACGTTCGAGTGCGAGTTCGACGTGATGGAGTATGCCATCGACGGTACTCGCATCGTCATGCGCGTTGGCGCGGATTTGAAATCAGCGACGTTGAGCGCGGCTCAAATCGAAGGCGGCGTGATCATTTCCGAGGCGACGACGTTGAAGATTAATCTTTTATCCGAATTCCGCGAGGCGCAGCCCATGTTGCTTTCCGATCCGCTTTATGAAATGTCCGAACTCGCCATCTCAGACGATGGCATTTACGGCGCTTTTATCGTGAGAGGTCAGGTTTACTTTTCGCCGCTCGTCGCGCAACTCGGGACGAGAATCGAAAAAGTTACCCAGTACGAAGGCATGGTTCGATACAAGCACGTGCAGTTCATTCCAAACTCGCATCCGAGTGATCCAATTAAGTTACTCGCGTTGAGCGACGCCAGTGGTGAATACGACTACGTCGTTCTGGAAAGAGACGAGGACAACGGAGTCAGCTATTGGTCGGAAGCGCAAGTCACGCAAGACGGGGCCATTCAAGGAGGTTTGTCGTATTCGCAAATTTCTCCCGATGGCACCTCGCTCGCTTTCGATGATACCAACGGCCACGTCAAGTTGGTGAATTTCACCAACACCATCGTCAACACGGAGGAGTTCCGAACGCCAATTTCGCCGGAGGATGACCCCATCGGTGCCGGAGGACTCGGCGGCGCCGAGGACTTTTCTTCGGAAATGCCGCTGTTGTCGCGAATGCAGAACAGCGGCGCGGACGAGGAAGAGGTGCTCGACGCGGCGTCGATTTTGATCAAACGTCAACGCGTGTTGGATAAACGCACGAAGAAGATGCAAGCTGGTCGAAAGTTTGTCAAGGCGGACATGCGCGCGCCAAACTTTCGAGAGACGTCGACGTCGTCGTCGTCGTCCTCTCCGAACGTGGCGTCGCTCGGTAACCCTCAGCAGCAGCAACAGAGTGCCAACGTAAACGCAAACAAGAAGAAGGTGAACAACAACAAGCCGCCTTCCTCGTCCGCGAAACTCTCCGCGTCTGATAACAATCAAGCGAACGTCCGCAACATCGTCTCTGGTTTACAACCCGAATCCGCGGGAGAATACGCCTGGTCTCCAGACGGCACTTGGCTCGCCTACGTCTCTCTCTACCAAGACACTGACTTTGAAGTTATTTATGCTTGGAACACGAAGACGAACGAACGAGTGCGCATCACGCCGCCGTCCTCGAACTCGAGATCGCCGACGTTTTCCCCGGACGGTTTGTTCCTCTACTACTTCAACGACGCGCAGTTTTCCTCCGGGTCAAATTCACCGTACGGCTCCAGAGGGTCTGAACCGGTCTACGAAGACGGAGAAAGTTTGTACTGTTTGCCTTTGAGAGAAGGTTTGGCGTGTCCGTTCTTCTCCGGCGACGAGATGAATGCAGCGGGCACGGTGTTTGATCCTACTTTGGGGCAAAAATACCCGACGAAAATTTCGATGAAGAACATCGAAAAGAGATCCGAGGTGGTTCCTTTTGTCGATCGCGCGAGATACGAAAGCATGTACATCATCGGTAGCGGCGCTACGATTTTGTTAAACATGTACGATTCCATGGGAAGCTATCTCATCGCTGTCGACATCATGCAAGGCTACGTTACGCCAATTTATCCGGACGCTTACGACGTTTTGGTGTCTCGCGACTTGCAAGTTGTCGTTTTGTTCACAGAAGAAGGCGTCGCGCTCATGTCTGCGCAGACCATCGCGGAAACTCCGGATCAAGATGCGATTCTCGCTCAAGCCTTGTTGTGGTTACCGCCGGAGACATGGACGGTGAAACTCAACCCGAGAGAAGAGTGGATGCAAATGTACGACGAGGCCATGCGCACGATGCGAGACAACTTTTACGATCCGAACCTCCACGGTGTCGATTGGCCGGCTGTTACGGAACGGTATCGTCCGTTGGTAAAAAGATTGACCTCCAAGAATGAGTTACGAGACGTTCTCGAGCAAGCTTTGGGAGAATTGTCCGTCTTACACGTCTTTGTCGACGTCGAAGGCGGCGAGGCTTTTGAAAAAATTGGCATGGGACAGAGTTCGGCCTGCTTGGGCGCTAAATTTGAGCAAGTTCCTCAAGGTTTGCGCATTACGAAGATCTACGACACCTCCGAAGTGTTGATGGCCCCGAACTCACCTCTGTCGGCGATGGCTGTGGATTTGAGACCCGGCGATATCATCACTCGAATCGATGGCGTTTTGGTCAACGCTTTGTCCGATCCTCTCCCGAAACTTTTAATGGGTAAAGCGTATTCGCAAGTGCTCTTGGAAGTCATTCGCGGCCCGAGAACGAAGGAAGAGATGGCAGAGTTGGAAGAGTTGCAAGAAATGATTGAAAGCGTGCAACAATCGAGCTCGAGTTTGGGCGTCGCTCAATCAAACGCGCTCCGAAGGTCGTCCCTTTCGTCTTCTTCCATGGCATCAAAAAGGTCGCGCACAAGTACCGCCGCGGCTCCCAGTGGCGATGGTCAACAAAATAGCCCGAAAAGATCCGGCGAGCAATATTTCAACGGCGGGACTTTGAATGCGTTCAATCCGTTGACGGATATCGCACGATCGGCTTTGAAATCGAATCGATTGGGGTCGCACTCGTCGTCGGCGAAACCCTCCAAAGACGCGGACAGTAGCAAATCATCAGACGGCGCTTCTAAAAGTTCTTCCTCGGGTAAGATGGGCGAAGAAGAGGAGGAAGAACTAGTCATGCTCGACAGAGTCGTCGTCGTTCCTCTCGACGTCGGGACGTGCTCCGCGCTTCAAAAAGCGGACGCTTTGAACAGAAGAAAAGCGAAGGTTCGCCACGACTCTAACGACACCATCGGTTACGTCTATCTCGAAGACATGGTCCAAGAAGGACCGGAAACGCATTCCATGGATGACTTTGCCAGTCAATTTTATCCGAACTTGCGAAAAGGTGGCTTGATCATTGACGTGAGAAGAAACCATGGCGGGAACATCGATACGTGGGTGTTGGAACGCTTGAGAAGAGTGGCTTGGATGTTTGAGTCCCACCGCAGCGGCCCGGGAGAGACGACCATGCAATACTCTTTCCGAGGCAAAGTCGTCGTATTGATCGACGAAATGTCCTCTTCAGATGCGGAACTTTTTGCCGCTGGTTTCCAAACCATGAAGCTCGGTAAGGTGATTGGCGCCAGATCCTGGGGCGGCGCGGTCGGGTACTCTGGCAACCCGGAGTGCTCCTTAGTCGACGGCGGCTCGTTCACCATCCCTTCGTTTGGTCCGTACCTCGGTAACGAGTGGTTAATCGAGCAAAAAGGTGTCATCCCGGATATTCCAGTAGCAAACTTACCCATCGAATCCTTCCACGGCACCGACAAGCAACTCGACGCCGCCATCCGAGAAGTTTTGAAGGAAATCAAGGCGTCGCCGGATGTGAAAATTCCAGAGCACCCGCAGTTTCCCGTGAGAGCGTACGACAACGCGAAGTGTTTGGCGGATCAACAAGAGGAAGGAGCGAAGACCGAGTTGTAAGAACGGAGGAGGGCAGGTATTAGAAGAAGAAGAAGAAGAGAAAGAGAAAGCGAAACCGAAACCGAGAAGGAGAGAGAGAGAGGGAGAAGAGAATATAGAAAAGAGAAATTAAACTGTTTTAGAGTGAGTGAGAGAGAGAGAGAGAGAGAGAGAGAGAGAGATGTGCGCGTAATGCGTTCACGCGCGTTGTAATTTACTTTTGGTACCATTTATTATTATTATTATTATTATTATTATTATATGCGCGTGAATAGAGTCTCCGCGTCGTCTTCTACTACCGAGAAGCGAACACCCTTCAATGTTTCTTCATTTGCTGACTCACGTGTTCTTTTCTCTCCAAAAAGCGTCAGAAAAAAACGCATAAAACTTTCTTAATGCGCTTGGTAATGTTGCCATCCTCTCCGTCGCTCGCGACTCCGAATTGGGGTGGTTCTCGTTGTCATTCGACGACGACGACGAGGACCTTATTGTCGAGGACGAGGACGACGACGGGTAAGGCACCATCGTTCGTACGCCGAGGACGACGACGACGACGAAACGACAACCTTAACGGCTTTTTTGTCCTCCGATTCTCTTCTTGTTCTCGTTCTTTGAGGACGACGACGACGACGACGGGCGGCTCGCTTCTTCTTTCTTCTCCGCGAGAAAGAGGAGGAGAACGCGAGCGACGAGCGATGAGGATGCGCGTCGTCCCGTCTTCTTCGTCGTCGTCGTCTTCTTCTTCTCGAAAAGGCGGCGATTCGGATGACGATGATTTTAACGAGAAGGTTGCCGAAGTGAGCGAAAATTTGACCACGAACGAAGAAGCGTTGCGAGCGAAGATTGGACAGTTGCAAGAACGCGTGAAAGCGTTGAGGAGGACTCAATCGACGCCAAGAAAAGAAAACTTTCCCGCGACCGCCACTGCCGCGGTTTCTGTCGCGGGCGCCGCGGCGATCGACGAGAGAAGAGGCGGCGCGGCGACGACGAGGAGCGGAGGCGACGAGAGGAGAGAAGGAGAGGGCCAAGGGGCGGATGTTGAAGGAGCAGTGGATGCGGATGGGACGGGTACTTTCTGGGAAGACATTTTACGAGCGTCCGTGAGTACGTTGGAGGATATATTCAGCGGCGCGTCGTCCTCTTCCTGGGACGAAGACGAAGACGACGTCGAAGAAGAAGAACGAGAGAAAACTTCGCTGACGGTTGGAATCGAGAAGGGTGCGGAGACCGTGGACGTGGACGGTGGAAAAAGGGAGAAGACGAGAAGAGATGGTAATAGTAGCGGTAGTAGTAACAGTGGTGATATTGAGGGCAGGAAAAAGAACAAGGACAGCAGGTGGGAATGGCAAAGACAGTTTGATACTCCGAATCAGTTCATGGGGCATTTCAAGAAAGCGCCGGCCGAGAAAGGAGAAGAGAAGAGGCTCACTACCACCGCGGCAAATAGTACTACTACAACTGACTCCACCACTCCATTGATAACGACAACTACAACGACGACGACGACAAAAGAAGAAGAAGAAGAAGAAGACTCAACGAATGCTGGGTCAAACTGGATCCCAGACGCGAGCGCGTTTCTTTCGCGTCTTCCGCTTCCGCCTTTGATCGGGAATTTGTTTTCTGGATCATCTTCATCCTCGACTGCAACGGCGACTACTTTTGCTGCTAATGCTGCTGCTGATTTAAGCATAGCTGAGCAAAGTGAGGAAGTAAACACAGAAGACGACGAACGAATAATCGATGAACAACTTCGCGACGCGAACGTAAACGCCGTCGCGGTTGCAAACAACGCCTTGCAAAAATTAACAGCCGCTATTCAAGAGATTGACTTACAAATCGATAGAGAATCGCCGCCGCGCACGCCAAGATCACCATCATCATCACCACCACCATCAACAGCGCAAGAAGGCGGGGCTTTCATCACCGCCGAAAATCAAAGTGAAGAGGATACGTTCAACGATTTAAAGGAGGCGCTCTCCGAGGCGATTAAAAATGCAGACAAAGCAAAAGCAAAGCTTGGAGACGTCGAAGTAGCGGCAAATGACGTTTTGAAAGTGCGCGAACGCATCGAAACGTATCGTCAAAGCGCGACGTATAAGAAGAACGTTTCTTTGACATCTTCCGAAAATGGTAAACGCGGCTTGAGTGAAAGTCAGCCGGAAAATATTCAAGCTTTGCGTCAAGCGCTCGAAGCTGCCCAGGTCAAATTAAAAGAAGCTTCAGCTTCCTCGCGTAAACAAACTGTCGTTGTTGCCAGACAAGTTTTGGTATTGAGAGAACTTTTCGAGCCAGGAGCACAAAAGTCTGCAGAGAAGAGTAGTGAGAATGACGCCGATACCGATATTCAACGAGAACAACAACAAGAGGGACTGGTAGAAACGAAAAGAATCGACGAAGGTTTGTACAGTAAAATCAACTCGGCTCGTAAAGTAGCCGAAGATGCGATTGTTGCGTCGAATATTACCGAAACTTTAGCGAAACTAACGTCGTGGCCAGGCGCAAAACTTTCGCAAATTGTGACGAGGCAACTCGAAGAGATGGCGGCGATTGATGAAGACGCGGAAGATTTTGTCGGGTCAACAACATCAACCGGTGAAACCGACAGAAGCGATAACTTGGATAGCATTCTCCAGCCTGCTTTAAGAAACATGGTTTCCTCGTCCTTATATCGAGCGTCCGAAGAAGATACGAAGAATGCTAGGATTGCTTGTTCTCTTTCCTCTTGGATTTATAATTTTCCGGACCAAACGACAAAGGATGGTTTAACTCGAAACGGTTTGACCATGTTATGGAATTCGCACGAGCACGAAGAAGCTCTTTCGGAGGATGAAATTAGTGGCAACGACAGTCAACAACAACAACAACGACTCGTCCAAACCTCGAGTGTTGAGAATATCAACTTCACCGATGCCGAAGCCGCCGACTCGGAGATGAACAACGCAATTCTTTTAGAAAATTTGAAAAAGGAAAGACACAATCGAGAAGAATCGATTCGCTTAGCTTCTGCGGCGGCGGATGAAGCCATCAAAGCGTTGGCATCGGTGAAGAGAATGCGAGAATTAAAACCTGACGATCCAAACGCGGCCGAGGCTGCAAGAAAAGCCACGGAGCTCGCTAATTTGGTTTCTCAAGAGCTCACCAGAGTTTCGGAGTCTCAGAAAACGTTGAAGAAAGAACGCTCGGCGTTGTTACGCGAAAGCGAGAAAATAAGCGAGTTACAAAAACAAAGAGCAAAATCGAAAGCGTCTTCGGAAAACGGATTACAAAAGAAAAAGAAGAAGAATGGTAATAACAAAGAAGCCGGTGAGAATGCGGTGATGCCGGTGAACTATTGCGTGGGCGTAGACAAGGAAAACGCAACGTTATGGATTGTCGTCGAAGGATCGACCAACTTTGCCTCGTGGCAAACCAATTTAACTTGGACACCCACGACGTTTGAGGATAAAGAAATCAGAGTCCATCAAGGAGCGTACGCTTGCGCGCAAAGAATGTACGATCGCGTTGAAAAATTGTGTAAAGACCATTTGAAGACGTTTGGCTCTAAGAAGGCTCGGATAAAATTAACTGGTCATTCAATCGGTGGATCTCTGGCGTATTTGCTCGGTCTGATGCTCATTCTGAGAAATGGAGTTCCTCGATACGCGCTCGATGATATCTGGACGTTCGGGTCGCCGTACGTTTTCGATCGCGGTGCGGAAGATTTGATGCAAAGGATTGGGCTGCAGCGAGATTTCATTAAAGGCGTCATCATGGGCAAAGATATCGTACCTCGATCGTTTTCGTGCTATTATCCTCCGTGGACGCGTTCTATTTTGGGCTCGGCTCCCTGTCCTCGGCCGTTCAAATGCGTGAACATGCCTACGCTCTTAAACGAAGAAATGATGTACGCACCTTTGGGTGACATGTATCTTTTACAACCCGTACACGGTTCGGCGCATCCACTTTTACCAGAAGGACCGGGATTCTATAAGCTCCAAGGAGAAGAAATGTACGACATAATCGCCGCTAAAGCTCGCGAAAGTAGTTCGATATCGACGATGAGTCTAGATGCGAGTTTCGACGAAGAATCGCATTGGCTCGATGCGCAAAAAGACGAGCGTAAACTTGATTTTTACGCCGATGAAGTAGCTCAAACGCGAGGGTCAACAACAACTTCAACGACGAAGACTCTGTCTGAGAATTTAAACAAGATTGCGTGCTTAACGCAAGCGGATGCAGCATTAACGGCGTCCTTGATAATTTCCCAGATTGATAGAGAGCTTTTGACCAAAGCGAAAGAAGGCGTCGGCGGTGATCTATCGGTGATAATGCGAGAACAAACTCGAGATGCGGCGCAGAGAGTGATACTCAACACGCCACATCCACTCACAGTTTTGTCGGATCCGAGAAGTTACGGTTCGCAAGGTTCAATCAGTCGTCACCATAATCCGTACTCATATCAAAAAGCTTTGTCCAGAGCTGCGAAAGCTTCGGCGGGAGAAAATAAAGAATATTCATAAACACGTGAACAGTAGCAGTGAGCTTGTAAAATAAAATTTGTATGTACAACAGATAATGATAGTATATTTACGCGGCTTTCGCGAAGCCGACTCTGGACCCGCCGTGATCAAATACCGTGTGATACGGTCCCAAAAACACGTCACCTAGAATCCACAGAGGACCCATTGGTTTAGGAACATCTAAACCCATGAAACCGCTAATGCACGTGTTTGAGCCTTGTCCATCATCAATCTCTAAGACGTACTGTTTCGGCGTCAATTCGAAAGATTTACCGGCTATTGTAAACGAAATATTTGGCATTTCATCGATGGCGTTGCAATCGACTCCGGCTTGTCCACCCGGCTGCGCCGGGACAAAGTCACAAACCTTCTCGAGTTCATTCAAAACAACCGTACGAGTCACGTTCGCTTGCAATAACTCCTTCGCGTAATCCACGGCCATTTCACACGCCGAGCACGCAACTTTACTCTTTTTCGTTTCTTTTTCCTCATTCTTCTTTGACGGTTTGAAAAGATCGCCCAAAAGCGAGAGACCCCCGCGAAGACTGCGATGTTTCTTTTCCTCTCTCGTCGTCATCAATAATTTTCGAGACGTAGCCAACACCCCGGTTGGCTCACTTATTTCTTTTTCAATCGCATTTGTTTCAGCGGCAGCTGGACAGATGTTCAAACTCTCGCAGATTTGACTCGAATCGTACGTTTCGATGTCGTCCAAAAATTCTTCGCCGTAACGTTTAATGGCAATCTTACACTCTTGAATCATCAAGTTTTCGGCGCCGATTGCGTCGTTAATTTTATCGATGACGGCGGAAGGTCCGGCGAGCAACGATGTTCCTGTATCTGCAATCGCTTGATGCTTAGTAGAGGAGGAGAACGACACCGTCGTCTTGTCGTTTTTGTCGTCGATGAATGAAAACTCACCAACTTTCACGTCATCCAAATCGAATTGCCAGTAGCCTTTCTTCGTCAAATCCACCCAGACGTGCTCGCCGACGAAGTGCTTCTCGTCGACGCCACCAAAGACGAGTTCACCACCATCAACCACACCGTCTCCGTCTTGATCTCTGTTTAACCAAAACGAAAACTGATCTTTCTCGACTTGATTTTGCGCGACGGCGTTATCAAACACCGGCGTGACCCCGTCGACGGCGATTTCCTTAAATCCCAATCCTAAGATCCCGTCAAACTTAGCGAAAAGGAACGTCAATCCCGGCTCTTTCGTCGCTTCCGCAAACGTCTGATCTTTAATTTCAATCGAATTTCCCAAACGCACCGTATCCGAGCTCAAGAACCCGCTCAACGACCCAGATCCGTATTGAATTGCAAAATCCTCACCGTTCGGCTCGTACGACCTGCTCTTCTCGCTGTCGTACTTTTCGTGCGCGTCGCAGGGAATTTGAGAAAACTTGCACTTTGACGACGGCACCCACAAATTCGAGCTCCCGGTATCGAAACACACCTGAAATTTCTGCCCTGGCGTTCCGATTTCCACCGGACCGTAATATTGCGCGTCCATGTAATTCGCGATGGGCACCGACGACGTCGCTCCTCCTTCTCCTCCGATCGACGCGTCTTCAGACGATTCCATCTTCTTGTCCTCCATTAAACTCGTTTCGGCGTTTCTCGTGTACTTCTCCACCATTTGCTTCTTCTTCATCTCCGCGTGTTTCGCGCGCAGCTTGGACGCTTTCATCTTCGTTTGCCAGTTTTCGCTCATCGCTTCCTTGTCCTCGTTTGCTTTCATCAAAGGCACCTTTTTTTGCAAGGACACGCGGTGAAGAACTCCTTGGACGTTATTACTCTTATTACTTTGATGATGATACCGAAGACCACCAAAACCATCATAAAACAGCATCAGCATCGCTCCTCCTACTAAAGCGAGCGTTATCATCAACGAACGAGGACGTACGCGACGTTTGTCTTCTTCTTCTTCTTCTTTAGGGAACATGATGAAGAATTCTTCTTCTTCGCACAAAATTCGTGATGAAGAAGATGATGACGATGCTTTTGGTATGTAAAAGATGAAAGAAGACCAACGAAGTTTAGTAAAACGAACACTTTCAGAAGACAAAACCAAACGAAGTCTCGACGAATTCTCTTCTTCTTCTTACGGTACACGTCTTCTTCCTTTATTATTAGTATTATTAAACAATATATGAGCGAGAAATTATGATTGAATTTTGGGCAAATTTATTCCTTTGTTTGACCAAAAAACGACTACTGTGGTACTACTCTAAAATACTAAATTTTACCTCTTTCTCCTCTTTGTCTTTCTTTCGAAAACGACGTCGGTACGCGCGACGAATTTACAAGAAGAAGAAGAAGAAGAGTCCCCGTCGTCGTCGTTTTTTGAGGAGGAGAACAGTCTCGAGCCTTCGTGAACGGGAGAGTTCTTCGCGTTTCCGTGAGGGAAGCACAAGACCGCGCCGACTCGCGGCGCGACGGCGTTACCGACGATGACTTTTTTCTTCTGTTCTTCTTCGTTAGTATGATCGTCATCATCGACGGAATAGAACGTCGTCTCGCCACCTCGAAAGGTATCGGTCAAGTAGATGAGAAACGTGAGGCGCGTCGTCCGCTGGTTTTCTTTATTATTAGTGTTGTTACCGTCGAGGAGCGCGTTCGCGTCGACGACGAATTCGTTGGTTTGTTCGTCGAGCATACCGCACGGCCAAGCGCCGTCGAGATGTCTGCGATAGACGCTCTTATCGTCGTATTTGAATATTCGAAACCGCGGGTTTATGCCGACAGGAAGCCAATAATGGTGGACAGAATTATCGTCGTCGTCCTCGTCGTCGTCGTCTTCGAACGCATCTTCTTCGTCGGCGTGGAAATGGTCGCGAATTCGTTGCCAAATATTTTCTACGACAGCATTATACACGCATATTTCGCAATACTCCATCGACTCTTGGTCGTTCTCGTCGTCTTTAACGAGTCCACACGCCAAAGCGCTTCGAACGAATAACTCACACTCTGCTTTCGCGAAAACAGACGTCAACGCGAATATCCCGGGTCCAACCGTTTGACTCAAATCGACGCGATTTACTCTCGGCGCTCGAAAGCCTGCCGGCGCGAGTACCAAAGCGTTTGGAGAGACTGGTCGAAAGAGTTTCAACGGTAAACGATTTGCCGGTCGCCGTCGACCGTCGTCCTCGCAACAAACGATGAAGCGTAAGCTATTATTGTTGTTACGCAAAGCGGCGGCGTGTATTTTTTCCTCTTCCTCTTCCTCTTCCGAACGCGCGGGTAACTCAACTCTGTTTCTAATTTCCACGCGAACTCTTTCGCGACGAGGAGAAGCATCATCATCGCTCACCATCCACGCACGAATCATTTCTCGTTTTTTCATCTCGAGACTAGGCGCGAGTCTTCCCGCGCTCTTCTTCCTCGTTTTTTTCTCCTCGTCGTCTTCGTCGTAGCTGCTTTTGCGAATTAATTTCAATACCCGCCACAAAAGCTCGTCCTCTTTCTCCTCTTCGCCGACGACGACCATGTTACCACCACCGACGCCGTTGAAACTCTTCCTCGCGAACGAACACCCTCGCACTAAATTCTCCTTACCAATCTTCTCGATCGTCTTCTCGACGCCGCTCACGTTCTCGCCCTTTCCGCTCTTTCCGCTCTCGTCAACGACGTCCTCCTCCCCGTCCTCGTTATTCTCAATCAGGAGTAACTCTGCGGCTGCGTTTGCATCTCCCGCCGCGCAAAACGTAAAATACGCGCATCGCAAAGACGCGTTCGTCAAACGAAGAAGTTGATGAGTCGTCGTCGTCGTCGCAGTAAACACTCGTCGACGACGACGCCCTTCAACATTTTTGGTGTTCAACTGCTTGACTTTTCCCAGGACTTTCTTCACCGCTTTCGCGTTCGCGCGGAGTTGACACAACGCGAGCACTCTCTCCAACAGTTGAGAGAGATTGCGAAAAGAAAAGAGTTGTTCCTCCGAGGAGAACAAACACACTTTGTCGTCGTCTGAATCGTCCCCTGTGTGATCGTCTGAGATCAAAAGCAAGTCGTCCAAGACGTGCAAAAACGCTTTCACCGAGGAGGTCAGATTTCCCGCTCGCAACGCGACGTCGCACACGCGCTTCTGTTTGTTCGTTTCGACGACAGAAGAAGAGAGAAACGACGACGCGTCGTTTTTGTTTACTTTCGCGCGACGAGCGAGCGAGGTGTTTATCTCCTTTGTCTTTGTCTTCTTCTTCTTCTTCTTTGACATGATGATGAGGATGCAAAAGCCGTTGAAAGAGCGTGTGTGTGTTCTGAAGCGCGAGCGTTATGCGTGTTCATGTTTATAAATCATAATGAAGGCAAAGTTATTACTCTGTGCGATGCAAAATTAGTATTAAGTAGTGCGTGTTTTACTAAACTCTCTCTCTAACTCTCTTTTGTCTCTCTCATTTCGCGCGATGACGTTATTCTTCTTCTCAACTAAACGTACGCTCTCTCGTTTTCTCGCTCTCGACTACTTCGCGGCGGCGGCTCGAACGTTGAAGACGAAGGCGTCGCACTTTTCTTTCGACTTTACGACGCCGCTCTCGTCGCAGACGCCCGAGGCGACGTCCACACCGTTCGGACGTAACACCATGACCGCTTCGGAGCAGTTTTCCGGCGTCAATCCACCGGCTAAAATCCATCCTTTCCTGGAACATCCTTTGGGAACTTTTAAGTTTTCCCACTCGAATTTCTCCCCCGATCCGGCGTTGACGCCGTCGATTAACACGTAATCTACCGTTTTCCTCGGTCCATTTACCCAATCAATCGGTGCTTTCCACCCTTTCTCCCCGGATAACATTTCTTTCCTTCTCGAGGCTAACTCCTCTTCGCTCTCCCCCGGCATTTCCGTCACGATTTTCCCGCTCTCGTCCGCCGAGCACACCCAAATAACTTTGATCTTTTGCGGAATATCCTTCAGAGATTGTCTGGCCAAATCGCCGTGTAACTGCGCGTGCGTGTTATATCCAAGCTCTTCGCATATCTTCGCTATCGTCGCTCCGTCTTCGTCCACGAACACCGCGACTGGCGTTATCACTCTTTCTTTACTCTTTTCGCACTCCTTTACGATCTTTTTCGCTCGTTCGATATCGACCGACCTTTTACTCTTGGGCCATAAGATCATCCCAACGTGTGAGGCGCCGCTGTCGATGGCGACGCGACAATCTTCCGCGGTGGTGATGCCGCAAATTTTCACCACTTTAGGTACATCGAAATTCATTGCATTCTTCGTAGGGGTATTCGTTTTTCGCTCTTCTTGTTCTCGTTCTGATGATGATGTTGCGCGAGGAGGATCGAAAGAAGATATCTTCCTCGTCGTGCCTCTCACGAAACTTCTTCTTTCTCTTCTTCCTCCTCCTCTCGTTGCTTCCAAACGACAACTTTTCGAAGAAGATGACGCATTATTCGTGGTTTTTGAAGGCATCTTCGTGGTAGTAGTACGACGACGTGTATTATTCGTGGTGGTGGTCGAAACCATTTTCATCATCATCATCCTCGTCGATGATGCAATCGTCGTCGCCGTCATCTCTTCTCTCTTTTTGCTTCTTTTGTCTCTGAGAGAGGAAAGAAAATTTTTTGTGAAGAAGAGAAAAGTGCACTCACTCACGTGTGCGTTTTGTTGTTTTTTTAGATTTGCAGAGAGACGACAGACAGACAGACGAAAGAGAACGAGAGAAAAAGAGATTCCAACAACAACAACAACCCAGAAGGAGAAGAAGAAGAAGAAGAAGAAGAAGAAGATGACGACGACGACGAGAACAACAACATCAATGTTGTTCTCGCTGACACGCTCAACGGTCTCTTCCGTGATGACACTCCTCGCAGCGGGTTTGACCGTGACGTTCTCCCAAGCGATGTTTTTGCACTACAGTTACGAACCCATCGAAGAAGAGCCGACGAGAGGGACGTCGTTTAAAGGACTGGCGAGATGTGGATTCGTCGAAGAAGACGAAGAAGTGAAAGAAGAAGAGGAACAGAATGAGAGTACTTTTGTTTCTGCGACAAAGATGATGCTTTCGAGGACAAAAAGGACGACGACGACGACAAAAGAAAGAAGAGGTAAAAGTAAGGAGAGGAAACGCGTGGTGATTGTGGGCGATTCGCTCGCCACCGGCGTGGGTTGCACGACGAATACGCCGGCGCTGGCGAGAATCGTCGCGGAGCGATTGGCGGAGCTTTTATCGGTGGAGATCGAATGGATTGCGGTTGGAAAGAAAGGCGCAGCGTTGAGCGATATTTCGTCGTGCGTGCTTCCCGAGCTCAGAGAGAGTAACAACAGTAGAAGAAGCGTTAGTAACAGTAACGATAGCGGCGGTAGCAGCAGAAGTAGGAGTAGTAATAGCAGTGGTCATGATTCAGTCGAAAACGAGGTGGAGGAGAAGGAGGAGGATAAAAACGCACAGAACGAGTTTTTTCTCCAACAACAACAATTTCAACAACAACAACAACAACAACAAGCGTCGTCGTCGTGTGCGAGGAAAGCGGACGCGGTGATAATTCTGTGCGGGATTAATGACGTGAAAACGTGCTTTCTTCACGGAAAAATCTTTTTTCGGGAGAATTTCGAGAACGAGTTGGAAAACGTGATCAAAGAAATCAAGAGCGTCGTCGGGAGCGACGCGCTCGTCGTGTTGCCGGGGAATCCCTTGCACATCGCGCCTTTATTTCCGAATCCACTTCGCGAAGTTATTTTGAAACTGAACGACTGTTGGGACGACAAAAAAGAAAAAGTCGCGAATAAGCTAGGGAAACGTAAAGCTTTGTTTATCAATTCTCCCACGCTACAAGCGCTGAGAGATGCCGTCCGAATGCATGGGGGGGATAGCGGTGATGGTATTCGAGAAGGCGAGTTTACCGCGAGAGACGGCGTGCATCCAAACGATATGGGCTACAAGGCGTGGGCAAACATCATCGCCGCGGAAGTAGCCAAGGTATTAAAGGATAACGAAGTACAATGATCTCTTCCTTTTCCTCTCGAGCGTGTTGTTTAATACATATTTTTGTTTAATGTTAGTAGCACATATGTAGTACGACTTCCAAAAGCACGCTTTCTTTTTAACTAGTTTTATGGGATGATGACTTTAAAAGCTATTATTATTTAATATTTTAGTTCGTCAACGGCGGGATGACTCCTTCGTTGGAATCAAAAACGGCCGGGATGAATTTTATTCCGAGTTTTTCCATGATGAGCGCGTTTTCCGGGTTGGAGTTTGATATTCGCAAAGTCTTCCCGAGAGCGAGATACCTATCGCACAAGGAGTTCATAGCTGCTAAGCCGGAGTAGTCGCACACTCTGCAATTATCGATGTTTAGGACGATATCGTTTGGATCGACGCGAAGCGCAAACTCGTTTTTAAACGCGCGATCCGTTCCAAAGAATAATTCCCCGGAGCATCGATACACCGCTCTCTCCGTTCCATCGCTTAAAGTTTCAGTTGTACGTACTACATCGAGCGCATTGAATGAATTATCCCACGCGTACAATAGTGCCGCGAAAACTACCCCGGTACCAGTCGCGATGGCTAAGTTTGTGCGCTCCGTCAAGATCGTTACCAACAATATTAAAAACGTGTCTTGCAAACGCACGCGATCGGTCGTATCCGCGAAACATTTACGACGGCGACGACCGGCGTAATCCACCCTGTACGAGTTGTTCTTTGCCGATTGCTCGTCATTTCCCGTGGTTTCTTGCTGCGCGTCTTCTCCTTCTCTTCTACCTGGAATACAAAGAGATCGAACGTTTCCCGTCATGAGGGATAAGCAACTCCAATCAAAGGTGTAAATAACAACCATGAACAATACACCCGTGAGCGCGGCGACGGGGACTAACTCGATAACTTTTGAAGCCGCAACTACGAATATTAAAAACATGGTCGCCGCAAAAGCGGTCGATAATCTTCCGATTCCTCCTGATTTCACGTTAATTGTACTTTGGCCAATCATCGCGTCCCCGCCCATAGACTTGAACATTCCACTCAAGAGATTTGCGACGCCCTGCGCGACGCACTCTTGCGTGCATCTACCAGTCGCATCGGACGTATCCTCCAAGATTTCATCCACGAGCTGTAAGGTTAATACAGATTCAATCAACCCGACCGCCGCCAAGGAAAATATCAACGGAGCGATAATTCCAAACGACTCCGTCGTTAAATCCACATCCGGAGTGTGGTACGTCGGAAACGCTCCTTTTACCGGAGATAAATCTACTACGGTGGGTGTGTCTGCTCCTATGGCCGTTCTGTTTATAGCGTGCTCGAAAATCAAGCACGAAAGAATAGATACGAGTGAACTTGGGACCATTTTGGTCAAGCGCGGTAAATAATGGACGATTAACATAGACCCAAACACGTACAGCAGCATAATCCACGTCGATGCTTCAGATGCACTTCTCCACGTTTTCTGTTCCTCGTAACCAGTGTGAATGAGGAAATCTTTGTCTGACTTGAATTCACTCAAAGAAATCGTCGATGAGTTATCCGCGTCTGCTTCGCTCAGAATCGCGCCGACGTAAGTGTTCAACTGATCCGCAGATAAATCCGGCAACTCTTCGGCAAAGACGCGCGTAATGTCCGCGGATGAAATTTCCCCTGCTCCGGTCGAATCAAACACTTTGAATCCTTTTTTCCAGTCCACTTCTTGAAAAGACTCCAGCTGCGCTTTGAAAATTATAATCGCCAAACCGTTTACGAAACCGGTCATGACCGTGTTGGGAATGAGACGCACCAAGCGACCGGCTTGAATGAGACCGAGAACTATTTGCAAAATGCCGCACAGAATCATGACCATAAACAGATATTCCACGCGTTTATCGTACGCTTGATCTCTTAACGATTTGCACGAATCTGTAATCTCCGTGCATCCCGCAATTTCCCCTAAAGAGACGAGTTTCTCCACCGGCAATAAGCCGTTCGGTTCCATGATTTGGACGGCGACAACCGCCATCGCGCCCGCCGCCCCAGAAACCATTCCTGGACGCCCCCCGATGAGAGCGGTGATTATTCCTAGAAAAAACGTTGCGTATAATCCAACTAACGGATCTACTTTCGCCACGAAACTAAACGCCACCGATTCTGGCACCTGCGCTATCGACACCGTCAAACCAGACAAGATTTCATTTTTCAATCGTAACTTGTTCTTTTTGTAAAAGTTGAAAGATTCCTTCGCGTACGCGAGGCCGCACAACGGCGTGTCCGAGAACCCGTGATTCGCGTGAAAGCGCTGCATGAAGTTCATCTCCTCCGAACTTTTTTGGTTCTCGTCTCTTTCTTCCCGTCGTTCCTCTCGTTTTGTCTCAGTGGCGGCCATTCTTTATCCTTTAAACTCTTTTGAGTATATCTAAAAGAGAAGAGAGAAGAGCTTTTGGGAGAGATGAGAGAGTCGAGTTGAGTGCGAATAGAAGACTACGTGCGATTCTCTCGATGTATTCTTCTCTGTTATATATATCTCGTTTGTTTGTTTTCTTTTTGCCCTTCACGCGCTTCTTCTTCTTCGCGAGTGATTATGTGAACGTAAATTATCTCAATAAGTTGTTGTGTGAGTGAAAAAGTGCAGCATGGGGACACAAAAACGAATACTAATACTACGAGTTGGTTCGTTCTCGTTCTTTTTTCTAAAATGTTTTAGTACTCCTTGCATTACAAATCAATCAATCTCTCTCTCTCTCTCTCTCTCTCTCAGAACACAAAACCAAAACTTCTCTACTTCTTCGCTCTCGCGACGCGTCCAGCTTTGTGCACGGCCGAAACTCTCGCTAACGCCTTCTTTCGTAAATCCGAGCGATTCGCGCACGCGGCGTCCACCGCCTTGGCTTGGTTTCGAAAGATGCCTTTGTTGTTCGCGCCGTTCAAGGTGGAGGACGGCGTCTTCGCGCCGGCCAATTCTTGGATGTCCACCGTGTTGTTCATGTTGGCGATGCCTGTTGTTGTTGTTTAATAATAATAATAATAGTGTGTGTTGCGTAATAAAAGAAAGGAAAGTGTTTGGTCAGTTTCTCGTTTCGGTCGTTTCTTTTTTGTTGGTTCTTCTTTTTTGTTTGTTTTGTTTGAGTCAAAAATTTCCTTCTCTTTTCTTTGTTTTTTTTGCTCTTCTCTTCGAGACAAACTCTTTTCAGCCAGCGCGCACGAGCACCAAAGAAATCCATAAATTCATTTTTCTAGGGCTTTTCCGAGACCTTGAACAGCCTAAACCGGTCTCGTTTTGTCTCTCACTCCCTCTCTCTTCCAAGGAAGGAAGGAGGAGCGCATTCACAACATCATTGACACCGTCACCCCCTCTCCCTTCTCTTTTTTCTCATCAATTTTGACGACTCCAATAAAAAAGTGTTTCGCGACTCTTCACCCTCTCTCTCTCTCTCTTTCTCTCTCTCTCTTTCTCCTCTTTCTCCTCCTTCTTTCGTCGTCGTCATCGCAATAATAAAAAAGAGAAGAATTGAAGAAGAAAAGACGATTCGCGAGGAAAAAATTCTCTCTACGAAGTAGTCGAGTTAAGTTTTACCTGAGCTGCTAAATCCGTGCTTCGCGGTCACGTTGCCTTTCTCCGCGGACATGCGCGTTCGGTTCACGGACGCGCGGACGTACGCGTTGTTCTTCTTCACGCACTGCCATACGAGCTCCGAGGAGCACTCCACGTGTGCTTTCACCATGATGATTTTGTGTTTTTGTGTAAAAATGAGGTCTTTTGTTTGTAGGAGACGATTGAATTTTAGTCCAAGAAGGAGGGGAGCGTGAGAGAGAAAAGAGAGAGAAAAAAGAAGAGAGAGAGAGAGACAAAAAAGGAAAAAATCAAAGACAAAAAAAAAACGACAAAAAATTATCCAAAACAACAACACACTTTTGTTGTTGTTGTTGTTGTTGTTGTTGTTGTTGTTGAAGAGAACACAACAACGCGAGAGTATTCTTCTTCTCGTTCGTAAGAGAAGAAGAAGAGTTGACTTGTATTACCGAGTGTATTGATACCTGGTTTTGAGAGAAGAAGTTGTTTTGAACGAACGAGAAACAAAGAGAATCACACACGCAGAGATAAAAGAAGAAGAAAGAGAAGAGAATTATAATAAGAGAAGAAGAAGAAAAGAAAATGTCTGAATTCACGCCTCCGTCGTATTCCGGCGACCCGAACTCGGCGCGATGCGAGCAAGAGTGCTTCACGCTCGGGTTTATTAGTTTAAACGCGGCAGTTTTGATGAAATGTCTGGGAGGCTCGCGATTACTTTTAGACGCCAGACCTAGAATGAACGGAGACTTAGCCTTGGCCATGGCGGAAGAAGCGGACAATAAGAAACGAAGAAAGAAAGGGTTACCGGAAATCAACCGACGAGAGAAGTTAGGGGCGACCCAGTTTATGTGGCAACAGAGATGGCAAGAGTATTATCGCGCGAGAAACGGAATCTGATGAAAATGAAATCGAAAATGACAGGAACGACGAGAAGAGGAGGAGGAAGAAGAAGAAGAAGAGTGCGCGCGAGATGCGTCGAAGAAAGTTGTTCATCAAGTAATATCATCGCGTAATAATTATATTATAAACACCAATTATTAATTATTAAGCCTCCCGTATTAAAAAGGTTCCTCTCTTTATCTCTCTCTCGTCATCGTCATCGTCGTCGTTCTATATTATTATTATTATTCGCGAATCCAACCGTTGTTCGTCATTTGCCAGTCCACGACGCCGTTCCCGTCCGCAAACCATAAGTTGATTTCTCTCTCGGCGGAATCGACCGAGTCGGAACCGTGGATAATATTTCTGCCAACCTCGACGGCGTAGTCGCCGCGGATAGACCCGGGCAAAGACTCTAAAGGATTCGTTTCTCCAATCATCTTTCTCGCGGCGGCTACGGTACCAGTCGGGCCTTGCCAAATCATGCACACGACCGGCCCGGAAATGATATAATCGACGAGATCTTTGAAAAACGGTTTCGAAGACAAGTCGCGATAGTGCTCCTCCGCAATCGCTCGCGTGCACTGAAACGTCTTCAAACCTTTCAACTGCATGCCTTTATTCTCGAAGCGTTCGACGATTGCTCCAACTTTTCCTCTTTGCACACCATCCGGCCTAAAGTTTTATAATAATACGTATTTATCGTTAAAGAGAGTTGTTGTTGTTCTGAAGTCAGTTTTTTTTTAACAAGAAGAAGTGGATAAAAAAAACCTCCTGAGGTTTTGTTGCGAAGAAAGAGTTTGACGAAGTCAAGAAGAAGTCAAGAAGAAGTCAAGAAGAAAGGCGAAAGACAACGACGACGACGTAAACGACGACGCACTTGATCATGATGTACGTGCGCTCGTCCGGGAATCGTCCCGCGACGACCACCCCTCGACCAGTTTTTGCGTCCTCATTAGGAAGACTTCGACGACGACGATGACCTCTTCTTGGTTGTTGACGTCCACCCCCTTTCGACGACGAGCTTTTGGAAAGAAGGGAAGAAGAAGAAGAAGAAGAAGAAAAAGAAACGGAAGCTCGGGAGGTGAGAAAGCGTGGTCGTTGTTGTTGTTGCTGTTTCCAAGGCGTCGTCTGGGCGCGCGTGGCAGTCGTCGTCATCATATCTCTCTATATACTCTTTATACTACGCAAAAAAGAATTCGTTCTCGTGTCTTTTTTTGGTGTGTTTTTGGTGAACTTTTTTAGCACGCGAGAGATTTTTTTTTCTCTTTTTTTGTACTTTTTTCGTCAAAAACACAACAAACACGTTCGATTTTAGACAGACACACACTACAAAACAACGCTCGGCCGAAGTTGTGTGTGTGTGTCTGCGCGTGTCTGTGGTGTGATTGTCGTTTAAAAGGAACAATTTAACACACAATTAATATCATCGCGCGGACACACGCGCGCGAGACGTGCCGGAACTCAGAGAGAGAGAGAAAAAGTAATACTTTTGTTGTGCGTAAAAGAAGAGAAAAATGAAAGATAAATTGGCGAAGCAACTTACTACAGCCGCAATGACGACAAAGATGACGACGGAGAAGAAGGGGGAAAACAAAGCGGGGGCCGCCTCCACACCACCATCACCACCACCACCACCTGTGGCGGTGGGAATAAAAGGTGGGAAAAACGCAACGACCTCGCTTTCTCCGACCGGGACGTTGCGAGGGTACTGGCAAGCCGAAGAAGAGACGGCGTTACGCGCCGCCGTACAAAAGCACGGCATCGGCGCGTGGGAGAAGATGAGAACAGATCCTGATTTCAAAGCGTTGAGGTGCGCACGATACGTATTTTATCGCGACGAGAGACGTGCTACTGCTTTTCTTCGCGTTTCTTTTAAGCTTTACTCGTCGTTTTCGTTATCGTTTTCTCGTTTTCTCGTGTTGTTCTTTGCGCGGTGATGATGATGAGAGAGACACAGACAAGGCAAATTCGCGACGAGGAGGGGCGGCGACAAAAAACTTTCTTCTTCGATGAAATTTCCTCCAAATGTATTGGGAGCATTTTTTTCCAAACGACAACAAAGTTTCTTCTTTGTCTTCTTCTTCTTCTTCTCGTTTGAGCAAAAAAAAGAAGAAGAAGAAGAAGAAAGTTGTCGTTGTTGTTGTTGTGTTTTCGAATGTGGGAGTTTTCGATGGTTGGGCGACCTGGTCGTCGTCGTCGTCAAAGTCGAATCATCGAGCGTGGCGTCAAATCTCTCTCAAAAAACAACATTTAAAATTAACGCGGGTCTTTCTTCCTTCACGTTTCCAAAATTCCAGGGGAAGAACCGGAGTGCAGCTGAAAGATAAATGGAGAAATCTGATCAAGTTTCAACACTTGCGACGAGGAGAGATTGAATCGGCGCCGTATAAAGCGACGGTTCGCGCGAAGCAAAATGCAGCCGCGGCGGCGAAAGGAAATGTTGATACCACGAAGGCACCAAAGAGTGGTGGAGCGAGCGGGAAAACAGCGAGCGCTAGTAAGAAACGAAACGCGGCTGATCAAGGTGGTAACATCGCGAAGAAGAAAGGGAAGACCAACGCTTCCGGCTTCAAGAAAGGAACAAATAGCAGCGACTTGATGGATACGTTTCAAAAAGGTCCAAAAGGGAAAAGGAGTAAACTAACAAAAGGAGGGAGATTTGGCAAAGGCGCGGATGGCGCCGATGCGAGGAATATTATCGATGCTAACACGAATCTCGATCATTTGAGTAACGGAGGCGAAGGTATCGGTCGATCAATCTCGCCGGCGTTGCCGCCAAAGAAACAAGCTTTCAAGCAACAAAAGAAGAAAATGAAGCTTTTAGCGGAAGCGCGAAAGAAAGCGGGAACTCCAGATGCGAAAGCGAGAGCGTTGCACGCGCCATCGAACGCTCCACCAAGAAAGCGGGTCGCCGCCGCGTGGGCCGCCGGTATATCCGACGTCAATCAAATAGGGAGCGGAGGACTTTTGAACTCGAACATCAATAGTTTAGATGAAGATGAACAAGATATTGTAGGAGCACATTTAGGACACGTGACGTTTGATATCGATGAAGATGAAGATGCGCATCACTTAGCTACCACTTCTGGAAGAGGTCAGAATAACAAGGATGGCGGCGCTGCTTCTTCAGCGAGCATGGCTCGATTTACAGAGGAGATGGAAAGGGAAATCGAGCAGACGAAGGAGCGCAGAGCGCAAATGGTTAGAGACGTGGAGTATTCCGAGAGAGAATTGGCTCGATTAAAGTCGCTCGTCGAGGAAGCAGAAAAAGTGTATTCGGAAGCTCGCCTGAAAGCACAGGAGACGCTTCAACAGGCGCAGAAAGAAATTGCTGAAAAGCGTAGAAAACAATCCATGGAGTCTTTGGAAGAGCAGAAAAAAGCAGCGGCATCCGATGGCGAATTATTAGAAGAAGAAGAAAAGAAAGCTAACAGCAACAGCGACAACAACAACAAGAATGACAAAAAGAGCGACGATGACGATAACGATGGAAAAGATGGTCATAAATCGAAGGGGGCTACAACGAGGAAATCACTCGAGGCGTCAAAGCAACCCAAATCCGCGACGACCGAAAATATAAAGGTTGACGATGATGAGGACGAGCCATCGAACGAAGACGTGAGTCCAAAGTCTGTTCCAAATTTGAACGATGTTGAAGATGTCGAAGTTGACGATGCCGAGTGGGACAAGTACTTGGCGTTTGGAGGAGATAACGCTAATGAAGAAGACGACGAAGACATGTCCGAGATGCAACGGGCTGCGCAGATCGCTTCAGATGAAAAGAAAAGAAAAAACTACGCCACCGACTCTGAGATGAATAAAGCACCAAAATCTCCCAGGCTTAGGAGCCAAGCCGGGAGTGCGGGTAACTCAGACAAGGATGCTGCTACGAAAACGGCTACACCGACTATGGCTATTACGAAGGCTCTAGAACAAAACCGACGACAACAACAACAACAATATCAATTCATTCCGTCAGATCCAAACGGACATTACGATACGGACGATTCGGATGATGATCTCAGCAGCGATGAGTCAGATGAGGAAGAACTCGATGAGGAGCAACTTGTTGCAAAAGCAGCTTGGGAGAAGGCACAAACTGCGTTAGCGAGAGCGGGATTGCCGCCGATGCAAGAGATCGAGAACGTATTACTGCAAGAACTAAAGAGACTCGAACAAGCAAATACAAAATTAGTGCATGCTCGACTTGCTTTGGAAGCTTGTGATTCTGAACTTTCCGAGCTCTTTGCCAGAGCGGAAGCTAGGAAAGCTGGTGTGTATAACGAAGACGACGACGACGATTTGCGTGAGCAGACAACAAATACGGGATCTTTACCGAGCGATCTTCAGAACATTCACACAGATGACGAGGACGACGACGATTTGCAAGTTGTAGGCAAGAAGAGAAAGAATGCGCATGATGAAGATGACGACAACGATGACGACGACGACGACGACGACGACGACGACGACGACGACGACGATGATGATGATGATGACGGGGAAGGAGAAGAAGAAGAGAAAATGAAAAAAACGACTCGATCTGGTGGCGCCAAGAACTCCGCGGAAAGAGACAACGCAAACACGAGAAAGAACCTGAGATCAAAAGATGGGAACGAGAAGAAAGAAGAAAGTGGTGCTGCTGTTGAAAAAAAGGATGGGAAAAAAAAATCTGACGATGGTGAAGAAGGTGAAGAAAATGAAGAGGATAAAAATGTCGGAAAGCAAAAAGCGACGGCTAAGAATGCGAATAATAGCAAAAGCAAGCAACAAGCGGATCAAAAAGACTCGAAGAAAAAGAGCAGCGGTAGCGGCCAGAAGAGTTCTGGTGGTGGCGGATCTGGACGAGGTGGATCTGGCTTTCGCTCTGTTTCGGAAGATCGACGTTTCGGAATCTACGATGCTCGACGTTATCGTTCGGTTGAAGAAAATGATAGAAATGCACAAATGAGCGGAGAGAAGATCAACTTCGGACTCGGCGGCTCCAACGCTGCGGCTGCCAATAATGCGCAGAACAGCGCCGGTGTTAGTAATAGCGATGAATCTGGTGAGAAGAATCGAAAACCTGGCAAAGAGAAAGGAAAAGGCACCGGTGGTCAGCAGTCAAAAAAACAAGGCGTTGGGCGAGGTGGTGGAAGTGCCAACGCTAGAGCGAGTTCTTACAAAGAGAGCGCGATGGCGTTTGCAGCGGCGCATTGGCCACAGCAACTGAAAAAACGCAGAGATAACAAAGCTAGAAAGAAGCGCGTCAAGATTGGAAAATCTTTGTGGGAGTAATAATAGTAAACATATCAACACTTAGAGAGAGGAAAGCGAGAATCAACGCAGAATTTTAAATTTCATCGAAACTGTACATTTTTTATTACTGTATAAAAGGATATACTTTCTTTCTCTACGCGGATCAGCCTTGAATCGCGCGATGTGCCGCTGCATTTTACGCTTGATCCCCTTTTTTAGGAGGAACTACGATTTTCCGCGGCGCTGGAATGTCGCGAAGCGACGACGATCCTTTCTCCCTTCCGCCGGGAAGGTTTTTTCTATTTCCCATCGCTTTACCACCGTCACGCTCGCCAAATTTAGTTTTGTTCTGCCGCAAGTTATTAACAGTATGGTGAACGTTGCGTCTATCTCTACCACCCTCATCGACATCATTGGCGTTAGTATTGTTATCGTTATCTTCGTCAACTTCGATATTGCTATTGATATTCGTCGGGAACCTTTTGCTGTTCTTTTTGTGAGCATTGTTGAGCTTCAAGTTTTCGAGCCTGTTTTTATTCGCGGCGTTTACCGTGGAAACATTGTCTTTACTTCTACCGCTCTTACCGCTCTTGAAATTCGTGCTCGCTCCCTTGAACATGGCTTTCTTCTTCTCTCTGTACGACGCTAGCATTTCCTCTTTCGTGAAAGAATCCTCTTTTTCTCCAACGACGTGAAGATATAAACATTCTGGGTTTCCGCATGGAAAATTGCGTAAGAAGGCGTTACAATATTTCGTCGTGCCATGGCATGCTCGAAGAGGTCTTCCTGTACCGTCTGGATGAGCAGGGACACCGTCAATGCACTGAATGCATGTCTCCGCGTCCGCTTCTGCTTCAAACGTTACGTAAGCGCAACCTGCTAAATTTCCCGCATTACTATCATCATTTCCGCTACCATTGGCCGGTGCTGTCGGACAGGACACTTGTAACTTGATGATACTACCATACTTTCCAAAATACTCCGCCTTCCTCAGTATCTCTTCCTTACACATAGCAGTCGGAATGCCGACCACGTAGACTAAGTTTCGCTGAATGACGCGCACATTGACGAGGTGCTTACGACTACTGTCAATCGGAGCGTTTGGATCGTACGATGAATATCCACCACCACCGCCGCCAAAATTACCATCAAATTCGCCCCCTCCTCTCCCTCGACCTCTGCCTCGTCCTCCTCCGCCGAAGAGAACCCCTCCTCGTCTTCCGCCTCGGCCCCGTCCCCTGCCTCTGCCGCCACCGAATACGATGTTGTTTTCGCCCTCACCGCCGGCACCGTCGTAATTTTCTGCGTACCTACTGTGGGGATGGTTTTGGTATCGGTATGATCGACTACCGTGATGATGATGATGATGATGATGTTGCAAAGATGAAAGCGACGACGAAGATGAAGAATAATTGCCTCCTCCTCCTCCTCCTCTTTCCCTTCGTTGTTGTGCGCTACTCGCATCCGTCAAAGAAGCTACTTGCTCCGCGTCAAACTCGAGCAGATCTTGGTCGTAATCCTGTCGACACGCGGGACACTTCCCAACCGTCTCGCCAAATCCAACTTCCATGATTTGATGCCAACACCACGCGCATAATTGATAGCCGCACTTGCACGGTTTAAAGGCTAAATCGGTCGCATCCATATCGTTACAACACAGCGGGCACGTCTCCGCGTCCTCCTCTTCTTCCTCCTCGTAGGCCTCGTCTCTTCCTTCTCCAGAGTGGTCTCCGTTCCCTCCTCCTCCTCCTCCTTGCCTGTTGTTGAAGTTACCCCCACCGTCGCCATGGTAAGTTCCTCTTCCTCGCGTTTCGACGACGCCTCTCATTTTCTCTCAAGATTTGTCGCGTCTTTCCATGGGCAATGGGGCAAAAATTCTAAAAAACTACGAGCACTCAAATTACGAAGTACGGATGTGTACAAAGTTGGTCGAGAAGAGAGCGAGAGAGAGTGAAAGACATTTTTTACGAAGAGAGAGAGAGAGAGAAGAGAAGAGAATAAGAGCATACGAAGACGATAGTATCAGAGAGACAAGAACTATACACTCGAGGCGCACGCGTGAAAGTTTTTGCCACACGCGCGCTTCCTTCTACTTTTACTACAACTTTTTTTACTTCCTATTTATTTACTTTATAAACTATTCTGCGATTCGCCTCCGCTCGCTCCGATGAAAACGAACGGAGAAGTAAGAGTTCGTCTTCTTCGTCTTCTTCTCCCGGCGGTTTAATTTCGGCGCGTTCGCGACGTTCTTCCCTTTTTTCTCGCACACCCAAAACGCAATTTTAGGAGAGAACTTCGTCAGAACGACAGAGAGACCGCACGCGCGCAAACACTCGTTGAAAATATCCACGGAACAAAACGGATTATTTTCCACGCACCTCCTAGGAATCGTGATAAAAAGGACCCCTGTTTCTTTCCTCAACATTTTCGCCATTCGTAGCAACATTTCTCCTCGATCTTCCGGTTCCGCCACGCAGTTCAAAACCATCGAATTGAGAACGACGTCGAACTCGTCTTCGCAAACTTTGAGAGCGAAAAAGTCTCGCTTTTCAATCTTTGGATGTTGCGAGTTCAAATCGATCGAGCGAAACCGTATCCAGCTCGGCGACTGGCAGCAAAACTCCGTGGTTACCGCTCCAACTTCTAACCCGTTCAAAACTTTCCTCTCCTCGCCTTTTCCCGGTCTCTTGTTCAGAGTAGTCAACGTAGAGTAGACGAATTTTCTCACGTGTGAGGTTCGCTGAAGAGCAGCTTGACTCGCTTTTTGATACATGTCTCTTTCCGTTTCCGACGCTGCTCTTGCTGCTCCTTCTCCCGCCTGCTCCAACGCCGCTTCTGATTTCCGGTGAAACTCCGCGGTTATTCGTTTCGCCACTTTTAAGGATTTGACGACGCCAACACCGTGAAGTATCGGTCGCTTCAATTTCTTCTTCTTCTTCTTCTTCTTCTTCATTTTCTTTCTTCTCGCCGTAACGAGAAATTCTGTCGTGTGTGATCACTTTTCGCACTTTCACACAAAAAAGAACAAACAAACAAAAGCACAAAAACGAACGAAAAACAAAAACGCAAAGAAAAACAAAAAAAGCAACACCACAAGGAAACGAAATAAACGCGCGCGCTCGTTTTTAGAGAGAGAGAGTGTGTGTGTGTGTGTGAATATGACGACGACGCGCGAGGAGGAAGAGGCAAACGACTTGGAAGAGGAAGAGGAGAAGGACGAGAAGGATGAGAAGAAGAAGAAACAACAACAACGAGAAGAAGAAGAATTCCTCCGACTTTTGGAAAAGCGACTGCCCCAAAGTCAATCGCACGTGTTGGAGCACGCGAAGAAGATGAAAATGAGCGAGGAGACGAGAGCGAAAATGTGCGCGCAAATGGAAAGCTTAGGCGATGAGTTGGAGTATTTCTGCGACGCGTTTCACCGCGCGATGGTCTCGTCGAAAAAGACAACCGCGACTCTAGAGAAGAGTAAAAAAGAGAAGAAGGAAGAGGAGAGAGAGAGTACGACGAGTACGAGTACGAGTAATACGGACGATGACGGTAACGGTGTCGGATTCGAGAAGAAGAAGAGGAAGACGAGAATCGAACCAATCGTTCCCGACGTCGTGGCTGCGGAAGCGAGCGAAGAGGAAAAGCGAGCGTGGCGGGAAGAAGGTTACGCGTTGATTCGTTCCGGAAAGGTTGGCGCGATTGTCATGGCTGGAGGACAAGGCACGCGATTAGGAAGCGCGTTGCCGAAAGGGACGTTTGATATCGGGTTGCCAAGCAAAAAGTCTCTTTTTCAACTGCAGGCGGAGAGGATTAGAAAAGTGATTGAGCTCGCCGCCGCGGCGGCGGCGGCGGCGGCTGAAAACGAAGAAGGAAAAGAATCCGCGTCGCCCTCTCTGCCTTGGTACATCATGACGTCTCCGCAAACGCACGAACAAACGGTGGAATTTTTTCGTGAAAACGCGTATTTTAATCTCCCAGAAAAGGACGTCGTGTTCTTTCAGCAACAAGAGGCGCCGGTATTTGACGTCGAAGGGAAGATTATTTTAGCACCGGACGGGTCGATTCAAACGTCACCAGATGGAAACGGCAGCATATATCGCGCTCTACTGAAATCAAACGCGTTAGAGAACATGAAAAAGCGCGGCGTTCGACATCTTCATTGCTATTCGGTGGACAACGCGCTCATTCTTCCTGGTGATTGCGAATTTATCGGGTACTGCGCTTTACGAGGAAAACAATCGGGCGCTAAAGTGATTGAAAAAACTTCCCCGGACGAAAAAGTCGGCGTGTTTGCGCGAGAAGTAGCCTATTCAAATATCGATGGCGGTGATGGTGATTACACCGAGAAGGAGGATACAGATGGCGGGAGAAGAAAGAGCGCTTTGTCGTCGTCATCTTCGTCGTCGTCGTCTTCAAGAATTCGCGTCTTAGAATACTCGGAGATAGAACCGAGCGTGCGCGACGAGAGAGAGGAAGTGGATTACGATGAAGTGCTTCCGGGTAACATGCGAACCGACGACAGCAACGATCCTTCTTCAATCATTAAAATTGAAAAGTATAACAGACCGCCCTGGAACCACTTTAATCCCGATAATCGTCCGTTACGATTTCGGTGCGCGAATGTAGCGATTCACTATTTTAGCTTAGATTTTTTATACAAAGTAGCGGGAATAGCAAACGCGAGGAGCAGTAGCGGTAAAAAGATAGTCAACGACCAAGACGACCAAGACTCGTTCGCGATGGAGTATCACGTGGCAGAAAAAGACGTGCCTTGTTATGTCGAGGGCGATACCGAGAAGCGAAGAACGAAGAAAGCAATCAAGCTCGAAAGTTTTATATTCGACGCGTACCAGTACTCCAGCGATGGTGTTACTATTTTTGAAGGAGAGCGTAAGCTTGACTTTGCGCCCGTCAAGCAAGCGACCGGTGATGACTCTCCGGAATCGGCGAGACGCATGATTTCTTTCGTGCATTCGACGTGGATTACGAAGAATCGAGGTCGTGTTCAGTGGGGCGGGTACGGAGGACTCGTCGAGGTGAGTCCTCTCGTCAGCTTGCGCGGCGAAAATCTCGAAATCGTGAACGACTGCGACGTGCAGAGAAACACCAGCATCGAACTTGGATGGGAACCACCGTCTGAAAGGCAAACCCCGTGGCACCGGTACTACGGGAAGCACTCGTCGCTTGCTTGAGTGATAAAATTTCTTCTCGTCAGACAGGTTGGATGTGCGTTGTGTGTAATAAAAATAAAAAATACAAACGCGCTGCGCGCGCGCGAACTAAACACCTTTTGAAAATCCTTTCCTCTTCTTTTCCTATACATTCAAGCTTGCTTAAACTCCCAATCGCCTCGACAAATGGGACATTTTTGTTCCGAGTTTCGTCCGTCCAGCCATTTCGTTATGCATCGCAAATGAAACGCGTGCGAACAAACGCCCCACACGACGGGTGAATCATCTCCGGGATATTTACAATCTGGTGCGCACCCATCGTAAGGCGAGTGGCAAATCCCGCACACGTCTGACGCATCGTTCCACGTCCACGTTGCTACGCCTTGCCACGTTTTAAATTTGAGTTTGAGCGGTATCTCCTTCTTCTTCTTCTTCTTTTCTTCTTCTTCTTCTTCTTCTTCTTCTTCTTCTCCTTCGAAGTTTTTGAGTTTTGAAAACGACGACGATGAGTCTTCTTTCGTCGTCGTCTTTATCGGCGCGGTTGTTTCCTCCTCCTCCATCTTCTACTTTGTCTTCTTCTTCTTCTACTACTACTACTACCACTACCACTGCTACTACTACCACTGCTACTGCTTCGTTGTCTTCTCTCCTCTCTCTCTCTTCTTCTTCTTCTTCTTCTTCTTCTTCTTTGTCTTCTTCTTTCTGAAGTTTTTGCTTTTTTTTTCCGTCCTCCTCTTGTTTTTTTCTCGTCCGTAAAAACGAGGGAAACAAATTTACGTTGCCCTCCCTCCCTCTCTCTTTTGCCTTTTTTTATGAAAAAAAATGGCAAAATTATACCACAAACCCACAACATACTTTTCAAACCCACTGAACCCCTCGCCAAGAATACAAAAAAAACAAAAACCCCTAACGCGCGCAAAAAAATGTTGCGTCCCCCGGTGGAAAGTCGCTTTTAGTACTCTAACATGCGAGGGGTCCCCG
>Ga0209335_10000386_pt1 | contig 52499 bp, 28 predicted proteins | sample COG_09_FD_184753 | JGI IMG/M metagenome (GOLD analysis project Ga0209335, IMG submission 184753) | Pelagic Microbial community sample from North Sea - COGITO 998_met_09 (SPAdes) (version 2) | ecosystem: Environmental > Aquatic > Marine > Neritic zone/Coastal water | place: Helgoland, sampling...
TGTGCGCGGAGAACTGGTCGGGGGAGACGTGCGAGACGCCGCCGAGTCCGCCGCCGAGTCCGAGTCCGCCACCGCCGCCGCCGCCGTATACCGCGCCGCCGCCGTACGTGACGCCGCCGACTCCGCCGCCAAGATCTCCTCCACCGCCGCCACCGAATCCTGAGAGTCCGAACGAGTTATTAAGGAAAGCCGTTACAGTATGTTTTGAAAAAGAAAGCACTGGAAAGTGCGAGTGCACGTACGATTCGCCGTGCGGGATATATACGAACGGTGGAATGAGCGAATGGGATGTATCCAAGGTGACCGAAATGATGTCGTTATTTACAAATAAAAATACTTTCAATGAAAATATATCAAGTTGGGACACGTCGCAAGTAACTGATATGTATAGAATGTTTTATTACGCTTCTGCGTTCAACCAAGACATTGGGAGTTGGAACACAGCGCAAGTGACTCGTACGGTAGAAATGCTTCTAGGTGCTCGAGCGTTCAACCAAGACATTGGGAGTTGGAACACAGCGCAAGTGACTGATATGAATCATATGTTTTATGACGCTCGTGCGTTCAACCAAGACATTGGGAGTTGGAACACAGCGCAAGTGACGAGTACGTTGAGAATGTTTTCTGACGCTCGAGCGTTCAACCAAGACATTGGGCGTTGGAACACAGAAAAAGTGACGAGTATGCATGCCATGTTAGTTAGTACTTTTGTGTTCAACCAAGACATTGGAAATTGGACTACATCTCAAGTGACTGATATGAAATATATGTTTTATAACAGTTATGCGTTCAACCAAGACATTGGGCGTTGGAATGTAGAAAAAGTGATTGAGATGAGACAAATGTTTTTTCAAGCTTTTGCGTTCAACCAAGACCTCCGCAATTGGAATCCCCCAAGTAATTGCAACTTTTATGATATGTTCAGTGGTGCAACTCTTTATAACAAGGCGTGGACATGCCCATCGGGTCCAAGATCGTGTTACGCCCCAGCGTTCACCAGTGATTATTCGTTAGTTTTGGCCGTTCAACAGTGCTTCACGGAATCGAGCGAAGGGGATTGCTCGTGCTCGACGACGTCGTGCGGTTCGGCGGCGCAACACATTTCAAAATGGAACACCTCCGGCATCACACTGATGAATAATTTGTTCAAAGATAAAACGACGTTTAATCAAGATTTAAGCGGGTGGGAGACCGCATCGGTGACGCGCATGGACGGTTTGTTTCACAACGCGAATTCGTTCAACCAAAACATTTCGAGTTGGGATGTCACTCAAGTTCGCGATCTTCACGACATGTTCAACGGGGCGTCGTCTTTCGACCACGATATTTCCGGATGGATTCTCCCAGATAATCCAACGTCCACGGACATGTTCTTAAACGCGGACGCGTTCAACGCTAAATTTACGTGTACCGGCGGCGTTAATGGACCGCCATCGACGTGTTCGCCGAAATAGATATACACGTGTTTACTCTACAAAACCTACCGCGATATACGAGGAAGGAGGGAAGGCTTTAACAATCGCCCCAAACTATTTTATAAAATACTAAATAATACATCATCGACGAGCGCGTACGTTCCTATACATGCCGCCCCCGCGCCCGCCAATATTCTCTTCTTCTTCATCATCATCTTCGTCGCTCACCCAATCTCTTTCGCTTTCGCGGTTGGTACCCATCGTCGTTCTCATCGCCGCGCTTGCATTTTTGCTCTTCCATCGAACGAGAAACCCATCCATACTCGCCGAGAACAATTCGCACTCGCGGGCGACAAACTGCGCCGAAGTCACTCGGTCCGCGTGACACTTCAAGCGCTCCGAAATCGCGCCGGTTCGAGAATCGTACACGAGTATCGACCCGTCTTGCGAAGGCACGAAAACGTTCACGCCGTCTTCCGAGCACGACATGGTTGTTGAATACCGATACTGCGCCGACGCCGCCGACGCCGTCCCGGCACCAGCTGTAGAACCCCTACCACTGTCGCTACCCGTGTTCATCGCACTTACGCCGCTCCGAGCATTTTGTGTCGTCATCGACGACGACGAATTCGAAAATCGTTCGAATTTTGTCGCGTCGCACCGACCGGTGCGCAAATCCCACTCGCGAACCCTCGCGTCGTTTCGGAATCCAAACCCTTTCGTGAAAACCGAACGACCGTTTGGGTGTATCAATACGCTCTCTATCCCATCCGCGTGAGCCCTCGCGTTTTCGTCGTAAAAATCTATAGGTTTCCTCAAACTGCTCCACGACCCTGATGTTCCTAAACCTTCGGTACCGCCGCCGCTTCCGCCGCTATTACTCCTCCGCCTATCCATGCTAAACAACGGCGCCGCGCACCGCCGAGCGTCCCAAACTGCACATCGACCCTCAAACCCGCACGTAATCACAGAAAACGCGTTCTCTTTCGACCAAGCGGTCTTAGAACACCCGCCCGGATGCGCTTTCGGTAACGTCATTCCCACCACGTTACTCCCGGGATCCCACAATTTCACGTCCGGCGCATCCGTCGCCACCGCGACTAAATCGTTATTCAAATGACTCGACAAAGACAAACTCACGTCCCGTATTCTCGAACCGAGCGCGACACCACTCCTTCCACCTCTCCCAGAATCAACAGACGACGCGTACGTCGCCGCCACTTCCGCGCGACTGGCGTCCCACAACTTCACCGTCCCGTCGAACGACGCGCTAAAAAACGCACTCGCGTCCTCGGGATACCACGCCACCGCCGAGACCGACTTCTCGTGCCCTTGCGACGTCCGCACGATGCGCGCTTCATTTTCACTACTCGCGATGCCATTTATATCACCGGTACGGCGACGACCAAATCTCCTGTTGGATGCAAAAATAGGCTCCACATTCCTCCTCTCGTTCCGATCGCCGTCCGTCTTTTCTGCTGCTTCTCGTCCGCCTCCGAAACCATCCATCGAGTCATACATCACCACGCTTCCATCCACGGTCCCGACTAAAGCGAACCTCTTTTCGCGCATCCCGCCAATTTCCAAGCACGTGACTCCTCCGTTCCATATTCGAGAGAATTGTTTCTCGCTCGCGATGGTAAACCCGCGGTGGATGCTGTATCTCGCGACCGAGGATTGGAACTCGAGCGGACGGAGTTGACGGTTCGTTTCCCGAAGGCGGAGCGAGGAAACGGTCGTTGGGTTTGGGAGAGGTTTGGAGGGAAGGAGGCGTCTCGGTGGAGAGGGAGGCATTGCGTTGAAGCCAATACCATGTGCGGTAGGTTTTTTGCGGCGCCGAGGCGGCATGTCCTCGTCCTCGTCCTCGCGTCGCCGTGCGTTGCGTTTCAAGGTGTGAGGGAATGCGTTTGGATTTCGATTTATACGCGTTAGGGATTGATTTTGATTACATTCAATCGGTATCGATGCCCGGGGGGTTTACGAGATGATGGTATACAAATTACGTGACGGCAGACCAACTCCTAAAGTTATGCGTGTGCGTGCACACCGCCTCGACGACGTCCGGGTTCCCTTGTTCTCCGACGACGAGTCCGTGGACTTTCAACCCGCGCTCCGATTTGCGTTGGTCGAGCGCGTCCAACAAGTCTTCTTGCATGGGTTTGATTTCACCGTCCGTGACGAGGAGGATGTCCGCGTTTTCCCACTCTTCGGTGTCTAAACGCGCCAAGGCGCGTTCGAAGGGTTCGTCGACGTCCGTGCCGCCGTGGAATGAGCCTTCGAGGAACGCGAGTAAATCGGAGAGGCCTTTGGCGGAGACTTTGAGTTCGAGTTCCATGCAATCGCCCGGGCCGGAGAAGGCGTAGAGGAAACACGGGCGGTTGGTCGTGCGCGCTTGTCGAGCGCACTCGAGAGTCATGCACTTGGCGACGGTTTCGCGGGCGCCCATCATGGATCCAGAGGTATCGAGACAGACAATGATTGGACCGCATTCCGCCGCGGGACGGGTTTCGAACCCTTCGACGGTAACCGCGGGCGTTTCCGCCCACCCGACGCGTTCGTACGTAGCTAACGTGCGTTCGGCGCGACGCGCAAAGTGTAACCGGCGAGCAGCGGCGGAGTCTTTCATAGCTAACAATTGAAGCTCGGCCGGGAGTACGCGCGAGATATCGTCCGAGCGAGTTAAACCGCTCGTTTGTTCGGGTTCCATGGGCGATCGCGTCAAGCCTTCCGGGAATCGATTGCGTTCGCGCTGTCGAGGGGCGCGTTTTAACGGGCCTCTTCCCGAACCGCGTCCTAAAGAACGCACGATGTCTCTCAGTTCCTTCAAATCTTGCAACTTTTTCCGCAACTTTTCCATCTCTTCCCAACCGGTGACTTGCCACAACCCTTTGGATAAATCAAACCCTTCCGGCCCTTCGGTTAAATCGTTCAAATCTAAACCTTCGAACGCTTTCGAGGCTTTTTCCAGTTTATCCACCGCGGGTTCCCATTGCTCTTTGAAATCTTCCATCATCTTTTCCACCATTTCTCTCTTTTGTTTCTCTTTTTCTTTCCGTTTCTCCTCCGCGTTCGACGACGCGTCGTTGTCTTTTTCCTTCGATTCCATGTTCATCTCGATGTCGTCCACGTCCGTTTCGTCTTTCCCGTCGCCGTCGCCGCTGGAGCCACCTCCACTCGTCTCCCCGTTAGGATCGCCTTCCTCTTGATTGGTATCGTCTCCTGCTCCGCTTCCATCTGGGTTCATCTCCTCGTCCTCGTTCGGTTCTTGCTCTCCGCCTCTGCTTTGACTGCTCTCCGTGCTTTGCCTCGGATCGGAATTCGGATCCTCCTCTTCCTCGCCGTCCATCGCGACTTCGTACTGGTACAAAATATCCAAAACGTTCCGCATCAGCGTCTTCAAAACCGGAGGAAACTTCCTCGTAAACCTCGCCATATCTAACTCCCCCAACGTTTCCAACAACGCCTCCCGAAACGTCTCGTCCTCCGGCCAATCCACCGCGTGGGGGTCGAATCCGTTCGCCGACGACGAAGACGACGAAGACGAAGATTTCGGTAAAAACCCTTTCTTCAAGGCCTCCTCCCATTGTTCGTACCCATCTTTCGCCTTCCTCAGCTTTTCCACGTCCCCTCTCGTCGTCGGTAGCCTGAGTAACATCGGTAATACCTCCGGCGGAATCTCGCTTAAAATTTTTGGGCCTCCGGGAAGCCTCAGCATGTTGCCGTAATTCGCCAACGCGTTTTGTTTGGACACTTCCTCGTCTTCGAGCAAACTTTCCCTGGTTCGTTCGAGGACGTCTAAAACGGTTCGTTCCGAGCTGTCCTCGGAGAGGACGATCGGGGATTTCTCGAACGGGTTCGCTCTTAATAAGGAGGGTGGTGTCGTTCTCGTTGTTGTTCTGAACGCTTTCGAGAAGGAGCAAACGCGGGGAGCAGATGACGACGACGAAGCGCCTTTATTATTACAGCGCGAAGAAGAAAAGGACGACGAGGAGGACTGCATCGTAGTAAAATTCTGCCGAGAGTGCTGATGATAATACTACCGCTCGTCGTGCGGATGCCTTCGTCGCCCTGAGAGCCGTCCGTGACGTCTTTTTTGTCTGTCGCTCGAGCAAAGTGAAAGAAAATCCAATCGACCCCTACACCCTAAATAATAAAACCCTAAAACTGAGCAAACCTCAACGAGGGGAAAATTTTCAAAATTTCTCGAAAGAGTTACGCGTTTATTAAGATGGACGACGCGAGGACGAGTAAGCGACTGAAAGTACCATCATCTTCATCAGCAGTAGGAGCAGTAACAACGTGTCGTGATGATGAGAGCTTTTTTACCGACAAAAAACAACACCATACCATTGATGGGCTGAGGAAACAACAACGACAACAAAATCACGATTGTGATTTCCCCCAACAACAACTTTTGCTTTCAGAGTACAAACTGAACGAAACCCGGACAGAAATCGTCCTCGCGGAGACGAAAAGAGACATCGAAATGGCAATCGAACGAATCTACCGCGAAGCGATGAAATTGGACCACTTTTGCGATGGTGGTGGCGATGTTTTTGGGAGGAATCAACAGTCTCTCGTGGTTGGATTCGACATGGAGTGGAAGGTCCTGTATAAGAAAGGCGGAGGCGAAGCGAAGACGAGTTTACTACAGATGGCGTATTCAACCATAGACGTTTCAACAAAGTCGTCGTCGAAATCGAAAACGAAAAATGTGGTCGTTTTGATACGACTCGGGAAACGTTTGAAGTATAAAAACCCACTCCCGTCGAAACTGGTTCGGTTTTTAGAGGACCCCGCGGTGAGGAAAGCCGGCGTGAACGCGAGAGGGGACGCGCAAAAGCTACGAAGGGATTTTAAGGTACGCGTGAACGGAGTGGTAGAGTTGGACGCGTTGGCAAAGGCGAAGAATGTTGTAAGCGGTGATGGGAGGAGTAGCGGTAAAAGTGTTTCTGGGAAAGAACAGGAGAGAGATAATAATAACATCAACGCAAGTCAGCGATGGAGTTTAGCTCGATTGGCAATACGGGTGCTCAAGAAGCGAGTGCCGAAGGACGGGAACACGAGAACATCGAATTGGGAACGGGACGGGAAGTTGGACAAGAAGCAGTTGACGTACGCCGCGATCGATGCGATGGTTGGTTTGGATTTGTGGGTCGCGCTGAATAAGATGCGAGGGGATGGGTACGAGATGGATCCGGTTCCGGAGGGGTTCGTCTTTCGCGGTAGGATTTTAGAAGGCGAATACGATCCGGACGACGACGATGAAGAAGAAGAAGAAGAAGAAGATGATGATGAAGTTGAGTACGATGAAGAAGAAATAGAACCATACGCCGCGCTTCGTGAAGCGGCGCTGACGACGTTAGAGAACGAGACGACGATATCGGGACAACCAGAACAACCAAAAACAAAAGAACAACTCGAACTCACTCGCGGCGCGAAACGCAAGACGCCCATTCCGGAAGACGTGGAGGAGATTTTAATCCAACATCTAGGCGGTAAAGCGGTCGAGGATATAGCCGAAACGCTCAAACTCACGTCAGCGGATATCTCCAAAAAGCTCACGATTGCGTTTAAAGCCGGTCATCCGTATTATTGGGATTTGTTAGGTGTTTCCAACGATATTTGGTTAACGTTTTTACAAAGCCGAGAGGAAAAGGCGTTGGCGACGATTCGAGAGCGCTTACCAAACGGCGCGGCTGACATGCCAAAGATTCTATTGTGCGCCTGTCGATTCGCAAGAGAGGTTTTACGAGATGGGAATCAGTTAGAAGGTGATGAGTCCGCGGAAGACGACGACGACGACGAAGAAGAAGAAGAAGAATCCTCTTCCGACGAAGAAGAAGAAAAAGAAGAAGAAGAAGGAAAGAAGGAATAAGATATTAGAGTGTTTAGCAGCCAGGTAGCGTGTAGCAGTGTGTTTAACGCAGCAGGTGTTTATCTTTTGATGTTACAATTGTTTGTTCTTTTATACTAATAGGTGTTCATTCATTTATTATCTCGCCATTTTCTCAAAGACGTTCTTCTTCGCGATTTCAACGACAGCCACGTGCGCCTCGTCAACATCCATGTTTTCGTTGTTGTGTCCTCCACCATTCTTAGCGACTTCCGAGAAATCTTCCATGGACTTTGGTCCCGGGGGGTGCATCTTGACTTTTGGGTCGAACGACCACGGCGCCAGCGAAGCTAACTCTTGCTTCGCTTTCTTGCTGAGGTGTCCTTGTTCTTCGTCGTCGCCGTTCGACGCAAAGTTCATCGGCGCCGCCAACGCTCTCTCGACTTGCTGCAATCTGCCGCTTTCGTATAAAGCCGGATTGTTATTATAGTTCTTCTGGTACCCAACTGATTGCGCGTTTTGCAACACGTGCTGCAAACTGACATCCGTCGCTTTCCTCGTCCTCAACCAATCTAAAGCGCTTTCGTCCAACATCGACTGCTTCTTCCTCCAGGCGTCCAACATCGGCGAGCCGATCAACTTTTGCGCGTTCGTCCCCGCCCAAGGACCCGTTTTCGGTTCCCACGGTTCGTTTATTTTCTCGGTCAGACAAGAGAGCCACTTTGATCGATTTTCGAGATCGCATCCGTTGACGATCGGCTTCGCTTCCGCGCGAACGCCGTAGCAACACGAAATGTCCGGCAAGTACGCGCATCCTTTAAATGAAACGTGGACGAGCTTCGTTGGATCGGCCAATTCTTGTTTATGCCACGAAAGCAATGCGGCTGGTATGTAATCGTATTTATACTTCTTTGAGTGCGAACTGGCGATTTTGTGCGACGCGGCTTGCGCACCGACGCCGAACGCCATCACTTCGTCTTCGCGGACGTCTATTTGTATCCCCGCTTGCGTTTGGTAACACGGAGCGAGATGGTCGAATTTGTAGAAATGTTCGGTGTTGGCAAAGAGGTGGACGATGTCGGCGCAGAGGTCGTGACGAGCGCACGGCGTTACGGGGAGATCAAGTAAAGCGTCGCGAAGCCAGAGTAACGCGGCGCGATTCTTGGAGAGTAAACGACTTTCGTTGTCGTCGTCGTCTTCGTTGGTTTCTTCATCTCCCGCTGCCGGCACCAAATCCATCATTTCTTTCGATTTGAACTCCAAAGAGGAGAGAAACGAGAGGTACTTTTCGCGCTGCGCGTGCGAGAGCGTCTTGCGTCTGGAGTGTTGCGCGATGGTTTGAGAAAGGAACAGTGCAACGCTCGGCGCGTTTTCATGCGGTTTATCTTTTGGCGCGTTACTTTCCACGCCCCCGTTGACGGTGCCGTTTTCTTCTTTCTTGGCGCCTTTCGACCACCGGCCTCTTCCTTTCCGTTTCTTTCCGGCGCCACCGTTTACTGGTGATATTGCTTTTACTATCGTCGTCGGCGGCGGCGGCGCCGTCGTCGTCGCTGTTGTCGTCGGATCATCAGAATCTGCCGCTGGCGCAACATTTGGCGGTGCCGTAACGATTTTGTTGCACCAAAACTTTTCGATGGTCTCCTTCGCGGATAATTTCGCGTACGGCGGCGGACTCGTGCCATATTTCGGTGAATCGAAACCTTCTCCTAACGTCAACAAACGACGGATTTTTGACATGCACACGGCAAGCGCTTGAATTCTATTTTCTCTTACCGCCATAGCTTCGATTTCGGCGTTTTTCTCGGTATAAACAAATTCACCTCGATATCCCGGATCCCCGCGTTTCCTCCTGTTGATGTGATGTTCCTTCGCGGCTTCGTAAATGAGCGGGGGCAACGTTTCACGTTCGTGATCGATGAAGGAGGCAACTTTCGCGTAATAATTCGTCAACCACTTTGGCGCGTCGGCGAGAATGCCGCAACCAATTCGAAAACCTAAACTTTCCAATCGCGTCTTGACGACTTCATCGTTGTCGTCGTTCCCTTCGCGCTTCTCTTTCGCCTCGTCGATGGCGTCCAACAACATCGCGTATCGATCCAAGATCCGATGTTCCGAGTCAAACACTTGCGAGTTGTTGTTCTCACCGACAAACGAAAGGTAACTCCCTCGGCATTTCTTCGCGCCGCACAAACAAAACGCCGCTTCGACTTCTTTCATCGAATCCGAGCAACTGTGATAGTTATAGCACAACTCCTCTCCTTTTTGAATCTCTCGAGTGGCGTAGAAATGAATTTCGTATTTACCGTCGACGACGGTGAGAATGACTTGCACGTTCGGTTCGCAAGAGTGCGACATTCGCGCGGCAAAATTGTTGTAGTGCATTGCGTCGCAAAAGAGTAAGCCAAAGCCGTGTTTATCGCCTCCAGGCCGTTCCATTTGCATGTTGTAAAATTCGGGCGCGCCAATATCTTTCAGTCCTTTGGCTTTTTGCGCTTGCTTGATCGCATCTTGCTTTTCCATCCACGCCCAAGGAGGGTAGATTTCGCCCAAGAAATCGACGACGAATTCGCCTTTCTGTATGTTTTTTTCGCGAATGTTCACCACACCGTAGCCTTTTCTGTGAACGACAAACAAATTTGGATTCTCTCGGGCTTTCTTGGAAAACGTCCAAAGCGCTTTGGCGCACGCCAAATTCTTCATGCCGTCCTTTGGCGACGTTATGTTTGCTCTTTCAAACTTTTCCGCGAGATCCTCCGCGGCGAGCGCTAATGATTGCGTCGCAAGAGTATCCGGGGTCATCTTTCCGTACGATTCGTTCACTTGGTTCATGAGCTTTGCGTAAATTCCCCAATGCTCGTCGTCGGAAAATTCGGGCAAAGCCTCCGCGAGCACGGCGACGGCGTCTCTTCCGGTGACAAAATCACACCCGTACGTCTCTTGTTCGCGAACATCACGTCCGGATTTTAGTCTAGGATTGCGTTCACCGACACACGGGTACCATTCTTTCGCTATGCCTTTATCGCATGGGTCGGCATCTATGATTTGACCTCCATCCTCCTCGGCATCCGCGGCGAAGCAGGAGTTCAAAGACACGTGACCACGAATCGGTTCGCATTGACGCTCGCTCGCTACCTCTCTCACATCCGCGCGGTGAACGTAATCTTGAACGAATCCAACTTGTTGTCGACTCGCGATTTGTTCTTTCTTTGCGTCTTCGAGTGATCGCGAACCTCTCGCTTTCAGAACTGTCAAAGCGGCAACTCGCCACGCTTTCGAGACGCACGCGAACCGGCCGAGATTCTTCTCGCTCTCAATGTACGCTTCTTCCGCGGTTAACCTCTTCTTTGGGACGTACTCGTTGGAAAACCAAATCACTTTCTCGCTCTGAAAGTTTTTCAATTTTTCGACGTCGCCGTCGTCGTAGGTGATTTCAAAAATAGCGTTTGCATTCGCGTCTTCGGCTTCGGAGGTTGGGATATATCGAGAAATCACGCCTGGAAAATACGCGTTTTCTTCTGCCCAAAATACCTCCACGCAACGACCAACGAGCGAAGCGTCGAACGTTTCCGGCACGGGCACTATGAACTGTTTCTTTTCCTCGTCGTCCTTATGCGCGTCGTCAAAAATAAAGTTAAACGCGCGCATTAAATCTTTTAGCGAGAGACCGTTGAAAGAGACGCAGTTTTCGTTGGAATCTGGATCTTGGAGCGCCTCCATCATGATTTGCTGAATCTGTTGTTTTTTCGTTCCACCACTCACGGTTTTCCGCTTCTTCAAACCACCAACGCCAACGTTTACGTCGAGATGATCGTCCCTTGTCGATAGCGATGGCATCGGTTGCAATCCTGTTCGATGTAACCAATTGCCAATCATTTCTTTCTTTCCCTCTGGCTTTACGATTCGGACCGAGCGTTTCCACGTTTTCGAGGATCCTTTTCCGCAGTGTTTCTCCCATTCCGCGCCTCCGAACACGTTCCCATCGCCTTCGCCGGACACTTTTAAGCACTCGTGTTGCTCGCACATGCATCGAAACATTTTTCGTCTGACGAGGTATACGCCGTCGTGCTCGTTACACGTGACGCGAATGGTTGGTGGGATTTTCGTAATCGTCGCGAGGAGTTGTGCGTCCGCGTCGAACGGTTCCGGAAGGACGCGAGGGTGCGGCGCCCCTGGCCACACGCTCGGGTCTTCTTCAGGAGATTCTTCGTCGATGAGCACGTTGAGAGCACCCTTTGCTTGTTCTTGCCTATCGATATCGCCGCCGCGACCGTGTACTTTCTTCTTCGTCATCTCCTTCTCTACTACTTCGTTTCCTCTCTCGCTACTATCGTCTTCTTTCTTGACATTCACGGCCATTTTAACCTTCTCTACTACCCCTTCTGTTTCTTTTTCTACGGCGTGAGTCAATATTACTTTTACTCCGCTTTCGTCTTCTTTTACCTCAACTTCGAGTTTCACGCTCTGCGATGATGCCCCGTTGCGCAAACAGCCTCTTTTATCGCTTTCACCGTTAAAAGTGCTCTTGCCAACCATCTTCTTAATCTTCTCGTCGATGGTTTTCTTCGCTTTAGTCTCGACTTGAATACTACTACCAGCATTGCTCTGCCGCGACGCGTTGTTGTATCGAGGTCTGGTCGTGGGCATAAACGACGCGTCCTTGGTTCTCTTTGCGAGCGTGTTAAAAATCCACTCTTTGTTATTCGAACTCGTTTCGACGCCAAACAAGACGTAAAAACACGCGCGAAGGGCACCAAATGGCGATTGCGCGGCGATATTTAAAAACTGCTCGCCCGTGATGTCGCCCTTTTTGAACGCCATGCAAGCGATGATTAATTCGCCTTGACCCCCCTTACTTGACTTGCTTGCGCTGAGGTTCTTTCTATTCTCAGTCGTTTGCGTCGACGCCTCCGATGGATTGGATGTCGTCATCGTTGTCGTCGTCGTCGCCGCCGCCACCGCCGCCATTTCTACCGCTGATGGTGGTACTATATGAGTAACAGTAGGTGCTGTAATTTTTACCGCTTTCTTTGCCCCGTCTACGACTACTTTCCCGTCTCTCGTTGTGTACGATCCGTCCACGACGTATTTCGGATTCCGTTCGCAAAACTCTCGAAACAAATTCTTCAACTGTTTCTCTTGTTCTAAAGCTTCCGTTTGCGTCTTCATGTACTGTTCAATTTCTTCGCTCGTAAACTCTTCCTCTGCGTCGCAACTCGCGAATTGCCTTAAACCACCGTACTCTCCCAGCGGACACACCCATCGATCTCTCGTTCCTAACCCGACTGCCTCGTTCGCTTTCACCCGTCGCCGCTTGCCGCACGACGCAATCTCGCACTTTACAAACGTCCACTCCGTCGTGAATTTATTCGGTAGTCTCGGAGGCACGTACAACTCGCCTTCCACCGCTTGCTCCAAGAGGTACTTCAACGTCCCTCTCTTTTCCTTTTGTACTTTCACCGTACTCACCTTTTCTTTCTTCACTCGCGGTTCTTTGACGACCTTTTCCTTCCTCTCTGTGATTTTCCTCACGTGTCCGCTCGGTAACCTCTCGTGCGTCCCGGCTTGAATCTTCAACTCGTTCGCCTCGTCGCGTTTTCGTTTGTTATATTCGTACGCTCGTTTTTTCTTCTCCTCTTCTTTCATCGCTTTCGAATTCATCTGTTTCCGCACCTCCTTCTCCGCCGCTTCGTCGGCGTCCGCCATCAGCCGGTCGATGTCGTCGTCTGAAAGTTCCTGCGGTTTCTCGCACGAATCGTATCGCGCGTCCACCACGTCTTTACACGTCCAAATTTCTCTTTTGTTGTTACTCGCATTCGTCGTTTCGGTGGTCGTATTTGTAGTCGTCCTCGTTCGCGCGTCCTCGTTTCCTTCGTCTTCGCACGTCCTCGCAATCATCCCTTTCCCGGCATCTTTCACCAGTTGCGTTTCCACCGCCGCTCTCCCTTGCTCTAAAACCTTCCCAACAATCCTCGGTATCCGTCTCCATTTTAAACACTTCTCGTTTTCGCATTGCATCCAGCACTCGAAGACGGCGTCGACGCCGGTTCGAGGCGAGAACGGTTGCGTCGCCCACGCGTACGCGATTTCTTCGTCCAGAGTATACGGCGGGAGATGGAAGTGCAAATGATTCGATGGTTTCTTCTGCGGGATGGTTGTCGGGGGGATCGATGAAACGTTCGTCGTCCTCTTTACTTCTTCTTCATTTTGCTTCTTCCTCTCTTCTTCTTCTTCCTTTGTCTTCTCCGCGAGAACGACGACGACACCTTCTTCGTGACGATGATGATGATTTCGAACTTCCTCTCCCTCTCCGTCGGAGGATGATTTCTGTTCCTCTTCACTCATCACGTATACTAAACGACCAGAAAAAGAGAGTGCAAACAAAAACGCGCCTCTTCAGAAACAACAACAACAAACGCCTCTCGAAGCAAAGAGAGAGAGAGAGAGAAACAGAAGAGCGTCTGCTGCTCTCGCGCAAAGAGCAGAAGAGAAAGCGATGATGATGATGATGATGATGATTGTTTATTTGTAACGACAAGAATGAAGACATTTTTTTGAAAGAAGCAACTCCTGCGAGACAGTTTTTTGAAAGAAGCAACTCCTCTCCTTGTCTGTTGCTTGTGTTTTTAACTCAAGACAAAAAAGAGCAAAAGGAGAGTTTCCTTAAAAACGCGAGAGTCTTCTCTTTTGCTTTTCTTTCAACTCTGCCAAAAAATCGAAGAAAACTTTTGAAGACTCTTTCGCAGATCATATCAATCACATGCGTGTTGTTGTTGTTGTTCTCGAGTAGTATTTACGAGCTCGTTTTCGTACGACGACGACTACTACTACTACTACTACAAATAATAATAACAACGACGACGAGTAATACTATGAGCAGAAGAAAGAATCCACGTCCGAAAAGAGCGGTGCACGCGAGGACGGTTTTGAAGGGTGAGAAAGAAGAACCTTTGGTGTTGTGTTCGAGGATTCCTGACGAGGAGGATGATCTCGAGGTGAATCATCATCAGATGCGAAAAGAAGAAACGACTGTTAATAAGAAAGGAGTGAAGAGGAAGAGAACGCAACGACACGAGTGCGATGTGTGCGAGAAGCGTTTTCGTACATCTGGTGCTTTGAAAAACCACATGCGTATTCACACGAACGAGAAACCGTACGAGTGTGATGTGTGCGAGAAGAGATTTAATCAATCTGGTCATTTGCAAACTCACATGCGTATTCACACGAACGAGAAACCGTACGAATGTGATGTGTGCGAGAAAGCTTTTCGTCATTCTAATGCTTTGAAAGATCACATGCGTATTCACACGAAGGAGAAACCGTACGAATGTGATGTATGCAAGAAGCGTTTTCGTCACTCTGGTGCTTTGAAAAACCACATGCGTATTCACACGAACGAGAAACCGTACGAGTGCGATGTGTGCGATAAAGCTTTTCGTCAACTTAGTAATTTGAAAAGGCACAAGCGCACTCAACATTAGCGCCTCTGTAGTCCTGTTGTGCATACATTCACATCACGTACTCAACGAATACTCAAAAGAACACTTTCTTCGCCATTAAGGTTTACGTCTGTTACTCGTCAGGCTTTTTCTTTTGTTTTGTTGAGTTTTATCACTTTTCTCGCCATTATTATTTGTACGTATAAAACTTGCGCGCTCTTTTGCGGAGAGTTTCGCGCGTAAGAGAGAGAGAAAAGATGATGATGACGATGACGACGAGTTGTTCGACAACGACGACGATGATGATGAGAACGACGAGCGTTTTGTCGACGGCGAAGAGTAATTGTCGACGTCGTTTTGCGTTGATGTCTTCGTTTTTGTCCTCCTCCTCCCCGTCGGGGAAGCATTTTCATCATCATCAGCGGCGGAACAACGCGAAGACGAACGAACAGGAGGAGGAGGAGGTTGAAGAATCCCGCGTAGTAATCGAGAAAGAAGACGGGCCCGTGGTTTTGAAGACGAAGAAGACGAAGAACACGAAGCACGGAGTGCGAGTATTTATTCTCCAACGGAACGAGTGCGACGCCCCAAGTTTGCTCGAAAAATACGAACGCTTACTCTCGAAACGCGAGTTGGATTCAATTCAAATCGAAAGTTTACACCCGAAAACGAAAAAGGAGAGATTACAAACCCGAGCGATGGTTCGGACGGTTTTATCGTCCATTTTGAACGAAGGAAGAGAAGGGCGGAAACCATCGCAGCGTAAAGTCGTCGATCCGTCTTCGTTGGAGTTTACGTTCAACGAGAAAGGGAAACCGTTTTTGAAACAGTCGACGACGACGACGACGAGTTCTTTTGCGAATTCGAACGAGGAAGAGGAGTCGACGAACTCGTTTTCGTCGTCTTCGATGTCGTCTGAAAATTTGAATATTCAGTTTAGCGTGTCGCACTCGAAAAATGTCGTCGCGATGGCGGTGACGACGGACGGGAGACGCGTGGGGATCGATTGCGAAGTGGAGAAGAGAAGGACGAAAGACGCGTGCTTGAAATTAGCAAAGAGGTATTTTAGGAAAGGCGAGGCGGTCGAGAGGATTGAAACCGCGTTAGCGAAAGAGGAGGACTGGGGGAGGAGGATGTTTGTCAGGTATTGGTGTTTGTGCGAAAGTTACGTGAAGGCGTTAGGGGTTGGGATTTCCGGCAGGCCGTTCCGGAACTTTGACATCGCGGTGACAGAAAAAAGGAACGACGACGACGAGCGCGAAGACATCTCACTCTTTGAATCGGATCCAGAAACGTTCGGTCGATGGCGGTTCCAGCTCTTTCGCGAGACACCGACGATAAAAGTCAAAGAGGACGAAAGAAGTATCGTCGCCGTATGCGTCGAAGATGACGAAGACGAAGACGATACCAATACTAATAGAAATACCACTTCTCCGTCATCGAAACGAAAAAGGAGACCGCCGATTGTCTCCTCCATCACGCGCGTTCGACCTTTACTCGATGATATACACGATTCGAATGACAACAACGAAAAGAGTTCTAGCGCGATAGCCGACATCGAAGACGACGACATCGAGATTTTAGCCGCTTCTTCTTGACTTTTGTAACGCATTTTTTATGCATTAAACAACATGTCAAACATTCTCCCTCTGCGTTGTCAGCGCATCTCTTGCGACTGTCTTTTCTCCGAGACGAATACAAAATGCGTGCACCACACTCAACCGCCTCAGTTTCGAGACGGCGAAAAGCTTTGGCCGTGTTGTAATAAACGAAGCAAAGATTTCAACGCGTTTTTGAGCATAAAAGGCTGCCGGGAACTGGATTCGCATTCGAGCGAAAAACAAGTCGTCTCACCACAGACGACGAGAACGACGAGCGCGAAAGAAGAGAAAGACGACGCACTTGGCGTTGAAAAGTGTCCTCGGTGTTCGAACGGCTTCGCGTGCGAAATGCACCCGGAAGAGAGCAAAAAGAACGAAGAGAAAATGAGACGAGTGAAAGAGCTGAAAGAGCAGAAGAAAAGAGAGGAGGAACTCGAGCGAGCGAAGATGGATCCGAACGCGCTACAAACGTGCAAACGAACAGGATGTGGAATGAAATTTAGAGAGAGCGAAAATACGAGCGATAATAGTTGTCGATATCACAAAGGGAAGCCGATTTTCCACGAGAGGAGTAAAGGGTGGTCGTGTTGCGCGAGCGGGAAGAAGGCGGTGTACGACTTTGACGAGTTTTTGAAGATTCCGCCGTGCGCGGTTGGGAGACATTCCGCGGTCGTGGAGGAGGAGGAGGAAGGTGAAGAAGAGTAGTAGGAGGAGGAGGTTCTTCGTGTTTCTTCTATCTAGGTTGTAGTTTTTCTAGTCATTATTAAATGCGCATTAGTCGTTATTACTCTTGGAACGCGCCTAACGTGGCCACGTCGTCTAAGAAGTTCAAGTATTGGTCGTCTTTACCCTTCTCGTCCTTCTTTTCCTTCGAGACCTTTACGACCGTTGGCGCCGGGTTAACTTTTTTCTTCCTATTCTGGTCGCCGCCTCTTTGCACTCGCAAGTGCGCCGGGACGAGTTTTTGCAACGCTGGGTTTTGCGACGGCGCGGCGATGGTGGTCGCTTCGCCGCGTATGGTGGCTTGCTCTTGAGACTTCTTTTTTACAGCCATTGGCGCGGCCGGGGAGAAGAAGTGTTGTTGCGGTGGATTGTTGCCGCGAGCATTACTCATCGAGTGTATCGGCGGCGGGCGTTGGTAGATGTTGGCGGCACGCATGGGTTGGTGGGAAGGAGGGGGTGGTCGAGATATCGACGCCATGTGCGACTGCGCCTTCATTTCCAGCGTGTTACCGAACATTGGCGGTTTGTTTATGGTCCTGGCAATGTCGATACCAACCGGCGGAGGCGGAGGTGGAGGCGCCGTCGTTTCTACTTTTTCTACTTCTTTTTCTTCTTCGTCCTCCTCCTCGTCGTCGTCTTCATCGGTATCGTCTGGAGGTGGTGGCGGAACAACGATACCGTCTATAACTATCTCTTCTACGTTCTCCTCCTCCTCCTCCTCGTCCGACGGCGGCGGCGACCCGCTCGGCGCAGGCGGTATCCATCCCGGCGGCGGTCCTACCGGCGGCGGAACGACAACGTCGGTATATTTTTCCTCATCTTCATCTTCGCTCGCATCTTCTCCTTCTTCTAACAACGGCGGCGGCGGACCTTTCGGCGGGCCCGGCACTTTTTTTTCTTTCTTCGCCTTTGCGCCGCTGTCAACGTTGAACATTTTGGTGAAAATATTCCCGCCGCCTTCCTCCTCGTCGTCGCTACTCTCGCCGCTACTCTCGCCGCTACTACTCTCTGTGTTTTCTTCCCCGTCTCTTTTCCTCTTCCTCTTTTCCGGTGCCGGCAACGCCATCCCCGCGTCCACCTTCCCGCCTCTCTTCCTCTGCACGTACTTCTGCGGCTTCCCCGGCGGCGGTTTCCCGAGCGGATTGAGCGTCGGATGATAATACACGCTATCTTCCGCATCTCTCGCAGAGTCGCCGACGTAATCATCGTACGCGATTTTATTGCCATTATTGCTACTCCTTTTAACCCCACCATTATTTAATGCCGCTGTTGGTCCGATGTCGTTCTTCGGCGTCGTCTTCTTTTCCTCCAACAACCGCTTCTCTAAACGTTTCAATCTCTGCACATCTTTCTCATCCACGTTCGATTTTGGTTTCCTTTTGAGTTTTTCGTACTCCTGTTCGACTTCTTCGCGAGTTAACTTTGTAAACTTTTCTTTGTTTTTCACTCGTCGTTGTTTCTTTTGTTTCAGGAGCAGTTGTTTCTGCTTTTGTTTCCGGAGTTTCTCCACTGGATTTAAGGCCATTTTGCTCGAGAATTTCCCCTAATTAGTACTACTACTACTACTAAGAGTAGTTTATACCACAAAAAGCAGCACTCTCTCTCTCGTGCACCACCTCCTAACCGGTTTGACTAAAGTCTTCTTCAAACGCAAAAGGAACGCTCTCCTCCGTGCTCTCTCACTCTCTCTCTCTCTCTGTGTGTTTTGAGCTTCACTTTTGTCTCGTTTTTAAAGGGAGAAAGAAACACACTATTTAGGGTTTTAGTGTACCACTTTAAAACCCTAAATATGTCCTTGCACGCTTCGCGAGCAAAAATGGACGAAAAGGCGGCAAAGCGAAGCACACAGTTTACGACCGACACTCGGAGAAAGAACACTCAAACAGATGATGCAAGAAGAACGTCTTTTTAAGAGAACGACGACGTGTATGCAAACATCATTTTATACCCTTCTTTAAATAAGAGAGAGAAGCGTTTTTGTTCGTCTTTTAACATCTCGTCATGGGGAAGAAAAAAAAGAACGGAGAAAACAAGATGTCTTTGCAGGAGTTCTTCAAACAAACGCCGATGCCAGTCAGGGCGAGCGGGATACTGCACGGCAGAGACGGCGGTGGTCAGGAGTTTGACAGTAGCTTCGATGGCGGTTTTACCGCGAATGCTACGACTCCTGGTTCGGGAAAGAAAAAGACGAACACGGTAAGCCCCTTCCGGGGAAACGATTCGGCGTCGTTTAGTTCGTCCGTTTCGCATCTCATCAACGGCACGATTGACTTTCGAGTCGGGTTTAAAGTCCTCCAATTGAACGAAAAGAGCAACTCGAACGTCGGGGAAATGTTTGTCCACTTACGAGACGCCGAGTTAGACAAACTGTACGCGAATAAAATCATCAAACGCGTGGACGTTTTGTTCGGAAACGAGGCGTTAGGAAGCGTGGAGATGGCGCGCGCGCCGTTCGTGGCGACATTTCAAACCGAGCTGAAAGGTGTGGACGTGCTGATTAAGATCACGTTTCGGTCGAGTTTACATCGACCGCCGGTGAAGTTTACGAAATCGTTTGAGTTTTTCGAGTGCGCGGAAGGCGACGCGAGAGAGACGATTGAACGCGTGGATTTTAAACCGGAGTTGATAAAGAAGATTTTAGTGGTGAAGGGAGAGGAGAGCGGCGAGGATGAAGACGGAGAGGAGGAAGGGAAACGGACATCCCGAGCGGCGAAGATGTTGAGTAGCAATAGTAGCGGGAGTAAAAAGAAAGACGCGGCGGTTGCCAAACGAAGATTTACGTACCCGAATAACAACGCGACGGCGACGAGTAATATGTTCCGGAATTTAGATTTGGAGAGCAATAACGACGACGACGATGACGACGACGACGATGACGACGAAAAGAGCGACCCAGAAGAAGAAGAGAAAAAAAGTAGCAGTGGTAGCAGAAAAAACAACAAGCAAACGCCGGCGGATCCAAACGTGTGGACGGTGAAGGACGTCGGGAACTGGTTGGAATCGAACATGCTTGGTTTTTTGGTTTCTAGGTTCGCCAACTCCGCCGTGGATGGGTACGTGTTGTTGAGGTTGACCGATCAAGATGTTCTGAAAGATTTACGGGTAACCTCTCACGTGGAACGATTGAGATTGTTTCGAAACATCGACGCTTTGAAAGCTTCTCGCGTTCCGTTCGAAGAGAAGACTCGATCGCTCGAGAAGGAAACGAGGGATAAGTTGAACCGAACTACGGCGAGTACTAATTCGTTCAACACTCCGGTAGATTTGTTGGAAGCGGACGTTTCTTGGTTACAGTTTGTGTTACCCATGAGGAGATTAGCCGTCTTGAGCGGGTGGCTTTCTCACGTCGTCGATGAAGTCATAGAGCGATTCAACGTGGACGTCGGGTCGAAACGTGAAACAATCGCCGCACAGATTAGCGTGTATTGCGTCTCGGCGATAAAGGCAGAGTTGGAAATACAGGAAATCAATGCCGACAGGAGTAAACAATCGACGCCGACGACGGCGAGAAAAAGTAGAATTAGAGAAAGCTTAGAAACGGTCAAGGGGTGGTCGAAGGAATTGGAATTGTTCGACGACCCGAAGACGTTGGACGAGCGACAGCTGCAAAAAAACTTGATCGCTTTGCATTTACTTCTGAAAGAAGAAGAAGAAGAGGAGGATGTCGAAAACCACGCGAATAATTGGATGGGGAGCAGTGGTGGCGTTTCAACTCCGCCGCCACTGTTGAACGCCAAGGCGCAATCGTTCATTGGAAGCGGAACGTCGATGGCGTCTTTAGGGGAGTTGGAGCCGTCCTCGCGAAGCGCGTCGCCGTCAAATGCGCATCATTTACGGCACGTGTCTTCGGTCATGGAACTCGCCGAAGAGTGCGAGATTCGATACGATGACATTGAATTCTCAACTGGCGAGGCGTCCTCTTCGAACCGAATCGGTCGAGGCGGCTTTGGGGAAGTATTTTTAGGTCGATACAACGGCAGTCTCGTCGCTGTAAAAAAATTGTTCGAATCTCCTGTTGGGAAAGGATTGGACGAATTCAAGAGAGAGGTTTCGGTCTTATCAACCTTGCGACATCCGTCTATCGTCCTATGGCTCGGCGCGTGTACCGTCTCGCCAAACACCGCCATCATATTAGAGTACATGGATAGAGGCTCTTTACACGACGTTTTGCATCGCACGGAAGCCGTGTTGACCTTATCTACGCGCATTCGATGGTCCATCAGTATCGCCAAAGCGATGGCGTATTTACACACCCACAAACCGCACGCGATTATCCACTGCGACTTGAACTGCAACAACGTTCTCATCAACCGAGACGGCGCCGTGAAAGTTACCGATTTCGGTTTATCCAAAGTCAAGCAACACAGCAAAGCGACGAGGCAAACCGGCGTGACTGGAACGGTATCTTACGCCGCACCGGAAGTTATCATCGGAAATCAATTCACGGAATCGAGCGACGTCTTTTCATACGGTGTCACCGTGTGGGAAATTGTCGCCAGGAAGATACCGTGGGACGGCTTGACGGAGTATCAAATAGTCTACCGAATGAGTTCGGCGTTGGATAACTCGGACACCGAATACGCCGCGTGCGAACAACATTTGAGAATGAACGCAAGGAGCGACGAAGAACAAGATCAAGAAAGCAGCAGCACAACAACAACATCATCATCGTCGATAGCATCGACACCGTTCCGTCCCCCGTTACAATCCATCTTGCGCGATTGTTGGTTCAAGCTTCCCGAACGCCGACCAAAAATGGGCGATATTCTCGTTCGGATGATTGAAGTACACAAAGAGGCGTGTAAAGAAGAGCGGACGAAACGACGGGAGAAAGCGAAGGAGGAGGAGGAGGTGGGAGGCGCGACGACGAAAACAATTTAATAAACCCTGTAAATCTGTATCATTATATATATACCTATTCGTCTTTGACGCTTCGCACACACAGACAGTAGTTTTCACTCCAAATCCTCACAAACTTGGATGCAGTAATAAAGAGTTACTGAAAAGAGATACATACGCGCAAAAACGCACGAACAAAACGTTCAAACGCCAAAACCATCCGTCGTCATGAGGGAAACCCGATCGCACCGATCGCAACAGCCTTCTTCTTTGGAGAATACTCGTAATAATAAAAAGACGACTCAGACGAATTTCCCCCAACGGCGAGGAAACGAACGCAACAAAGACGACGACGATAAAGATTCCTCCAACTACGCGCGAAACGTGCGCGCATCCCGCGAGAACGGCCTGACGAACACTGCTTTTGGTGGTGGTGATGCGCCCGCTTTCGGCAGCTTTCCCTCCAGGAAGCGACAGGGCGAGAGAGAAGAAGGGAATGCTCCCCCGGGGAGGTTTGGGGGTGGTTCTGGCCAACAGCAACACCAACAACAAAAACGAGCGAAAAAATCCGTCTTTCACGCGAAAGAGCAACAAAAGTCCGCAACCTTCCGCAACCCGGACCGAACGGACGGGACGTATTCGGACCAAGAGTTATACGAGCAAGCGATAGATCACTTGGATTACAGACGGTTGAAACGGTATAAATTGTGGTGGATTGAAGATCCGGAGTATCACCGGAAGTTGTACGAGTCGATGGCGAACGCGGGGAGTCCGGTGCGATGGTCGGAGACGGACGAGGACGAGAGGATCGAGGATATCTTGAATCCTGAGGAGAAGAAAGGGAGGAAGAAAGTGCAAGGGCCTTCCTTGCCGAAAGCGAGCGACGACGAGGACGAGATGGACGAGAAGAAAAAGAGGAGAAAAAAGACGACGAAGAAAAAGCATTCGAGCAAGGAGAAGAAGAAGAGGAAGAAGGAGAAGAAGAAGAGTCGAAAATCTTCCTCGCGGCGCAAGCGCCGAGGAGGCGGCAGCAGTAGCGAGAGTTGCAGCGAGAGTAGCAGTAGCGAAGACGACGACGACGATATCGACGAGGGCGAGTTGGTACCAGATTTTGACGGCGGCGAGGGCGGGAAAGGTAAGGACGACGAGAAGGAGCAACCCGAGCGTTTCTTGCAATTTTTAGAGAAGGAAGAGAGAGAGAAGAGAGAAAAACTCGTCGCCGCCGCAGCGTTAGAAGAACGGAAGAAGAAAGAAGAGCGTTTGCAAAGCAGCGCGGGAGGAGAAGGAAAAGAAGGAGCAACACATGTTGCGGTCGATTTCGGCCCGGCGGCGCCGCCTCCCGAGGACGAGAATAACCTCGACATCGCCGCCGGAATACGAAAACCGGGATACGGCGGTCAACTCTTACCGGGCGAAGGCTCCGCCATGGCGCAGTACGTGCAATCCGGGGAAAGAATCCCGCGGAGAGGCGAAGTCGGGTATTCGAGCGAGCAAATCGAAAACTTCGAAAAGATGGGATACGTGATGAGCGGCAGTCGACACGCGCGCATGAACGCGGTGCGATTGAGAAAAGAAAATCAAGTGTATTCGGCGGAAGAGCAAGCGGCGTTAGCGATGATTAACTACGAGGAGAAAGCCGCGAAGGAGAAGCAAGTGATGGAAGAGTTGAAGAGGTTAGTCGATCAAGCGAAGAGGGATTGAGAGGGAAGAGCTGTTGTTTTTGTTTTGTTGGTAAATGCGCTATTTCTCTCTTTCTAAAGTTTTACATTGCTTTTACATGTATATTGCACGCGCGCTCTATTCTTCTACATATTACTACTCTACTATTAATAATCGGTTTCATTCCAGAAGTTTAAATACTCTTTCGGACGAACGTCTTTAACTAACGCCGGCACCACGTCGCCGTTCAACGCTTTATACTCCGACTTCATGTCGTCTCCGTACAATTCCTTCAACGCGCCTTCGATAATGTCGCTGTGAACGAACGCGACGATGACTTTCGCGTCGCGCTCTTCCTCGAACACGTTCGCGAACCACACGCGCATTCGATCGCGGACGGACTGCATGCTCAACTCGTTGGATTCGTACCTCAATTCACCGTCGCTATTTACGAGTAAACCGAGTTCGTCCGCGCACGTAAACACCGAATCGCTCGTCGCTTCGCCCAAACGACATTTCGTTTCTTGCGCGGCGTTTTCTCTGGCGGCAATCTCGTAGTCGTCGTTTTCGTGTATCGACGTGATATCTCCCAGTGTTTTTGTGAATTCGCACCCTTCTAAATACTTCTCCTCTCTCCTCGCCAACGCTCGCGAGAGGCCGCCGTATTGAATCGGATCTCCCGTCAAGTCGTCTTCAAAGCTATACGGTCGACGAATCTCAAAAGGCACGGTCAAATCGATCTTATTCCGAATCAAATCGGACACTCGTATGGATTTTCCACTCGCGCTTTGGTATTTTTTCACCCCAGACGTGTGCAACACCGCGAGTCGAGAGGTTTCAATCGCCCGCGCTTGCGGCGAGGTGAAAAAAGCCACTCTTTTCGCCTCTTCCTCTCCGCTCTCCTTGAAAACCTTCTCCATGTACGTCATCAACGCTTTACCGCTCTCCGTGGCTTCGTGCAAACCCACTTGCGTTAAACTCGGATCGAGCAACGACTTCCCGGTCACTTCGTCCGTGCACGGCACTTGTTCGTTCGGCATCGGCGCTTCGCCTTTTTGTCGCTCGCCCCAAACGTTATGCGCCGCCTCGCCGTGTCGAACGAACAAGAATAACTTTCGTCCGTTTTCTCTACTGGTAGTTTCGTTCTTAAAGACTTCTGCGTTTATCTTCGCGCGTATCGACCCCCACTGGCGACTGGCCCCGAACAACGCGCCGTCGTCCATCTCGTAGTTTCTTTTCCTCGCGTCTTCTCCGTTGTTCTCCTTTTCGGCATCGGAGGAGAGGATCCTCGATTCGTATTTGAACAAGTCCCGAACGGCGACGAACGCAGACTTTTCTTCCTCGATGTTCGTCGTCGCGCCTTCGACGCTTTCGCCTCCTTTTCCTCCCCCTAAAAAAGGCCGCGTGGCCTTGAATCTCATCCTCTCATCAAACCCACCTTTTCCAACGCTCTCTCTCCCTAAAACGACCACAAAGGATGTTAAGACTGCTGCTGCTATGACTACTCCTCTCGATGGTGGTGTTCTTTTGTCTTTTTTCGTTTTCATCGACGCTTCTTGGCCGTCGAGAAACGCGTCAGAATCTGATTCGTTTTCTTTCCCCGGGGACGGTTTCAACAACAAAACTTCCTCATCTCTCGCCCGTTCTGCCGTCGTGGGAGTCGTTAAAGGCGACGAGACGAAGGGTAAGAGCGCGCGAATAAAAGACGGCCCTACCCACGACGCGTTTGGTCGAGAAGTCGTCATCACTTCGCGGTCGTAGAGTGCAGACACACCGCTGAGAAGTGAGGAAATTCGTGGGGAAAATGCTTCAGATGTGACACCGAATAAGTCCTCTCGACGATGAATACCGAGGTCTCGTTTAAACTCTGTCTCGCCTCGTCGACCATTTTACTCGGCTTTACGCTTCGCAAACTACACGTGGTGACTCGAGAAAACGGCGAATCGTTACTCGCCGTGATATTCGGCGCTCTGTTGCCCAGTTTATTACTCCAGGTATAGGTTTGATGCATTTTTCCCTTACTTTTGTTCTCTGAATGTGTTACGCGTGATGAGAGGCTCGCGCGAAACGAAGAACGACTTTGAGTTTCGTCTCGCGTAAAACAGCATCCATCGCTCGTTTTGTGGGAGCTTTTTGTGGATTTTCTTTCCTCGTTCAAGCGAGGAGAGAGGTGTTGACTAAAATCTCATCAATGTCTTTCTTTGTACTCTTAATGCACTTAATTCAACAGACGTTCGCTTCAATACACGCGAGCGCGGAGTACTTGGTGTTTTTCGCGTACAGCGTCTCACAGTGTCTGGTCGGCACGACTGTAGGTTTTCTGTTGTTTCGAAATCGCGAGCGAAATAAAGGGGAACATTTAGCCGGTGCGACGGTTGGGGTAAATCTGGGAACGTTTGCGTACCCGCTCGTATTCGCGGTGTTTGGCGAGGTCGGGTTGAGGAGAGCGGTGGTGTTTGATTTCTTTAATCAAGTGTCGATTTTAATCGCCAGCTACGTGTTGTTCGCGCTGAGTACAAGACGTGATGGTGATGGAGGTGAGAAAACGACGAAGGAGGTTATTTTGAAAGCCATCAAGACGCAAATGTTCACGCCGTGTTTACTCGCGTTGTATCTTTCGATCGCGTTGAAAGCCATTCCGAACGCGTCGATTCCGTACGCGCTGGATCAGTTTTTAGGGTCCTTGGCGGTCGCGGCAAAGCCGTTGGCGTTGTTGTCGCTTGGGATATTGTTCGAGCCTAAAATGAGTAAGAGCGAAGTTTCAGACGTGGTGACTTTGTTGTTGATTCGGTACGGAAGCGGATTACTCATCGCCGCCACGGCAATCGCGTTGAACATGTACCAATTCATAGGGGCTAGTGGATTGGCGGTGTTGACGTTAGCGCTAACCGCCCCGGTGCCCTTGATTTCTATACGATACGCCAAACAGTTTGGGTTAAACTCAGGACCGGCGGCCACGGCAGTGAATGCGAGTAACGTCGTGTCTTTTGTCGCTATTCTGATGCTCGCCGGAGCGGATTTCGAAACGCAACGGAGAAGTTTGATGTCGTTGTTCGCTTTGATTGGTTTTTTTTTATTCAGCGTTGGTTGTTTCATGAATAAAAAGGCGATGATGGTTTCAGAAGAAGGAAACGACGATTCGTTTGAAATCAGAGATATCGGCAACGGGAAGAAGCGGTTCGTTTCCACCAACGCTTTTTTGACGAGGAGGAGAGCGAATACCATCGCCATCACAAAATTCGACGATACCAATCATCATATATACAAGAGAAGGAAAAACGTCGTCCAACTCGTACCGTCGTCGTTATCACCTGTAGCAACACCACCACCCAGAGTTTGTTGTCGCACTTTTGTAGTCAGTCGTAGGATTAGGAATAGGAATAGTGACAGATTTTTTTGTGTCGCGGCACATCGAAGCGCCGCGTTGGTCTTCTAAAAATGTATGTAATAGTTAAATACAACCAATGCGTTGATAACGGTGCTATAATAAAGTATATATGTGCATGTGTATACCTGATAAGCAGGTAATGTAGCGTAATCTCTCTCTGTCTTCTCATACTCTCTCTTTTTCTTTCTTTCTTAATTGTAAATCATGTCTTGATGCATATCCGTTAAATAGCAGTTCAAAACCTTCAATCCGTAGTTCTTCTCGTCTCGACTGGTTTCTCTTTTTTGAAAAGGATCGGACCCGTCCGGCATGGCAAACCCTTCGTCGCGCATCTTTGCGTTCGCGTAATCGTCTTGACACAAGTGGCCGTACGTAAACGCGTCAATCATATCCGCGCCGAATCGCGCCATAAATTTATACACTTTCTCTTGGAACTTCGGGCCAATCAAGTACCTCGTGAATCCGGCTCCGGAGCGATCTTTCGGCCAATAGTAAAAGTTCCCGGTCAATTGTTGGCCTTTTTTCGGCCCGTCTTCGGCTAAAATTGGGTACGTGTTGCCTTGTTTATCGCAAAAACCTCCCTCGTCCGGTTGCGCGCACGCGGCTTCGTAAAAATTGGTCAACAAAACGAAATCCGCATCCTCGGGGACGTTGGCGACGATCGCGTCTAAATGTTTCATCTGCCAGTTCAAACCGTCCGCTTCCATGATCAACGAAAACTTCTTCCCCGAGTTGGACTCTAACACCGTGCGCCAGGCGTGCATGTGGCCGAATAAACACCCGATGTGATGCGCGCCGCCGTATTGTTCTTCAGTCATCCCTCCCGTGCTGTTTCGTTCGTCGACGATACCCAACCACGGCAAATTTTTCAAGTTGTCTCCGTTTCTCAACGCGTCCGGGTGTTTCCATCCTCTCTGGAAGAACTCTTTATTCAACTTCCTTATCGGTTCGACCGCCCATTCCGCGTCGCCGATGTTTTCCGGCCACTCCGTCGGCGTCACGCCGACGTCGCTCGTCGCGTCCGGCAACGTCTTTCGAATCTTATCAAAGTTCTCGTGATCTTCCGCGTCGTTCCTTTGAACGATGACGACGATATCCGCCGAGTGAATCCGCACCGGAGAATCTTCCCACGCGACCTCCTCTTCCTCGCCTAACAACGCATCTCTCTTTACATCCTCCAAACTTACGCTGCTTTCCTCGCTCGGCAAAGAAGCGTACTTCTTCTGGTACTCGTCGTACACGCGCCACTTGGCGAGTGCCATCGCTTTGCGAACGAACGGCGAAAGCTCAATCTCCTCATCATCATCGTTCATTTCACCACCACCCAACGCTTCGATGTTGTTGATAGTATTCTGTGCATCATCGTCTGTTTTCGTGGACCAAGTCATGTTATCGCAAAATCCTGGGTGCAACCGGTTCCACTCTTCGTTCGATGTTTTCGTCTGCGAGAGGTCTGCCTTCAGTGATGCCGCGGATGTGCTGGACAGACTGGCGAATGCGACGATAAAGAAGAGGAGTGAAGACGCGACGCCATTGCTGGTAAATTTTCTTGCAAAACTCGTCCTCGCATTCGTTCGGTCTTCTGAGGACAACAGCGGCGACGACGACGTCAGCATCGATGAGTATTCTGCGTATAAAAAGCCGCGCGCGCGGGGAATGGATGAATGGAAATTCGAGACGACTCAACGCAAAACGCTCTCTCTCTCTCCTGATGTTGAGAACTTTAGAGATATAAACGACAGAAACGAGAGGAACAAAGCTTTCAAAGGTTCTCTCTTTCTCTCTCTGTGTGTGTATATCTCTGCCTCTCTGATGAAGCGTCGATGTATGAAGCGCAGCGAGCGGATGATTTTTAGAGTTTGGGTCGAGTTTCTATTTAGGGTGGCAGCTGTTCTTTACAACGGTGTCTTTTATGGGCGAGTCGCGTATCGTCATCAGTCTTTCATGACTGCGTCTGGCGCGTCCTTCTCCTTCCCCGCGTCGTCTTTTTCGTCTTCGTCTTCCTCTTCCTCTTCCGATGAATCATCTTCTTCTTCTTCATCTTCGCCTTTGGCGACGGCGACGTCGAACTCAAACTCCAAATCCGCGCCGAGGTACGAATCGCACATGAAGTACAACGCGTATTTACGTTTACCTTCCTCGGAGGGCGAGGCGAAACTTAACTTTACCTTGGAGCTTTTGACCAGATTGACTCTTTTAATCGCGCATAAGCGGTTGTCTTTTTCGTCGCCGACGACGACCCACCAACTTTCTTCGCGCGGTATCGGGTATCGACTGCAATTGACAGGAGGTAAAAGCGATACGGAATCGCCAAACTCCCACTCGCGAGAGACGTTGACTTCGACGTCGATGGTTGAGCTCGTGGAGATTTGCGAGGCGTTGGTGACTTTGTGTTCGCAATCGACGTTCGGGTACCGATTCGCGGCTTTCGCGACGTCCGAGAGTTGTCGCTTGGACAAGTCGCTCAAAATGTCCCCTCGCACGGAATCCTCCGCGTCTAACAACTCGTACACGGATTCCACGTCCTTATCCTTCGCTTTTAACGCTATGGATTTCGTCACGTGCGGTAATTGTAACACGCCGGCGTCTTTATCCCACATGGCTTGCGTTAACATTTGCGACAATTCCATGGCGCACATCGCCGGCGATAACCAGCCGTTGCTGGAAATTACATCCACCATGGCCAAGAGTAAACGCAAAGCGGTCGGTAAGATGGACTCTAAATCTCTCGCAAGGTCACCTGGTAACGCGACGCGACTTAAATGAGCTTGGAGCAACGCGCAAGTCTTGACGTGCGGGTCGTTTGTTTTCCTATTCGTCATCGCGATGGGCGAGTGGTTCAAGACGCGACGTATGATTTCCGCCTCGCCCGGGCGAATCGGCACCGAATCAAACTCGCTCGCGCCTGAAACGATTTCCAAAATACCTTTCAGCTTTGTTTTTGCAGTTAAGGATGCCGCGAATAACTCAACCGTGGTATATTGCGCGTAATAATAACTCGCAATCATCCCGAGGTTCAAAGGTGAAATTTCATTCTCGCCAGTCTCGTCGTCGTCTTCGATTTGCGCGCATTTGGACACCTCCAAGTCGGATAAGGTGCTCTCGACGAGTTCACTCAACGCGTCCGAGACGTGTCTGTGAGACGTCCCAGTCAAGTTGTAATAGTTTGGATTCCTCGTTAATCGACGATAATAGTACGTCCAGGTGAGATAATCCACGGCGTCTTGTTTGGTTTCGATAGTTCTCGTGACGATTTCCGCGTTGAAGTGATCGTGTAAGAAGTGATCCAAGTGCGATTCCACCGGGAACGGTTCGTGAAGGAACTTGGAGTAGTACGCTTTCTTAGGCTGAGAACACATTAGCACGCACGTGCCGTGTTCATCTGCGCCTGGACGCCCACACTTGGCGGTCATTTGCAACACGTCCACGACAGGGTAATCCGCCGCGGAGGAACCTCCGGCGTCGTAGAGTTGCGTCCCAGAAACGACGACGAGCTTTGCTTTTTGTCGTAAAGTCCACACCGAGGCGGCTTCGCAAATCATCAGCGAACACGCGTTACACTCAAACGCCAAGAACAACGCTTCTTTTTCGACTTTCGACAACCCTTCGTGAATGACGGCGATGCCAAAAGTCATCGCGTGTTTCACGCCGGCGTCGAATTCAATCTTCTCGGAGAGTTGTTCTAAGACGTTTTCGTCTTCCGAAGAGACGTTTCGAAAGTACCCTTCGTCGTTGTCGTTGAGAGCGTAGGAGAGTAATTCCAACGCGCGTTGTTTCGCGTGTTTCCTCGTCGGCGCAAAAACAATCGCCGGTTCTTTCTTCTCGCAGTGCGTCTTGATCGCTCTGTACGTCGGTCGCGACATCGCTTGGACGCGAGATTCGTAATTGACGACGTCGAATCCGCGGACGAACAAGCGCAAAGGCGTTGGACGCGCGGACGGGGCGAAATTAAACTGCCTTTTGGAGTTTACTCCGAGCCATTCGGCTAAATCTTTCGCGTTCGCGACGGAGGCGGATAAACCGAGAATGCGAATCGGCGGCGCCGATTTTTTTCCATCTTTTTTCGTTCCTTCTTCTTCTTCATCTTCTTCTTCTTCGCGTTGCTTTTGAACGGAGACGTATCGCATTCTCGAGCAGGCGACTTCAATCGTGGCCCCGTGCGCGCCACCGATTAAATGAAGCGCGTCCGCGATGAACAATTTCACTTTTTGCACGTTCTTGCGTTGTTTCCATCTTCTCGATAAAATGTCCCAATTCTTAGCGCTCGAGACGATGACTCGAGAGCGTTCGAGCAACTTCAAATCCGTCGCCACGTCGCCGGTTAATATGCACGTCGGAATGCCCATGGTGTCTTCGAATTTTACTTTCCAATCCGCGTATCGCGCTTCAGCGATGTCATCGATGGGAGCACAGTAAACACATCTCGCGTTTTCCACGCCGTGCGTTTCCACCGCGCGCAAGATGGCCAACTCCGCGCAGACAGATTTTCCCGAGCCGGCGGGAGCGGACACGTATACGCTCTCGTCAGAATCCGTCAACGCTTGATACGTTTGCGTTTGAATCGGATTCATCAACTTGAAACCGTCGCCTTGGGGAAGTTTTGAATACATCTTTGCAAACCCAAACTTCGCCTCTCGAATTGGAATCGGTTGTAAATCCAACAACTCTGTCGGCGCGGCGAACTTTTCCGGCAACAACAAGTGCTTAAACGAGACTGGAATGACGGTATCTCCGCCTAACCACGCGTCCGAGGTGACCCGAATAAAATATTGAGGAGGAATTGGATCTAACAACGGCACCGTAAAACTCACCGAATGTTCCTCGTCTTTGTTTTGGTACTTCAACGTGAAATATTCCGAGTGCAAAATCTTCTCGCCGTCGTTGTCTTCGACCATGATCCAAAAGCCTTGCGCGAACGAGTGAAACCGTTGATCCCAAACGAAATCTGGGGTCAAAACGACGTCCACTTTCAACGTCGAACGCGTGATTGGCTGCACGTGCGCCTGAATATCCATTCGAGGGAACTGGTGGACAAACTTATGTATCGCTTTACCCATTTTCGGAAATCGAATCAACTCGCCGATTTCTTGCGAAGTCAATTCAAAATACTGCTCCCAACTGACGTCTTTGCGTTCGATTTTCATCAAGATGTCGTTCGGGATGGCTTTGAACTGTCTCAAAGGCGTTTGCGAGGACCACGTTTTCTTTCCAGCCATTTTGCACAAGTTGAGCGATTTTTCACAGAGTTGCGCCCATCCTCGTTTCAAGACGATTTCAAAGATACATCGCAACAATCTTCCCGCGGATTGGGTGATGTACACCATATCCGCCGATAACGAGAAACCTTCTAAACTCATGTTCGAAATGTACGCTTGGAGTAAGATGTTTATCTTCGCCGTCGATTCTTCTATGGATTCCTTCACCGGGATTGGCACTCTTTCCGCTAACGTCGCCAGTTCGATTTTTTCCTCTTGACGCACGGTGACGAATTTGAATTCCTCCGCTAACGAGAACAAACGGCACAGTTCAATGTCACCCATTTGCGGTTTCAAGTGTTCGTGGAACGCTTTCACCGTCCCATGAGAGACGTAATACTGACTGGCGATTCGACCTAAATCCGTGGCTTGTAAACCTCCGCCTCTTTTATCGTATCGAATCAAACCGGCTTTGTCGAGCGACAACGCCGCCGAGTGTACTAAATCCGCTCTTCGGCTCGATAACGTCGGATCGTCTTCCACGGCAGATCGCGGCACGCCGTACAAGACTGGGTTTCTCAACATTCTCACGAATAAGTAAGTATACCCGAGCCATTTGACGGCATCGTCTACGGAAGCTATGGAACCTAAAACAATCTCCGCGTTGAGCGAATCTGCTAGTTTGGCCACGAATTGACTTTCAATCGGTAACTGTTGATTGAATAAAGATAAATAGTATTGCAGTTCTGTGTGTTGGGTGATGATGATCCCTTCCCCGAACGTATCGAATTGAGGACGACCAGCTCTGCCCATCATTTGCATGACGTCTTGGAATGACAGTTCGTCCCAACCGCCTTTTTCGGGGTTGTACACTTGCGTCCCTTTGATTATGACCGTGTGCGCGGGCAAGTTCACGCCCCATGCTAAGGTTGCCGTTGACACGAGCACTTGAATGTGCCCATCCGCAAACAACTCTTCAACTAACGTTCTATCGGCGCGAACCATCCCCGCGTGGTGAATGGCGAAGCCGTATCTTAATAACTCTTTCAAATCATTCGATTTGACGTTTTCGGATTCTTGTCGTAAAATTTCCGCCGTGGCAGTATCGCTCCCGACGTACTTCCCGATTGTTTCGTTTTCTATGGCCATGTCGCGCAAAGCTTTCGCCGTTTTGTACGTTTCCTTTCTCGAGTGCACGAACACCATCACTTGCGTTTGACCAGCTTGTTCGTCGACTTTTTCGTAGCACACTTCGTTCATCAACTGAAAGCGTTGCAACGGTTTCTTCACCGTGATGCCGATGAATTGCGATTGCAACGGGCACGGTCTGTATGAGTTATCAAAGACGAACAACCCTTTTCCGTGGTCGACACGAGCGAACGCGGCGACGTCGTCGTAGTTCGGTAGCGTGGCAGATAAACCAACGAATCGGACGTGTTTGCGAGTCTCTTCGACTTGTCGGATCGTACGCGCGATGATGGATTCCAAGACTGGACCGCGACCGTCGTGCAACAAGTGAACTTCGTCGACAATCAACAACGACACGGATTGCGTGTACGCGCGGTCGCCAGACTTTCGCGTTATGATGTCCCATTTTTCAGGAGTACTGACGATGATCTGCGTGTCTTCAATTTCTGCTTTGGACATGGAAACGTCCCCGGTCAATTCGCGGACGTTTACTCCGAAATCTTTCAACCGTTCGCTCAAGTTACCGACTACTTCCGCGACCAACGCTTTCATCGGAGCGACGTATACTATTTTAAACTTGGTCAAATCAATCTCGCCGGTGTCTGGATCGAGGTGTTTTCCTATTTCATGGCATATGGTGAGCACCGCAACGTTCGTTTTTCCCGCCCCAGTTGGCGCGCAGAGTAACATGTTTTCTGGCGACAACAACGCCGTCTCGTACACTCTCGATTGGACTCTGTTCAAACTTTTCATGCCTTTAAACGCCGGCCTGGCCCATTCGGGAATTTCCTCGATTGGTCGTAGCTTTTCGTTATCCGCAAACGGCGGCGCTTTCATCGCCGGCACGTGCACTTCCTCGTATCCTTTCTTTTGCGTTCGAAACGAGCCTTCTGGGAGTTCGCACTTCGCGTTGGCCATCAAGCGACTGCCTTGATGAAACGCCAACGCGTCCAGTTCTAAGACTTTTCGGTGCGCGCTCGCGCCGAGCTCTTTTTCTCTTCTCTTTTGCGCGTCTAATCGTAACTTTTTCGCTTCTTCTCGGATTTTGTTCTCGACATTTTCCTGTCGCTCTCGCGCGGACGCCCTCGTCGCTTTCATTTCGGACAAGATCAACGCGCCGTTGGAATCGTTGCTCATTAAATTTTCAATGTCTTGCTTCTCCGTTTCCGATTGCGCTCTCGAGAGTTTCGTGCACCACAAGATGACGTCTCTGTTTTGCATCAACGTTTTCACCAAATCGAATTTGTCGTACTCGAGAAGTCGAACGAGTTCATTTTCTCGCGATCGGTCGTCCGGCGCCTCCAGCGCTTGCAAAGCCTTCTCGGCGATTTCGGACATTTTCGTCTGATCGTTTTCTTTCTCCTCTTCGGTGGTCGCGGTTGACGAACCCGAGAAAGCGTTGGAAATTAAACGCTGCAAATAATAGGCGTCAATTTCCGACGGACGAACTATCACGTGTTGTTTCTTGTGTCTTTTTTTCGGTTCACCAAGAGAGTCATCAGAAGCGTCCGAATCCTCTTCCTCCTCGTCTTTATCGTCGTCGTCATCCGAATCTTCTTCCTCCGACTCCGACCTCAACTCTCTCAACTCCGCTCTGTTTCCACCGTCTCCGTCGTCGTCGTCGTCCGAATCGTCCTCGTCGCTCTCTTCAAACTCCACCGCAACGCCAACGTCGTCGTCCATCTCTTCGTTCTCGCCGTTTTCGTACTCTGGATTCCCCTCCTCCCCCTGGCCGGCGGGCGTAAAATCCGTAATCATCTTCCCCACCGCGACTAACTTGGCAAACTTCTCCTCCGATAACTCCCCAACCAAACTCTCCACCTCTTCCTTCCGTTTCTTCTCGTTCACGGAAGTATCCTTCAACGTCTCCAACACCTCCTCCGCCGCGCCTCTCAACACGTCCGACGGTTGCTCGCCGAATTGTTCCGTCATCGATTTCAACAAAACTTCGTACGCCGCTCGCGTTTCTCTCGTCTTGGGTTTATACCCGCTGTTAAAGTTCATCTCGGAAGAGAGGACGTCTTTTTTGTGACCTGTTTTCTTTCTCTTCTTGTGCGTAGCGTTCGTCGCGAATGCGTCCGAATCTTGCGAATGCTTCACATCGATCGCATTTTTGGTCTTCTTTTTCTTCGCATGAATCTTGTCGTCGTTGGTTGTTTTAACGCGATCCCCGAACGCTTTCGCATCGATCCTGCCCCATAAACTTTCCGGCATCCCGCTCGGTTCGTGCATGCGTCTTTCCGTTTTATCCGCTTGGAGGACCAAGGACGCGTTCGCTTTGTATTCGTACTGCCGGAATCGGGCGGCGCGTTCTGCGGCGGAACCGATGGTTTTCTCGTCATCTTGAACGCCCATTATATACTAAGAATAAGAAGACAAAAACAAAGAAACAAACACAACAAATCAAAGAGAAAGAACGCTTCAGAAAAGAGGTATACGTTTGTGTCGTTTTAATGGCTTTCACAAAGCGCGCTTCTATCGTGCGGCGATTGCTTTAAATTCGAAGAAGGAAATTCGAAGCCATGAGAGTTAGGGTTTCAAACCCTAAAATACTCGGAGAGGGTTTTGGTGTTCCTTTCGGGGAGAAAATTAGTCGCCAGAAGTAGAACGAGACACGCGCGCTCTGAGTAAACGCGCGGAACGAGAGAGAAAGAAAGAACGAAGAACTGTAACAACGACGAGAGGATGGTTTTGACGACGTCTTTTTTTTACCGAAAAACGACTTTGTCCTCCGGTTGTGCGAATGCTTTGGAAACAACCACCAAGAGGACGACTGATAACAACGGGAAAAAGAAGACGAAGAAGAAGAAAACCAGCAAAGATGTGGAACGAGGAGGTCGATTTTCGGGGTCGTCGTTGAATACCACATCGGCGGCAAAGAAGAAAGTGGCGATGATCGTTCTCTTCTTCGGGTTTTTGAGCGCAGCGGTTGCCTCGGTGAGTGCAAGCCTTCACGAAGAAGGCGTTTCTATCCCGGATGTGAGGTTGGACCAACAACAACGGGAGGAGGAGGAGGAAAAGGATGGACGAGTGAAAACGAGCGGCTTTAGGCGCCTGTTGGAAGAGGATGAGGTCGCGGAAGCGCGACCGTTGCGAGGACGCAGGATCGGCGGGCAACGATTCGATCGAGTTGTGTATCCTCCGAAAGATCGAGAGCGAGCGAGAGGGACGCTGAGACAGTTGTTGGAGGAGGATTACAATAACAACGAGGAAGAAGTGGTGGCCGCGGAAGGAGAAGAAGAAGAAGGAGCAAACGGCGGCGAAGAAACGGAGGAGGAAATCCAAGAAGAGATCGCCGAGGAGAAGGAAGAGGAGAGAGAGATTTTGGAGGAAGAACGCGAAGAGAGAGCGGAGGCGCGCGAGGAGCGACGAGAGCGTCGAGAGCAACGCCAAGAGATGCGAGAGGCGGTGGAAGAGGTCAAGGAGGAAGTCGCCGAAGAACAAGAGGAGGAAGCAGAAGCCGAGGCGGAGGCGGAGCAAGAGGCGGAAGAACAAGAGGCTTCGGAACAAGAGGAAGAACAAGCCGCGAGCGAGGAAGAGTCGAGCGAAGAGTAAAAATTGGATTGAGCTTTACTCTTACTTTTATGAGACCTTTACTATTACGTTTTATTGAAATGAACTTACCAACGAGAGGAGGATGAACACGCTTTTGCGAGCGAGGAAGAGACGATCAAAGAGTTGTAAAAAGGATTGAGCTTTACGAGTACTTTTATGACCTTTACTATTACGTTTTATGTTAAATGAACTTTTGGTACAAATTTGCCCTCATTTATTTTCACGCTTATTACACACAACAACAACAACAACAACAACAACAACAACAACAACTTTCGCTTTGAAAAGAAGACATTTAACATTAATTTGCAAACGCGAGAGAGAGAAAGTGTGTGTGTGTGTGTGTGTACCGCGGAACGATCAAGAAGTGTTCTCGTTCAACAATAAAAGGTAGAACACAAATTAGGGGAAAATGAAGCCGTCGAAATGGCGGATTCAATTCGAGACGGAGGAAGAAGATACCCTGGACGCCTCCTCGCCGAAACCAATGATTCAGCGCGACCCGTCCTCGCCGACGAGCCCGAGTCGTAAACGGAAAGGTTTTGTCGTCGGGATAGGAGGAGGAGGAGGAGGAAGAGCGATGGATACGTTGGAAGAAAAGATAACGAGGAGAATTCCATTTTTAACCGCTCTGGAAACGAAGAATTTGGAGTTCAACGCGCAACACGCGACGAGAGAGTGTTTGAGACATTTTGGGTTACCAGTCGTTTTGAAAGATAGGAAACGATTGAAACGGAGGAACAGTAACAGTACTACTACTAATATTACGAATAGGAACGAGAAAAAGAGCGGCAAGAATACGACGGAATTAACGCTGAGCGAAATCCGCGGGAACGTGAAATGGGGGTGGGCGCGCGAGGCGACGAAAACGGGCGTGAAAGAAGCAAAACGAGGCCATTTTATGATCGCGTTGAAAGCGTTCGACCGAGCGATTGAGTTAGACTCGAAGCACGTGGACGCGTACGTCGCGAGAGGTGCGGTGTTAGCCAAAAATACGGATTCGGAGAAGATGACGGTGTCGAGACGAGTGGAGTGTTTGGAGGAGGCGAGAAGGGATTTCAGGTTGGCGTTGGAGATGGAAGAAGGGCACGAGGACGCGAAGAAATATTTAGAGAAAGTCGAGGAGGAATTGTTGGAGTTGAGAGAAAAACTCGAAAAGCAACGCGTTCCAGTCGTCGTTGCGACGAAGAGAAAAATTTCGGCAGCGACGAGAATTTCGTCCTCCGGCGTGTTGCCGGCGGACAGAGCGAGGTTGGAGCAAAGAGAGAAAGATGAGGATCGCATCGAGATTACGAACAACGGCATCAACAAAAACGGAAACGGAAACGGTATCCTCACGAATACTCAAAAGAATGCACTCGAGGAGGATAAGGAAATGACGGAGTTCTTAGAAGCGGAAATCGAAGCCGAGATGGCGCGAAAAGAAAAGGAGAAACATCGAAAGGAGAAAAAGAAGCGCAAGAGGAAGAAGAAGGAGAAAAAGAGCAAACACAAGAAGAAGAAAAGCAGGAAGAAATCCTCGTCGTCGTCTGAATCGTCATCGAGCAGTAGCAGTAGCACTAGTACGAGTAGCAGTAGCAGCTAATAATGCATAGTAGCATTTAAATTACAGTAAGAAGAAAACTTCTTCGTTGGAAGGCGCGCGTGGTTCATCACCATCAATCGAGTTCTTTTGTCTTCTCGTAGAGATAACAATCGAGTTGCCATTTCTCGTCTACTTGCGATATAGGTTTCCACCCAATCCCGCCTGGAATTGATTGCAGAGGTTTAAAATTTACGATATCGTCGCACAGTTTACTCACAATCGCCAATCTCGCGCCAACTTTCATCTCCCGCGACAGTTTCGCCTTCAACATCCCCACCGTCGTATCGTGAAACGTCGTCGCGTGCACGAATATGAAATCGAATTGAGAGAGGTCTTGGTCGAACACATCGCCCTGGGAGACGGATATTTCACACGCGTGGCTACTGTCGCTATATTTCTCTAATTTTTCTCGTAACCTTGCGATGCCTTCGATCGCTTTCGCGGCTAAATCCGGACAAATCTCCACGCCGTCCGCTTTGGCAAACTTCCCCGACAAGGCCGCCGTCTACGCGTATCGATCGATGATGCAGAACGGAAAGAAGGTGAGTACTACGCTTGAAAACGACAAAAAAACACGGAATAACGAGCATGAAAACGAACGTAAAAGAAGAATCAACTCGAAAAGAACGACATAAAACCAAATCAAACGCACCGCCACTTGCTTCCCGACCCCGCACCCCAAATCCACGTATCGCAATCCACCATCCAAATTCTTCCCATCCGTCCCTAAATCAATCAACTCGAGCATCGAATTCACGTCTATTTCGCCGTAAAATGAATCCTCTGGATGTTTATACGTTTCTGGACGTAATTCCGTCACCTCTTTCGCGATTTTCCGGCTGACATCTTTGGAAAATGTTTTATCGTCGCAGAAGATTTCGTTGTACATGGCTGCTGGATTAAACACCAACCGCTTTGCTTCTTCATCCTTTTCCTCCTCTGAAGAAGACGAAGAAGACGCTCCGGAAGCTCCGACGACCACCGTTCGGTTGCACTTCCTCCTCTGTCGCCACTGAAAAACCCTTCGTTGTCTCGAACACCAACGAAAAGACGACGAAAAGAGGGGCAGTTGAGACATGTTTTATGAAACATTTTCCCCACATTTTCCCCCAAAAACCACGAAGAGACAGACGACGAAACATGGCGCGATCAAAGTCCCCCTCGCCACCTGCGCGCGCATCCAAGAAGAGGTCGTCGAGGAGAAGTTCCGACGACGATTCGGACGATTCAGACGAGGACGAATTGTTGCGTAAAAAAACAGAGCGAAGCGAGAAACGGATGAAAAGCAAGACCACTGGAGGGAAATTGGACTCCAGGGCGGCGGAAAATGAGAGATCGAAAGAGGAAGGCGAAATTCATCTGGAAGACAAAGGAAGGGTGAAAACGACCGAGAGTGACGCGAAAAAGACGACAACAAAACCTTTGGTGGTGAAGAACAGCACCAACGGTCGCGCCGGTGGGGCGTACGTGCCTCCGTTTAAACTCGCGCAAATGATGCGAGAGATTGAGGACAAATCCTCCCCAGAGTACCAGCGAATCACGTGGGAAGCGTTAAAGAAATCCATCAACGGTCTCGTGAACAAAATCAACAGCTCGAACGTGAAAAACATCGTTCCGGAGTTATTCAACGAAAATTTAGTGCGAGGGAAAGGTTTGTTCGCGAGATCGGTGATGAAATCGCAAATGGCGAGTCCTCAATTTAGTCCCGTGTTTGCCGCGCTCGTCGCGGTGACGAATACGAAGTTTCCGGAACTCGGGGAGTTGGTGGTGAAACGGGTGGTGTTGCAGTTTCGGAGGGCGTTTAAGAGGAACGATAAGAGCGTGTGCGTGGCGGCGACGAAGTTTTTGGCCAGCTTAGTGAATCAGCAGGTACGTGGTGTAGAAATCGTTCGTTCGTTGTTTCTTTTTACGGTCTCGTTCCCTTCCTGGCTCGTTGGTTCTTTTTTGCGTTTTACGCACGCGCGCGCAGACGAATTTGAACAACACTCTCATCGAAAGGCAAACGATGAATAAGATCACACACAAAATCCAACTCCGAGGCTGGTAGTTCCAACTTCCGTGACGAGTAGAGAATCAAACGAGCTTTTTAACCCTGATGCCTTTTGATGGATGTTGTTCAAGAAGCGTCTCACTCTGTCTTTGCTTTCTATGGATGGAAGACGGAAGATGTCTTTGCTTTTCCCACTCATTCAAAATACTCACGCATTTATCTCACTTTCTTAATGACAACAGGTTGTGCACGAACTCCTCGCGCTCGAATTGTGCACTTTACTTCTCACCCAACCGACGGACGACTCGGTCGAAGTCGCCATCGAGTTCATCAAAGAGTGCGGGTATGCGTTGCAAGATTTATCGCCGCAAGGCTCGCACGGTATTTTTGAACGGTTTCGGGGCATTTTACACGAAGGTGAAATCGATAAACGGACGCAGTTCATGATTGAAGGTTTGTTCGCCTTTCGTAAGAGTGGCTTTGAAGGTAAAAAAGGCGTCCCGGAAGAGCTCGATCTCGTCGACGAGGACGATCAAATCGTGCACGAAATCTCGTTAGACGACGAATTGGAAGCGAACGCGAGTTTGGACGTGTTTAAGTTTGATCCGAACTACGAAGAGAACGAGAAGAAGTACGTGGAGATCAAGAAGGAAATTTTAGGCGAGGAGAGCTCTTCGTCCGATGAATCCGGGTCAGACGAAAGCGGGAGCGACGAAAGCTCCGACGACGACGAGGAACCTGCAGTAGCTGCGCCGACGACCACGCAAAACATCACCGACGCCACGGAAACCAACCTGGTGAACCTTCGCCGAACCATCTACCTTACCATAATGTCCTCTTTAGACTTTGAAGAAGCCGGTCACAAATTGATGCAAATCCAATTGCAACCGGGGCAAGAAATAGAAGTCGCGACTATGCTCGTCGAATGTTGCTCGCAAGAAAGAACGTTTGTCCGATACTACGGCTTGTTGGCGCAACGATTCTGTTTCATCTCCAAAGAGTACGCCAGTTTATTCGACGACGTCTTCATGAAACAATTCAGCACCATCCATCGATTAGAAACGAACAAGTTACGAAACGTGGCTAAATTTTTCGCGCACTTGTTAACCACGGACGCCATGTCGTGGACGTGTTTGGCGTACATCCAACTCTCGGAAGAAACGACGACGTCGGCGTCCAGAATTTTTATCAAAATCTTATTCCAGGAGTTGAGCGAACAGTTGGGTTTGAAAAAGTTAAACGAGAAGATGTCCGAGGAGGACATGCAGGCGTATTTCACCGGCGTCATGCCGAAAGCGCCTTTGAAAAACGTCCGATTTTCCATCAACTTTTTCACGAGCATCGGCTTAGGCGGGTTAACCGACGGCATGCGAGAACACTTAAAGAAGGAGCAAGAGAAAGAAAGAGAGAGAAGAGCGAACGCTTCCTCATCCTCATCCTCATCCTCATCCTCGTCGTCGTCGGACTCTTCGGATTCTTCCGATTCTTCCGATTCAGATTCCTCGTCCTCGAGCGAGAGTAGCGAGAGTAGCAGTAGCAGTAGTAGCGGTAGCGGAAAACGACGACGACGAAAACGAAAGAGTCACAAATAGAGATAAAGCGCGACGACACACGACAAAAGCGCGCTGTTGTAATACTTTCATCGGGTAATTCATCGTTGGTATATGTGCTCGTCACTTCATCTGTTTCTCTCTCGATCAGATCGTCGCTCTCGTCATAGCGCTTTCGATCGAGAAAGCTCTTATGCATTTTCGTCATTACCAAAACACGCGCATTTTCTCTCTCTCTCTCTCTTTCTCTCTCTTTGCGCTTGCGCACAAAGAACCGCTCGCAATGCCGCCAAGGCAGCAGAGGAAGGTTCGGGTAAAATCGTCGCTCTCCGCGTTCGCAGACGCCGACGATTCAGACGACGAAAAGCATCACCACCAACGAGAAGAAGAAACGAACGACGGCGAATTACCGTTGGTGTCGTTCAAAGGCGATACGCGAGTCCGGACGCAGCACCGACCGTCGTTCGTTCCGAAAGAAGTGCAGAGGAAAAAGGACGAAAAGGATACGGCCCCGAGTGAAAATGATGATTATATTGATGCAGATGATGATGATGATGAAAATGTTTCGAAGAAACGAAAGAGGAGATGTGTAGGCGAAGAAGGTGAAGGAAAAGAGGAGAAAAAATTGGAGACGCGCGCGCGACGGGACGAGTACGAGCCAGAGCATCAACAACAGCAACAGCAACGAGGACAACCTCATAATCCGTTGTCCTCGAACGTGATCGTGAAAAATCTTCCATCGCGAGAGGATTTTGAGTCTTTATTTCGCGAGGAGTCAGGACGCGCTCGACAACTGTTCGAGAGGAAAATCTTGGAAGCGTTCTCGGCGTTTGGACCGATTGCGTCGTTGTCGATCAAAAAGAGCGGCAATGGGTACAATAGCAACAGCAATAACAAAGGCGGGTCATCGATGGCGTTTATGGCGTTTGTGGCGAAATCGAGCGCGGAGAATGCAATCGAAAAAATGAATAGCGGCCAATTTTTGTTCTACGGAGTGAAGTTGGAAGCGAGTTTAGGCGGCGCGGTGGTGGTTTCGGAGAAGGTATGGCCGCCTGCGCCGGTTACGGAAATAAGGAAGATTGCGAACGACGAAGACGAACCCGACGAAGACGACGAGGAGTCGCGAAGGATGCTGTATTTGGACGAGAATATTCACATGCGAGGTGAAGTGGCAGCGCGGTTGACCGCGCCGGCGCCTTTTGTGAACTTTGACGCAGAGCATCGAGAAGAAGAGGAAGAAGGTATCGTTAAAGTCCGTTTCCCGAAAGATTACGCGCAAATGAAACGCATCGATATCACGGCGACGTTTGTTACCGAGGATGGGAAAGCCGTCGAACACAGAATCAAAGCGAGGAAGAAAGATGATCCCGATTTTGCGTTTTTGTTTGATACGATTGAGGAGAACGAAGAGACTGTTTATTATTTGTGGAGAGTGTTTTCGTTAGCCAACGGCGATTCTCTGACTTCGTTTCGAACGGACCCGTTTCGGATGTTTACGCCGAACGGGAAAATTTGGGTACCACCAGCTGGAGGAATCGAGATGGCACCAAAACATAACAGTAGTAGCGCGAAAGACTCGATGTTGTTGTCCGCGCAGTGGCCAACATCCAACGGCGCGGGTATCGGCGCTTCCTCCTCTCTCGTCGATTACAATCTGGATCGAGGAGAAACGCAGAATGCACTCTCCGAGACGGACCAAAAACACTTGCAAGAACTCCTATCGCTTTTAACACTCGAACGCGAACGCGTGCGAGAAGTGACGACGTTTGCGATCGATCACGCGATTTGCGCGGAGGAAGTCGTCGCGAAACTGAGGGAAGAAATGGACGCGCAAAAAGAGTCGCAAAAACCACTCGAAGCGCAAGTCTCTCTCCTCTACGCCTTCTCTGACGTCCTTCACAACGCCTCGGCACCGGTCAAGCACGCGAGTAGCTACAGAATGGTAATCAAACGCGCTTTACCGGATGTATTTAAAGCTTTAGGCGAAAGTTTAAAACACTGCGGCGTCATAGCGAAGCCGCCGTTCATGACGAGAGTTTTGCGCGTGTGCAAAGCGTGGAGAGAATGGTACGCGTTTGACGTTTCCTTTTGCGACGAGCTCGAAGAGACGTTTCTTGGTGATAAAGTAGTTCAATGAATTTTATAGATAGTAGTAATAGCGCATGTATGCAATAGTAGCCCCGGCGTAAAAAAAAGTAAGTGTTTGATCAGTAATACTATCTTGCATCCGCATAAAAACATACACAGATAGCAATGTTGTTTTACTTTTGCGCAGCCGCGCCGTACTTTGCAGCCGGAACGGCGCCCACCTCTGCGAACGCCTTTACGTCCTCCGGCGGTAACCCGGTCCCGGTCACCTCGTTCCCGACGCTCACCCAGTAATCTCTCAAGTTATTCTTCCTCGCGAAAATCTCCAGATATTTCCCATTCGGCACCAACTGTTCGATCAATTCGTAAATCTCCGTCGGTTTTTGCGATTGGCCTCGTCTTGCCGCAAAAATCACGTCCGAAGCCGTCTTCCCATTCAAAGTCGTACCGGGTGGATCTTTCCCTCGCCTGGCCACCAAACACACTTCCTTCGCGTGTTGCAAGTAAAACCCGTGCGATTTGGCCAATCTCCTCGAGTTGGTCACTTTCACCCACGCGATTTCATCCACAAACTCGTAGCCCCACTTTTTAAACTGGTTCAAACACCACTGGTATTTCGCATTGATTACCCACACGAACAAGAAGCCGTTTTCTTGCAACTCTGGAATCGGAAGGTTCGCGATGTGCGCGTCGGTGAGTTGCGAGTACCCCAACGACACGCCTCTCGTTGGATTCGCCGTGGCCAACTGCCACGGAGGATCCATCATGATGACGTCAAATTTCGTGTGTTCGTACATCGGTTTCCAATCGAACGTTGTCACGTTCGCGTGCACCGGAATGCACTGCGGCGGTACCATCCACTCCTTCGGGTCGATCAAATCCACGTCGTACGTCTCCGCTTCCTCCTCCTCGCCGGTATTCGCGTTATGAGCATTCGTCGCCGCGGCTTCCCCATCCTCTCCCATTTCGTTCCCGGTGCCGTCCGCGGTATCGTCGTCGATCGTCGTCGTCGTCTCCAACTGCAACTGCAAAAACGAAGGAAAACTCACGCCGCTCGCAGAGGAATTTTTTTGAAAATGTGCTCCTTTCTTGAGCTCGTTTTGAATCAGTTTCCGATACGTCTCGATCTCTCTGTTCAAAGATTCATCGCCGTTGTTCTTTTTTTCGTTTTCAAACGACAGCCAGCGTTGGACGCACGACGGTTCATCCATTAAGAGGAGGTTTTCATCCAACAACGTGTCTTCGCGATCGGTTTCCATCATCATCGCGAGTTCTTCTCGTGTGTCTTCTTTGTTGGCCACCATGCTGTTTGAATTTTTCCCGGAGCGTTTCGATTGATTTTTCCTCTTGATGGCACGCGCTAAAGATTCCGCGAAGGACGCGAATGTCACGCAACACGGACAATGAAGAGCAGCAGTCGCAGTCGTCTCGACCTTCGTGCAAAAGTGAGCGAGAGGAGGAGGAAAAGGAGGAGGTTTCTTTCGATTCGTCGTCGTCTTTAGTGTCTCGTCGAGACGATGGTGTTTGTGAGAATTTTTGAATTTTGAGTCGAAAAATGTCAAAATGAAGCACAGAGAAGAACGCTTCACTCGCGCTTACGTCTTGAACGTATTGCGTATCTGTAAGACTAAGGATAGAATGCATTTTGTATTGAACATCGAGCTTTAACTCTTCCGTGATATGTTAACCTGTTTAAAAAGTTCAATTACATCCTTTTGAATGTTTTTTGTTTCGCGCACTTCTTAAAGAGGTTTACTTTTTCGGGCGGCGTATATTTTTGTCTACCCCGCGCTTCTATTGCCGCTGCCGCTGCTGCTGCGAAGAAGAAGAGGAAGACGAATGCGTCGTCGAAGCCGTCGTCGTCGTCGTCGCGGTCGTCGTTTCTTTCGCTCGTTTCATCGCGATTTGTTTGATGTTTTGCACCGCGCCTTCCACGCCGCCGTTTTGGAGTCCTTTTTGCACCTCTTGAAAATCCGATTTCATTTTGGATAAATTTTCCTCTGCTTTTTGTTTAATCGAACGCGAGAGAGACGCGAAGAGGTTGTTTTGGTGATTCTGATGATCCGGGCTGGTCGGACGCGCGGAGGAAAAGGAGGACGCGCCGCCGCCGCCTTTTGCTCGGAGGACGTCTTCGCGCTTGTTTCCGAAACCAATCATGTTGTTATTGCCGCCGGTTGGAGATTTCGGAGAGAGCGGTTGCGAGGAGGAAGAGGGAGGGGCTTTCGCGGCGGAGGTTGGCGGCGAGTCGAAATGCGAATCCGAGAGCAACCACTCTGCCGTGGCGTCCAAGGCGTTCTTTTCCTCCTGTCTCTTCGTGCTGTTTTCGCGTTTTAAACTGACACTTTTGCGCTGTTGTTTTTCTTGCTTCTCTTGTACTTGTTGTTGTTGATGATCTTCTACTTTTTCTTCTTCTTTCGGCGCATTCGGTAACAGTTGCGCGCTGAACGCGTTTTCAGAGCCCGATTTTGAAAGCACGATGTGTTCGTCTCCTTTCTTTTCGCCTCGCAAGTACGTCGTCGAAGAGACGTCCTCCGACGACGCTGCGTTCGTTACTAAAAATGCACCGTTGCCTTCGCTCAACTGTATCGCGTCTTCGAACGCAATTTCCGGTACGAAGTGCTCGAACCGTATCAACTCTTTCATCGGGTCGCTCGCGCAGTTCGGCAACACCAGCTCGTCGCAAATGTCCGAGACTAACTTGCTGGACAGCAAATGCGAGACTTTCTTCGCGATAAACTCGTGCGCGATTTTGTTCTCTCCAATCGCCGGCTCGCAAAAGATATCGACTCTCGGGCGACCTTTCAATCCCCACCACAAGCGTTCGTTCGGGGGTGGAGGGATCCAAAATCGAAACGTGCCGGAACAGCTGGACACTCTCAAAGTCATTTTTAGCGGAAACTTTTGCAACACGCGGTCGTTGACGTTTTCGACGACTTTCTTCATCTCTTTGAGCACGTTTTGAGTGACTTCTTCTTTCGTTTTGTTGAGCGGTGGGATTCTGCCAGAGTTTGTGGGCGAGAGCGGAGGCGTCGGCGTTCTCGAGCCGCTTTTGCTTGTGACGCTGTCGTTCGTTTTTCCGGCAGCGTCTTCGTCGTTTTCCTCCACTCCCGCTGCATCCCCGCCTTCCACTAAGTTCCCGATTTCCTTCGCGTACTGCGCTAAATCCACTCTCGTTCGAATCGTCACTTCAATAAGGCCGACGTAACTCAAATCCGCTTCCACCGCGGCGCAAACGCCTCGACCTGGTAACGATCCGCCGTCCCAAGGTGCGTTTGAACCATCGCTTCCATCTACCGGCCGTAACATGTTACACTTCGGCGTCGCTTCTCCTAACGATAACTTTTCCACGTCAAACTTGCCGACGTATTTCGGTAAACCGGGAAGTTCGTTCAATTTCTTCTCCAACAAATTCGAGAGAACGTTTTTAAAATCAATCGAGCGCACTAAATCGAAAAAGATGCGGGAAGAGATGATATTCACGGTTTGTCCGCACCGTTTGTCGTCGAAGATGTGTTCGAAAAACGCGTCTTGTTTCTTTTGCGCTTTGGCTTTCTCATCCTTCTTCTCTTGTTGTTGTTGTTGTTGTTGTTGTTCGCTGCTATTACTACTACTTCTGCTAATCTTCTTTTCGAATCGCGCGTTTTCGAGCAAGTACTGCGCGATTCTCGATTTCGCCTCTTCTGGGAACTTTTGTTTATTATTCGTATTCGTGGCAGTCGTCGACGTTAAACCTCTTCTCATCGAGTCCATATCCAACGCCCTCCACAGCGCGTAAAACCACGCCTCTTTACTCGGTCCGCTCAAAGCGTATAACCAAACCACCTTCTCGCCTTCGTACAGCGAAGAAGAAGAAGAAGAAGAAGCATCGCTCCTCCTCGCAATCACGATCGCCCGCTTATGGTTCCACATCAACTCCGTCTTATTCCCTTCCGGATACTCTACCAAATACACGTCGCACTGCTTCAAATCGATAAACTTTTCCTCTTTGTCCACATACTCTGCCTCCAAAGATGATGAAGAAAAAGAAGTCGTCGTCGTAGTAGTACTCTCCGCCGCCGTCGTCGCGCTCGCGCCGCCGTCGCTTCCTCCTCCTCCTCCTCTGTTCGCTTCCAACTTCATCCTCGCCGCTTTCACGTCCAAAGTCACGTAATACCTCTCCGTATTGCTTCCGCTCATCAAAGTCGTCAAACTTAAAGACGACTTCTTCGACGTCGTTTTCCCAGCGAATCCTTTTTCTTTGGACATCTTATTCGCTTTCACCATGTTAGACCCTTTGCAGAAAATCAACCACCCGCGCATCTCCTCTTTTCTCACATTCATTCCAATTAAACTCTCCTTCTCAACGAATTCCCCTTCGATACATTCCGCGGATGTTGATGTCGTACTCCTACTCGTCCCTCCTCCCGAGGAGATAAACTTACACGCAAAATACACGCCAGACGCGAATAACGTAATCGTGGACGTGGACCCGATGAAAATGCCTTTCGCCAGAGACGAAGAACTCGACGAACTCGTACTCGACATGGACGAATGCATCGCCACTCCGGAGAGTAAAATGGAAACGGAAATGGTTCCCAAGGAGAGGAACGCGAACGTTAAGCCTCCATTTCCTGATCCTGATCCTCCGGCGTTGTTATTATTAGCATCATTACTACTCTCGCGCATCATTCAAAGCGCGTCTGTGTCTGTGTGTGTGTTGTGTGTGTGTGTGTATATATTCTGTTCCGTTTCGGGGTTCGTTTCGGGAAAATGAAGCATCCCAAAGTTGTTATTTTTAGCGCACTCCCCGCGCATAAATAAGAGAGAGAAGGAGGAAGAGGACGAGAAGAAGAGAGCAGCAAAATGGACGCCAACGGTGTTTCTGTTCGTAACAATACAAACAACAGAAAATCACTCTCTTTTCTCTTCGTATACGTGCTCGTTTTAGCGTACCAAGCGTTGAATGATGACATTGGTCAACGCAACATTAGGGGAAATGATGTGTCAGAAGCGAGGACAGCATCATCGAGTTCCCCGACGAAAAAAGGCCTCTTCTTCGCCTACGTGTCCTACCTCGTGTACTCGTTCCTCCAAGGTGAAGACACGCACATGTTTCGCCCGCACCCGGGCGTCTGGAGGTGCGTGCACGGGAGTTTTGTCCTGTACCTTTTGTTCCTGGTGTTTTTGGTGTTTCAAGAGACGAAAGAACAGGCGAGAGCGAGGGTGTTTGCGTTTTGGGATTCAAACTTAATCTCAGCGGGTGAAGATGATGCGAAGATGTTCCCGTACGAGGAACGGACGTACGCGACGGATTGTCGAGTTTTTACTCCGGAGCAATGCAATTTAGCACGTTTTGGGTCCTGTTTCCAGAACGTGAAGAACACGATACTGGATGAGTTTTTTCTCGCGCACGTGCTCGGGTGGTTCGGGAAGGCGTTGGCCATTCGCGATTGGCACTTGTTGTGGGCGTATTCGATTTTGTTTGAACTGATGGAGGTGACGTTTAGGCATTGGTTGAAGAATTTTAACGAGTGCTGGTGGGATTCGTGGGTGTTGGACGTGTTGGTGTGTAACTTTGGCGGGATGTGGGTCGGGATGCGGGCGACGAAGTATTTCGCGACGACCAACGTTGGTAGGGGTAGTTATAGCGGGAGCAGTAGGGAGGAAAGTAGCGAAGGAGTTGAAAATCATGGTTTTACTGAGAGAGTGATAGATGATTTCGAGGAGAGTAGTAGTAGCGAGGAGGATGAATACGAAAAAAATGGACAAGAAGGAGAAGATGATGAGAACGAGATGAAGAACAAACCGGCGGCGGCGGCGGCGCGTTCTTCCGAGCGCACGAAAGATGAAAGCGATGGAAAGAAAAACCGCCATCACAGACGACGTCCGTCGTCGAATTTCGTTCGCGTCGCGCGGAAATCGATCGAAAATTACATCCTTCCGGAGAAAGGACATAACTGGTATCGTTACGAATGGCAGCCGTTCAAGACTCCCGGTCGTTTCATTCAGTGCGTGTTCCTCATCGGTATGTGTTTATCGTTTGAATTGAACGCGTTCTTCTTGAAGTTCATTTACGGCATACCTCCGCCGCATATTTTGAACACTTTACGTTTAGTGCTTTGGTTTGCACAGGCAAATATTGCCATCAGAGAGTATTACGTGTTCATAACGGACGAGCGCGGGATTTGGAAAGCTCAGTTAGGCGCGAACGCGTGGTTGGCGATTGCCGCCATGGCGATGGAGTTTCTGGTGATTCTGAAACACGGGGACGGTTTGTTCACGGCAAAGTGGCCAAAAGCGGTCGTCCGGTGTTGGTTAGCGGTTAGTGCAGTTATAGTTGGTGGATTGATCGTCTGGCAGTTTAAGAAGGAGAAGGAGAGAAGAGTGATGACGAAGACAAAGTACAAGAACAAGAAGAACATTTAGGTATTTATTTTATCAATTTGTGGGCGCTTTTCTCTAAAATCAAAATCTATTGGGATCCGACCACACGCTCTCGGCCTTGGCAGCATCGCTCTCGCTTTCATCATCACTACCGCTAATATAATTACTCCTACTTGCACTACTATTCATTCGCTTCCACGCTCTCGATGCTGCCTCTAACACCTCGTCCACGTTTTCCCCGGTTTTACCGGAAGCGAACACAATTTCCCACAAAGACGCATCTTTTCCTAACGATCCGATCGCTTTCGTAATCGACGCAGAGATTGTCTTCTTAATCGCTTCGGCGGAAGAAGCTCCTTCTCTAGCGTTATTGCCATCATCTTCGCTACTGTTGAACAATAACAAGTCCATTTTGTTCACCACGACAATCGCCGGCGTCGTTTTCGTTATGTCTGGTTTGTAGGTTTCCAACTCGTTGACTAAATCAATCAAGGCTCTGTGGGGCAGCTTATTGGTTTCTTTGCTATTTTCAGGTAGACTTTCATTTGCATCGTCTTGTTCTGTATTACCCGTCGTCGCGCGTTTATTCTTTCCATCACCACCAGTCGCGTCGACGATGTAGGCGTGCACTCGACACCTCTCCACGTGTCGCAAAAAATCGTGACCTAAGCCTCTGTTCCTGTGCGCGCCCGGAAGTAAACCGGGTACATCGGCAAACGTCAAGCTCACTTTCGTTTCCATCTCTTTATCTAAATCAATTTCGCGAGCACCAAATTGTGGGGTCAACGTCGTAAACGCGTACGGCGCGATTTTTGGTTTCGCGTTGGTCAGCGCCGTTAACATCGTGGATTTCCCGGCGTTTGGAAACCCAATAAACCCGACGTCCGCGACTGTTTTCAACTCTAAAACCACTCTTCTCTCGGTCCCTGGTTCGCCGGGATCGTACTCTCCGGCTGTTTTTCCGACTGGAAAATTCGCGTTCCCTTTCCCGCCTCTGCCTCCTATTGCGAGCTTAAACTCGTCCTCGTGTGTTGACAAATCCGCGAGCACTCGCCAAATGCCGTATTTATACCCTCTCGGACGTAAATGCGCGGTTCTTATGTACTCTATTTCTAATTCATCGTCGTCGTGTTCTCCGTCGTCGCTTCTCTCGAGATTATCACCATCCTCGTTGTCGTCATCGTCGTTATCATCCCACACGGGCTCGGAGGACCCCCAATTCGCCATCATCTTTTTCGTCACCTCGACGTTATCATCGACGACAACATCTTCTCTCTCTTCTTCCTCCCAGACCACGGTCCCAACCGGCACTTCCATCACCTTCGTCTTCCCTCGTTTCCCTTGCATCCTCTCTTTCCCTCCGTTTCCTCCGTTTTCCGCTCTCAACAAGTTCCCCACGTGACCTAAACTCTTCGGCCCTCGCTGGCCAACCGCTTTCAACACGACGTCGCCGCCGTTCCCGCCGTTCCCGCCATCCGCACCTCTCCGTCCTCTCGACCCGCCGTCTTTCCGAAACGAGGCGCACCCTTTCCCGCCTTTCCCTGCAATCGCGCGAACGCGCGTTCGGTCCACGATCTTTTGGTTATCTTCCTGCGATGATGATGGTATCATCTCTTGTTCTGTCTCTTTCCTGTTGGAATCCGCAATCGCATCTTCGAGTAAAGTCGCGAGTATTTTCGTCGTCTGAATCGTCGTCGTCGTCGTCGTCGTCCCAGAAGACGAATAATACCGCTCAAACTCGTTTTGCCTTTGGTGCGCGAGGCAGAAGTTGCACCAACGATACGTCGCCGTTCTTCCTCTCCGCGCTACGAGTGATGCAAAAGCAGACATATCTCACTTTCCCTAAGTGTGTTTTATTCAAACGTACTCACGCGGAGTCGCGCGAACCTCTTCCATCTCTCTCTCTCGCATGCATACACTCTCTGTTTTCTCTCTCTCTCTCTTCTTCTCTCTCTCGTTGGGACGTTTCCGTATTCGCTCGTATCGCGCGAGTTGTTCTCGTAATGTGGTTTTCATATCTGTTGTCTTGTCTCTCTCGGAAAAAAACGCCAATTTTTACTTCTGAAAAAAAAAACAAATCTCTCTTTG
>Ga0209335_10000388_pt1 | contig 52328 bp, 39 predicted proteins | sample COG_09_FD_184753 | JGI IMG/M metagenome (GOLD analysis project Ga0209335, IMG submission 184753) | Pelagic Microbial community sample from North Sea - COGITO 998_met_09 (SPAdes) (version 2) | ecosystem: Environmental > Aquatic > Marine > Neritic zone/Coastal water | place: Helgoland, sampling...
GATTATGTGCGTGCCGTGTGACGATGTCGTGGAGCAAAATCAGACGCGGAAAGACGCTAAAGGAGTGAAGAGAAAGAGAGGGCACGAGTGCGATGTTTGCGAGAAGGTGTTTACTCGATCTGATAATTTGAAAACCCACATGCGTATTCACACGAACGAGAAACCGTACGAATGCGATGTGTGCGATAAAGCTTTTCGTGAATCTGGTCATTTGAAAAACCACATGCGTATTCACACGAACGAGAAACCGTACGAGTGTGATGTGTGCGAGAAGCGTTTTCGTCAATCTGGTACTTTGAGATACCACATGCGTATTCACACGAACGAGAAACCGTTTGAATGCCATGTGTGCGAGAAGAGGTATCGTTACGCTCAAAGTTTAAGGTACCACATGTGCACTCAACATTAGCTCTCTCTCATAGTCCTGTTGTACATACATTAACATCACATACTCAACGAATACTCAAAAGAACACTTTCTTCGCCGCCGTTTGGTGCGAAAGAGACTCTCTTCTTTTTCTTTTTTGGAACAACAACAGTCAGACAGTCAAGTCAGACAAGTAACCGCTTTGGAAATTTTTTCTTTCGTCTTCACTTCAATTGTATATGTAATAGAAAAAATGCTTTCGACGACGACGAACAGAACAACTTTCGTGGTGGATTCTTCTTCCTCTCTCCAAAAGGATTTAAGGAGGAGATGTCGTTTCCTTCTCCCCCAAACGCGCTTGGAGCGAATTGGAAGAGGAAGAGAAAGAGAAAGACAACAAACCTTTAAGATGAATTCAAAGAATTCATCATCGACGGCGGCGTGTTGTTGTTCTCTCTCTTCTCCTTCTTCTTCGTCTCGATCGATGTTCGAGACGACGACGAGGACGACGACGAGGACGACGACGACGCTCAACAACAAAAGAATGGTGGTTCAGACGAAAGCTGGCGGCGGCGGCACGTCCTTAGTTCCAGTCTCGGACCGAGTGGTGGCGTTTCTCCCGTACTTGCTCCCGTTGATATCCGGCCTAAGATACTCGCGATACTTCTTCGCGGCGTTTCCGGCGGCGATAATTATGTTGCAACCGCTCTTACCTATCGTGAAAATTGTAGCCACGTTACCGCTGGGGAATTTGATTCCGTTTTTTGCCGCGTATTTAGGCGTGGCGAGGAACCAAAACTTGAGCAGGTTTTGTCGCTTTAACGGAATGCAGGCGATACTGTTGGACATTGTGTTGATATTTCCGGGGTTGTTGGAATCTTTGTTTTCGAGGGAGATTTTAGGCATAACTATTCCGTATTTCTTGTCGAAGTGGATGTATAACGTTATTTGGGTAGGGTTGGTCGTGGCGTTCGCGTTGTGTGCGGTCGGGTGCGCGACGGGGAGGTACGTGAATTTGCCAGTCGTGAGCGAAGCGGCGGAAGCTCAGATGCGATAAAGAGAGAGAGAGAGAGAAAGAGTGAGCGAGTGAGAGTGTTTTGTTCTTTTTAATAACTTTATATATATAACAACGTTCTTCCAGTGTATATTATTAATCGTCGTCTTCAGAGTCGGGAACTTGATCATCGTCATCTTCTTCAGATTCAGATTCTTCTCGATATTCTTCTTCCTCCTCCTCCTCCTCTGAGTCGTCCAAGACGATAATCATATCATCCGATAACACTTTCCTTTTTTTCGCCGGTTCCGCGGTGAGAGCGAGTTCTTCTTCTTCATCGTCATCATCTTTATCTTTATCATTATCTTCTTTTTCTTCTTCTTCTTCATCGTCTTTCTTTCCGTCTTCGTTGCAATCCTTGCAGAACCAACCCGTTGGATGACTCCTTTTCGTTGGCTTTTTACTCATCGGCGGATCGTTGCAAAACCAATGAAATTTTCTCTCGCAACCAGCGCACGGGACCATTTCTTTCTTGTCGGATTTATTGTTACAGTTGACGCAAGTATTTGGATCATCCTTTGACTTGCGGATATTCTTCCTCGTCATCGTTTTTTTCTCGTTCGTCTTCTCGTTCTTTAGAGGAGGGGCGAGTTCTTCTTCTTCTTTGTCGTGTTGTTCCTCGTGTGCATCATAGCTCTTTTCCTCCTCTTCGTCCTCCTCGTCGTCGTCTTCGTCGTCGTCACTAATCGCTGCTTTGTGGCGCTTGGCCGATGACGACGTTTGCCTTCCGCAACCGCTGGAGGGAGTCGGCGTATTTTTCTTCTTCTCGGTGGCAGTCAAAGTTTTTGTAATCGCAATGCGTGTTTCCATTTCGTTCGAGCTCACGTCTTTCAACGCTTTCGCCTTCTTTTTCGTGACAGTTACTGTTTCTTCTTCTTCGTTTACTTCTTCTCTTTCTTCTTTCTCGTCGTCTGTAAGAGACGATGATGACGATAGCGATGATGAACCGTCGCTGTCGCTATCGCTGTCGCTATCGTCTTCCTCCTCTTCCTCTCTGTCTTTATTTGCAACGACAGGATTCTCTTTCCTCTTCTTCTCCGCCAACGCTAACGCTCTTTCTTGCATCTCTGCAATCCTCGCGCCGTCGACTTCGAGCGAGAAAACAAACGTCACGTCTTCGCCGGCAGCTTTGCGTAACTGCGCGTCGGGGACGTGCGACATGCGATAATGGTGCGCCCAAGTGTTCAGTTTCGCTTCGTCGAAGTCCTCCAATTGCTTTTCTTCCGGTAAAGGGTCGTTCACACCACCACCAATCGCGTTATCCTCGCTCGAAATGCTGCTGTGATTCATCATCGTCGTCGTCGTATTTTCTTCAATCTTGCGATGAACGTCGGGACATCGCGTACAATCGCACGTTCTGTGCGTATCGCTCGGACACTCCACGTCCAAAGAAAACAACTGCTGCAAATCCTCCGTCGTCATCGACATTTGCTCTAAACCTGATCCTCGCCCATCGACAACGCTCGTTAGCGCTTGCTTCGCCAATTGTCTTTGGAACACCTTCTCCTCGATCGTCCCCGAGGAAAGAAATCGGTACTCGTAGCACTTTTTCTTTTGACCGTCTCGCCAACATCTCGCCGCGGCTTGCTTATCGTTCGCCGGGTTCCAGTCCGGGTCAAATAACACCAGCCGGTTCCCACCGACTAAGTTAATACCACACCCACCAGCTTTGGAAGAGAGCAAAAAAATAAACTCGTTGTTCGTCAAATCGTTGAACGCGTTGACGAGTTTCTGTCTTTTGTTAATACTCGTCCCTCCGTCTAAGCGCAAGGACGGGTAGTTGTTTTGACGGCACAAAATTTCCACCAAATCTAGCGTTTGCGTGTAGTTGGAGATAATCACGATCCGATCGCTCGTTTCCGTGCGTAACTGGTGCAACAATCGAGCTAAAACGGCGAATTTTCCGCCGTGCCATTCCCACCCTTCGCACATCTGCCCGCCCGCTCGACCGCCTCTTCCCGAGCCGCCGCCGTCGTACAAACCGTGGAAATACGGCGTCAAATTATCGTCGATCGCGTTCCCACCATCGGTTTTCCCGGCGTACTTCTTTTCCCGAATGGCATCAAAAATCAATTTCGGGTGATTGCACAGCTTTTTCAAAGCCGTGATGCACGCCAAAACGTCCATCTGTTTCCCGGTTTTCTGCGCGATTCTCGCCTTCTCGGACAATAAGTGTTCGTAAATCGATCTTTGCAGAGGCGTCGTCTTACAACACACGATTTCAATCACTTTCGGGGGTAAGTGCTTGGATAAAATTGTGTTCGTTCTTCTCAAGATGAACTTGTTCACGATAACGCTCAACATTTCGTTTCGTTCGTTCGCTTTTGCCAACTCGGCGTCCGTGGCGTATGGTTCTCTCCCGGCTAAAATTGGTCGCTCGTATTTCTTCGCGAACTCCTTCGTCGTGCCTAAAATCCCAGGGTTACAAAACGACACCATGCTATAAAACTCGTCCAAGTGGTTTTGCATCGGCGTTCCGGAAAGCATGATGCGTCGTTTACACGCCATCTTGGCCAAAGCTTGGTTCGTCAACGTCTCGCCGTTTTTCAATCTGTGCGCCTCGTCGCAAATGACCAACTGACACGAACTTTCCGTGGTAAATCGTTCGTGATATATTCGAAACGTTTCGTAGGAAACAATTAAGACTTGTGATCTGGACTGTGGCGCTAAGAACATCTTCACCGCGCTTTCCGCGTCCGCTCTCGAGTCTCCGCAAATCGGCGTCGTCTTCACTTTCCCTTTCAACCATTTTATGCACTCCGCGTCCCAGTTCGCCACCAACGACGTCGGACAGACAATGACCACTTTTTTCACCGTCGGTTTTTGATCTTCCTCGATGCTCGTGTTCAACAAAGTCCACATCAAAGCAATCGCTTGCAGCGTCTTCCCTAAACCCATATCGTCGGCTAAGATACAACCGGCGCCTTCAAACCCGCGCAAACCCATCACGCACTCGTACAAAAACGACACCCCTTCCCGTTGATGCGGTCGCAACCACCTGGTCAACATGTTATCCACTTTCACCGCAGGTAACGAACTCTTCGCCTCTTCTCTTTCCTTATCCTCGTCTTGCCACAACACCAACTCTTCGACGCCTTCTGGGAGCACGATATCTTCCGCGTCCGCGTCGGACGGGATAATTCTCGGCAACTCGACTTTGAGCTTCGATCCGAACGGGATGAATATTTTCCGAGCGAGAATCGCTCTTTGTAACCCAGCTGTATGACAGAAAAAGAAAACGTTTTCGAAATAGAATCGTCAGAACTGAAATGTCGTATAAACGCAATAACGACGAACAGAGAAGAAACAGAGAGAGAAAGAGATGATGTGCTTTTTTTTTCAAAAGTGGGCACCCAAAAAACTCTTCTCTTTGGACGACGGACGAAAAAGAATCGTTCAAAAATCCAAAATCGACTCCCCTCCTCCGAACGCGCGAAAGAGAAAGCATACAAGCAAACACACTAAAAACGTACCCGTTTGCAACGCCCCACCGGGAACGAGCGGCGCAAAGTGTCTCTTCAAAATAACCTCGTCTGGTTCCGGAGGTTTTAAATTGCTCAGAACCGACGCGTATCGAATTTTCGAGAGCGGAAGGCCATCTCGCAACGCTTTCACGTTTTGTTCCCGGATGAAATTTTCACCATCATCATCCTGGGAATGACGGTACTCCGAATCCGAATCTTCTTCTTCCTCCTCCTCCTCCGATTCTTCTCGCTGGTCTTCTTCCTCGTCTTCTTCCTCCTCGTCGCTGCTGCTCGACATTTTATTCGTGCTCTTATTCTTACGAGTCGTTTTAGTAGTAGTACAAAGCGCTCTCACAGTGTGTGTGTTTTGTAAGAAAAAGTGAGCAAAAAGTTTTTGGTTTTTTGAAATTTTTTCGAAAGAATTTTTTTTTTTTTCATCAATCGATTTGTTCCTGTTCCTTCATTTTTCGTCGCTCAAAAACACAACCACATCATCTTCATCATCATCGTCTTTCTGAGAATAGAACACACAAAAAAATGATGCGCTCTTTCTCTCGGTCGTTGAAAAGAGCGCTCTCCTCTCGCTTCGCGACGACGACGACGATATCAACGAATACGACAAAAGCGACTTTATTTCGTTTTTTGAGGACGAGCGCGTGCGTACCTTTTACGAATACAAATCATGCGAATGAATCCATTAAAAAAACCACCGGTTTAGTCGGTTTACCGGTGATGAACGACCCGATAAACACGTACGCGAATTTATGCGACCAAGTCCTGGAAAAGATCCAGTTCGTGCCGGAGAACGCGGCGTACAGAACAGTCGTGGAAGAAATGTACAAGCACCGAAAGAAAGTGACGTTAAGTGGGAAAACGGTGAGCGAAATTGAAGAGACGATCGCGGCTGGGCAAATCGAAGAGTTAGCGGTGCAAGCGAGAGACGAGTTGGAGCTGATTCCAAAGATGCGAGAGTGGAAACCGTGGGAGTTTTCGCACGAGATTGAGATTGAAAAAGCGGAGAATCCAACCGGGATCGCGAAGAATTAATTAATGTTGACGTCCGAAAAGTTGTTTTGGGACGGCGTCGGCGGACCCCGCTTTTGACGATTGCGTATATAATCGGGTTCGCAATATCATCGTCAGATTGAGACTCGGATTTTAAATGACTAACAATAAATACACACATCATCCGTAGCATTTTGTAACAACAGAGAAGAGAGAGAGAGAGTATTTAGAACAACGTACTAAAATATATCATCCCCGTCGTCTTTTGCGCCTTTGATGTATTAGCGTTTCATCAAGTAAAGAGAGAGAGAGAGAAAAAGTCAAAAAATACGACCGGAAGGCAAAGAAAAAGTTTGACTGAAAACAGCCACACTGTTGTTACACGAATAGCATCTCTTTCGCTTTACAGCGATGACAGACGATGCGAATACTATTATTACTCCTCCTCCTCCTCCTGTTGCGGACGAAGAGAGAGAGTCTTCTTCTTCTTCTTCTTTCGCTGGGAGGAGTGACGATTCAGACGACGACCGAGACGAAGAAGAAGAAGAAAAAGACGAGAAAAAAAAGAGCAAAAGAATAGCGGTGTATCTTCGATTGAAGCCATCTCACGATCATCTCTCGAAACGAGTGCGCGTGGAAGAACGAAACGGAGGAGACGACGACGATGAAAAGAAAAAGATGGTATCGTTCGACTGCGAGGAGGACGAACAGGAGGACGAGGAGAAGGAGAATGCTTCTGCTGCTGCTGCGAGTAAAAAATACGCGAAGAGAGGAAGTCAGATGTTTACCTTCTTCGATGAAATCTTGGACGAAAACGCGTCGCAGGAAGATACTTTCGATGTGTGCGCGAGAAACGTCGTTTTGAACTGTTTAGATGGCGTCAACGGAACGATATTCGCGTACGGGCAAACCGGGTCCGGGAAGACGCATACGATCACCGGCGGGAACGACGGCGCGTTTGAGAATCGAGGAATAATTCCGAGGAGTTTAGAAACGGTATTTCGAGAGATGGAGAAGAGAAAGAGAAAGGAAGAGGAGAAAAACGGGAACAAAGTGGTCACGTTTGACGCGACGTGCGAGTACGTGGAGGTGTATAACGAGCAAGCGTACGATTTGTTAGGGAGGCATGATTTGAACATGTCGTCTATGTTTTCGCGGGGAGGCGTCGAGGAATGTTCACGCGATGGTAATAATAATGATGATGATGATGTCAATGCTAAAGATGATGATACGAACGAAGCAGAAATGTTTCAAGTGTCGAGGGAAATTGGCAACAATCGCATCGATCTAGAACCATCGTCATCGAGAAACCAGCAACAACAACAACAACAACATCAACTTCATTTACCTCGAGTTTATCTTCAAGAAGACGAAAAGAAAACGTTCCATTTGAAAGGCATATCCACGCATAGAATTTGCAGCGAAGAAGAAGCGATGGATTTACTCTTTGCCGGCGATGCGAATCGCGCAGTTGCTGAAACGCCGCTAAACTTAGCATCGAGTCGTTCCCATTGCGTGTTCACAATCACGATCGAGAAACGAACGTCCGGCGACGATACTCTACAAAGAGCAAAGTTGAACATTGTCGATCTCGCTGGTTCCGAACGAGTCTCAAAAACAAAAATAGACGGTTCCGTGCTCACAGAAGCTAAGCATATTAACTTATCCTTGCACTATCTCGAACGAGTCATCGTCGCTTTGCAAGAGCAACAACTACTTCGACGAAGAAAAAACGACGCCAACGCTACGTATCACGTGCCGTATCGGAATTCAATAGTAACATGCATGCTTCGAGATTCGCTCGGAGGTAACTGTAACACCGTCATGATTGCGACGTGCTCGCACGACGAAGCGCAATTAACTGAAAACGTGGCGACGTGCAGATTTGCGCAACGCGTATCGTGCGTCACGAACGAGTATCACGTAAACCAAGAAATCGTCCCTGAGTTGGTGATTAAACGTTTACGAGCAGAGAACGCCCGTCTAATAGAAGAACTAAACGCGCTGAAAGAAGCGTACGCAATCTTAGAGAGGAAGGTTTTAGTTACATGCGGTGATGATGATGATGATGATGATGATGATGATGATGATGGTAAAAGTGCAAGTTTGAAACCTTCTCAAGTTACTGCTCTCTCTATTGAACGGAAAGAAGAAGAAGAAGAAGAAGAAGAAGAAGAAGAAGAAGAAGAGGAAGGAGGTGATGATGATGATGATAATACTGCTGAAACAAGCGACGACGACGACGACGACGACGACAACGGCGTTGGTGAGCATGATGCCGACATGAACGACGCGCGCGAACAGATCCAAGCAGCGGAAAATCCAAATCCCGCGAATCCTCTTCTCGACGACGACGCAGAAAACTTCGACCTCGACTACCATCGCTCCCTTCTCCTCGACAAAAAGCTCGCTTTCTCCGCGTTCCTATCCTCTTCTTCCTCGCACGTCCTCTCTCTTTCCCAAGCGATAACCACCAACGAGCAAAAAAAATCCTCCACCCTCGCCGTCGCCGCTCTCGTCCGCGATCGCGTCCTCCAACTCAAACTCGACTTCGCCAACCTCCGTCAATCCATCCAATCCACTCGAATACAAAAAGAAGCGTCGCGCTTAAATCCATCCTCCGAATTCTCCTTCTCCGAACGCGCGATCCACGAGCGTAAACTCCTCGAACAAATCAAAACAAAAAAAACCGAACACTCAAACGCGGTGAAAGAACTTCGCGAACTCAAAGGCGTCGTCGCCGTCGTCTCCAAGTTGATCGAGAAAAGTCGCTTTGGATTGAGAGATTCGTTTGAAACGTGGTTTCGAGATTTAGAGAAAAAGTGTGCAAACGTCGCCAGGAGAAGAGCCGAGGAGATTTTGCGAGGATAATGCGAGAACATGAAGATGAAGAGCGTCCGTGTATTTTTCTTCATTCATTTCGGAAAAACGAGAACGCGAGAAAAAGCCGCACTTTTCGTCCTCACTTTCGGGTAAACACTCCTTTTAGGATAATAGAAAGAAAAGATGAGGGACTTCGCCTCCTCGAGCGCGACCACGACTTCGCTTTTGAAGAAGAAACTCGTCCGTCGTTCTTTATCGGTCACTGTTATTGGATTTTTCCTGTTCCTCTACGTGGACCAGTTGCAAAAGACGGAGAAGTACGCGTGGATGCGACGGATGACATTTCGAGTCCCGAAGTCTCACGAGAAGAGGAATCACTTACCGGTAGGCGGGACGCCGAAGAATCACGAGGATTACGACGACATCATCATTCCTCGCGAGGACGACGACGACGAGGTTGGTAATAATGGTAGATGGGAGGATAGGAGTAGTGATAGGAAGAAGTACGTGCCGCCGTTAGGAGAGTTGCGATTTGATGATGATGATGTCGAGAGAACCACCACCCCTAGCGAGGAGGAGGAAAATGTGCCGCCCTTGCCGGATTTCCCTCCACCGCCGAATGTTTCGCCACCACCGGTGACGGCAGAAATGGAGAGGAAATTTCACTCGCAAAGTAAAGTTCGGGTGGATAAAATGTCCTTTCCAAACGCTCCGGATGAGTTGATCGAAGTCGTCAATCGCATGGGCTTACATCGCGGCAGCGCGGTGGTGGTGTCGTTCGCAAACTCGCATCACATAGAGTTAGCGGTGAATTTCATCTTGTGGGCGAAAGCGATTGGGATGACGACGTTGATTGGTGCTTTAGACGACGACGCGTTCGAGATTTTGAAGAAAACAGTTGGGGACGAATCGCACGGTGGCGAAGGACAGGCGTTTACCTATCGCGTGGACCACCACTTGGAAGCGCAAGGAAGTTCGCACGCCTCGAAGGCGTGGAAGAATTTTGCAAAGATGCGCATTTCGCACGCGACGAGTTTACTCGAGTTTGGGTTTGATGTCGTCATGTCTGACGCGGACGTCGTTTGGTTGAAGAATCCCGAGGAGTACTTGAAATGCGAGAAGGTGAGCGAAGACGGGAAAGTGGTGGAGAATTTATCGTTCGATATCGACGGGTGTGAAGAGTTGAAAGCCGCCGACGTGATTGTGTCGAGCGATAATTTATCGCCGACGTCGGACGAGAGAGACGGTGGGAATTACGCCAAAGGAGGCGTCTTTAACACCGGGATTGTGTTTTTGAGACACACGAAAGGTGGGATTCAATGGGCGAAGCAATGGAACTTGCATTTGAGCGCGACGGATGGAAGGTTTCATCGATTAACCAGCGATCAACAGGTGTTCAACGCGATGTCGAGGAAAGAAAACGCGTGGCCTGGTTTGGAGGTGATGCGCATGGATGGAACGCGAACTCTCGGGCCGAAGGAGAACAAGCGCGTCTTGGTCGCCGCGGAAGGGGACACGTTGTTAGGAGTGTTTCCAGTGGCGAAGTTTAATCCCGGTCACGTGTACATGGTGCAAAAATTTCACGAGAAGGAAAAGAAGACGCCGTTTGCGGTACACGCGACGTATACTTTTGACGGCAGTTCTGGCGATGCAAAAAAATGGAGGTTCATGGAAGCTGGACTGTGGCGCGTCCCTGAAGAAGAAAGAGAAGAAAAGTTTATCACGTTTGACGCTTCCGCTCACTTATGGGACGACGACGCCGTCGACGACCACGGCGCCATCTCTTCGCACGACACGCCCTCTATCACCGACCATCTCGTCGCCGGTTCTGGACACATTAAAGCCTTGGCGAACGCTATGGCCGTCGCAGCTTCGTTGAAGCGAACGCTATTGATCCCGCCGATGCCGTGTTGGTGCGATAAAGTTTGGGGCGGTCACGATAACATCTTCACCTTTCAGTGTCACTATCCGGGCAGTCGCGATAGCAACCACATTCCGGGAACGTGTCCTTTGGACCATTTCGTTTCGCCGTCAAAACTCGCGCGAGAGGCGAAAGTGAACGGAGTGAACATCAAACCTTTAGGCGCGGCTCCAGAGAGCGTAAAAATCATGCGCGGCGAATTCCCAACCTTGAAAGTTGGCGGCGGAAAGGAAGAAGAACAACAACACGGCGCTTCTTCGTTCGCCATCCCGACGCACGCGACAGAGCTGGAAATCTCAAAACTCTCCAACCGATTACCGTTAGTAATTAAACTCGAAACCACTCGAGACGCGTTCGGTGGTTTCACCGACCGCGCGAAAACAAAACAGTTCGAGCACTCCATAAACGATATCGGTTTATTTCCCGAACAGTGGTGTTCCGAATGCCATCCGCAGGGGTGTAAAAATCTCATCCCAGCCGCGACTATCGCGAAAGGCGTCTTAAAGCCGGTGAGAGAAGTACACGACCAGTTTTGCGCGAGCTTCGATAAAGCCGGGAAGTTTGATGACAGCCACGACGACCACATCGACGACAAAGAAGATACTACTAATAATAATGATAATGCTCGTATTTAAAGACGATTATCGTAGACATAGAATTAGCGCAGCGCGTAGCGGAGAGTTTTTGAACAGAGAGGTATAACGATAGCATGACGTGAGAATCTCACGTAAGAAACACACTTCTAATTTCTAAACGTAACCACAACACGTCCGCTCACGAAATGTGCTACTTCCCTTTACCGAGCAAGGACCCGAACACCGAGCCTCGCTCGCATTTGCATCTGTCTTCTTCTTTAACCCCGGCTAAGGCGGTTTCGATGTGCATCCCACATCCAGCCCTACGTGTTGAAAATGTTCATCAGAATTTTTACCGGGAAAGACATGAGACATTTTGAAGGAAAGATAGATAGATAGAGAGAGATATACAGAAAGGAAACGAGAAGACGGATTAAAACGAATAACGGCACGCGAAAGAATAATCTCACCAGGTTGGTTTGTCGCACTTGGAACACTGCACTCGACGACACATTCTTACTCTTATTTAGAATTTTTCTCGGGAACGTGTGAAAATTTATGGCAGCTTTTTTCGATGTGATACAGTTACAACAACTATCATCAGATGAAAATCAGATGAAACCAAACATCTTCCCTTTCCCCTTCTTCTCGGCGATGGTTTTCCCTTGACTGGCCAAAAATCTTTCCGCCATGGCGTGTAACACGAACTCGATCGCCTCTTGCTCTTGCTTTTCGTTCAAAACTGGAATATCTATTTTCTCGTTAATCTTCGTCGCCGTGGCCACCACCCACACGTCGACTCTCGACTCGCCGGCGTCCGTCACGCCTTCGAAGAAGGCTTTGCTCCCCATCTTTTCCAACTGGCGTTCGATCGCGTCCGCGATGACATCCACCGCTTTCATGAAAATAATTTGTTCCGTGGCTTCGTTTAGGATTGGAATGTCGATGACGGCGTTGAGGAAGCTCGCGAAGACCAGGCGTTGACTTTGCGAAATGATATGGAACGGGAGCTTCATATCTTTGGTTTGTGTGTACAACCGGACGATATCTCTTTTGTGCATTTTGAGTAACTCTTTCTTCGATTTCCCTTCTCGTTTCGCCTTTAAAATCGCCTCGTGGCCTTCTTTTGAGTTCAAGTATTGTTCCACGATCTTTTCTTCTTTCGATTGCCCGAATAAACCTGCGCTGATTTTTGTTCTCTCGCTTCTTCGCGTCCTCTTCCTCCTAAGCGTCGATGATGAAATTGATGATGATGATGTTCGAAAAAAAGAAGAAGAAGAAGAAAGAGAAGTAGGACTTTGACTGCAAAATCGAACAACCGCTCTCAAAAAAGAATGCTCTCGTCGTCGTCGCTCGCGAGAGCAGCTGGAGGAGGCAGAGAAAGAGGAGGAGGTTCTCGACGCGATCGGAGGAAGGAGCTGCATCACGTATTATTAAGTGGTGTTTTTTGCAAAAACTCCCCTAATATAAAAAAAACGTTAAGGGTTTAGGGTCTGCTAGGTTTTCAACCCCTAATAAAACCCTAGACATATTTTCAAGAAGAGTAAAAAATACGCGAAAAGCGGTTAAAAAAACGAGGAACACCAACAATCGATGTCTTCTTCTGTCGACGACGAAGACGACGCGATGGAGGACAAAGAAGCAGAAGAAGAAAAAGGAGGAGAAGAGAGGAGAGGAGAGGAGAGAATGAAAGGAAAAGAAGAAGACAAAGAGGGTTTAAAAACGAGAACAAAAGACGAAAACCTACTCGTCCTCGAGACAACAACAGCCGAGAAGGAAGAGAAAAGAGACGACGACGGAGAACTCCGAAACGCTGCTGCTTCCAATCACGTGGTGCTGGCGATGACGTCTCCGATCAAGAGGCGGTTCACGCAGGAGAGCGTAGACGATGACCAGAATATCTCTGTTACGGAGGATTCTTCGAACAGTAGCAGGAGTGGTTTAATTGCAGAGGAAAGCGTCCAAGAGGAAGGAGGAGAAGCGGGAGAGCAGATGATTTTCTATCGCGTGTTCGCGAGGTTACAAAAGAAAGATTTACGGAAAGAACGGTCGGCGGCGAACGATTTGAAGTTTATATCGAGAGTTGGTTTGGGAGAAGATGATGATGGTGGGAGGATGAGGTTGGTAGAGGCGAGATCGCGGTCGGAGAAGTTAGACGCGGTGCTTTTGTTAGATGTGGATGATGAGAACGTGGCATCGGAGGCGGCGGCGGAGACTGGTGAAGGCGAATCCGCGGAGAAAACGAGCATAAAGACGTTGCGAGATGTGGTGAAGAAAATGGTCGAGAAAGCTAAGACGCATTTTGATGATAACAGCAGCGATGAATCCGCGGCGTTGATCTCTTCGATTTTCTTGGACGACGCGATGAATTCGTCTGTCGCAACCGCTTCTGTACAAAGTAACGGGGCGCTCATAATCCCTGTTTCCGCAAAAACGTGCGTGTTGAAATCGGCAAGGCTGGTTATCATCGCGCGCGCAAAAGAGTGGTTGAAAGTTTCGTTTTCTCCCCTTCCTTTCAATAATAATAATAATAATAATAGGAACGGGTATAAATTCGTCGTCTTGGTCATCACGGATGCTTACGCTATGCACAAACAAACAAAAAACGCACTCGCCACGAGTGGGACTATTGCCACTCTCTTTAGCGACGAAGAGTTTTACTTCGAAGCACTCGCTGCGGGATCTGTGAGCGAATTTCGAGAGGCTATGTGTCGTTTCTTGTATCGTCACGGAGGCGACGACGATGGAAACGGACAACCTCAAGAACGAACGTTTTCACTTCTCGAAACAACTTTAATAGAAGAGGAAGCAGACAGAGAACAGAGAAAAGCAATACAACGACGGTGCTGCTCAAATATTTCCTTTTTCGCACGAATCTCGGATGATTTTCATCGCGTCGTTAAGAAACGTTATTGGAGCGATTTCGCGGACGCCTTTAAAGACGCGCCTACATTTTTTCGAGCTTTGAACACAATCGTCTGGCTCTTCTTCAACACTACGGTTCCTTGTTTGGCGGTGGGTTTGGTTTTTACCATCGACTCCGACGAACGCATTGGCCTGGAGAGCTTTCTAACCTCCGAAGCTTTGGCAAATGTGGCATTTTCGTTGTTTGGTGGGCAATCCGCGTTAGTATTTCGGATAACCGGTCCAACGTTAGCGTTTCTTCAAGTCGTGAGGATAACCGCGTCTCGATTGAACGCGCACATGGTAACGTTCTATTCCATCGTCGCCCTGGTCTCTGGCTTATCGTCTATGCTCTTTGCCTCTTTTTCTGGTGCGTCGCTGATTAAATACGTTGGAAGATTCTTTGCCGAATGCCTGCGAATGTTCGTCGCGGTTATTTTCATGTATTCATCGATAAACGCCATGCGCAACAAAGGCATGCAAAGCGCGGAAACAGTTTCCGAGTTTCTCAAGTATTTCATTTTACACATTGGAACGTTCACCTTGAGTAGAAAAATACAATCAATTAAAACGAGTCCGTTTCTAAAGACGACGATACGGAAAGTCTTATCCGATTTGGCGCCGGCGATTGGTTTATTGGTATTTACGGGCGTGAGCTACATCGCGCCAGACGTGCCGGTCGATCGAGTCCATGACGAGAGGTACAAACTGAGTGGCACAATGTGGCCAACATATACGCCCGCAAGGTATTCCGAGATGAAAGATAATCCAAAATCAGTACTCGTCGCTTGCTTTTGCGGCGTATCACTCGCAGTGCAAGTATTTTTTGAGAGCCAAATCTCAGCGGTTCTTTCGAACCGACCGGAGAATAAGCTTAAGAAAGGTAAATCGTATCATTACGATTACTTTATCGTCGGGGTTATAAACGCGTTGCAAGGTTTGTTCGGCCTTCCAATCGCTATACCATCTTTACCGCACTCGCCCATCCACGCGAGAATTTCGAGTTTGAGCGTCGAGTATCAAGAAGATTACGTGGCAAAAACGCATATTATTTCAGCCACAGAAAACGGAAGATTTACGAACTTATGCGCGAGTTTGCTTCGTTTACTTTCCTTATGGGTTTTTCGTCACGCGTTATATGGAGAAATACCTGTAGCAGCGATATCCGGTTTTTTACTCTACATGGGTTACACGTCCTTAGAAGATAACGATATATGGAAACGGTTCCTTCTCATGTTTACGCAAAGAGAGCAAGTGAACCACCGAGCGGAAGAGAGTTTCCGTTTCGTGCGTCTGGGCGTAATCAACGCGTACACGATTTTGCAAATACTATCCTTTGCGGTCGTCTTTACAGTATCGCGTTCGACAGATTTCGATAAGAATACTGTGTTACCCGTGGCTACGTTTTATCCTTTTTTGTTCATATTGATAATTGTTTTCGCGACGTACGTTTTACCTATATTCTTCGCGGAGAAGGATCTGAGAGTACTCACGAAAGTTACGAGGCGGTTAGTTTCTCCCTTATTTTGTTAATGCGGACAAGATATACTACGAATACTATACTAATACGTATGCTGCTGTATATGCGTGCTTTATATAACACTTGCTGCTATTGATTCTGCTATTGTTTCCCGCCAATGGTGGTCGTTTTCAAAACTGGTGAAAATGCAATCCCCGAGCATTTCTTGCCGTCGATGACGAGCTCTACGAAGTACCCGGCGTCAAAAGTGCCCGTAATTTTACTCTTGGAAGAATCGACTTTCGAACCAATCGCTGGAAGTTTTCCTCCTCCTTTCGCCTTTTTGTATGGAGAGGTTGTTGTTGTTGTGCCGTTAGTACTCAGCTCTTTGAAGAGTTTGTCGTAATCTTTGCTCTGCATTGCATTCGCCAGGTGTTTCGCCGCTCCGTCCCAAATCTCTTTCTCCTCCGCCTTCATCTTGTTGTCCATTATTTTGAACGCGTCTTCTTTCATATTAGCCAGTTGTGCAAACGATTTCATCAAATCTGCTTCTGAGACCGTCAAGGCTCCAGATGCGTTATGCAATCTGGGCAAGTTCACGCTTCTCTGCATCACCCTTTGGTAGCATTCTTCGTTCCTCAACGCCTCTCTCTCCTCTTCCGTCGTCTCGTTCTTTTGCGTAGCCCCGTCTTCGGCCAACTTTCTCTTTTTGGGTGGCATGCTCTTCTCGTTGTTTGCAGGCGTCGTCGTTGTCGCTTTTTCCTTTTCTTCGTTCTTCTTTGCTCCCGCGGCGGCCGCAGCGGCGTTGTTGTTCGGCGCATCTCCTCCGCTGCTTTTGCCTCCGACCTCGCCGCTCCCGGCCGAGGCAACTTTCATCTGAGACGAACTCGATCGCCCGAGCTTGGAAGGTTGTTTCTTCATCTTTTTCTTCTTGACCGCGTTGACTTTATCCTCGTCCTCGTCGTCCGAAGGTGCTGGACGCACGCCCGGGACGAGCACTTCTTCTCGACTGGCGCGCGGACTCAAGCTGGGCAAATCGCCGCCGTGGGATTTCGGGGCGGCAGATTTTTGCACCTTCAGCTTGGGCAAGCCTAAAAGCCGGTCGGCTTTTGAGAATGATAAGGCAATCTTTTCGGTCGCTTCGCCGATGATGTTCTTCGGGTTTTTCGAACACTCCTCTCGGTGCTTCATCAACATTTGATTTCTCGTCTTGCCTTTGAATTCAACGACACAGAACTCGCAGTTGGCGACGGGCGCCGCCGGCGGTGGAGCAGATCTACCGTCCACTTTAAACGCTTGCGAACCTTTGACGGGCTCAAACGCGGACCGGACTCCGGCTCGTGGCGTTTCTGTCGTCGCGATGGATGTCACGTTGTTCGCGTTTTCGCGGCCGCTGCTCTGTTCCAACGAAGGCTGCACTTCGGTAGACTTTTTCGTAGAAATCGATAGATCCTTTTTCGTCTTCGTCGGGGTAATACTAACACTTGGCAGCTTCATGTCGCCGCCAGCCGATTTCTTCTTTTTCCTGGTTTTAAGATCCGTCGTCAGGGCGGCGGCATCTGCGTCCCAGCAGTCTTTCAGCGGGAACACGTCGTCCCACAAATTTTCTTTTTTATCATCATCGTCAAATAACTCTGGGTTCGTGAGTTCGTTGCCGTGCGTTAACCCAGCACCGGCAAAAAATGACGCGCCTGAATTAGTTGTCGATAACTCCACCGCAGAGACTTTTGATTTCTTCTTCTTTTTTTGCGAAGAGGCGGCGGTATTCGTGCCCGTAACGTTCGATTCTTCAATCATGACTTGATTCCCTTCTACCTCATCTGCAAACGCGCCACCGATTCGAAACACCGCCGATCGAGCTGGAACGAGCCTTGCACCAAATACTCCCATCTTCGGTGACATGTATTCCGGTAACTTTTGCCAAACGCTAAATTCGCACGAGAAGATCCACGCATCGCCGAGGCATTCGTTCTTACTGCCTCTCCCACCAACGACAAGCATACCATCGCCGTCGGGAAGCGCGCAGACGGCGTGCAACATTCTCGGTGGAATCATTTCGTGTGCCTCTTTCTCCGCAAGAATTTCTTTCCATGGCTCGTTTTTGTTCTTAAAGTCAAACTTCCAGACGTCGTTGAAGCACCTGCCGGCAGCATCTACGCCGCCAAAGAGAAACGCAACGTCATCCGTAACAGAGATTAAACTCGCAAACGCTCGAGCTGGAGGACATTTCCTTACTGGCACCCTCACGTGATTCCAAGTGTTGGATTTGAAATCGAAAATGTACGTCTCATTCGTATACGCGGCGTTCTGTTTCTTCATCGCAGCTTCATGTTCCGTAGGGAGATCGCTCTCCTTAATGAGGTGCGGGCCACATATGCGCTTGGGTTTCAAAGGCGGAATGCGTTTCTTCACTCCTCCAAATTGCACCACCTTCTGATCGCTAATGAAGGTCGACGACGCGCCAAACCTTTCGTCAGGTACCGCGTTGATCTTCCTATCTGCCGCTGGCTCCAAAATGGTCCATTTTTTCAACGCGGAGTCGTACGTTCGCGCGACGGTTTTACTACCACTCGTCGACGGATGATGGTCGTCACCGGCACCGCCGTTCTCCCCTTCTTCCGCACCGCCGGACAAAAACGTCAAGACCTCGTCTTCTTCCTCTTTTTCATTCTTCTTCTTCGTCGTCGTCTTCTTGCGGCTGCTCGTCTTCAATTCTCTCGCGCAAAACGACGGAAACGCGTCCGGGTTCGGGCTGTTTTCCACGTGAAACGTCCAATGCGCGAATTCGCCGCCTGTAGTTGGAAGCGCAATAATAAAGAGAAAGATATAAAAAACGTGAGCAATCAGTACAAACGCGCAAAAGCAGGAAAAGCGAAAGAAACGCACGCACCGACCAAGTCCAAAACCTTCATCTCCTCCCTCGAGGCTTCCTCGCCTTCGCCGCTCTGTCCTCCCCAGGAGTAAATGCACCCATCTTTTTCCGAGTACCACGAACACGGTGACACGGTACCAACGAGCTGAGGAATCAACGGCACGTCTTGCCAACGGCACGCGTTCGTGTTGTTTTCATCGTTAGGAGGAGTCTCTTCTTCGATTTTGTCCTCCTCGTCTAAAGTCATCGCCATTATCTCTTTAACACTTTCGCGCAAACAAAGATTTCTCTCTCTGACGAAGATCTCTCTTTCTCTCTTTGTCTCTCGGTTGTTGTTGTTGTTTCAAAACCTCTTCTTCAACAACAAACCTCGCGCTCTACTGCGCTTAAAAATACTTTACGAAGAGATCTGCGCTTCTCTTACTCTCTCTTCTTCTCCGATTGTTTTTAATGCGCGCGCGAAAGCGTGTTCTCTTCTGTCGTTGTTCTTCTGTTTTTAAATGTATTCAAAATCAAGCTTAGGGTTTCAAACCCTAATCGTTTAGTAAGAGAGAAAAAGACAGTTAGGGGTGTGCAAGCGCTTCAAACCCAACAGGATGATGATGATGATGATACGACGACGACGTAAACGACGCGAAAGAATACGACGACACCTCTGAAATCAACGATGAGGATGATGATGGCACTCTCGTCTTCTCTTTCTCATTACCAGTATCATCATCATTGCCGCAAGAAGGATGATGATGCTGGTTTTGGCTTCAGTCAGCGGAAGATGAAATCCATCAGGGGTGGTGCGTGTGCATCGTCGGGCTTTGAGAAGCAGCGCGAGCAGCAGCAGCAGAAAAAGAAGAAGAAGACCGTAACGCTGAACAGAAAAGAAAAACAAGCTCTGTTACCGGATAACGTGTTGATTGATTACGTGTCAGAGCTGGACGTGAAGTTTTTATTCGATGAGATATCGACGGATGATTTGTATCTGATTCAAGGTGTAGAACAACCCCTAACGGGAGGAGAAGAAGCTGTTACGGTGATTGTCGACGTGGGCGCAAACATCGGATTGTTCGCCTTGGAAGCGCTGAAAAAAAAGTCACAAAATAACAGAAAGTGCATATTATACGCGTTCGAACCGTCACCGGAAACGTACAAAGCGTTGAAGCGCAACTTGGAGAGGAAGTTTAAGGACGATCCGAACGTATCGTTGCGTTTGGCGAACGAAGCCGTCGGCGACGGGGAAGAAGATTCAATCTCGTTTACGTCGTTTCCAAACGCTGCAGGGTGGTCGACGGCGATTGAAGACGAGAAAGAGACGCTCGCAAATGTCGTCGAATACGCCGTGGCGTTGATTATAAAACACGCGCCGACGTTTCTGATGTTGAAAACATTCGCGAGGTTCGTCTTGGAGAAGAATCTGTTTTTCGTCAAGTCTGCGTTTATTAAATCCATCTGTTTCTTCGTCGTGAAGTGGTTATCGCGAGGGAAAAGAATTGAAACCGTTCCGTGCGTGACTTTATCCAACGCCATCTTCAAAGACGAAACGAACGAGAACAACAACGACAAGAAGAAGAAAAAAATCAACCTCTTAAAAATCGACGTGGAGAGATACGAGCTCTCCGTCCTTCGCGGCATACTCGAGGAAGATTTTGCACACATCGAAACGATCGTCGTAGAAGTCCACGATAAGGAGGATAAAACCGGAGTTCAAGACGTCGTCGCTTTGTTAAAATCGAGAGGAAAGTTTCCGCGGGTAATTGTCGAGCAACCGGAGCATTTGAAAGGGTCCATGTTGTTCAACGTCTTCGCTTTCAGATGAGAAATTTTTGTAGAGTTTTTCTTTTGTCGAGTCATATGCTTCAAAAAAAACGCACACAACACTTACAACACACACGTAAACATCAATCACATCATGCCACCATCAACGGCGCGACGCCGACGCAAATTAGAAGAAGAGGAGAGCACGCCACCTTCGACGCCACCGCGACGAGGTCCTCGCTCTTCAACAGCAAAAGAAGAACGAGGAAAAGGAGGAGGAAACACAAAATTGGGGAAAATTGGACCCCCGAAATCCCCCATCAAACGCGCCATCAAACTCGTCCGGACGCAACTCTACCGACCGAAAATTCCAATATTCTCCTCCGCGTTCGTGTTGGCGATCATATTTATCATCGCGCCGTACGTGGATAAGACGTATCATAAGATTTCAGAGGAAGGGAGGGTGGCTTCGGATTTGGGGGATGTGAGGTTTGATGTTGGGAAATTTACCGTCCAGGTGAGAGAGTTTTCGGATTAAAAATTTCTTCTTCTTCTTCTTTGCGCGCACACATTCATCATCACATATTCAGCGTTTACTGACCCGACGATATCGTTCGCACGACTCTTCTTCTATCTTCTTTACGACGCAGTGGCAAAACACGGAGCAAACGCTGAAAATCACGCACAAGAGAGCCAAGTTTTGTTTCCGGCAGCGCTTGTGTCCAATCACGGAAACGTGGTCGTCCATCTCCAAGAGACCGTTTTTAACGCTCGCGAGCGGGCCGATTAAAGTGCACCAGTTGATCCACGGGCATTTTAGGATACATGTTTTAGATAAGTTGAGAACGACGGTACAGACGATCGATAGTATGGAAAGAAAGACGTGCGAGGTGCATTACGACGGGAGGGTGGAGAGGAAGACGAGGACGACGGATGTTGAGGAGGAGGACAAAGACGACGGCGGCGGAGGCGTCGCGTTGATTGAAGTCGATAGTAGCGGTAGTAGTAGTAGTAGTAGTAGTAGTGGTAGTGGTAATAATGGGAATAGTCAGAATAGCAATAGTAACGTAGAATTAGTGGAGTGCATAGTCATCAAAGGGACGGTGGTGAAAGAGGACGCCTGGATTGACCACTTCGTGAACACATTTTACGAACGACGAAGTAAAATGTACCACGCGCTCTTCTCGGACGACCAAGAATCGGAAATTGAGTTAGCGAAGCAGAAAGCAAACGCGAAATTGAGAGCGTCATATTCCGTCGCGCTTGCATCCAGAAGCGATGATAGAATTGGATTCACGATTATTTGGGACGAAATCGTTCCGGGCGTGCAAAGATCCCCGAGGAGGAATCGGAGGATGGTGAACTTGAACCATTTGATTTTGACGCACGCGGTGGAGAAGCGCGAGCGAGTGTATGGATTAGGTGAACAATACACATCGATCGAACACACAGGTAGGAGAGTGCCAATCATAACTGGCGAACAAGGCGTAGGGAGAGGGAAGCAACCGATTTCTGCGACCGCGGAGCTCCTATTTAAAGGTTCCAGCGGCGATTGGTGGACAACCTACTCGGCGATTCCACATTACGTCACCTCGAAGGCGCGATCGTTTTTTCTCACCAATTACACGTATTCTGAGTTTGATTTTACGGAGGAAAACGCAATCAGCGTGCACGTGGTTGCGCCTACCGGCATAGTTTGCGGTCAAATCATCGCAGCGATAGATATTCCGGGCGTATTACAAGCGTACACGGAATATTCTGGACGCATTAAACCGTTACCGGAATGGGCGATGCGAGGCGTCATCGTCGGTATGACTGGCGGTCCAAGTAAAGTCAGACGCATCGAAAAACAGCTAACCGATGGCGGGGTGAAAATAGCCGGGTTTTGGTTACAAGATTGGTCGGGATTTCGAAACACGAGCATCGGCATCGAACGCGTCTGGTGGAACTGGAAACTCGATGAAGATTTATACACGGATTGGCACGCGTTGCGCGAGGAGTTTGAAAAGAAAGGCACACACTTGGCAACGTACGTGAATCCGTTTTTGATGGACTCGAAAGACCATCACGGAGATTTATACCGTTTTGCTTTAGAGAATGGGTACTTCATCAAGAACAAGAAAGGCGAAGGGTACGGTTTCGTGAGTGAACCAGGGGTTACGTTTTCCTTGTTGGATTTAACCAACCCGGAGTGCGTGCGTTGGATCGAAAATGTCATCGTCGATATGCTCGTCGCGACAAAAGCGAAAGCGTTCATGGCAGATTTTGGAGAATATTTACCGTTCGATGCAACTCTGAAATCTGGAGAGTTACCAATTTTAACGCACAACCGGTACCCGGAAGATTGGGCGAGGATTCAAAAACGCGCTCTGCGACGCGCCGGCTTGGAGAAAACGGGATTTTTCTGGACGAGATCGGCGAGTTTATTGACGCCGTCATTTACGAGCGTTCAGTGGGTTGGCGACCAACTCGTGAGTTGGGATAATCGAGACGGCATTAAATCCGCGCTGAATGGCATATTAACCGGCGGTTTAAGCGGTTTGACTTTGAGTCATTCGGATATCGGCGGGTACACGGCGACGCCGGGGCGACACCGATCGAAAGAATTGCTGATGCGATGGATGGAATTGAATGCGTTTTCAGACGCTGTGTATCGTTCACACCAAGGAAACAGACCACACCACAACGCGCAAGTATGGGACGACGAGGAGATTATTGCGCATTTAGCGTGGTGCACGTCCATGCACATTGCGTTGCTCGAATACAAACGCGAAGCTATGCGCGAGGCGGAAAACGTCGGTTTACCTATGACGCGAATGATGTTCATTCACTACACCTACGACGAAGTAGCGAGTGATTTGACCTCGCAGTTTTTACTCGGACGGGACTTGTTGATCGCGCCGGTTTTGGATCGTAAAACGTCGAGAGTGCATTGTTATTTACCTCGCGAAGACGTGTGGATGGACGCGTGGACAACCATTTTAGCGCCGATATCGACGTCGGCGGTAAGAAAGAAAAAAAGTGGCGACGACGAGGAAAGTAGTGGGAGCGGGACATGGGTGACCGCGGATGCCCCGATGGGTTGGCCCGCGGTGTTTATCCGCTCAGGGGCAAGTAAGACGGCCAAAGCTGCGGCTGCGGCATTACGCGAGTTGGCGGTTGAGAAAGGCGGCGTGCCATCCAAAAGGCGCGTTAAGATCATGGATCCAGTTGAAAAACTGATTCTAGGATTAGTTTAGTAATATTAATTAACACAGAAAATCTACGGTGCTTAGGTAGTCGCCTCCGGTTCATACTTTATTATTCGAAATCTTCGCCGAGCTTTGCTTCACACCTTTCGACGCCGGCAGTGGCGGCGCCGCTTTCTTCACCGAGGCGTTCGCTCTCACCGTACGCTCCGCTCGCCGCCGTCCAAAGTTCGCGTTCTTTACCGCTTCCGAGTGCGAACTCGCACTCTGCGGCAGACTCTAGGGCTTCGCCCCAGCGACAGTAGGCTTCGATGCGTCTGGATTGGATGAGCGTTTTGGCGGCGCTGGTTTTCTTAGCGTCTCCTTGTTCTTCTTCAGCCGAGGCACATTTTTCGATAGCCGCTCGGTGCTTTTCCGCCGCGGCGAGGAACAACTTCGAGGCGTCCGCCAAGTTACTCGTAATGACAGATTCGTCTTCCTCCTCCTCGGAATCGTATAAATTGAAAACTTCGGCGTCATCGCGGACGAGCGCACCGCGTTGCGATAACGCTCGTCCCCAGGCGATGAGCGCTACGATTACGGCAACCGACGACGATGAAGAAGTAGAGGCTTGTTGCTCATTTTCATCCGCAGCCGCCGCTGCTGTGCGGTCTTCGACGGCGACGGCTCGAAAGTATTTGCCGGCATCCACGAGCGCGTCCTCGGCGGTTTCGCCGTAGAAGCGCACGTCTTCTTCACTTAAACCGCCAAATGCACCTTTTTTCGACGAAGAACCAAACACGCGTTCGGCGGTGGCATCTCGTAAAGCTCGCAACGCGACGCCTCGAGCGAGAAGCGCGTTGCCCAGATTCCCTTTCGCTGAAACTGCGCTCGGTTCTACTTCTACGGCGACGACAAAGTCATTGGCGGCGTTCGCAAAACACTCTTCCGCGGACATGAGGTTTTCCAAAGATACCGCAGGTTTCGCCGATTCGTCTTCAGCCGCTCGCGCGAGCTTGCGGCCTTGGCGTAAGCTTTCTAAACCCGAAGCGATTTTCTCGTCGAACGACGACGACGACGACGACGATGCCAACGCGATCGGTTCTTGGGCTTTCTGATCTACTTGCTTCTTGGCATCTGCTATGTCGGTGACTATTTCGCTAATCGCACTCGCGGTGACTTCTGAAGACTCTTCCGACGCGGACGCCGCTATTCCGGCGAACGGGTCGAAGATATCTTCCTCTACTTCTTCCGTTCTGAGCATCGCTTGCATGTTTTCGAACGCGCTTTCTTTCGTTACGCCAGGCTGGGCGTTTATCGGAGCATCGCTAGTGACGCTGCTGCTAAATGATTCTTTGCTGTTGTTGTTGCTATTACTATTTGTTTCCGATGTGGACGTCGTCGGTTGTTGCATCGCCATCCTCGTCTGCATGGACGCCGATGGCTCTTGCCTTCGCCTGCTATCTTCATCACTACTGGCTTTCACAGTTTCTGCAACCATTTCAACGCTTCCCGTTCGTCGCAACGCGCGCTCAAATCCGGTTTTCGATTCGTTCATATCGTCCACGCTATCATCGTCCAGATCTAACGAATAATACGACTCTTCCTTCTCCTTGGCGGCGATGATTTTGTTCGCGCCCATTTTCATCGCATTGATCATCGCAGCGTTCGCATCACCGCTATCATCATCGCTCAAAAACACTCCTCTCTTTTTTTCGATCGATTCACTGATTTCCGAAACCACTCGCTCGGCGGTCGTTTCTGCCATTTCCGAGAGCGCGTCAAATCGCAAACCGAGCGCTTGCCACTGACTCTCGTCCATCTTTGAAATCAGCTCGTTCCCGAGCTCAGCCTCGTTTCTGGCGTCGATGGCTTCTTTCACGCGTTGCACCGCGTCTGCGAGCTTTGCAATCTCATCCACTCTGTTTTGCAACTCCTCGGAAAACGCGAATTCAGCAATCGCTTTGTTCTCAAACGGATTCTTCTTCTCCGTTTCTTCTTCCTCTTCTTCTCTCAACCTTTTCTGTTCCGCCGCTCTTGCCTCTAAAATCATCGTCAACCGCTCTCCAACGCCGTCGCTGACCCCGGAAATCTCCCTCTCCACGTTTTCCACCAGCTCCCACAACGTTTCCAACTCTTTCTGGACCTGTTGCCTCGTTCGTTCGTTTTCCGTCATCGATAACTTGGTCGCCTCTTCCAACTCGCGGTACATTTTTTTAAAATTCTCTCTCTGGTCAATCCTAGCATCCGCGACGTCCCTGGCTAACATCCCAGCCACGGCACCGGAATCTCGTTGACTCGCCGCTTGCTTCTCCGCGGCTCTTTGCATCGCCCTTTCCAGCGCGTCTAATCGAGCGTCAATTTTCTTGCTGAACTCCGCGCCATCTTCTTTCAAAGCTCTTTGAATGGCAAACTCGAGCGCGACCATGTTCTTCTTTTGCAACTGCGAGGATAAGTTCATCACGGTCGCATTGGTCGTCTTATTCCTCGTCACCACCATCAACTCTTCTTTCAACTGCATCAATCGCATCCGCGTCTTCTCTCTCACTTTCGTCTCCCTCTTTTTCTTCAACGAAAACGCCAGTATCGGTAACACGATGACGAGCGAACACAAGTACACTTCGCCGAGCGCGACGGCGGCGATGCCGCCGCCGATGGTGCCAAACGTCGCCACTATTTCCATAATTTCCAGCCACATTTCCTCGTGCACACTCTCGTCTTCTCTCGTGAGTTGGTAGATGTCGTCGTCCGCGTCTTCTTCCTCCAAAGAAGAGGAAGGGAGTAAAATGTTCCTCTTTCGCTTCTCGCTCGCATTCAACCAGTCGTCGGGAGCGTTTTTCGTCGTTTTGGTCGTTGCGTAAAAATTTAAACGTTCCCCGTCCAAGTAATCATCCGACGGCGTTATCGACGCCGCTTTCGCCGGGGGGCTCATCAAAACGCTCCTTCTTCTTGAAGAAGGCAGCCTTTTACTCGCAATACTACTCTCGCCAACAGACGAGGACGACGCGCATTCGTCAGTTCTCGCAACAACAAAGCGCCCGCGACTCGAGACGAATGTTGCCGTTACGACCAACGAATTGTTATTCTGTTGTTGTTGTTGCTGTCTCCCACCTCTCTTCCTTCTCCTACTCCTCCTCCGCAAAAAAAATGAAGACGACGACGACAACGAGGGGGTCTGAATCCTCTGAATCGTCGTCGTCGTCATCGCAAGTCTTTCTTCGGGTGTTGTCGTTCCCCGAAAGTAGCGTGTCTCGAGCGCGCGCAGGGAGTTGTTTTTTGTCGCTTTTTCCCTTTTTTTTGAGAGGCACATTTTGAAATCGAAAATTTAGGGTGTTAAAACCTAATTGCAGACAAAACTTTAGAAGGAAAAGCGATTGCCACAAAGAAGACAACGCGAAGAAGACAACAAAGAAGAGGCTTCATTAAAGAAGAAGAAGAAGACAACAAATGAGCAGCAAAAACGACGACGATGGTGGTGGTGGTGACGAAAATGAGGATTCGGAGGATGAAGACTTTGAATTCGAGGACATCAAAGCGCACGAGAAGGCGTTAGAGGAAGACGGCAATGATGATGATGATGCAGGGGGAATGTTTGATGAAGGTGTTGTTAATGGAGGAGAGGAGAAAGAAGGAGAGGAGCACGGAGAAGGCGCTTTGGGAGGCGCGGGTGGTCGTGGTCATCCGAACGCGATGGATGACGATGATTTACTGCGACAACAAATGGCCTCCATGCGAGGGATACTGTCCAAATCGAAACGATTGAACGTGCATTCGTTGGGGAATTACACGTTTGGCGTAAAAGTGGTGAAGAAGAAAGAAGGCGGAGAAGGAGGAGAAGAGGAGGAAAAAAGTAACGCGAAAGATGCGAGATTAAGAAGGATTCGAGAGCAGTACGAAAAAAGTGGAGGGATTGCGAGACGGTCCGTGGCTGGCGTGTGCGTGGTGAATCAGCACGGGTGTCCGCACGTCTTGTTGTTGCAAGAATCGACGTTGCCTCCGGGCGCGCAGCAGCGAACGGCGGACGGAAAGCCGGCGTCGCAGTGGGACAGACCTGGGCAGCACTTTTCCGCGAGTACGAGCACGTTTCGGTTACCTGGTGGGAGGTTAAGAGCCGGGGAAGGGACCACGGAAGGGTTGAAGAGAAAGTTAGCGAACAAATTAGCCGCGCCGAACGAATCGAACGAGGCGAATTTGAGAGCCTCGTTTGACATTTTAGATCAGTTGTCCACGTGGTACAGGATAGGATTCGAGCCGCAAATGTACCCGTATTTGCCACCGCACGTTACGAAACCGAAAGAAACGTTGGAGGTGTTTTTAGTGGAGTTGCCGGAGAAGTGTTACTTTGCGGTGCCAAAGACGAGCAAGTTGGTGGCGGTACCGATTTTCGAGTTGTACGACAACGCCGAGAAGTTTGGAGCCGTGGCGAGTAGCATTCCGCATTTACTATCAAGGATTGATATTAACTTAGAGACGACGATTGGTTGAAAATGAATACATGTTATATGAGATCATAGTATCAATTAATATACACTCCTAAATCACACACGCGCACCCACGCGTATGCAAGAAAATTCATCTTCCCATTCAAAAATCACTCCTCTACGATCAGTCTCGCGCACAACCGCCACCTCGAATTCGTCTTGTGAATTGGTCCTATACCTCTCTCAAACACCCAATGATCTACAACCTTCAAATTTGCCCCAACCTCCTCGGAATCCCCGGCGACTAACCGGTCGTTGTCGTCGTACGCGCCAAACTCTTGCCTGCTCTCGAACCTCACCGTAAACTGCGCGAACGCGTTGGTCAAGTCCTGACTGGTCGCCATCATCCGTCCTTGCACCACGGAAACGTTCTCCACCCCTTTTTCGCTCAAATTCCACCGAATCCTCGACCACCCGTTCTTCGTCCTTCTTTTCTGCTCTTGCTTCAACTCTTGCATCACTTTATCGCTCACGTCTCGGCGACAACTGGACAAATTGTTATTCGCAATCGCTCTCGATATCTCCTCGTACAATATCGACGCATCTCTCTTAAACATGTTTAAATCGAACCCTTTAATTGCCGATGTCACTTTCGACGTGCAATATATGTCCTTCGCTTTGTTCAAGCCGATATCGTATAAATATCGAGGTATTTTCGTCATCGAGCTCGGCATTTTCCTCCTCCCTCGATACGGTTCCGCGAGTGCGTTCGAGCTCGATTGAAACGGGTTAAAGTTGATATTATTCGACGTCGCTTTCGCCGCCATCGCGGCCGGTGGAGTAAACCCTTTCGGCGCGGATTGGCCCCGACCTTTCGTCGCGTACGACGCGTTCGTATTATTAGTATTATTATTATTATTATTATTAGGTGTTTTCCAATCGCCATTTCTCTTCTGAAGAAGAAAAGATATCGCGCGCCTCTCTCCAAAACCAAAACCATTTCTGCCCGAGAAGAAAGCATTAGCGCTTTGACGAGCTACTGCTAAAGTATTATTACTATTATTATTACTACCGCTAATGCTGCTACGACGAGAGGTTTTCTCCAACAACGACGATGCTCTTCTCATCGTTTTATTGTTTGTTTTTTGTGTGGAAAAGAGTGTGGTTTTTACCAAAAAATACGAGTCAAAACACTCTCATAAACGCATGAAATACCAAACGTACTAAAACGCAATTATATACATATCTAACTCGATCAGACGCATCGAGAAGCAATTGTGTTATATATTTCAGGACAGTCACGCGAGCTGCTCGCGAGTTCGTTCGAAGCGCTTCTCAACAACAACACGAGCAGAGAGGAAAGAGGTAAAAATATTTGTGAGTTTTTTTAAAAGCAAAAAATACGAGTAACTCCCACACAACGTGAGGGCGCACGTAAGATGTCCGAGAAAGAAGAAGAAGGCGTAAAGCCGAGAAGAAGAAGACGCGCAACAAGTGACGATAAAGAAGGCGCAGAAGACAAAGAAATAAAGAAGGAGGAAACTTTGCCGTCGTCAGAAGAAGAAGAGGGCCACGAAGAAGACATGAAAGAGGAAACTTTTTTTACCGAAGATATTAAAGAGGAAGAGGAAGAGGAAGAGTCGTCTTGGGACGTGATGGAAAAATCGGAAGCGAGCGGCGAGGACGAGAACGAACGGACGATGCGGGAGGAGAAGAGCGAGAGCGAAGAGGAGACTTTGAGGAGGAAGAAAGGAGGACTACTGTCGCTCTCGCCGCCGGCGTCGCTGGAGATTGGGGGTACCGTTGCGACGAGGACAGTAAAAAACGAAGGAGAAGAAAACGTCGTCTCGGAGAAAACAACGACGACGACGAAAGGAAGGAGAAGAACGGAGGATCAGAGTGGTGGTTCGGAAATAGAAGAGTTTTCGGACTTGGGCGAAGATTCGAAGCATTCTTCTTCTGACGAGAGAGACGAAAGGGAAGAAAAGAAGAAAGAGAGGAAGAAATCATTCCTGGAAGCGTTGAGAACAGAAGTGCGCGCGTTCTTGCGCAACGCACGAAAAGCGGCGGTAGACCTTCGCCGCGCGGCGCCGGCCGCGTGGCGAAGGTTCACGCGAGACGCGAGAAGACGCTTTCGAGACTTATGGAGGAGGGCGAAAGCGTTTAAAAATGGTTTATCCGAGGAAGATAAGAACCTTTTGAAAGCAGCTGGAGTTCTCGTCGGAGCGATTGTTGCCGTGAACGTTACGAACGCCATCGTCGGTGGTCGATCGAGCGCGCCTTTCGCGTGAGAAAGAAATCAAGCGCGCGCGCGCGTCTTGGATGCGCTCGATCACTCGCCCAGGCAAGTAAGTAAAAAGAGCTTACGGACGCACAAAAAACTTCGTTTATATACGCACTGAAGACGAGAGAGAGAGAGAGTGAGAGAGAGAAACATTGAAATATCTAAAAACATCTAACACATAATCCCCTAATACTCTACTCTTTCTTTCTAAATCTATCAACGCGCGTTGCCGTCGTCGTCGTCGTCGCTACTCCTCGTCTCCGCCCGGTTCGTTGTCAACAAAGGCACCGACACCTTCTCCTCCTCTTCTTCCCTTTCCTCTCCCTCTCTTCTCTTCCTCGCAAAATCGTCCGCGTTCCCTAAATGAAACACGTTCGCCAATCGCTCTTTCCTCTCTCGGATGGATTTGGAATCAAAGGCGACGACGTTTCTCCACGTCCCGCTGAAAAGTTCTTGCGATGTTTCAAACGCGAAATCTTCGAGAGTATGCCTCTTATTCTCGCTTTTGTTGGAGAAGAAGACGAGAGAGACGAAGAGGAAAGAGAGGAGGAGGAGGAAGGAGAGAGGAGGACGACGACGAGGCATGCTCTTTTTTTCCCTTTACACTTCAAACTCCAATCTACACATTAATCACCGTAAGTGTTTTCACTCGTGTACAAAGTCGTCCGGATAATTGTGTACTCACGCACACTCAGTTTTCCTATATCCGGTGAAAAGCATTTGTTCGTGGGCTTAACTACTCCTTCGTGGAAGCTCCCCGAGCGCTCAATACTTTCTTTTGTTGTGTGTGTTTTTTATGATGATGTTTTTTTTTTTTTTTTGTACCTTTTTCTCTCGTCTGCGAAAAGTCTTCTCACTCTTCATTAAACCTCAGTCTGCGCTCTCTCTCTGCTCTCGTTTTAAAATCGATCGCCCTTTAGTAGGCGATGATGATCAACAAAAATGCAAAATAAGTAAACGTCGAAGTATGACAGAAAACTGCGTGATTATGCAACGTGTTTCTGAGCCTATCTCTCTCTCTCTCTCTCGAGTCGCGGCAGAAAAGCAGTAGCAACGACTTGTTTTTTTTCCACGTTTCGCGTATTTTGTAGATACAAAATTTTCGTCGCGTTTTTGCGCGCTCTTCTCTTTCTTTCTTTTTTTCTCTCTCTCTCTCTCTCTCTCTCTCTCTCTCTCTCTCTCTCGTATGGACGAAGAAGAGACAACGCGCGGCGATGATGACAAAAAAACAGGTCTCTACCCTTATGAAGTACTCGTGGAGTCCTTTGATTACACAATTGTAGCATGTACATTTGAGCCGATGATGAGCGTATACTTTCGTCCAAAACGAGAGAGAGAGAGGAGGGAAGAGAGTTTTTATTTTTGTATCTAACGCCCACTTTTGTGGTGAAAAGTGAAAACAAACAACAACAACACAAGAACACAGAGAGAGAGAGAGAGTGAACACACACAGAGAGAGAGAGCGAGTCACGAATGAGAGTTCTCGTTTCTTCTTGGCGATGATGATGACAAGGTAACTGGTGGATTATATGAATTCATGGCGCGCGGAGTGCGCGCGTGAACTTTTGATTAGCACTACGTTGTTAGGTTTCTGAGCCAAAAAGAAAAAAAACGCTCAGATCTCTCTCTCTCTCTCCTTTGTTTTCTTTTTTCTTCCTTCTCTCGCGAATAATAATACACTTGAAAATATAAATGCTCGTAAAAGCGATCGATTACTTTGAATCGATATTCGTTCCCGCGAGCGATGCGATGGAACGCGACTGTTCGTTAGCGGAAACCGAGGACTGCGCCGAAAAGCGGAGACGTTTGAAGACGCTCGCGTACGCGCCGTTAGTTTCTTCGGCGTATTTTATCGCGGTTATGATTTCGAGACGAAAAGTAGAGTTTATAGGCAACGCGGTTTTATGCGTGTTACACGCGATACTTTTGAGACAAACGGCAAACCAGGTGCGCGAACAGACGGTATCGTCTGTGAATCACGCGGAACAGGTGTGTAATTTGTTTGCTCTTTTGTTTTGGTCGAAAGCGTACGCGAGTTTATATTCCATGGGAGGAGAAGCGTTTCAAAAATCGAGAGTAGAAGCGATCGCGGATAGTTGCATGCTCGTTTTCCAAGCGTACATCCTCTACGTTTCCTCGCTCGCCTTTCGTAGGCTGAGTTTTATATATGCGTTGTATCTCGTTCAAAAAATTGATGGGGAGAACAAGAATATTAGTACGAGCGCGGCGTCGTTTGAAGTCGACAAGCACGGAAACTGGTCGCGATTGGACGCGGTCAACGCCGCGGTCGATATCGTCGAAGAAGTTAAAGAAGAAGAAAGAACGTAACGACACCTTATTATTATTCAAGTTTTACAATGCACACGCCGCTGCCGCAAATAATAATAATGTCAATATTAAAACATCTTAAATTCACTTTCGTGAAAAATACTAACGATCTCTCAATCCTGTTCGTCTTCTTCCTTTGAAGATACGTCGCACATCTCCGGATTGCTTTTCGATTGATCGACGTCAAACAACCCGCCCTCACACACGGCTTTCCTCGAATCGTCCCCTAAACTCCACACCTCGTAATCCGCTTTCAACTGTTTCAAAAATCTCGGAACAACTTGACCAACCACTTGATTCACGACAAACCTCCCGGTCCTCTCCGTGCTCTTCACCGTAAACGGAAACCACCTCGGCACGATCAAATACACGCTCACCGTCGTATCCGATTGAATCGTTTTCTGGTTCGGAAACTCCTCCGTCGCGGAATCAAACCACGACACGTCGTTCACCGAACTCAACTGAAACTGTTCGTTCGCATCTTCCACAATCTTACTCCCCGAAATCGTCGCCTCTTCGACTGAAATCATCGGCCCCGCGCCGTTCGGCCTCACGTCCACCTTCGCCGTGACCGTCGGCGTAATCTTAAACCCAAGAAATGAGAGCGTCCCTAGCGTGCACTCGAACGTGCAGTCGTCTATTCGTTTCACCGTTTCTCCGTCTAAAGTAGAGTACGACGTCGCCGGTAAGCTCATGTATTCTCGTAACCCTCTCGAAGGATCCGACACCTCGAGCACGTGCACCGTGCCGGATTTTTTCGCCGAAAACGAAGCGTGCCTGCCTTGTCTCATCTTGAACGTTTTCACCGCTTTTGTTTCTTCTTCTTCTCTCAAAGTGACGCTCGTTGTCGTCATCGTAAAAGAGGAGGACGTCGACGTCTCGCCGCTGCTTTTCCGCTCCATCGTCGCCACGGCGTCGTCGTCGTCATCTCTTTCGAAAGATGACGAAGACGATACCGTCGAGAAAAATCGAATCGATTTTCTTTTCGTCGAAGTCCTCTTCCGTCGAACGCGGAAAGAACACGACGCGTAGGAAGTGGTAGTGGTGCACGACGTCGTCCTCATTTTATATGCGTGTGTATTCTTCTCTCTCTCTGAGGACAAAACAAACAGAGCCACGAAAAGGAGGCGTTTCTTTTCCCCAAACGAGTAAAGAAAGAACAAACAACTCTCTTCTTTATTGTGTTGTTTGCCTGCTGCTTTCTGCACCAATACCACGCCTTCTCTGACGGAAAGATCTCTCGAAACACATATCCAGTCACGAGACGCATGAAATATCTTCTCGTTTTGAGAGTATTTTTCGTTCTACGGAGAGAGCGTTCGCCTCTTTCGAAAAGTTTTCAGATAAACTCTCCCACCAGAGTCTCCAAGACGAGCCGCACGAACACACACTATAACACACAGATAAAGAACACAACATGCCCGGCGCGCGGTCTGCAATCGCCATGGGCGGCGCGGACGTGATGACGTTCGTGCGAAGTTTGCGACCCGGGTTCCCGAAAGGTTTAAAGGTGCGTTTTTTTTTTTCTCCGCTTCATCATCGTCTCATCGAGAGAGAGGGGACTGCTCCCCCCGCGTTTAAAAATCAATCTCTGACCATCAAATATATCCGTTCTCTCATCATCAGGTTGTCCTCGTCACGGAAGACGAAACGACGTTTTCGGAGAGTAAAGAAGTGTTAGAATCCTTGTGTTACGAAGGTGAGCGCATCGTCTCGTCGCGTGTGGTCGTTACGCGCGCGTTTACGAAGCGGATTTTTAGATTATAAATTTCGGTTACGCGCGCTCGTGCTTTTTGGATTTTTCCGCTCGTTTCATCATCATCATCATCGCGTCGCTTTCCCGCGATAAAGATGAGCATATTCGCGCTCGAAACGGACAGAAAGGTTCCCCAGAAGCAAGGATGGTCCGTGAACGTTTCCAAGGCGGTGAGAACATCTCACATTCATACGTACGCGCGGGAAGATGGTCGGAGTTTACCGCAGATCAGATCTGATCATTTCTGGATATGGACGAGAAGATATTCTCAGTGGGTGACGAGGACGATCTCTCCCTGTAACTCTCTCTCTCTTTGCGCGAGCGTATGCGCTATAATAAATTGACACACTTTTTTCTTCTCCTTTTCTAAAAAACACCTCATTCATTTGCTCGTTAAACGAACAGTCACGCGATCGGAATCGCTGGAAAAGTGCGTGGAAGATGCGTCGAAGGAAACCTTTGACGTGGCTTTACTGGACGGAAGGATGATGCGGCTGGCGCTGAGGGAAGAGACGGATGCGCGGGAGAAAAAGAAGGACGAAAAGAGCTTTGAGGTTTTGAACAACGGTAACGGAGAAGCGAAGAATAGGAATGGCGACGACGACGACGATTCAGACGACGCGAGTAATAAGAGTCCACCGCGGTCCGATAACAGCGGCGGCGGGAGCACGACGAACATCGAGAAGAAGAAAGCAAAGATTAAGACGACTTTGAGGAAATTGTGCGCGAAAGTTCCAGTGGTGTTGATGCAAAGAGACGAAGACGCAGATAAGGCGGAAAAAGAAGCAAAAGCATTAGTCGCAAAGGCAGAAGGAAACGCCATGGATCGTTTAGAAGCGATTCATTTGACGTCGTCGTCCTCGCCGGTAGCGGATAACAGTAATAAAATCGACGCCGACGTGACTACCGCCACCACCACCACCACCACCACCACCGCCGCCGCCGCCGTCGCCATCACCAACGACGAAAACGAAAATAGTAGCAACAATACTAACAATAGCGATGAGGAAGACGCCGCGACGAAGCAACAGGAAGAGGACGTTGTCATTCGCGCCATCCGAGAGGGCGTGTGCGACGTGATTCGCATTCCTTTAGCTCGACAAAACTCGGCAAATTTATGGCAGCACTGCGTTCGAAACATGTTGAGAGATTCCGGAAACGTGAAAATGGCGGAAGTTTTGAGGCGGTCGGGAGTTATGCCCTGCAATAAGAGGATTTTAGGACCAACGACGATCAGGGCAGAACAGAACAGACACAACGGTTCTGATGACTCGAGCGAAGATACCATGATGCCGCTGAAGGCGTCGGGGAGCGAAGAGGCTATCAATAAGACCGATGGTAGCGGTAACAACGACATTAACAACAACAGCTACGAATTTAGCGGAGCAGTTGTTAAAGTGCCCTCAAAGACGAAAGGTAAACGATCGCAACGCAAGTTTGGGAACAGAGCATGGAGCGCGGCGGCCTCGAACGCCCAACTTAGCTCGTCTTTCGATCAACTCCATCGACTTGATCAGTTAGTTCCTTTGCACCCGCAACAGCAACAATCGATGCATCAGCAGCATCAGCAACATCACCAGCAACAACATTCGATGCAACAACAGTACCAGCAGCAGCCGCAGCAACATGTTCAGTACCAACAGTCACAGTTCCAGCCACAGCAGCCGCAGCAGCAGCACGTTCAGTATCAGCAGCCGCAACAACAGCCGCTGCAACCACAAGAACAGCCGCAACAGCAGCCGCAGCAACCACACAATCCAATGGCTCGCATGCCTTCGTTACAACAACACGTGGGTATCTTGCCGAAAGCGCAACGCGCAAAAATATCGAAGTCAAAAGTGCAGCAGCGACGTCTGGCGATCAAACCGGCGCACATCCTCCCCGCACCGGGCCCGGGTGACCACCATTATCATCATCAACAACAGTATTATTATCATCATCATCAACAACATCAACAACAACCACAGCACGGATCCTATATTGATCAAACCGGACGCGTCGTATATTACCAACATCCGCCTCAGCAACAGCAACATCACGTTCAGTATCAGCAGCAACAGCAATACCACCACGTGCCTCCTCACATGCAACAGTATCAGCAGTATCCTCAACATAATCAGCAGCAAGGTCATCTCCATCGCGTTGAGTCGATGCCGCAGTTTCCGACGACGACTGGATTGAACGGGTCTCCGGTGCACAGGGCGCATCCGTATCATCCACATCATCAACAGCATCATCACGGTTCGCATTTGCACTATCAAAATCCCAACGGAAGTGGCAGCTCGCCCGCGTTGTACCAACAAGGTGGACAACAAAACTTTGCCGCCGGAGGCGGCCCGGCGCCACAGTTGCCGCTCGGTTTGAAACTCACGAAATCAAATTCGCTCAAGGATTTACTCCGCGCTCACGAGGTTGAGAAGATAAACAGAGCAATCGCGGCTGATTCGGCGAATGCGAACGGTGGATCCAGTAACGGCTCTCCGACGACGGTTGCAAACGAACATCCTCTCTTCAATGCGAACGCTTTCGGCGACGACGACGAGGAAATTTTGTCTCTCACCAATATGCCGGAAAACGTGGATTTGAATGATTTGAGCGTCGAGCTCGATGACTCCTATCTCGTATTTTGAGCGAGTAAACTACTACTGCACTAGGACACTAAGATCTATATGTAATGTAAAACATGTATGTAAACTCCATTTATATTTATTAAAACCATGGCAAGAATAAGTTTATTACTTCTTCTCGGCGCCATGCGGCGCCATGCGCTTCGCCTCTTTCGAAGGCGACGACGTCTTCTCCTCCTCCTCGCTCTTGTCCACATAAAACCTCAAACGCGCTTTACGATCTCGACCTGTCTTTTCTGATTCCCAAGTCGCGTACATCACGAGCACGTCGTCATCGTTCGTTAAAGGGATAACGGAGCGATCGCCTTCGGAATACGCCACAGTTTTCACGACGGCGTCTTCGGAGCTCCCAAGCGCTTTCGAGAGCAAACGGCGAAGCTCTTCGAGCGAGTCGGCTTTATCCAAGCGCGCGAGCGTTTCCTTATTTTCTTCCATAACAATCGTTGAGTTTATCTTACCGTCAATATTCAACGCGTGCGCGAGAGTTCGAAACATTGTTTGCCCAGCGATGAACGTCGCAAAGAAGAGACCGATGCCTTTATCGAATTGAAGGGAACCGTCGAATAAGGCGGCGGAAAAATTGACGTACATGGGACCAGGGCACAACGCGGCGAGACCCCATCCCAACCCAAAGATCGAGGCACCGACTAAAATTCTCCACTCGAAAGGTTCGTTTGGTTTATCAGGCTGCGCGAGCTCGTCTCCAAAGAACGAGCGCTTCATTCGCAAGCCTTCGTCTTGGTACTTTTTCTCTAACACATTCCAGGCTTTCCAACCTTTTATGTATGCAAAAATCGGTATCGCGAAAGCCAACGCGACGAAAAGAAAGACGAGTAAACTCGGATCGAACGTCTTTTTGTTCACGGAGAGAAAGGCAGATACTTTCGCCGGATCGGTCATCCCGCCGACACAAAGCGCCAGTCCAAACAAAGATCCCGAAACCGCTTTCGCGAGGGATTTCGTACACGCGCGAAGGCGTTTATTTTTTCCATACACACCAACAAGCGTAACGATGGCATAAAACGCTAAACTAGAAAGCCAAATCAAGAGTAGTTTAGACGTGTGAAAAGCACTCTCGGCTTCTGCGGCTGCGATGGCAAAAAATCCACACGCGAGGGCGCACAAAATGAAAGCTCCCCGCGATATGATATCACGTACGGGAGGTGGCCTTTCTTCTTCGTTCTTAACGTGAAACGTTTCGTCCAAAAGGCGTTTTTTCTCTTCTGGCGTTTCTGTCTCTCTTATCGTCCGCAAACGTTCAAAATTTTCTTCCCATGGATCATTACCATTGATATACTGGTAGTACGCGTACAAACCGGCGACGATCGATCCAACTGGAAGCGCGATCAACACGAAAGTCAACGCAGTTTTCGCCTTGACGAATACCGCGTAGCACACTGTCGCAACCCACGGCTCGATTATATCCGCGTTGTAAAACATCTTCTCGAAAAAAAGTTCCAAGTCCCACGTCCTTTTTCCAGGAATCATCAACATCACATCCATCGCACCCGCGGTATCGAAAACGCTCGCGGTGATCATGCCAACAATCACAAATATGCTCGCGGCCACTAAACTTCTCTTCGAGAGTCTCGCGACGCCGCTCAACGCGTGCCCAGAAGTGCATCCGCCGGCGCACGCCGATCCGACGCCAACGCACAGACCGGCAAAACCTATCCGCGCTGCGTTTTGTACCGACTAAAAGCCGCCGTCGGGAAGTAAATAACTCACGTTCAAAGCGTAATTCAAGAGCACGTGCGTCCCTACCAACAACCCCAGCAAAAACGCCGGTTTTCGAAGATGTCGGTGCAAACCAGACACTCCAATCGCCTCGCCCGTTGTCAAATACTTCGTCACCAAACTCGTGGCCAAGAACACCCCTCCAACGACACTCTTCCAGGGCGTGTACTCGGACGAATAATGCATGGGGGGAGGAAAATGTCGTCGCATCGTCGTCGATGCGCCAACGACTTTGCCGCCGCTTCTTCCATCGCTCGTCGTTGATGATCTGAGTTTCTCGATGCCTATGCCCGTGGCCACGTCGAGCTCGGCTGTTTTCTTCAAGCAAAAAAATTTAACAGACGACGATTTTCTCCTCGATGCTCCTCTTCTTTTCGTCGTCACCTTCTTCTGCGCCGTTCCCGTCCTCCTCCTCAAAGTCGTCCTCGCGCATAACGTCGTCGCCGTTGTCCCCGTCCACGTCGTAAACATCATCGCGTACTGTTTTTGTTTTGTTAAACAGAGATAGATATGTTTTTTTTTTCTGGCGCTTCCCAGTCGTATTTTTTACTCTTTTCAAAAATCCTCACAAACACGAGTTTTTAGATACAAAAAAAAAGAGTATAGCATCCATGATTATCCTCCTTTTCCTCGCGCTTCTCGGCATCTTCTCCTCGTGCGAAGCGAAACTGTACGGCTCGTACTCAAAAACAGGCGCGCGGAGACCTTCTGGTGTACGTTTTTCCTCGAGGTTGGCGTATAACGCGTACGGGAGAAAACTTCTCCAAGACGGAGAGAGAGATATCCGAGAGACGCAGAACTTGGTCGAACAAACGGATGCTCCCTCTTGTCCGGAGAACAACACCATGTACGAAATCCTCGCTCAGACGCCAGAGTTATCGAGGTTTTTTAACGTTAGTTTGCGGTATCCGAAAGTGACGGACGCGTTGAAATCGTATTCAAGATCGGACACGTTATTCGCGCCGTCCGATGAGGCTATTCAAGATCTCGTGGACTGGTCTGGGTACGATCGGTTCGAAGAGTTCGTCTCGGAGCTTTGGGGCGAAGACGAGTACGAGGCGCGATTGATCGCGCACCACGCGGTTCCTGAGTCGAACTTGACGGAAGCAGAGTTGCGAGCGTTGGAAGGTCCGTATCGATATTTGAGAGACGCTCTCGGTGAAGTCATGCCGTTGAAGATTGAGGCGAACCCGGAAAACATCACCGTCCGAGCGCTTGGTTCGGAAGGTACCATCATCAAACCGGACTTGATTGCCTGTAACGGCATAATTCACGTTATCGACACGGTACTCTTACCCTTCGACGGCGACGGCGTCTTAGACGACGCGCAAAAAGACGCGTTACGAGACGCGATCAGAGCGTTGTTCGAGTTAAACGGACCGGGAACGATCGCCGACGACGTCGTCAGAAAAAATCTCGCATCAATTCTCTTGGGATACGACCCAATTGAGAATTTGGACGTTGCCTTGGGCCTCGCGCCGGCGCCTTCGCCGTCCACTGATGCAGACGAAAAAGAAGAGGGAGAAGAAGAACAAACTTTGAACAGAAAGTAAACGCGTCGACGACGACAACAACAGCTCGTACGCGCCGGGCAGAGAAAGAGGGTTCGGCGATGATGTAACAAAACAGAAGCTTGAAGATGAAGATTCGGTGATTACAAAAGAAAACCTGAGCCGAATTCTCCTCTCTCTCGCGCGTTTACTACTCGTTGTAGTGATAACGGCACACACACACATAATCAGAAGTAAAAATTTCTTTCACCACACGCATTCAAATCAAAAATTAAAAAACCTCAATCGAGGGTTATTTCACACATTCTCCATCCTCCATTCACCACCACCACGGCAAAAGTATTTATTCACACACGCACTTTATCTAAATTTGCATGACGCTACTGAACGCTACGGTGGTCACTCTCATCAACAGAGCGGAAGGTTCCATCGCTTCGTCGTCTTCGTCTTCGTCATCGTCTGCTTCTTGTTATCGTTCGAGTCGGAAGGCGACGATGTTGCGTACTAAGCGCGCGCAGGTTTTGCGGCGAATCAATGTGACGGCGACGAAAAGCGCAAAAACTCCCCCCTATCGACAGGTTGCTCCTGCGGCGGCGATGATGATGAAAGCGACCGTGCGAACGCGAGGCATCGTCATCGCCTCGACGCGCAATTATCGAAGGGTGGGGTTGACTACCGTCGCCGCCGCTGCTGCTGGGGTGTCGCCGGGGAAAAAACACGGCGATTTGCCTAAAAATTTCGAGCACACGGACGTGGAGGAACCTTTATATAAAAGATGGGAACAATCCGGCGCGTTTAAACCGAAACCGAACGACGAGAAGGAACCGTTTACGATTCCGATGCCACCACCGAACGTGACTGGAGCGTTACACATGGGTCACGCGATGTTTGTGACGATTCAAGACGTGATGAGTCGATCGATGCGGATGCGAGGACATCCGACGTTGTGGTTGCCGGGGACGGATCACGCTGGGATCGCGACGCAGCTTGTCGTGGAGAGGCAACTGGAAAGCGAAGGTCTGTCGAGGATTGGTGTTGGGAGAGAGGAGTTCGAGAAGAGAACGTGGAAGTGGAAGAAAGAGTACGGGGATAGGATTCAAAATCAGATTAAACGTTTAGGCGCGAGTTGCGACTGGAGTCGCGAGCGATTCACCTTGGACGATAACTTAAGCGAAGGCGTTTTGGAAGCGTTCAGTCGATTACACGAACAAAAATTGATTTACAGAGGGTCGTACATGGTGAACTGGGCGCCAAAATTACAAACAGCGGTGTCGGATTTAGAGGTGGAGTATAGCGATGAACCCGGATTTTTGTTTCACTTCAAGTACCCGTTGGAAGGATACGAGGAGGATAACACGAAGTTTTTACCGGTTGCCACGACGAGACCGGAAACGATCGTCGGGGATACCGCCGTGGCCGTGCACCCAGAAGATCCGAGATATAAGGATTTCGTCGGCAAATTCTGCGTCGTTCCTGGAACGAACGGGAGGAAAATTCCAGTCATCGCTGACGACTACGTCGACATGGAATTCGGTACGGGCGCGTTGAAAATTACGCCGGCGCACGACCCGAACGATTACGACATGGGTAAAAAACGCGATTTGGAATTTATCAACATCATGAACAAAGACGGGACGATGAGTGCGAACGCGCAAGCGTACGCTGGTTTAGATCGCGCCGAGTGCCGCGTGAAAATATGGGAAGATTTGGAAAAAGATGGCTTGGCGATTAAGAAGGAAGATTACGAAACGAGAGTGCCGCGATCGCAAAGAGGCGGCGAGGTCATCGAACCCATGGTGTCCGAGCAGTGGTTTTGCAAGATGGAAACTATGTCCACGCCAGCGCTGAACGCCTTGAAAACAGGCGAGTTGACGATTGTCCCTAAACGTTTCGAGAAAGTTTACGAGACCTGGCTGAGCGATTGCAAGGATTGGTGCATCTCCAGACAATTGTGGTGGGGTCATCGCATCCCGGTGTGGTACGTTCACGATAGCATAGAAGATTTACAGAATGCAAAGAAAGGCGAAGGTAAAGGCGCGTCGAAGAAGTACGTCGTGGCGAAGAACGACAAAGATGCACGAGCCCAAGCCGAGGCGAAATACGGCGAGGAGATTATTTTGTACCGAGACGAAGACGTGTTGGACACGTGGTTTTCGAGCGGTTTGTGGCCGTTTTCAACCATGGGTTGGCCAGATGAAAACGCTCCAGATTTCAGGAAGTATTTTCCAGGGTCTGTGTTGGAAACTGGACACGATATTTTGTTCTTTTGGGTGGCGAGAATGATCATGATGTCCTACGGCATGACGGGTAAGTTGCCGTTTCACACGGTGTATTTACACGGTTTAGTTCGAGACGAACAAGGAAGAAAGATGTCGAAATCGTTAGGCAACGTCGTCGACCCGTTGGGAGTTATCGGTGACGTCGGATGCGACGCTTTACGATTCACCTTGGCGACTGGTACCAGTCCCGGACAAGACTTGAACTTGAGTTTGGAACGATTGAAGAGCAACAGAAATTTCACGAACAAAGTTTGGAACGCCGGTAAATTCGTCTTGTTCGCCATGGAAGAATTGAGCGACGACGAGCGCATAGAGATTCAAAAAATGTCCGAAACAATTGCATCTTCGGATACTTCGTCCTTATCGCTTTCCGAGCGATGGATCATCTCCAAATTGCACCAAACCGTCGATAAAGTGACGAAATCTTTGGACAAGTACGATTTCGGCATCGCCGGTCGCAACGCCTACGGGTTCTTCTACGATGATTTCGCGGATTGGTTCATCGAGTCTATTAAAACTAAATTCAACAACAAAGACGATCCAGAAGGGAAGAAACGCGCGTTGGCGGTAACTTTATACGCGTGCGATAGCATTTTGAGACTGTTACACCCGTTTGTACCTTACGTCACGGAGGAGATTTGGCAGGCGTTGCCGCATTCGGGCGATTTGTTAATCTCGCAATCGTGGCCGGAAACCGACCAGAAGAAAGATGATGCCGCGGAACAATCGTACGAAACACTGAGAAGTGTCGTCACAAAAATTCGAAACGCGCGAGCAGAATACAACGTCGAACCGGCGAAGAAAATAGAAAATTGCACGATTGTCGTTAAAGATTCCTCGGCGTTGCTTTCCGATTTGCAAAGCGAAGTGGCCGTCTTGTGCTCGTTGGCGAGATTAGACCCGGCGTCGACCACGGTCGCGTCTTCAGCTCCTGCCGATTGCGAGCAAAACCCGTCCGATTACGTCAACGCCATCGTCGCCGATGGCGTGGAAGTATTCTTATCCTTAGCCGGCTTAGCGGATCCAGCGAAAGAGTCTAAACGGTTGAAGAAACAAGCCGAAAAGTTGGAAAAAGATTTGAACGGTTTGAACGGACGATTGAACTCGGAGGCTTTCTTGAGCAAAGCTCGACCGGATGTGGTGGAAAAGGCGCAAGCTGAGGCGAAAGAGTTGAGTGAACAGTTAGCCGCGGTTCAGGCTCGATTAAAAGTTATGACAGATCTATTAGCGACAACCGCATCCAAATAATACTAAAACAATACATCAAATTACACAAGAATACACAAAAGCTAAGTTACGGTACTCCTTCATTCAGCTCCGCTCAAGCGACTATGTCTCGGACTGTTTCCCGCCCGAATCTCTTGCGCCTCCAACAACAGTAAAGACGAGAAACTTCTCGATCGATTTCGTCCTCCCGCCATCCCGACGTTCCCGGCGTCCTCGTCCATCTCTTTCGTGTGCACTACAATAACCGGCGAACTCGGTTGCCCGCCAGCATTTGCCGACGGCGACCCGCACAACCCCATCGGCCCAACTTCTAAATTCTCAAACGACCGCGAAATAGGAATCGCGTTCGACTCCGCGTACATGTGAACTTGCGGTATCGTTCGAGCGCCTACCGAAGTGCTCTCCCCACCCCCCCCACCCCCACCACCAGCGCTATTCTGTCGTCTTAATAAATAGCTGTTATGATCTCTGTTGTTGCTACTCCCATTCATCATCATTTTACTCGTCGGCGATCCCATCGCTTCGATATCGTTCACGTCCGCGAACTTTTCGATGTAGTTATAACTCCCGTGTTGCCTCCCTATGCTTTTCCCGTGTAATTCCTCGTCGTCGAAATATTCCCGCCCGTGTCTGCCTCGCGAAGAGTCGCCGTAATTGTTCGTTCGCTTGTGAATGGGGATGCCTATTCGCTTTTGCATGTCGTCTGAATCATCAAGAGTAGTCGTAGTGATATCGTTCCCAAACCCACCCGTTGTGGTACAAATCGGGGCCAAAGAGGAAGCATCAGAGTTTATCAAAGACTGGGTGAGCGCGGACGACAGCGCGCCTTTTTTCTTCCCCCCCGTCGTTTGAATCGTCGTCTGTTCTTTCGTTTCTTGCATCGTATCTGCTCGTGTTGTGTCGACGGTTTAAACCGCCGCAAAAAGAATGAAGCGTTTGAATTGGTTTGAAATGTCTTTTTTTTTCCGACGTGTCAAAACGAGAGTGAAGCTTTAAAGTAACATTTTTGCGCTAAAATACAATCCTCTAACTCTATCTATTTCTCTCTCTAATCTAAACTAAACGAATCCAACTCTTTTCTTGCGCTTCGTTTTCAAGCTCAACAAGCAAGACTTTAAGTGTTCCGATTTTCCTCTTTTAGCCAACGAGGCGAGGAGCGCGATCGCGTCCACCCAGACGTCTCGCTCGGATTCGGTTTCGCAGGCGAAGCGGTAGTGACGGACGACCGCATGTGGAGAATCTTTATCATCGTTTTCTTCTTTTTCTGCGTGTTCCAAATCATCTCGGACGGAGAGGAGGAAAGCGAAACAGTTTGGCGGACGCGAGATGTCCGAAATCGGTTCGCACGACTCGACGGAAAGCATGGGGAGATTGACGTTGAAATGAGTATCCGGAGCCGCATCGTCACCCCACGCGTCGTTTCGTGAAGGCACGTAATCTCCGGATTCACTCTTGATGCGAAATGTTTGCGCGGAGTCGACGGTTTTGAAAGCAGATGCGCAGACGGCGAAGCGACGTCGCGCCCAATCGAAATCGGTTATCGTCGTTCGTCTTTTGTTCGCTACTTCTCCGCCTCGCTTTCCTCCTACGCCGCCGGCGAACCAAACGTTTCCAGCGAAGAGAGAATCGTCGCCGCATTGCGTGTCCGGCAACGCGGTTTCGACTAACTGTGCGCTTTGCGAGTAGACTACTTTCGCGTTTTCCGTTTCCGACGAAGACGGCAACGCAGAAGTCACCATCGCCAACGCCGAAAAAACGTACACCGCGGCGCGTTCCATCTGACCTCGAGCGAACTCCACCGTGCCTAAATTATACGCCGCTCGATGGAAATCAGGTGAAATGCGAATTGCCCTTCGAAATTTCAGAATTGCTTCGCTCAAGCATTTCGATTTACTCTCGGTAGACTCCTCTGTCTCCGAATCCGTCATCAACATCGCTCTCTGTCGCAACGCCAACCCGTGGTTATTCAACGCTCGCGATACGCTCATCGAGGTCACCATCTCGCCTCCTTCTCCTTTTCCTCTCAAATACGACCGCTCCATTCCAACTGCCACCGCTTTTTCGTACTTCTCGCACGCCTCTCGCCACAATACCCTCGCTTCCTCCGGTCTTTTCCTTTCCAACACTCGCGCGCGGTCGCCAACCGCTATCGCCCAGTTGTAGTAAATCGTATACCTTTCTTTCCATTTGGACGCGAACTCGTACGCGACGCACGCTTTCGCGTGCAACCCTTCCACCACGTCTCCGTTTTCTTCTTCTTCTTTGAACTGTTCCGCTTGTTCTTGCAACGTCAGCGCGTATTCCGTTAAAAGGTCCACCAGATTCGTTTCCGAGACCGTTTCGTCTTGCAGTCGATGCATCAGCGCATCCAACTTCGTTTGCAACTTTCTCTCTCCGTTGTTTTTCGGTAAAGGCGAGGACGCGTGGACGCGCTGGGAGATGTGCGCGAGCATTTTCTTCCTCTTTTGTTCTTTCGAAAGATGGTCTTTATCGTGTTCTTCCGGCATCGTGTTTCTAAGCGCTTTTTAGTGGAGTAAAGTGGAAAAATGTCTTCACTCGTTTAGATACAAATGCACGCGATTGCTCCTCACACACTCTCGCAACAAAGCCGAAATTCGACGCAGAAAAGGAAGTTCGCGCTGCTGTTATTGCTCTTGTTTTTGTTGGTCGTTGTTTTCGGTGGGTTCATCGTCTTTACTAGTACTACTACTACGAATACCATCGGCGATAAAAATGGATTATTCGTAACGGAATTGGAACACCAAGAGGACGAGAGAAGGACGACGACTTTGACGATAAAGAAGAAGAGGAAAGCGAAAGAACGACAGTACGACGAAAACGTGGCGAAGGAGCACGTGCCAATATCGAAGAAAGGAGGAGATTTTGATCCGAACGAGTATTTTATTCACTGTAATCGAAGCAAAACGGAGGAGGATGGAGCAGCTTCTTTAGGAGTGGAAAAATCCTCAGGATTTAGTAGTAATAGTAAAGATGCATCGTCTTCTTCGATGTTATATCAATACGACGCGAGGAAAGACGTGAAACACATAGTCAACGCGATCCACGAAGCGACTTTAAACAAAGACCCGTTTAAATCGGCATATTTCTGCGACATTTTACCGGAAGATTTATACGACGATATGAACGCGTATTTCCCTCCGGCGTACGCGTTGATGAAAGACCAGAGAGCGAACGCCGGGCAAGTCGGGAGGAAAGACGCGGATAAGAGGTACAAGTGTTCCGCGTTTGATATTTTGAAACTGAGAGACGAGAAGAAGTGGGGGAAAGTATTGAGAGCGAAGAAAGTCTGGGAGAGAGCGACGAAAGCGTTGTACTCGCCGAGCGTGAAGTTGGCGTTGTTTATGAAGTTTAAGATTAGTAAGAAACCGGCGTCGAGAGATTTTCGCGTACAAAGCGACGCCGGAGGATTTAGCATAGGAACGCATCCGGATAACAGGAAGAAAATTTTAACGTTTCAGTTGTATTTACCGCAAGATGCGAACGAGGAAAGTTCGGTCTATACGTACGGCACGTGTTTGCATACTCCGGAGCAACACAAACTGAGAGACAAAATTGACGGATCGGCGCCGTGCGAAAAGAAGATGGCGTTTGTCGCGAACACAGCGTACGCGTTTCCGGTGACGCGATCGTCGTTTCATTCCGTGGAAAATGTTGTGGGGAAATCGAAAGGTGCCAGAAAAACAATCATGTTGAATTGGTACACGCACGTGATGGACGGCGCGCAGAGTATGGGCGGCGGTCTGCTCTCGTTACTCGCCGGTTGAGAATTTAGAGATAGATGTAATCATTTGGTACCACTTTTTGTATGATATGATGAAGATTAATATAATAAAAAGTATCAGTCGTTCGCTCTCGTCTAAAACCATCCGCCTCCTTTGGGTTTCGGTAACTCGTAAATAACTTCCCCGGCTCCGATTTTAAACAATTGCCTCGGCGTCGGCGGATCGATGCCCATGATATCCATCGTGTGTTTGATCCCGTTGTTGACGATGTACATGCTCGTCGGCGCGATAAATTCCAAGTGTGGGTGCCACACCTTCGATTTCGCGACTCTCGTGGAGTGAATTTGAATGCCAGTAATGACGGCGTAATCCGCTTTCTCCACGTCCACGGTTTTCTCGATTAAATCCGCCATGTCGCTTTGGATAACTCTATTCGCCAACTTTGTGACCTCGACGAGACCCAAACCTTTATCCGGAATATCCTCTTTATCTATAGCTTTCATCATTCTATTGGTTAAAATAGAAAACTCCGGATCTAACGGGTCGTGCCAACACGTCTCCTCGCTCTCTCTGTTCAACGTCCCTTCTTTATATTGCTTAAACATCGGTTGCATTTTGACCAAAGCCCCGCAGGCGCACGACTGCTGCGCCCGACCGCTTCGAATGACCGATCCAATCTTCCCTTCCGCATCGATCGCGATGTGAGGCAACGCAAACAGAACGTACCTCTCTCTCCCAGTGGCAAAATCAATCGGCGCGTGCGAAAAGCCCGCTCCCAACCCGGTCGTCCCGGCGGTAATCACCCCGCCCAAACCGTCCACGTCCAACGAGTACCCGAAAATGTCGTGAATAGCCGTCTTGAGCGGAAACGTGATTTCGTCTCGACACAACGACGTCAACGCGATGCTGTTATCCGCGGTAAACCCAAATCTTCGAAGCATAACTTCCGTGCGAAATAAGAAATCATCCATCCCGATCGCGTTCGGAAAATGTTTCGTGACCACGTCGATGCGTTCGTTTATGTACGCCTTGCGATTGTGTTGCAACTCTGGGTCGATGTCAAACCCGCCGTACTCGTAAAAGCGAGGCCCGTGCGGGGTGATTGGATCTTTAATCGCCGTGGATAACGTGTGCGGGTACGCGCCGTTATCTGAGCGAGGGACGATTGAAATCGACCCTCGTTTCCCCGTAGTACTGTTGTTGTTGTTGTTTCTGTCGTTCTTCGTGTCCGTCGTCGTCCAAGAAGGTTGTTGTTTCCCGTGACGATGGGGAAGCACATTTCGATTTGACGTCGAGCACGGCGTTTTGACAAAGTTCACCGCAAACGTGCGCATGATGATGATGATGATGTGATGATGACGATGCTACTCCTGCTGTTCTTTTAATGTGCGCGTGTCCTCTCGTGATAACGTGCTTCGGGGAAACTCTCAGAGAAGTTATGGGGAAATTCAAAGGAATAACCTCCCTAAAACCTCGATGAGGAGGAAAAGGAGACAAAAAGCGACAAAACTATTCGAAATGGATAAAATGCACCGTCGAAAAACTTCTCCTTTTCCTCCACGTGGTCGAATTTGGTGGTTCCTGTTGGTTTCCAGTCAAACATTTTTTTCACATCACTCGATTTTTCATTTAATATGAGCAGCTTTTTGTTCTATTTACAAGGTTGTTGTTCTATGTATACGTGTGTGTGTATTATTAACGGTAGATGTGGCATCTGCCGGAACTGGTGCACCCGGCGACGATATTTGCGGTCGGGTGCACGGCCACTCGGGAAGGAATAGCCGTCATCAACTCTGGGCTGTGCAGACGCAGGCCGCGTTTTCCCGACTGCGCGTCGAAGATTTCAACTTCTCTCTTCATGCTTCCGACGGCGATGCCGTCGTCGCCGACCCATTTCGCGCGGAACGGGAGCACCCATCGACCGGTTTGCGTGTTGTGTCGAATGGATACTTCCGGTTTCGAGGACGAGACGGACGGGTTCCACACGCGGACGCAGTCGTCGTAGCACGTGGTTAACAGTCGCTTCCCGTCTGGATTCCAATACGCGCTTTGCGTGGATTTTTTGTGCAGTAATTGGTGCACGGGTTTTTGTTGTTTAGTACTGCTCGAAATACCGCACACCTTTCTTAAATCCCAGACGCAGATTTCGCCGCCACCTTTGCGCATGGCCGAAGACGTCGCGATGGAGAATAAATCGTTCGTATTGAACGACACCGTATTGATTCGCTTCTCTCCGAGCGCGAATTGAGCTGCGAGTTTCTTTGTGCTCGCTCGTAAATCGATCAAGTTCAACATGCCGTCGTTATCGCCGCCGTAGATGACGTTGCCATCGACATTGGTTTCCATGGACGCGAATTCAATGTCGTGTTCGGCGCCGGAGAAGAGTTCCAAAAACTCCCCGCGTTCGCTGTCTAACATCCACACGTGTCCGTCGTACGCGCAACTCAACAAGTTGGATCCGATGATGCCGTTCCCGTTTCCAAATTTAACGTGCGAGACGTATTGCGAGTGCGGCTTGAAACAATAGACGCCGTGCGTGTCCTCGTCCTCGTCGTCCACTCTCCACAACGAAACGTTCCCATCTTTATCGCCAGAGGCTAAGATGATTTCCGACGTGGACGGATGAAAATCCGCGTGCGTCACGGCTCTCTCCGTGCACTTGGCGACGTCGTCTTCTTTCAAATCCAAAGTTTTCGCGCTCAAGAGCGATTTTAAACTCGTCGTATTCGTCTTCGTTTTTGTCGTCTTGATTCCTCTCGTCGTTCGATGAAGATACTCGATAAACTTCGCGTCCGATTCGTCGTCTCCTTTCGTGCTCTCGCACTTTGAAATAAACTTCGAACTCAGTTCAACTTTCACCGTTTTCGTCTTTTCGTTCGCAGTCACGGTCAAAGAAAGAATCGCCTCGCCGGCGCCTTTCTTCTTCTCTTCTTCTCTCGTTTCCAAACCGCCGGACCCTTGCGTAATCATCCTCCCGTCCGCCAAAACAATCGACCCGTCTCTCCTCTCCTGATCGATCCCGCCGGCTAACTCAGCCACCCCTCCGGTTCGTCTCCCGCTCCTCCTCAGCACGACTGGCTCTTTCGCCTTCTTCTCTTTCTTCCTCAAGCCTCGCTGCGACGGTCCGGTCGTTCCTCTTTGTTGCCTCTCCGTCGTCGTCATCATCTCCGACGCCAACTGCCGAATGTTCAAAGCTTCCATCCGCGCTCGGTTCTTTTGCAATCTGATTTCTCGTTCTTTCTCGTACGCCGTTAAAAATAACTCTCGTCCACCTTCGTTCTTCTCGTCTGTTATTATCGATCCTTGGTCTTCTTCTTCTTTCTTTTTGTCGCTCGTCGTTTCCTCCTCCTTCGTCTTTCTCGCTTTTTTGTTCGTTTTGGTCTCCTTTTTCGAGTAATCATTCTCGAAATCGTCGTCGTCATCCTTTAAAACGTGCGCGGCGGATAATCGTCTGCCACCACCGGTATTCGTCGTCGTTTCAATCGTCGACGTCGGAGAAGACTTCAACGACGAATCGTTGTCGAGATGATAATTGCGCTTTTTGTTGTTGTTCTTTCGACCACCAGAGGGAATATTCGGCGTTTGGATGGAATCTAACGACGACGTCACTTTTTGTGCCACCGTGGATTTCTTCTTTCCAATCGTCGTCTTTGCTTTTTTTAATACCTTTGTCGACGAAGCCGCCAAAACGGGAGGAGGACGACGACGGGAGGGAACAGCTGCCGCTGATGACGACGCGACGACTCGCGAAGACCTCCTCCTCCCAGAAGAAGCCGTCATTTTCTCTCTCTCTCTTTCAAGATTGTGAGCAACTCTTTCGAGAGCTTTTTTTGTGCTGCTTTTGAAATTTTTGCAAAGAAGCAGTCTTTTTTTGTTTTGTGAGAAACGAGGTATTTTGCTGTACTGGTGTGTGTATGTGTATGTAAACTTGGACTTTAAAAGAGTTAATGTCGAGTACGCACGTGGTACTTTAAACTACTCGCGTGACGATACCTCTTCTCGCACGCGCGGCATTCGTATGGTTATGTATGTGTATGTAAACTTGGACTTTAAAAGAGTTAATGTTGAGTGCGCACGTGGTACTTTAAACCACTACCACTACGATACCTCTTCTCGCACACGTGGCATTCGTACGGTTTCTCGTTCGTGTGCATACGCTTGTGGCTTTTCAAATGACCGAGTTGACGAAAACTTTTCTCGCAAACATCACATTCGTACGGTTTCTCGTTCGTGTGAATACGCATGTGCCTTTGTAAAACGTGAGAATAACGAAAACGCTTCTCGCACACATCACATTCGTACGGTTTCTCGTTCGTGTGAATACGCATGTGCTTTTTCAAAGTACCAGAATCACGAAAAGCTTTATCGCAAAAATCACACTCGTACGGTTTCTCGTTCGTGTGGATACGCATGTGTCTGACCAAATTGGATGAAGTAACAAACACCTTCTCGCAAACATCGCACTCGTGCCCTCTCTTCCTCTTCCCTCTCTTCGTCGTCGTCGTTTCTTTTCGTATCTCCTTTTGCTCGACTTCAAAAACGACTTCGTCCTCGTCAGGAATCTTCAAACACAACACCGGTGTTGGTTGCTCTTCTTCTTCTTCCACTTCTTCTTCTTCTTTATCTCTCGCATCCAAATACGACACCTTCAAAACCGTCCTCGCGTTCACCGCGCGCTGCGGATGTGGATTCTTTCGTCTCATGTTATTATTAGTATTATTATTATTAGTAGTAATGCATGTATTGCATGTGGTGTTGGATCTGTCTTTTCACCAAAATGAAGATTTTCCGTCAAAACGGCTGTTTTTTTCTTCTTGGAAAAAACAATTTCATTTCACATCTCTTCTTTTGTTGTTGTGACACGTTTGAGAGAAAGAAGAAGAAGTGAAAGAAGAAGAGGAGGAGAAGTCTTTTTTGCGTCGCGAGACAAACGTCAAATCATGTCTGGAGTGAGGACGCGAGCGCAGAAAAGACGGATTGGGGAGAGAGATGTGTGGGATTTGATTGTGAATAACGACGATATTTGTTTCAAACACATTCTTCCGAGATTGAATTC
>Ga0209335_10000395_pt1 | contig 51687 bp, 35 predicted proteins | sample COG_09_FD_184753 | JGI IMG/M metagenome (GOLD analysis project Ga0209335, IMG submission 184753) | Pelagic Microbial community sample from North Sea - COGITO 998_met_09 (SPAdes) (version 2) | ecosystem: Environmental > Aquatic > Marine > Neritic zone/Coastal water | place: Helgoland, sampling...
TGGACCTTTGACAGATTTATTAAAGAGACGACGACACTTAAGAAAAAAGATAAAAAAGGGAGACGAAAAGAGCGATGAAAAGAAGCTCCTTTGTTCTTTCTTCGCTCTTCTCTGAAGTCGTCGCTTTGAAACGAAGGAGTAGTAAGGGGGGAGGAATTCTTTGCTGTTCTTTTTCTTTCGCGTCGTCGTCGTCGCAATATGTGTCGTCGTCGTCGTCCGATGCGTTTTTGTCGCGCGAAAATGCGAGAAGTACATGGAAAAATCATCACAACCGCGGAAAGGAGGAGAGATGGCGAACGACGAAAGCGAGGAGCTTTTCCTCGTCGCAGTCGAACGAGAAGAAGAAGAAGAAACCAAACCCTCGAATGTCGATCGTCGAAGCCGTGTCTGCCGCGATTGGGTCGTTCGTTATCGGCTCCCTCGCGGCGTATCTGATTGAGCAACAAGAAGAGAAGGAGGAGGAGGAAAAAGAAGAAGAAGAAACAAAAATGAAGGAGAACATAGACGACGACGACGGGAAGATTAAGAAGAAGAAGGACAAGAAGAAGACGTGGAGGAGGATGTTTTTTAAAGAGGCTAAAGCAGAAGCGGCTTCGGTGGTAGGAACTGCTGCTCCAAAAGCGGTGAAAATGTACACGCGGCTGGACGTCGCCGAACACGACTCGATCGAGAAACGAGTTTGGTGTTCGTATAAAGAAAACGTGTACGACGTGACCGATTTCTTAGATAACCATCCAGGTGGGAGAGATTTACTCTTATTAGCGGCTGGAAAAGATATCGAACCATTTTGGAGGCTGTACCAAGCGCACGTAAACTCGGACGTCGCGATGGAGATGTTGAAGACGTTGAAGATTGGCGAGTTGGATTTAGAGAAGGAACCGAAGGTGGACGTCGATGAAACGGATCCTTACAAAAACGATCCGGAACGGCACCCGGCGTTGAAGTGTCACAGTGCAAAACCGGCAAACATGGAGCCACCACTTTCGCTGCTACGACGAGAGTATTTGACGCCATCGTCTCTGTGGTTTGTGCGAAATCATTCGCCGGTGCCGATAATTGACGCCGCGACGCATGAAATTACCATCGTTTCCGGCGAACAATCCCAAGACAATTTGAATTTATTACGTACGAAAGCTGTTATTAATCTGGAGCATTTGAAGAAAGATTTCGAAAAGAAAACGGTCGTGGCAACCGTCCAATGCGGCGGCAACAGACGAGGCGGCTTGGATTTGATTAAAAAATCCAGCGGCACGGGATGGGGCGAGGGCGCCATTTCCACGGCTAAATTTGCGGGCGCTTCCTTGCGGGACGTGTTGGAAGTTCACGCCGGGATAAATTTACACAATTACGAACGTTTGGGTATAAAACATGTTATTTTCTACGGTGCGGACGATATGCGCGCGTCGATTCCAATAGAAAAAGCGTTATCACCTTTCGGGGATGTTTTATTGGCGTACGAAATGAACGATTGCGAAGAACTTCCTCGAGACCACGGGTATCCACTGCGCGTCATCGTGCCCGGACACGTCGGCGTTCGAAACGTCAAATGGCTTTCGAAAATCAAACTGTGCAGCGAAGAAGCCGACGGTCCGTGGAATCGAGGCATCGCTTATAAAGGATTTGGCCCCGGTTATTCCTCCGTCGAAGGCTTGAACATCGACAGCGTTCCGACAATGCAAGAAATGCCTATTCAATCCGTCGTCGCTGAAGCTGAAAACATATCGCTGAGTCTCGCGACAGCATCAAAGAACGACGACGGCGAGAAAAGAACCGTCGTTCAAACTTCTGCCAAAGGCTTCGCCTGGTCCGGCGGCGGCCGAGCTATCATTAGAGTCGACGTTTCCGCGAACAAAGGTTTATCTTGGCAAACCGCAACGCTCAAAGAAGGCGCCGACCAACCGCTTTCCAAAGCCTGGGCGTGGACGTTCTGGGAAATCGACGACTTAGAAATCGACGCTTCAAAACTCAAACCCGGGGACGAGATCAAAGTTCTCGTCAAAGCCGTCGACGCTTCGTACAACGCCCAACCTGAAGGCGCCGCCGCCATCTGGAACCTCAGAGGGTTGAATAACAACAGCTGGCACGCGTTCACCGTTAAAGTCGAAGAATAGTATAATTCGTAGAGTAGTACTACTCGTAGTAGTGGTGGTAGAGAAAATGGTACTTGAACTCGTACCACGTCGTGATGTAATAACATATTGTATAATACTGCGTTCAACGCTTTGTTTTTGTCTCTCTTTTGTGTTCTTTCAAAGGTTTCCTCCATAAAAAAACCTCATCGCGCGTCGTGTTCGCACACACACACACACAGAGAGTTAAAGAACGCAGAGAAGAGAACACGAATACTACTCATGTCGGCGACTTCTGTGCTGTTCAAAGACTTGTCTTCAAAAACTCGAGCGTTGAGGCTTTACCGTCACTCGTTGAAAACCTGCCTCTCCTGGTGCGTCATGCGAGACATTTTCTACTCCGAACGCGATCGAATCCGCTCGGAGTTTGAATCCAATCGCTCGTTAACGCAATCGCAAGCGATGAAGAAAATCGAGGAAGGCTTCGAAACGCTCGATTCGTACGCGCACCCAGATCCGTACATCGTTCCAACCATGTACGGCGGGTCGAAATACGCGAGAAATCCTCCCGTGCCCGGGAATATTCACGTGATACGAGATTTCGGGAGAGAGAAGGAAAGTGTTCCAAGGGAAGCGTGAAGACGAAGCGCGGAGAACAATGTTAGCATACTACTAGAATAGCAAACGTATATGTACATCTAAACAACAACAATAAGACAGAAAACAAAGAATAACGACAGACTTAATGACGGACTGACTTGAGTACGGACTATCTAACAACTATAAAACTATTTCTTTCTTTCATCTGACTACGGCGTACCTGGCGTATTCGCTGCTCTGAAACCGCGCTCTCGGCCCGTCGCTAGCCGGCGTCGCCGCTGGGGAGTACACGTGCACCTGCCTCACGTGCGTATCGCGACCGTTTTGGTGGTTTTGAACGATGCATATTTGAATGAAGAACGCTCTGATCGGAGCTTCGCAGGACTCTTTTTCTAGATATTCTAAACCGCTGTTCTTCAAATGTTTCTTCGATCCGTACTGCGCGTGTATTTCTTTCAATTTCTCTTTATCTAACCTGGTCGTTCGGACGCGTTGCCAACCGTGCGGTTCGTTCAACGTTTTCGTCGCGACGTCTTTCAAATCTCGGTAGCTATTCCCGGCTCGAATGACAATCTTACTCGGCGTGTAACTCTCGTCTTGCTTATAATTCGTATATATCGACACCTCGCACACGTTCGTTTTCTTTTGAAACTGACAATTAATAAAGTGCGGCTGCGCGCCGTCCGATTGCCAATACGTCTTCAAATTCCCGTCCCGCAACAACTCGACGCCGTTGCCTGGTTTCGAAGACGTCACCGACCACACCGCTTCGTCGCCAATCTCTCGCACGTTCCGTTTCGCCGCGTACGCTTTATCGTGGAACGTATCCGCTCTTTCGTCGCCTTCTTGATTGTTCGTCGCGTCGTGTTGTTGTTGCTGTTGTTGTTGCTGTTGTTGTTGCTGCTGCTGCTCTTGCTGCCGCGCTTCGTCGTCGTTCGTATCGTCTCGGCCAGCAGGTTGTTGGTCCTCGTTCGTTCGCACGTCGTTCGCGCCGTCTTCTTCTCGAGTACCGTTCGCTTCGTTATTCGCGCCACCACCACCTCTTCTGTTGTTGTTGTTCCCAACAGTCTCGTCGTCTTCCTCCTCGTCGTCCACCTCACCCTCGTCCTCGTCCTCGTCCTCCTCGTCTTCTGCGGGATGTCGATGTCGCCGTTCCGTTCCTGGAACGTTTATTCCGTGGCCTCCTCGTCTCCTTCTTCTTCCTCGCGTGCCGTCGTTCAAATCGTCGTTCAAGTCGTCGTCGGAATCTTCTTCTTCTTCTTCTTCTTCTTCTTCTTCCTCCGAATCTTCTTCTTCCTCCTCCTCAGAGTCTTCCTCTTCCTCCTCCTCGTCCTCTTCTTCTTCTTCCTCTTCTTCTTCGACGTCGTCCTCGACGTCTTCGATGTCCTCGTCGTCCTCGTTCATTACTTTTGTGTGATGTGTTTCAAGAGAGAAAAAAATGAGAAAAATATCTTCAAAATGTTGCAAAAAGTGATGCAGCGCGCTGGATTTTACAAGTATCTATTCTCTCCTTCCTGTTCTTCTTCTCTCTGCTGCGCTTCTTCGCTGACGTGTTGCATGTCTCGCATCTCGCGTTGCGCCCAATCGTACGCGTCTTCTTCTTCCTCTTCTTCTTCTTCTTCTCTCTGCTGCGCTTCTAAATCGCTGAGTGTGTACACGTCTCGCATCTCGCGTTGCACCCAATCGTACGGGTGTTCTTCTTCTTGTTCATCTTCGGCATCTTCTTCCTCGTAGTCGTCTTCGTCTTCTTCTCCTTCTTCTTCACCTTCGTCGTCGTTTACGTCGTCGTCGTCTTCGAATCCGGTGGTTAGGAAATTTTCGCGAACGTAATCGCAATCGACGAGGAGCGTCAACTCTGCTCTTTCCTCATTCGATGACGCCATGAGATATTCCCCGACGCCGTCGTTGACGCGTTTTCTGCAGTTTGGACACGATGGGAACGAGGATTTGAACAGCCACTCTTTCGCGCAGGATTCGTGGAAGACGTGATTGCACTCCAGCGTGAGCACTCGGTCGTTTTCTTCGAAATCCACCAGGCAAATGGCGCAAACGTTTTTGAGCGTGCTTGGAGTGACTGGACGACCACTGGGTGCAATCGACGCAGGCACTTGGAACGAAGTGACGCGGTTGACGAACTCTGATAACGGAACACGATTGGCGTACGCGTTGAAACTATCGTCCAAGAGTTTGTACGCTTGCATCATGCGGGCTTCCATGACGTTATGGGCAAACATACCCATTCGAATAGCCTCGCGGACGAATACTTGAAAGGGATACTCCGGCGGAAATTTTTCGGCCGCGAGATATTTAGCGTCCATGACTAGGCGCCAAACAAGCGCCTGCGGCGTGCAGATTCTATCGCTCATGTCGGCGTGCGCTTTGTGTTTGAGTCTGTGGCGTTTGCTCAGGTCGATGAGTTTCTCTCTCGGCGTCGCAAATATTTCGTTTTGAAGTTCCGCCGCGGTTTCGCGAAGGCTGGCGGATAACAATTCGGACTCAGATTTTGCAACTTCCCAAAATTGGAACCAGTGGTACTCCCGCGTGGCTTGTCTAGGTACTTTTTCGTGCTTGAAAGTGAGAGAAACCCCAGCACGACTAAGATGCACTCGCGCTTGATCGTTGTCTTTGTAATCCACGAAGTCCGCCGAGTAGAAAGTATTAAAAAACATCATCGCATTTGACTCGGGTTCTTCTTCTAATGCAATGCTATCCGCATCACTCATCTCGTTCTCATCGTAATACACGTGACCGCCAAGGCTGTTATCTTGACATTTTGCAATTTCTTCCACGTCGCTTTCAAAGCACGAGAAACCTTTCGGAAATGATAGGAGCCTCGTTGAACCGACCAACGTCTCCAACATACTTCTTTTCATTTGTTCGTACTTTTTAAAGTCTCTCGCATTTTTAACGTGCAGCAGCGCGTCTTTCACACTCGGTAGAATTTCGCGCGACATCGCCCACCGTTTACGCTGGAGATAAAAGTCGACTAGCTTTCTGTTCTGTTTCATTGGTCTAGTGCCATCGATAGTAGTACGTTTCACCTCCTCCTCGATGATCCTCGATCCTCGAAGATCCTCACGACGGCGAGGATCGTCGTAATCTACCGCATCCTTCGCACTCATAAAAGGCAGACCCAACCTCCTAAACGAATTCACCTGCTTCTCTAATGCGCTCTCCACATCTGGAATTGGCGTCCATTTCGCTATTTTTAATTCGAACAAGTTTTGCGTCTCGTTGGCGGGTTCGTAGTGCCCTTCATATCCTCGAATCATTTGTCGAACTTGTCCTCGAATGACGCCGTTTGGAAAGACTTGTCCGTCACAAAAGGTTTCGTTATCGCGAAATGATATTTTCAAATTATCATTATCTTCACCTTGTTCTTCGGCGTGCAAATAAAACGTCTGCTCGTCTCCTTGCGCCGAGTGCGAACACACCAAAAGTTCTCTCTCTTCGTCCCAAAACAACACGCGAAACGTGTATCTCGATTTCTTCTCGCTCCCGGGAATCCAAATCGTTCCGAACCAAACTCGTCCGGGAATGAAAATAGAGCGCAATCCTCTTCTGTGCTCTGCGGGTACCGCGATTCCGTCTGCGCTCATTCTCCAGTTCTTCGGCACGTTTAGTTTTCGATCTCTTTCTATTTTCTTGTCTTCAACGCGACTTGTCGTTGGTTCATCTTCAATGTCGCTTTCATCATCATCATCTTCCTCGAATCCAAACGCAATCGTACGTCGCATTTTTACTTTCGCCACGAGCTGGTCGAATCGCTTCCATATTCTCACAGTCTCGTCGTCCGCTTCTTCTTCCGCTTCTTCTTCCGCGTCTTCTACGATTCCGTGATTGACTGCTTCATCTCTCCCTGTCCCGTCGATATATCTTTCGTCTTCGTCCGCGTGAACCGCGCGCTCCACGTCAAAATCACTCTCCACGGCGCCGAGCGGTAACCCGTTGTCGACAGGCGGCACTTCCTCACCCATTTCCGCTCTAACGTCTGTATTCGCTAGTAGAGCCTGATGATGAACAAGGGATGCGTTCCGCATAAGCGCTTGCGCCTCAGCGTACGCCAGAGCTCCATCGTCCATACTCATACCTGCACTCGTCTCTCCTCCTTGCAAACCGAGGGCATCCGTTGATGGCACCAGCCTACTTAAAGCGTTTAGATTTCCCCTCATGCGAGTTATGCCCGCGCGAAGCTCCCCGGCGTCGCCAGGGAGTACATGCTCCAGTACATGCTCCTGCTGCTGTACATCTCGGAGTTCTGCTGGGAAGCTCTCTCGGAGCTGTGCCGTGTACTCTGCGAGCGCCGCGACGTTTCCGCTGCGTTCGAAACTTTCCACGGCGAGGCGAAATCCATTCATTATCGCGTTGACGTGTTCTACTCCTCCTCCTCCTTCTTCTTCTTCTTCTTCTTCCCTCCCGGACTCGTCGTCCTCGTTTACGTTTACGTTTGCGTCGTCGTCAACACTCGTCGTCGTCGTCGTCGCGTTGAATGCGTCGATGTTTTCTTCTCCTCGCCAAACCCGCCGCTGGCGAAGACCTTCTTCGACAAAGTCTCCTTGGTGTTGTTGCTCTTCTAATTGTTCTTCCTCCTCTTCGTCGTCCTTTTCCCAATCATCTTTGTTGTCTTCTTCGGTGGGAGGCATGATGACCGTTCCGAGAACGGACGAATTTTGTGCAGTTTTAGACGCAAGCGAACGCTTAGTAGTAAGTTTATTACATTTTTATATAGACACACATTAACATAAAGATAACTTAAAGTTACTTTTGCTGCTGCAAAGTGGAGCTCAACCAATTCATGCCGTCCCACAAGCCGTCGCCGGTAATCGCGGAGGTTTTGAATATCGCCCAAGGTCTGGTTTTAATGTTGTGCAAATCCAAACCTTCGCTGACTTCGGCTTCGGACAAGGCGCCGGGTAAATCTTGTTTGTTCGCGTAGACTAAAACGGCGGCATCGCGCAACTCCTCCTCGGCTAAGATGGCGTGGAATTCTTCTTTCGTTGTGGCTAGACGTTCGGCGTCGGCGGAGTCGACGACGTAGACGATTGCTTGGGTGTTCGGGTAGTAACATCGCCAGTACGGGCGGATGGAGGTTTGACCGCCGAGGTCCCAGACTTGGAATTTGACGTTGTTGTGGGTGACCGTTTCGACGTTAAAACCAATGGTGGGGATGGTGGAGACGACCGTGCCGACTTGGAGACGGTAAAGAATGGTCGTTTTGCCGGCGTTATCCAATCCAAGAACGAGAATTCGAGCTTCTTTCTCGCCAAACATGGAGAAGAGGCGACTGAAAAAGAGACCCATCTTCCGCTATTCTTCTATGATATAAATTTTCTACTTTCTGCGTGTATCTGTTTTTGTTTCGATGCTGCCCTCTGTGCGATGAATTCACAATCCAGCAGGCGACTTCTTCCTTTCTTTTCCTCTTCTTATGTGTGCGCTTCGTGCACCTCAATTCCTCAACGAATCGTGATACTCTCTCGCTTCGCGCTCCTTCGATTTGGCCCCTCGTTCTCTCTCGTACGCGCGTTTGGCTGTATAAAGATATGGAGGGAAGGAAGAAACATACAAAGGTTAGGAGGAGGAAAACGGCGCGAAGCAAACGAAAAAGATAGAACGATGTCGCGAAGAGAAATCCTATTCTTCAGTTTCAGTTGCACTTATCGACACTATAATTCCGATCAGGTCTCCAAACGCATGAATCATCATCAGAATACGACAACGCGTCGCAAACGAAAATAAAATGTCGTATTCCCGTCGGCCAAAGGTAGACGAAACGATGTGAGATAAAGCTAATCGTTCCGCTCGCCGGGTCCTTTCATCTACGCAGGGGTTTGGGACGCTCTTTTTCGCGCACTTGAATCAACGCGACGCGTACGGAGAATACCCTGAGATGTGCGAAACAAAACAAAAGACGAAATACTTATACGCTCGAACGCCGCGAAGGAAAGAGAGAGAGAAAGAAAGAAAGAAACCAAAGACACCCGCTGATCGCGTTCTCTCTCTCTCATTCTCTCTCTCTCTCTCTCATCCACACAGTCCACGCGAATGCATCAGAAGCGCACCGCGCGCGCGTCACGCGTTGACATTTTTTTCCTCAGTTCTCCAAGGTGATTGTTACTCCCCAAAAGCCGTTCGACGAAGAACAGCTTTACTTCGGTAGAACGAAAGTTGATAATAACGGTTCCTCATCGGAAAAAAATGTACCGCATGCGTGCGTAACGAACGCGTCCTCCCGTGGTGGTGATCTCTCGTGATCTTTGCTTCTCTCGCACCACCATACCCATCACCCGTTCGAAACAAATCTCCAAACAACGGCGGGAAAAATGCATTTCTTCGGATCAAATCGATTCAAACCCCGAAGAAACTTCGCGACGATAAACGACGATAAACAACGAAGAAGAAGACGACGACGACTAAAATGCGATATTGATGTTGTTGTTGATGATGATGTTGTCGTTTTGGCCGCACCTGTTGTTAATAAAAAAGATTTTCTTTGTCTTCTTCTTTACGTTGTTGTTTGTGCGGGATTTTGTACGAGTTTTTGGAAGAAGAAGAACAAAATACAAAAATAAAGGAGAAGTATGACTACGAGTACACGTACGTGTGCATCTTTTCTCTCTGCCGCTGCTGCTGCTATTACTACTGCTACTACGACTACTACCCATCTCTAATAATACGCGATTCTCTGTTCGTCGACGTCTTCGATGCCTTCAATTTCGTGCAACGAGGCCCAATCCTTCACCGTGGCTAACTTGACGCCTTCGCCGGAAACGGAATAGGAGATGCGTAAATCGCACCCGTCGAGAACCATGGTTGGATAATGGACGTGTTTTCCCGGCTCTAAGGAGTCTTCGATGAACAATACGGCTTCTTTCCAGGTTCTGCCGTCGTCGGAGGAGGTGGAAAGTGCGAGCTTACCTCGCGTGACGCCTATTCTTGGGTGTTTCATGAAGGCGTGCGCATTGTGGCAGACGACGATGACGCCGTTTGGAAGCAACACTGCGGAGACTTTCGAGTTTGGGTTTTGTAACGGGGTCGCGTGTGGAGTGTCCCAACTTTCGCCGTTATCCGCGGAATGCGAGACATATATCGCGCCTCGGCTCGTTCGAAAGAACTGCGCGAGTCGACCGTCTCGTAACGGGCCAACGATGGACCCTTCGATGAGCCAATCCGGTTTGCCGTCTTTCATTTTATTCTTTACGTGTTCGATTTTCGCGTCTGTCTTGTGGAACGAGAGGCCGTCGTCTAAAGAATGCAACACGGAGGCGTAATCCGGTGCTTTCCGAGGTTGACATTTGGCATCCGCTCTCGGATGTTCTCTCCAAAATGGAAGAAGGACGACATTGTTCAATTTTAACGGAGGATTCCCGATAACTTTCGGGATGGTTTCTTCGCTCAGAATCGTCTCTTCCTCGCCAAACGCCCACGGGTCGTCGTTGATATCCCCATCCTCGTCGTCATTTATCCGAATCGAGACTCGCTTGATGTTCCCGCCAGGTCGCCACCACGGCCCTACGCTCGCCGCTTTCTTTGCTTTCGACACGATGCCTTCTTTACTCTCGTCCCAGTACACGGACACGTCTTCTTCTTCGGACCCGCTTTTCCGTTTCCTCACGATATCCTCGCACTCGCCGCTCTCGCAGTGCCAACACTTCTCGCTCTCCGCGTAAAACAAATACGTCGTCTCACCACCACCACTACCACTGCTGCTACTGCCGCTGCTAAAAAACGTCGGCGCCCACCGAACGCCAAACTTTCTACCGGGCACCACCCTCGCTTTCGTCCACGTCGCGCCGCCGTCCGCGCTTTTGCTCACGAATAAACTCTGGTCGTCCGTGCCTTCCACTTTGTGCGCGCCTTGCCACGCGGCGAGGAGTACCTTCTTCCCGTCGTCCTCGTCGTCGTCGTCCTTTCTTCGCGTCTTCGTCGCCACCGGGTGTATCGACGCCATGTGGACGTAGCCTAATCGTTTCGCGTTCGTTTGGAAAATCCACGATTTTTGCACTCTTCTTTCTTGTTCTTGTCCTCCTCGTTGCATCTCCTCGTCGTCCGCGTCTTCCTCGTCGTCTTCTCTTCCTCCTCGTCTGAATCGTCTTTGCCTCGAACACTTTCTCAGCAAAGTCATCGTTCCGTCGTTTCCTCTTTCACGAGCGCTCGGAAAGCCATTTCTGGGAAAACGTGCATACTCGTCCTCTGCCTCCTCGTCGTCGTTTCGAGTGTTCACATCGTCATTTTCGTCCTCGGAAGCGCTAGTGCTTTTACCGATGAGTGCTAAAGAAGAAGGCGGCGAAGATGAAATTCGCGCGAAAACGGCCACCACGGAGAGGAAACAGATGAAGAGCAAGGCGAGAAGAATCGGTCGTTTTTCTTCTCTCGTATGTCTTTTTACCGAGCCAACACTATGCATCGTCGTCGAAATCCGTCGCGGTGCGTTACGCTCGCTCCTCCTTTCCCTCTCGTCGTCTCGCGTTCGTCTTTAAAAAACGTCCTCGACGCCTCGCAGAGCGCGCGAAAGAGATGAGATTTGTGACGACTGTTTTCTCCACAAAAGGTGTTCGACTACGCGGAGAAGAACAACCTAATAATACAAATGTTAGATGGAAACCCAATCGCGCGGGCCATCCTTCGACAACAAACGAAAGTTGCAGCTTTTGTTAATGCAAAAGCGACAAAAACGAAGGGAGGAGGGACGACACCCGACGACGTCATCGTAAAGAAGAAGACGAGGTTTGGATTGGATGCGATTTCAAATGTCGACGACGGAACAACCAACCAAACGGAGTTTGATGCGTTCGATGATGACGACGATGGTTTTGCAACGAAAACAACGGAAGCGAGACAGAAGGAAACCCCTTTGAAGTCGGCGGTGTCATTCACGAGGAGGAAACGGAAAGGAGGGTGTTTTATACAACCAACAGAAGCAGTGAAGGTTGGTGATGAGAAAAAGGCAGACGAGGAGGAGGAGAAGAGGTGCAAGGTTCGCTGTACGCCGCGCGCATCGGACGATGAACCTTTTTCGAAGAAGAAGACAAAAACGACGAAACATAAACAGATGTACTTGGATCTGGGGCAAAAATCGTTCGCGCACGCGACGTGTTCGATATGCGGGTTGATGTTTGCGAAAGGCGAACCGTCGGACGAGGAGTTACATCGAAAGCACCACGCGAAGTTTCTCGAGGAAAGAGATAACGCGTTCGTGACGGTGAACGTAAACAAGGCGAACTCGTTCTGGGTCGATGAAAGGAAACAGAATTGGCAGGAAGTAGAGATTGTAAGAAAAGACGCGCCGTCGTCGTCGTCGGAAAAGTCGGAAAAGTGTCGCGTGTATCGCGTGACGAAAGGAGGGTGCGATCGACACGCGTGGGCGAAAGTGAAACGGGTTGCGAAGATAGTTGAAACAGAAATCGGGGCCGTAGAAGAATGGGTACTAGGAGGAGAAGAAGAGAATAGGGATTTACACGTCGTTGCGTTCGTGTGCGTGTCTTTCACGGGTGGGAAAGCGAACGAAGGAAAAATCATCGGCGCGGCGTTTTGCGAGGATGTCGCGGCGAATCAAAGAGAGGTGTTTGCGTCGACGAGGGCGGGAGGAAAGGCGGATGAGAAGGCACCGAGTGGAAACGATTCGTCCGCGGCGGTGACGACGACGACGACAACGAGTGCGAATGATAACGTTCGTGGCGGAGGGGTGTTGAAGAAAGGTGCTCGGATACAGCTTTCATCCCAAACGAGAGATTCAGTTGGAATTCGAGCGCTTTGGGTACACAAAAAGTTTCGTCGCGCGGGTGTTTCTTACAACCTGTTGGAAAATTGTCGACGACGATTTTACGGCGACGCCTCCATGATTGGCTCTTCGACAATAGTGGAGAAAGATAGAGTGGCTTTTTCTCAGCCAACTTACCAAGGGGAGTTATTTATTGCCAAATACGCCGGCAACGGAGGCTTTCTCGTGTACGAATAATAGGCAAAGTAATAGCTAGGGAAACAAATAAACCACGTAGTCAAATGTAAATTGTAGATAGGATAGATAGATTTAGATGTTCAGTTAAACTGTGTTTTTTACAATATATATACGCTTTGTAGTGGGTATACAATCATGTTATGTTATTATCGCGTTCGGTTCAAGACGGCTTCTTGAACAGCGTCCTTGGTCGCTTGCGATCGACCGTCCATCTCTGTCAACTGTTCCGGGTCAATCGTCATCAACTGTTGCTCGTCGTTTTCTTCTAACACGTAACCGGCACCAAAAACCACCGGAGACTCGTCTTCCATCTTTTGCGGTCTCTTCCACCCTTGCCCGGAGAAAGTACTCGCTTCCGCCATGATGTCGTCGTTGATCTTCTTCAACCCAGCCGTCTTCATGCCCTTCGCCTTGGCCGAAACTACTTCCGCGGCTAACTTTCCACCCAACACGGCACCTTCCATAGATCCGAGGAACTTCTGACTCGTCCAATCACCGGCTAACGTGAAGTTCTTGATCGGAGTTTCTTGCGACGGTCGGTACTTATTTCTACCCGGAACGGCGGCGTACACCGATCGCGGCGTTTTCACGACGGCGTGTTTCAACAACTTCGCGCCGACGCCATCCGGCGCTTTCTTCCCAATTTCCAACGGAAACAAACGCTCGAGTTCTTTCATGGTGGCGTCGACGATTTCTTGGTTCGATTTTGCGATCCAGTTCGTTTTACCGCCGGCAATCGGCGAGCACGGCGCAAAGACTAATTCGATCATAGATTTTTCTTCGTCGTAATATTCTTTGCACGTGGTAGACATGTCCGCGTAGACTGACAATAACGGCGATCGAGAAAAGCACAAGTGGTCGACGTTTTGCAACTTGCGATCAAACCACAAGTGAATGTTAATAACTGGGATACCTTCGAGTTGTTTCATTTGTTGGAAAAATGGCATCTTCGTCCACGGTTCCGGGCACATTCTCTTCATGACGTCCACCGGTACGGCCGAGATGAACTCGTCCGCTTCGATGACTTCACCGTTCGCCATCAAGATGTGTTTCACCGAATCGTCCTCGTTCAAAACCCACTCTTTCACGCGTTGCTTCATCAACACTTTACCACCGTTTTTCTCTATGCTTTGTTTCATCGGCTCGCACAAACGATCCGGTTGATTACCGTCCAAAAATGCCATCTGCAAACCGTCCGTCTCGTTTAAGAAACGGTTCATCGCGGTCAACACGACCGTCATGGACAACTTGTCCGGGTCGATGAAGTCCAAAGCTTTAGCCATTGAAATGAACACCTCTTCGTTGATTCTTTCCGGCATGCCATACTTTCTCATAAAGTCCGTCACCGATAACTCGTCTTGCTTATCGATAAAATCTTGACCTTCAATCAACATCGGCAACAACGGCGGCGCGGTTTGTAATTTTTCCGGCAACGTCAACATCTTCTGGTTCAACAAAATTGCCAACCCAAAGTTCAACGGCGCCGGGATACCTTTGATGAAATCAAACGTCGTAAACTCCCCCGGCAACTCCTGCATGGCGAAAATCATCTTGTGCACCTTCCATTGCAATCGATCTTCGATGTCCAACTCGCTGAACAAGTTCATCATGTTCGGATACGCGCCAAAGAAAATGTGCAACCCGGTTTCAATCCAATCCCCATCTTTGTCTTTCCACGCGGAAACTTTACCACCCAACACGTCTCTCGCTTCCAAAACGATCGGTTCGTGACCGGCTTCGGCGAGGTACTTGCCGCACGCCAAGCCGGACAATCCGCCGCCGACGATGACAACTTTTTTCTTTTGTTCCGGCGACGCTTTCAAATCCGTCTGTTGTTGTTGAGAAGAAGATAGAGAAGAGAGCGTTAGTAATGTTTCGCCAAATAAAGGTTCGTCGTTTGCCCGCGCAGAGTAGAAGGAGTCAGTCGCAGTTGTCGCATCATCGAGCTCGCTCGTAAAATTTTCCTCTGTTTTCCTCCATTTTGGAGGAAAAAATCTCATCAAAAATCCTCTCAAGTTTGGATAAAATGGACTAAAAACTGCTGACGTCTTAACACGCTCTGAGGAATAAAAGGGACACCATAACTGCGTTTACGCGTGGTTGTCGGCGGAGAAACGAAAGAAAAGAGAAAGAACGACAAACAGAGAGAATTATTCTCTCACTCATTGAAAATGGTCGACGTACCGCGAATCGTTTACTCAAATCTCCCGCGATGCGATAGTTTTCCGTCTTGTCGATTTGCTCCGGTTTCGGGAAATCTTTCGCGTACACTCTCAGATTGTGTTTGTTCTGACGACGCGTTATGTTTTGTCCTCTCTTAGAAAAGGATGTGCTGAAACGAGGAGGAGAGAGGCAGGTGGAGGAGAGCATGGATTTCTGCATCGTGGTTGTGTGTGTGTCTATTCTCTCGGCGCGCGCGCGTATAAAAGTGACGCAAGAAGTTTCTTTAGGTGGCGTCACACGTGTGTTTAGGGTACATGTAGCGGAGTACGCACTGTATCGCATCTTTACAAAGCCTGCCAGATGATTTCGAGAGGTTCGTCTGTATCCTCGTTTGAGGATACTTTGTCTTCCTTTTCTTCTGGTTCGTCTTGTTCTTTTCCTCCTCTCTGCGGGGCTTCTTCTTCTTCTTCCTCAAAAGTCTGGTCGGAGGAATAACTTTGGTCGTCGTCGTCGTCGTCGTCGTCGTCGAAGCGTTCTTCTTCCTCTTTCGCTTTTACGCGCGCCGCTTCGGCTTCGGCTTCGGCTTTAGCTTTGGCTTCGGTTTCGGCTTTAGCTTTGGCTTCAGCTTTCAACTCAGCTCTCAATTCAGCTTTTAACTCAGCTTTCAATTCAGCTTTCAATTCAGCTTCGGCTTTCGCTTTTAAGTCAGCTTCGATTCTCGCTTTCTCCTCTTCTTCTTCCGCTCTTTCCTTCTCGTCCGAACTTTGCGGGTCGACGTTTGCGCCGCCGGCTGGTGATGGTATCTCGTCGTTATCGTTCGTGTTCGAATCATCATCCGCGTTATTCGCAGTATACACCGGCGTCGAAACTTGTTCGCCTTCGATCAAGCTCACCTCTTCAAAGACGAACCCGCTTTTGGTTGTTTCCGCTCTTCGCTCCGTTTCCACCGTTCTCGTTCCTGGAACGAACTGTCCTTCCTCGGCGTAGCCGATTCCGTTTGGATTCACCGCGAACGTCCCTCCGCACTCGGTAAACCTTTCGTTCGGTGCGAGTAAAGGGTTAATCACGTCGCACATAAAATCATCGAACAGTACACCCACGCTCGCGCTCCACCCGAAAATGCCGTCTGAAGTCATACCCGTCTCCACCTCGACCACTGCTTCTACAAAAGTCGTCTGCAAAAAAGAACCGCCGAAGCAAAGAAAGAACGCGAGTCTCGCGACAAAGAACGCATCACGTAATCGTCGTCGTTGTTTCATCGTCGTTGGCATTTTTTATTCTTGCGCGTATTTTGTTGTTTTTTTCTTCTTTTTCTTCTCGTTCGTACAAACTCCAGCACATTTTTTTGTTTAGGGTCTCATATTGAATTAGGGTTCAGCAACTAAGCGCCGACACACCGAGGCACCTCAATCTGATGATGAATCTTCATCATATATCTGCGCTGTTAAGAAGAAGACTAATCATATAATAATGACGAAACAACGAGCGTTCGTGTTCATCAAACCGCACGCGTGCGTGCCAAAAAACGATAACAATTTACTCTACAAACAAAAACTCGTGGAGACGTTTACAGAGAACGGATGTGAAGTCATCAAAGAAGGGAAAATATCTTCGTCCGTCATCGAAAAGAGGAAACTCATCGACGCGCATTACTACGCGATCGCGTCGAAAGCGACTTTACTGAAACCATCCGAGTTGAACGTTCCCGAAGACGTGTTCCAGAAAACGTTTGGAATCTCGTGGAAAGAAGCTTTGGAGAAGAACGTATGTTTTAACGCCTTGGATGCGTGCAAAGAGTTGAACGTGGACGCTTTAGGCTTGGAGAAGCGTTCGAGATTCGCGAAACGATCGGTGAAGTTTGGCGGCGGATTTTATTGCGCGGAAATGCTGAAAGAAGATGGAACGTCCATTTACGTGTTTAACGCGTTTTTTATGTCCATGCGATCTCAGTTTGTTGAGAAAGGGAAACAGATTAAATGGTTCGTCGTGGAATTCGACGACGAGACGTTGAAGTGGGAGGACTTCAGAGCGAAAGTTTTGGGCCCTACGGATCCGAAGAAAGCGCCAGAGACGAGTTTGAGAGGCATATTGTTTAAGAACTGGAAGAAGTACGGTCTGATGAGAAAACCGACGACTGGGGAGAACGGGGTACACGCGTCCGCGTCGCCATTCGAGGCGTTGGCGGAGATTGCGAATTGGACCGGGGAACCCGTCGACGAACAAGCGTACGGCAAACTCTTGATTCAACACGGCATCACGAAAGAAACTTTGGAGATGTGGGGTAAGGATCCACAGGTGAACATCAGAAGCGATGGGTTGAAAGGGTCTTTGTTCGACCAGGTGGAAGATATGGACAGCAAAGAGTGCATGAAAAACTTGATGCAAATTAACAAGTTGAACGAACCGGCGCCGCCGCCACAACCGGTTGTTACGAAGAGCAGCTCTTCGAAGAAGAAGCAGAACAGCGATGCTCCGCCGACGCCGAAGAAGGCAACGACGGGGACGGATAACGGCGACGCGAAAGCGTTGATCGGTGTGCTCGTCGTCGTTGGTTTGACGTTGCTCGCTGGTGGGAATAAGAAGGCGGCGAAGAAGGAGGATAAAAATGCGAAAGCGACGAACAACAAAAAGAACGGAAAGAAGTAAAAACAAACGCGAAAGCGAATGCGAAGAAGCGATATTATCAACGCAAACACGCCAATAATACTACAGACACTAATACATGCTAATAATATAATAATGCATGCCTTTATTAATAATACATTTTATTCCCTTACCTAAAACAAGTACATTATGCGCGTATCGTCAACTCTTCCTCTTGGAAGAGCTTCGCGTGCTCGCGCGTCTTTGCTGACCGCCGCCTTTCGCTTGGTTGTTCACCTCGGCTGAAAGCGTGCTCGACGGCGGAACTTTTGCTCGCAATAACGCATTTGTTGTTGGACTAGAGGAACGTCTGTTTGGACTCGGTGAACGCGCTTTGACGAATCCACCTCCAAAGCTACCGCGCAAAGGCGAAAAGCTTTGATACCCCGCAACCACGTCTCCCCTGGAAGGCGAAGGGCTCTTGGACAAAGGCATCGGCATTCGAAAGCCTTTTTGCGTCGCGAGCACAGCAGTAGGAAGACCAGCACCGTTCGTATTCTTCGGACTGAAACCCCTCGAACGATTTTGTTGTTTCTTTGGACGCGCGTTCAGCGACGTTCCAAACTTTGCCGAATTAAACGACCGTCCTAAACTTCTCGCGCGAACTCTGTTCAAATGGCCAGAGCTCAACGAACTCTTCGATTGGGGTCGACCGACAAACTCGCCGCTCCCGTCCATGGACGCGCTGTTCTCTTCCTCCTCGCTCGAATCGGCCTCGGAATCTGATAACGCCAACTCTGATTCTGAGTTATCGTCCGAATCCTCCTCGGAATCGTCCTCGGAATCCGAATCGTTCCCTCGCCAAACGACGTACGACTCTTCCAAGTTTAACTTAGGAGCGGATTTACGCAACACGTACGGATCGAACGGGAAAAACATTTTCAGCGGACGTCGTCGCGATCGCTCTTGGTGATATAACACGCTCTTGTCCACGGCATCGTTGTTGGTGTTGTTCGTCTTCTCCACGGCAGCAGCCATTGCTTTCGCGGCGAACGAAACGTCGTGCCGAACGTACGCCTTATCGCGCAACTCGTCTTGAATCTTCTTCCGCTCTTCGGTTTGTTTCGAGAACGTGTCGATCATATCTTCGGTGAACCCCAAAATATTTGCCGCCGAGGCATTCTTAAGAAACTCGTGCACCACCGAAGGCAAGCACGATTGTAAAGGCTCCAACGTTGGCGCGTATAAAATTTCGCGCAAGGGCAAGGCTTGTAAGCGTTTCTTGCTTTTTTCGTCGTTATTCGCAATTTCGTCGCATCGATAACAGAGAATATACATGACTGCTTGACAGCAACTATCGAACGCGTTCAGTTCGACTTCTGACATTGCTTTCACGTTATTCTCGTGCACTTTGCGCATGAGCCATCCGCATACGGTTTCCAACGTTTCTACGACGAACTCTGCGCTGAGAAATTTTGCGCGCGCGACGAACGAGGCTAAATACGCCGCAGCAGCCAATCGCAACGAGTTTGCCTCGTTCGAATTGAGCATTTTATCGACTAATCCATCTCGTAAAAGTTCGCACGAAGATTTATTCGCGTCGGCACTGTTTTGTTGATCACCATCGTTGAAATCCATGGAACAGAGATAAAATACGATGTATTGCGCAAACTTGGATTTTGGCGCGGGTAACAAGGTTGTGAAAAACGCCCTCGACACGAGCGCTTCTCGCAACCGTTCTATCGATTTCTTCGCGTTGCGATAGTTTTCATCTCCAGTTGCTGCTGCTCCTATGATTTGATTCGCACTCTCGATTCGTTTTTGCAAATATTCGAGGACGAGAAACATCATCTCGTCTAAAGCGTGCGCGGCTTCATCCGTTTCCATATTGTTGATGTTGTTGTCGTTGCTATTCCTACCGTGGTTATGATTCTGTTTCTTCTTACTCCTATTCCTGTTATTGTTTTCCCACGACGCTTTCCCGTTGTTTATGTTCGCGTCGTCAATCGCGGCGTTGAATTCGTCCAATTCAAAGATATCCTCTTCGTCGTTTTCGCGCGAATCCGTATCGCGATCGTCTCCGTTTTCCTCCCCGAACATTTCTGAATCTTCTTCTTCATCCTCCTCCTCCTCGGAAGTCTCGTCGTCGTCGAATCCTTGCTGTAAGTCTTCCCACTTGATCTCCACGTCAATCTCCAACGCTTTCGAAACGCACAAACACAAAAAGTCATCCGCCAACTCCGTATCTCGGCACTCCGCGGATTCTGCGCATCGGAACGCGCAATCTAAATACGCCGCTAATACCATCGCCGAACACGTTTTGTGCGGGAACATGTCGAATAAAACGTGCGAAAAGACTTTCGCGCTCAAAGGAACCAACTTCAATATCTGCACCACCGAATGTACCGCTCTCTCTCTTCTTCTGTTCTCCACGTTCTCTCGCTCGCGATGCTTCGCCGCCTCGTTCGCTCCAGACACGCTGTTGTTGTTATTAAATCTACTCATGCGATAATGTCGGTCGTTTCCACCGCGCGACTCTAACAGCAACATCTCCTCTTTCTTCGCCTCCTTTTCGTCGCCAAAAAATGCCTTCACGAACGTCTTCATCGCGAATTGCACGCACGACCCTCCTTTCACCGTCGCCAAGTTGATTAAAAACTGACTCGCGCTCGCGTAATAGGCGTCATCACACGTCCTCAACGATACCGTCGAACACTTTTCTAAAGTCACGCGCTCCAATAAATGTTCGTGCGCTCTATATTCTACGTACGTCGCGTGCTCGGCTAACGCGTCCACCAACGCCACTACGCTCTCGTCTATTTTCTTCGCTACTGCTTCCTCGCCGGTATTCTCGTTGTTCTCGTTAATCGACGAAAACGCGTCCAATAACTCGTAATACCCGCCTCGTTCGTTCCGTTCTTTGCTATCCACCAAGGATTCTTTCACCCACGAGCGTAACGCTTTCATGGCTTCTTCGTTCACCTCTTTTTTTCTCCCTCCTTTCTCCTCTTGGCGGCTGCCAAATTTTGCGGACTTTTGGGAGGTGTTGTTCTCGTTCGATGTCCCTCCCGGAGGAGAGGATTGGGAGAGCGCTGATGTGGAGTTTTCACCAACTGCTCTCATTTTCTTTCGTTTCTTTTAGTTCTTTGTCTTCTTCTTTGCGTCCGTTCTGCGTCGCACACGTTCTCCGTTTTCCTCCCAAAGAGCAACGCACAGCGCAGAGTAAAGATTCGGCGATGAAGATGAAGACGCTTCGCTTTGCGCGTGAATGTATATATATATATCTGCTAAAAAGAAGACCAGACGCAAACAAGTGTATTCTGCACAGCGAGAACACAAACGCGCAAAAAGAGAGAGAAAGCGTCGGAGAGATCAATCCGTTTTTGTGCGAGTAGTCGTCCTTGAATGTGCGTCACACTTTTGACACTTTTTCCCGGGAAAACGTACGATAAAGACACGAGCGAACAAACAAAGTTGCGCGGAAAAGCAGAGCGCGCAGAAGACGCACCTGAAAACGAATCGAGACGCTCGCGACAACTTAAGGTCGCGTTACAACACACTCGTTACAAAATGTCAACGCCGCAATTCCGCGCCGGGAACCCTCTGGCCCCGGAAAAAGGCGCCTTCCCGTTGGACCATTTCGGCGAGTGCGCGACGTTCAAGGAGACGTATTTGAAGTGTTTACAGGTACTCCTTATGTTCTCGCGTTCGATGTTAAAACGCGATGGTATCACGCGCTCACTCATACTAAACTCTTCTTCTTTCACGCGCTCAAAATGATGACTCTATGTAAACGTTAAAACAGAAACAAAAATCGGACGCGAACAAGTGTAAGATGGAATCCAAATCGTACCTCGAATGTCGCATGGCGAAAGAACTGATGGCGAAGCAACCGCTCAGCGAACTCGGGTTTACCGAAGAAGATCCGAAGGAAGAAACAAACTCAAACCGAGTACAAAAAGAAGAAGAAAAGAAAAGATCAACAGAAAAAGAAGAAGAAGAAAACGAAAGGAACGGGTTCGTGGCCGGGGCGAGACGCGCGAGGCAACAGCAAAAGGAGTTCGCGGAGGCGGCGCGTCGCCGGCGACGCGAAGGACGGGACTAAGGAGGGACTCGAGACGACGTTTGAGACGAGCGCGAGACGCGTCGGGAGAGAGACTCTTTTTCTTGCGTTTTACTCTCGCGCTCTAAACGCACTCAAATCTTTTGCGCGTGGATCAGAAGCAAGGACGACGTAAACGACGGGCACATTCCCCTCGGTCGCTCTCTGTATCGTCGCGACGCGCGCGCCGCGCAATATGACAGACAGACTCCAATCTTGCGAAAGGGGAAAGTGCGCACAAAAATCCCCACAAAACACTTCTTTGGACACGCGTAAAAGAATGACAGGAAACAACAGCAACAACAACACCAATAATAATTCTAACAACGGGATGATCGACTTATTGAGTGCGTTCGCGCAGTTCGCGTGCGCGCCGATCGTTTCTTTGCCCGGGTTCGCGGCCATCGCAACTTTGAGAGCGGTTCGAGATCGGAAAAAAATGTCTTCCCCGTTGGAAGTTCAAATTGGAAATGGAAATGGAAATGGAGTCATCACGAGATCGAATAAGAAGAACGCGGCGTTTAAACCTCCCATAAACGCACCACCACTCGTCGTATTCGGTCCGATGGTGAAAGACATCGTGCAATCCGTGCTCGTCTCGCTGGTCTCGAGACAGATTTTGAATACTCTGCGTGCTGATGATGGTGATGGTGCAAAGGAGAATAAAAAAGGAGGAGTTTTTGGACGAAAGGTCAACGCAAAGCGCAACGACGGGAAAAGGAGGCAAAGATATGAAGAAGAGAATTTCCGATTGGTGTGCGTGACGGGGACGTATCAAGAAGGGTACAAAAATCGCGAGATGTTGAATAGTGAGGATGGTAGGGAGGCGGTTTTTGTCGGGTACGCGTTGGTGAGAGGGTGCGGGTTGCACTTTGACGTGAAAGCGGACGACGACGAGGATGTTGACGAAGATGATACTTTATTAAAACAGAAGAAAGAAGAAGAAGATGATGATGTGTACGATGAAAATGATATCGCCCCAGTGGTTGTTTTAACGAACGATGAGAGAGATGCGGTCGTGTACAGCGTGTACGCGGTGCCGTGCGATGCTCTAATTACAAACTTGTTCGATTCTGGTCTCAACGCTCGATTGATGGGCGTGTCTTCGGATACCGCGGCGATCGATTTAGCCGCGGTGGAAACGAGTACGTCTGTTCGAGTTGCGGCGCAAGCGAACGAAGGGTTTGGTTTTGCGTTGACGATGTTATCGTTTGCTCGTCCGAAGAAGAGTTCGGTGTGTGCGAGACCTTTGTACGAGAAGAGAGACGGCACGAGAGTGTACGCTTTCAACGACGAACAGTTGGAAAATTGCGGCATTACGAGCGGGAGTTCGTTGGCAAAGATTCGCGCGATATGCGCTAAAAGTAGCGGCGGAAAGAAAGAGAGTAATAATACTACGGTTGAAGAAGCTGTGACTGACGTTGAGAATAAAACGGACGAAAATAATAACGAAGCATCTTCGTGGCCGATGAACTTGTTGCGCTCGACTGGCTTGTTCGAAACCGAAGGCGACGCCGAAGAAAAGATGAAAGAAGAAGAAGACGAGCTTCTAGTCAAAGATAAGAAAGCACCTCTCGGTGAGTCGTCTAATATATCACAAAACAACAACGAAAACGTCGGGGGTTTCTTTGCGTCGTTTCTTTCGCCGGTGAACATTTCCGCGAATAAGAAGTCCTCGGCGGCTGGTGAAGAAGAAGAAAACCACAAATCTTCCTCGGCGACGACGCAACAGACGCCGGGCGCTTTGGGCGACCAGGTTTTATACCCAGCCACGGTCGCCTCGCCGTGGCCAGATGAATCGAGAGACGCCGACGAAGACTACGTTCCAGATTACGAAGCCGAAGATTTCGATTACGACGACGAGCCTTTATCCGGCGGCTCTTCCTTGATGGTCACGCCGACGAAGGAAGCGACGGGCGGTAATCGACGCAACGGAAGCTTTTACGAATCCGCGACGACGACGCCGAATGCCGAGAAAGTTCGAGACGAACCGCGACCGTTTGGTTCCGTGAATGCCGTTGCCGCGACGACATCTATCGCCTCTACGTCCTCTCCAACGGAGGAAAAAGAAGCGCATTCGTCCGAGTACGTCTATTCGGTCGACTCCGAATCCGACGCGGTGTCCTCCGCGGACAAAAAATCCGTCGCGCGAGCCTTCAAAGCGTCTTCAAACTCGAATTGGGGCGAAAACAACAAGATTGAAAAAGCAATGAAAGAATACAAAATGCTCGGAGGCGTCGACGTCGCTCGATTATACACGCGCACTCGTGAAAGAAAATCCGCCCAAAAATCGATTGGTTTAGTAAACAAGTCGACGCGTCTGGTCGATTTCGCCAGTTGTCAAAGGGCGGTAAAATACGCGGAAACGTTCCATACCAAAGACGACGGTTCAGACGGTGGCGTCTTGCCCAGATCGAGGGCCGTGTGGTTCGATGGCCGCCGATGTAGGATGTAAATTAATGAAATAAAACATGCGTCGCGCTCTTTCGTAAACGCTTCGTCCCTTTCAACATCTCGTTGCTGCGCAGACACATTTTATCCAAAAAACACGACGAATTCTTTCGTCACATCTTCACTTCTGACTTTGTTCTCCCTACGCGCGAATAAAAAAACATGACCTTTTCCTCCTCGTTTACTCTCTGGACGAGGACGACGGCGGCGGAAAGTGTGTACCGCAACCACCATCGAAAGCGACGAGAACAGGCGCGCTTCTTCGTTCGGGAAATGACGCGTAAAAGTCGCCGTCACGTCAGAGGAAAGAACAGGACGACGACGCAAAACTCGGCGTTGACGCGTGATGAGGAGGAACAGAAAACAGAAGAAGAAATAGAAGACACCCCAACGAACGACGACGATATCGCACAACAGCTCCACCGAGAAGCGTTATCCGTGCTCCAATGGCACTTGGTCTCCCGAACCGTTGCGAAATTTTGCGAAACCACTCTCGGACGACAAAAATGTGTCTCCTTGGCTTTGAAAAACACGCGCGAGGAATGCGAAGAAGAAATGCGAGTGACGAGCGGGATTTTAAAGCTTCTTTCTCGTCGCCGTTTACGTTCGGGTGATGGTGCTGATGATGATGCGTCTGTGTCGTCGTCGTCAAAGTCGATAAGAAACAGACGAAGAGATTATGGATATTTGGACGGCTGTTTCGAAGGATGTAAAGACGCGCGGATGTTTTTGGAAGGCGCGAAGAAAGGGCAGACGCTCAGCGCGGGGAGTTTCGTGGACGTGTACACGACTCTGGTAGCTATGGAAAAGGTGTGCGATGAAATATATATAGACGATGATGCGAGTGGCGCAGACGATGATGATGATGATGTGAAGGCGTTGCGGAAAGCTACGGAAAGCTTACGAGCGTGTCGCGACGACGAGAAAGTGCACGCGATGAAGAAGGAGATTGAACGGTGTATAAACGTAGATATTTCGTCCGGTGCGATACGAAACGACGCTTCGGAAGATTTAGCGCAGATTAGGTCGAACTTATCGTCCACGGCGAAGACGTTGAGGAAGACGTTGAACGATATCGCCAACGAGATGGCGCAGAAGAAGTTTGCGGAGCGGGCGCAGATCGTGACGAGATTAGGTCGCGAGTGTATTCCCATGAAGCTAGGATCGGCTGGTCAGCTAAAGGGTATCGTACTCGCGACGTCGGATTCTGGTGCGACTGTATTTAAAGAACCAGAAGAAGTTATCGCGTTGAATAACTTTCTCAGCGAATTGAAAGAGTTGGAAGAGATGGAAATTGAAGTCATTTTAAAACGGTTGACGAGCGAGTTGAAAGAAGTAGCCGATGTGATTCAAGAAGCGCTGGAGGTTGGAATGACGACCGCGGATTTAGCGAACGCGAAAGCGAGACACGCGAAATGGATGAGCGGGTCGAGACCCGTTTTCATGGATTCGTCAGCTTCTTCGTCTTCGGAAAAGAAAGTGTCAATCACCAACGCGCAACATCCTCTCCTGTTGGAAAAATATCTACCAAAGCTCCCAAACTTCTTAGGCGACGACGACGACGACGACGAGAACGATAAACAAAAAGCGTGGGAGAAACTCGCACCGGGGAGTTTCTACGACGAGAATGCCGAAGAAGAAATCGATAGCAAACAAGGACGCACTCGATTCGATTGCCGATCGAAAATCGTGCCAATCAACTTTCACATCGACGCGGAAGCCACGGCTGTTGCCATCACCGGTCCAAATACTGGTGGTAAAACGGCTTCGTTGAAAACGTTAGGAATCCTCGTGCTCATGGCGAGGGCAGGAATGTATTTACCTTGTGGCGGTGAGAGCTCTGAACACGGACAGCAAATTTTACCATTCGTGAGAACGGTCGCGTGCGATTTGGGGGATTCGCAAACTTTGCAACTTGGCGATGGTGGATTATCCACGTTTGGGGCGCACATTCGACGATTGAAACGCATTTTAGAATCCTCCACGGAAGATTCTTTGGTTTTACTCGACGAACCGGGTTCAGGAACCGATCCTCGCGAAGGTGCGGCGTTAGCAGTCGCCGTCTCCTCAGCCGTCGCGAAGAAGTCGAAACTGCTCGTGTTGACCTCGCACTTTGAAGAAGTAAAACAGTTTGCACTCGCGGTCGACGATAACGACAACCAATTCAGAGTAGCAGCCGTTCGATTCGACGTGGAAAATAACCGACCGACGTACGAACTAGTTTGGGGTGAAACGGAAGATTCTAACGCGTTGTCTATTTCGCGCGGTTTAGGATTAGACGGCGATTTATTGGAGGAGGCGACGCAGGCGCACGCGAGAATGATGGAACTGGAAATGCGCAACACGAAGAAACGTGAACAAAACTCGGATGCAAGTTTAGACGAAGAAGACGAAGACGCAAATCTTGCGGACAGTCTTCGATTGGAACGCGAAGAACAACGCTTACGGTTTACGCAAGCCACGGAAAATTTTGAGCGCGCGCAACAATTGAAAACAAAAGTTTTTCGAGAGACGAACTTTTTGCGAGAGCGAGTGAACATCTCAAAGGAAAGATTTGAGTTTCAATCCGCGCAGTCTATCGAAGAGGCAAAATCGAGGTGTGAAACAGCCGCTACGCTCGAAGAAGTTGAAGAAATAGTCAAAGAAACCTTTCCGGAAGGATTTTACATGAACGCTCGAGGCGAGATTGCGCTCGAAGACGACGGCGGGAACGCGTCTGAATACGTCCCAAAGCCAAAAGATAAAGTGCTCGTAAAAATGCTCGGCGGCGCGGAAGCCGAAGTCGTGAGCGTAGATTTAGCCGCGAGCGAGTGTACGGTTCGCATTGGATCGCTCGTGACGCGCAGTCCGTTGAACGGCGTTTCGAAAGCGACCGAGAAGCAAGTCTTTGGTGGTCGAAAATAGTACTTACTAGAACACACAAAATGTAAAAGCAAAGAAGCAAACTGCGCGTACGAGGAGTCTCGTTATCTCTCGTCGTAGAACTACATTCCACTCATCTATCTGCCTTTACACAGTATTATACAATAATTTAGGTACCACAACTGACTGCCTGGTACCACGGTACTAGTAACTATACTAATCTAATCGTCCGACAACGAATTCGTCGGATCTTTTAATTTCTTTCGAATTTCTCGCATGCCGAATAAGTTCTTGACGATGTTCTCGGCTTCGTTTTCCGCTTCCAACTCCAACTGTTCCTCGCTCGCATCTTGGAGCATTTTCAACCTATGTTCCCGTCGTTTTCGTTTTTCCAGCTCTTTCATCTCTTTGCCTCGCTTACCGACGCGTTTTAAAATGTTCTTCACCGCAGATTTTTCGTCATCTGGATTTTCATCTTCCGCGCCGCTCGAATCGTCGTCGCCGAACGAAATTTCGTTATCGCTCTCGTCGTCGAAGACCCAATCCTCGTCGTCGTTCAAATCGTCCACCTCGACGGCGTTTCCAGCGCTCGAGATGGTTCCAGCCACGACGTCCTCGAAATCTTGCCCGCCACTTACATCTCCCATCCCCGTTGCCGCGTTCCCTTCGCGTTTCTCGTAGGTGAGCATTTTTAAATCGTTCTCGGTCAACACGTCCGAATCTTTGCGTCTGCGTTTTAAAAGCGGTTTCCCGCCCGCCGCGTTCAATTTCGCATTCCTTTCCTTGGCCGCTTGAATGCTCGCTCTTTTGAATACATCTCTCGTTTCCTCTTCTTCGCGCAGTTTTTTTCTCGCCATACGATCGCGGCGTTTGATTTTCTTCGAAAGTTCGACGTCTTGTCTCGTCGCGTTGGCGATTTGTCGAAGCAGTTTTTCCACCGGATCCAAGAAATCCCAATCGTCGTCACACTCCGGGTCGTCGGGATCGTCGCATACCTTCGAGGCGTTGAAGAGATGGACTTTCTTCTTCTTCTTCTTCCTCCTCCCTCTCGACGTGCTGTCTTCCATCATCTCGTGAACTTCTTCTTCGTGCGCCTTGAGAACGTTGTGCAAATCCGATAAATCTTGCGTGTGATTTTGGTTCCTCTTTTCGATGTTGACGATAACCTCGCCTCTTCGATAATCTCGAAACTCTAATCGCTTCACTCGGTCGAGAAGTTGTTGCACTTTCGGCATCTCTTCGCCAATGTCCTTATTCAGTTTTGCTTGCGCTTCGAGAACATCGATCGATCGGCGCCAATATTCTTCGTTTTGAAACTCTCTACGTTTTTCCAAGTGCGCTTTCGAGCACTTCCCGGGCGTTTCGCGTTCGCACCTCGCGCGTTCTTCGTCTTCGTGGCTGAAGAGCACTAACGAGCTTCGAACCCATCGTCCACCGTGTAACTGCGCGTCTCGGCGTCCTTGAACGTCTCGTGTCTTTAAGCCCGCGCACTCGTCGAACGACCAGGAACCCATCAATCCTCGCTCAAAGCCGTGTAATTTTCCGTGCATGCTGTTTTCGATATCTATTTGCGATCGGTCGACGCCCCAAATTCGAACTTCGTCGATGTCGCCGTTAAAGATGGACGCCGCGTTACCGTGGTCGAGAATAGCACCGATAACGATCGGGTTTTGTGCGTCCCAACCTTGGCCTTTCTCTTCCTGCGCGCCTCTCAAAGTCCCGTTGATGAACATTTTCGAATACCCGCCGCCGTACGTCACCGCTACGTGCGACCAATCGTCCGCGGGTAAACGCACGCTCGAACGCAAACCAAACGGGGCAACTTCGCGGTGGAAAAAAACCGCCCCATTTTGCTCAACGTGCACAAAAAACTGTCCAACCACGCCTCTGTTGTACTTAGCGATGATTGTCCCACCGAAATCTTTCGATTTGCGAGGTTTAACCCACGCTTCTATGGTCATGTGTTTCGTTCCAGAAAAGTGTAGGGATTGCGACCGGTCAATCTTCACGTGCGTGTGATCACCCGCGTGCAAGGAAATCGCACAGCCCGGAATCCTCGACGCTCGCTTCTCGTTTCTTTGCAGCAACAAATGCCTCGTCTCGTTGGTCAACTGAAACGCTCGACTCATTGCCGAGCTTCCGCCTCCGTTCACTACGCTCTCCATCCCGCGAGACGACGATTCGCCCACTTCCTCTAAAACCATCTCCAAAAACTGCTCTTTATTCACAAACGCCTCGTCGTCTTTCGTGCTCCCTCTGAGCTGAAGAAACTGAAACGCTCTCGTCGCGGCTAACTTCAGCCCCTCGTTCCCGTACATGGAAATAAACCTCTCGTACTCCTTCCTCGTGATCTTATCGACGGCGTCTTTCGAGACTCTTTTCTTCCCTTTCTTCTTTGCGCTTCCGTATAAATTCTCTCGTCTTTTCTCCTCCTCCATATCCCTCGCAGTCGCGTTCAGCCCATACGGCATCGCCAGTTTCGGTAAAAGTCTCACATCCTCCGAATATTCAAACATCGACTCCAAGGCGAATCTTCTCCAAAACACTTTTTCTCTCTTGTCTCCGAAACGTTTCGGCCAAAATTCAACTTTCGTTTCCACCGAATCTTCGCCTTTGACGAGCGAATGCCCGCCGAATACTCCGTCGTTATTCTTTTCATCGTTTACGTCCGCACTCTTCTTCGTTTTCCTCCCGCTGGTGCTGAGAACAGGTCCTGAATCGAAATCGAAACCGACGATTTCGCGTACCGACGACGGGGAAAACAACGCGAAGGAAAAGAAGACGATTACGAGTAGCGTTAAGAGAAGGAGTAAGAAGAGTTTCGCACGCGACGAAACTCGACGATCATTTTCAAAGAATCCCCTCCAGTGAAAGTGTCGTTTACGTCGTCGAGGCATGGCGTCGAACGCCGGGTCGTCCGTGCCCATTTTCGTCGTTGTTCTCGCTTCTTCTTCGTTCTGAAAGTGTTATCTTTTCTGAGGAAAAATGAAGGCAAAATTGAGGCAAAAATGACCATACTTTACGCGAGAACGCGTTCGCGTTGTTATTCTTCGTATTTTATTAAAACGGAGGCGCTTGCGTCATCTCCGCGGTTCGCTTCCCGCCTTGTTCTATTGGAATCTCTTTATCTTTGTATTCGTCTATGCGCTTTCGCGAGGCGTTTAAGACGCGTTCGTTCCATTTCTCGTCGAATCCAGGGAATAAGTGTGGCGCGGTGGTCCCGTTTGGACGCATGGCTTGGTCTAACTTCATCAACACCCAGGCGTCTAAAGCGGCGTATCTTCTGGCGTCGTCGATGAGCGGTCTTCGCGCCCACAAGTCGCCGTCTTCGACGGAGGTGTACATGTTTTTGACGCGTTTTTTCAAGTCTTCGCAAACGAGGATTTCCGCGTTGGTTAACCGTCGACTGACTGTTTTCGACAAGGACGGGAGGTGTTCGACTATTCCCCCAGCCGCGCGGCGAATGGCGATATCGAGTAATTGTAAGTCTAAAACATTTTTCAAAACCACGTCGTGTTGATGGAACAAAGCGTCGCTGTCCATTCTCACGTCGTACGCGAGTTTCAAAATCTCCTCGGATTCGATGATATCTTTCAAACCGCCGTCGGTGAATACTTCCTTCCCACCGATGGTCATCACGTCGATTAAAAAGATCTTCTTCGGAATGGCTATTTGTAACAGCGTTATCTTCCCCGTTCTCGATAATCGAACACCTTCGCAATCGTACGCGATGACTTTCGCTCGCTTCAATTCCAACACGCATTGCGTAAACGCTTCCGACGTGTACGAGTCGATAAACACAACCTGTTCGTCCAACTCGTCCAGAATTTCTCGACACTCTGCATCTTTCATCACATTCATTTTCAAAGCATTAGTATTGCCCTTGTTCTGTTCTCCTCCTTTCTTCTTCTTCTTCTTCTTCTTCGTGCTTCTTTTAATACCGTTGTCGTTGTTATTCGCTTCCTCGTCTTCTAAACTCGCTTCAACGCGATAATTTGGCAATGCTGATGATGCCAACGCGGCGAATCGATTGTTCTTAATGCTGTTATTATTATTACTCGTCGTCGTCTGCATCGTCGCTACAAAACCGCCGCTTTGCGTCGACGTTTTCGGCACCAGCGACCCGCCCACGCTTTCCCCAATTCGAGAACGAGAACACGCTTTGCACAGAACTGATGAGGAAGAAGAAGGAGAAGAAGAAGGAGGAGCAGCAGCGACAAATGATGACGGTACTGATGCGCTCATTATCATCGAAATCGTTTCAGTCGTCTTCTTAAACGGCGCTTGACAGTTTGAGCAGATGAGTTTCCGCTTCTTTCCCATTACAATTAGTGAGGACTATTGAGTACTATTCTACTGTTCATTTAAAATGTTATCCGGTGAAGCACCTCGAGCTCTTCGGGAGGCAGTTCTCGTACAGCTTTCGTAAGTCCGAGTACCCTTGGTCCTCGTAACACTCGCACACACCATTTTTCGCGTTGAGTCTGGGATAGGTTTTCGTCGTCTTCGTCCCCGCGCCTTTTATCGTTTCGCACCACACGGTGCCGCCCCTCTCCTCGGTCCACGCCGCGCGACATAAAGGAGGCGAAGAAGGACTGCTATTACTATCGCTGCTACTGCTACTACCGTCATCCTCGTAATGACTTCGTTTCGCTTCCTCGACTCTCTCCCAAAACCGCCTTCCTCGTTCTGTCTTATCCCCGTTTTCGTCGTAAAACCACCCGTCCCCTAATACGCCGCGCTTTCGATACGTCCCTCTCGAACCGCCTTCGCGGTAAAACCGAACCCACTTTTCCAGCTCCAGAACTTCTCCGTGTGAGAGTGTATCCACGTCTACGTTATTCTCTTCTCGTTTCCCGGTTAAAAACCCTTTCGTTTGATCGGTACCGATGAAAAAATGATACTCTTTGCCTTCGCCGTAAAAAGCGTCTGCTTGTCCTTTTCCTTTTCCTCCTCCTGACAGGTCGAACACTTCTCCGCACAGACTCAAATGGAGAGCCTTTTTTCCCAACTCTTCTCTCGTGAACACTTCGTTTTCCTTCGTATTGTTATTATTCTCATTCGTGCCGTTCCCTTCGTCGCTAAAACTGCCGTTCCGTCCTCTGAACCGTATGAGTATTGCAAACATCATCGTCCAAAACAAAACGGCAACCCGTTTGACTTTGACGCTTTTGCTCTGCCTTTTTTCCCCCTCCTTTACCTCTGTTTCATCTTTTTGTGCGCCTGTTTGTTGTTTTCTTCGGCGAGCAACCCCGGCAAAGGAAGACATTTTGTTTTTATCGTTTGAGCAGGGCGGAGGAGAGAGTGAAATGTGTGACAAACAATGGAGATATTTGTTGTAGGGGCTGCAAGCAGTCCTCGTTTCGCCTTCACGCTTCGATGAAAATACAGTCGTCCTCGCGGGCGGCGCATTGCGAGTATTATTATTCTTAGTACATACGAAAAACGACTCTCTCTTTCTCTTGTTTACTCTTCTTTCAGTACCCTGGATTCAAAATACGCGTTGAGCGCAATCACCGCCGCGTGCGTTACGCTCAACGATTCGATCAAACGTCCCATTTTGTATTCGCAAACGGAATCGACTCGAGCGACTTGAGCGTCGGAAAGGCCGTCGGATTCGCTTCCAAAAACTAACGCGACCGATCGAGGGTGGTTTTCGAGTAATTGTTTCGTGCCGAAGAAGTGTTTTTGTCTTCGGTGATGATCACTGTTGTTGTTCTTTTCCTCGTTCTCGTTCTCGTTCTCGTCTTTCGCCATCCACCGAGAGAACGCGACGCTTTGCAATACCGAACCTTTTCCTCCTTCTCCTTCGCCCTTTTCCTCCTCCTCGTTTTCTCTTTCCAACACATTTAAACACTCCTCTAAACTTTCAAATACCCTCGCGTTCCTCACGATGTGCTGCGCGCCTTTGCTCGCGTTCAAGCTCGCTCTCGAAATCACTTCCACTCTCGGTTTCACAATCGACAAGCTTTCGCATTCGAACGAACACATGGACCTGGCGATGGCTCCAATATTGGACGCGATTTTCGGTTCGCATAAAATCACGTGCACGTCTTTGAGCACAGCATCTTTATTTAAAACTTTCTGCGTTTGTATCGACCGACGGTCTATTCTTCCTCCGAAATAGGTTTTCGCTCTTTGCGCGAATTCCGTTCGCTTCACGTCTCGGGACGTTTCCCGTAAAGGTTGCTTTTCCGCTTTTATTATTCTTACGTCACAAAAACATGATTTATTCGAAGACGAGTTCAAAGAGACGAAAGTGTTTTGGGCAGTGAAAGTGCTTTTCATTTGTCTTCTCTCATCTTTCTTTCTCTCTCTCACTCTCTCTCTCGTGCTCTCTCTCTGAAGTCTTACTCCTGTTGTCCAATTCGTAACGAACTTGTTTAGGGTATCATTGAAAAACCCTAAACCTCCATTTTGAACAAAAATTCAGAAGAGAAAAACGAGACACAAAAGGAACGAACTTGAACGCGTGAATAAGCTACTTTTTGTCGTTGTTCTTCTTGCGCCGGCTGTCCCCTTTTTGTCTTTGTTTGTTTGTGTGTGTGTGTGTGTTGTTTCTTTTCTCTTACTCTCTTGAAAGCACAACACGTTTACGACGAGCACATCATCTTCATCTCATCCAAAAGGGGGGAGGAAAAATTCAAAAATCAAGCAGCCAACGGGAAAAACGTGCACCAAATGTTAAAGCTGAAATCCCGAGCGGTTTTGGAAACGCCGACGACTGGGTTATCTCGGCAACTCTCGAAAACTGGGATAAATACTAGCAGTAATACTAATAACGAAGATGGCGGCACCAATAATAAGAGTTTGCGAGAACATGGCACGACAGAGGCTGATGATGATGATTTTGATGCGTTGAAAGCTGTCAACACCACCAACACCAACAACGAAAACTCGCAACAGCGACATGGAAAAGGAGCGCCAAATCCGCCGATAATTTCGCAGAAACCATCCATCCATCGGTACCCGGGCGCGTTTGGAAACCAACCGAGGTTTGCACCGTCGCAACAGCCTCCGCCGTTACCGTTTTCGCAAGATTTTGACGTGGCGGATTATTGCACGCCGGCGGATCAACAGTTTGAGTTAGTCGGGAACATAGCGTACGCGAATACGAACAAGAATAGCGGAGGAGGAGGAGGCTACGACTCTCAGCAAGGGTTACAACCGTTCGATAGTTGCGACGGGAAAGAAAATGGTGGCGTGAATGGTAAAGGGTATTTTAGCTCGATTGTACAAAACACGACGAACGGGAAACAGTTTGGCATGCGTTCGCCGGTGGCGTTGAGCCCGATGCGACACAAGAGAGCGAGGTTGGGGTGTATCATAGATTCGCCGAACGTGAGTCAGCAAATGTACAACAACAACGAATCGAGTCGAGGTGCATTGGACGTCATCAACGGAACTGGTGGTAGTTCTGGTCCTTCTGGTTTGCGCTTTCAGCAGCTGTCTTCGCAACAGATGCAGTTGACGCCGAGAGAGTCCTCGCAGCCGTTTACGATTAGCAGAGCCGGAAGTCTTCCGCAAGCGTGTTTGCAGTACTCGCAAGGCGCTGGCGGGAATAGAAATAGCGCAAATGCACACAACAACATGTTCGAAGTGCCACCGATTCCAAACAGACAACAACAACAACAACAACAACAACAACAACAACAAGGTGGCGGTGGTGGTAGCGCGAACGCGACGAAAAAGGAAAAGTTGCTCCAATCGCCGCCGATATCGCGAAACGCGTTTTTACGAGACGAAGAACAGGCGAAGGAATTACCCGCGCATAGCAGACGAATAACGAATAATAACAACGGTAGCAATAATGAGGCAAAGGAGAACGCGCAAATGCTTCGATTCCGATCCGAGTTTGCGGATTTAGGACTCATCGCCAAAGGCGGATTCGGGAAAGTTTCCAGAGTCGTTCATCGATTGGACGGCAAAATGTACGCGGTCAAACGCACGGAGAAGAAGTTATACGGCGAATCCGAGAAAAACGACGCGTTGAGAGAGGTGCACGCGATGGCGGCTTTATCTTCTTTGAATTCGCCAAACATCGTACGATATTACACCTCGTGGATGGAATACGACCATTTGTACATCCAAATGGAGCTTTGCGAACGCGGCGCCGTGAAATTCGGACCGGACGCCAAATTTACTAAGGACGAAGGCGAAGTTTTGTTAGTCGTTCGCGATGTAGCTAACGCGTTATCGGTCGCGCACGAGTCGGAGGAACGCATCGCGCACATGGATGTGAAACCGGATAATATTTTCGAATCGGAGAAAAAGATTTACAAGCTAGGGGATTGGGGACGCGCGACGTCGACGTGCGGTGAGAAGCGGAGAAAGCTTATCGGTGGCGCTTCAGAAATAGACGGTGATCAGAGATACTTAGCCAACGAAGTGTTAAATGACGATTTTTCAAACTTGGCAAAGTCAGACGTGTGGAGTTTAGGCGCGACGGCGTTGGAGTTGTTGTTAGGGGAAGCGTTACCGATGAACGGCGACAAGTATCGAGCGTTGAGAGATGGGCGGTCAGTGAATGAGAACTTTGAGGATTTTGGTTTAAGCGAGTTTTCTTGCAGCGAAGAGATGAAGGCGTTGTTGAAGTTGATGTTGGCGAAAGATCCGGAATCGAGGCCGACGGCAAAGGAAATCATGGTAGAGTGCGAAAAGTTGCTTTGTTTGACGAGCGCTATGGAGTCCTCGATGCTTTAATTAAGGAACTTGACATACTGTAGTTGTTCTGATTGTGTTGTAAAAAAGAGACTTGTACTATCACACACATATCATTAATATGATTGATTCCTTTCTGAATGCGTTACTATTACATATTATATACATACAAACACTTTCAAATGTGCTGCTAAATCGTAATGCGCGTCTTGTAATCGCGACTACCGTAGGCAAACGCGTTGCCGCAAGCGATACGCACGCGCTCTGGAGTACACGGTAAATCTAAACTAAACGCTCCTTCGTTTTTCTCGTTCTCATCTTCTTGTCTCGCGTAGTATATCGCATCTTTCACGGCGAAATATACCGAGTTCCCGAGTAAAAATGGTGGTTCACCGACGGCTTTGGAACTTTGCACAGCTCGCGGATTCTTGGAATCGTGTAATAAAGTGACGTTGAACTCCTCCGGAACGTCGTTGGCGGTTGGAATTTTATACGTGCCTGGTCCTCTCGTGAAATTTACGCCATCTTTAATCCATTTATGTCCGTTTTTCGAATCGCCGTACTTCAACTCTTCCAATAAAATCCAACCTAAACCTTGCGCAAACCCGCCTTCGACTTGGCCAATATCCAACGCCGGGTTGATCGAATCGCCAACATCCATGACAATATCAGTGCGCAAAACGTTCACATCGCCAGTCAAACAATCGACTTCGACTTCTGAACACGCCGCACCGTAAGTGTAGTAATTAAACGGTTCGCCTTTTCCTACGGACCAATCCCAGTTTAGATTTTTCGTGACATGCCAACCGTGCGCGGAGAGATCGATGCGTTGGAAATAGGCCGAGTTGACGATGTCTTTAAACGACGCGTCTTTAGCCATTTTCTCTCGAATTGGTTTCAAGCGTTCCATGATTTGCAAACACGCGTCCTCGGTGGCGTCGCCGTACATGTCCGAACTCGCCGAAGCAGCTGTCGGTGATGCGTTTGGTACTTTCTCCGTGCTCGTCTCGAGGACGTGAACATCTTCGAAACGAACGCCCAAGTTTTTCGCGGCGATTTGCGCCACTTTCGTAAACAAACCTTGTCCCATTTCGACACCGCCAATAGAGACACCAACGGTACCGTCTAAATAGACATTCACGAGTGCACCAGCTTGATTCAAAAACAAAGCGGTAAATGCGATGCCGAACTTGGCCGGCGTCGCGGCGAAGCCTCTCTTTTTGAATTTACTCGTCTGATTGAACGTTTCAACCGCTTTCCTTCGATCGGCAAAAGATGCTTCGCGCTTACATTTCAACTCTTCCCAGCAACTACGAACTTGACAGTCGATAAGCTTTTGTCCGAAATGCGTGAGGTCTCCTTCATGATACAGATGGTTTTCTCTCAAAGCATCAGGCGCGACGTTTAAATGTCGCGCGACGTCGTCCAAGACAGATTCTCCAATCATGATACCTTGCGGACCACCAAATCCTCGAAACGCTGTGTTTGAAGGTAAGTTTGTCTTGCAACAGTAACCTTCAACACGTAAGTTTGGAATGTTATACGCGGAATCTACGTGCAAGATTGCCCTATCGAGAACAGATGAACTTAAATCGAGCGAATTACCCGCATTGTTGTAAATTTTAACATCCAGCGCGAGTATCTTCTCACTCTTCACATCAAAAGCCACCTTCCAGTCGCCTCGGAAACTGTGCCGATGGCCGGTGATTTGCATGTCAACATCGCGGTCTAAAACTAAGGAGACTGGCCTACGCAAATGGTACGCCGGTACAGCAATTGCGACGTTCATGAATCCCGAGCGCGACTCTTTCCCTCCGAAACCGCCGCCTAAACGTTTCGCCTTACACGTGACTTTATTTCGAGAGAAGCCTAAACAGTCCGCGATGTACGCTTGGTGTTTCATCGGACACTGCGTGGACGAAATCGTGACTACCTCATCGTTGTCGGTAACTTCTACGACGCATGCGTTCGGTTCGAGGTAGAAGTGTTCTTGACCGCCGACTCGCGTTGATCCGGAGATGATTTTGATATTTTCTTCCTCGTTTGCAAAAATATCGTCGACGTTTCCGGAATGCAAAGCGTGTCCAAGAAAACCTCGCATGCCAATCATTTCGTCGGTGTAATATGATTTTTTCGCAATCGCGTCTTCGATGGATAAAATCGGTTCAAGAATCTCGTATTCGATTTTCACCGCGTCCGCGGCTCTCAACGCCAACGCTCTCGTTTCCGCGACGACGACACCGATGACTTGACCAACGCACGTGACGTATTCCGTGGCAAAAATCTCCTCGTCGTGTGCAATCGGGCCGATAATGTTGGTTCCATTTTTGGGAATATCTTTCGCGGAAAAGTATCCGAGCACGCCTGGGATACTTTCCACGGCGCTCGCGCTGTCCACCGAGAGAATCTTTCCGTGCGCGATGGTAGATAAAACCAAAGCGGCGTGCACGCACCCTTCAGGTTTCGCGGCGTCGTCGCAATAGATTGCTTCTCCAGACGCCTGTATATGCGCGGATTTATGCGCCAGAGGTTGTCCAACGACTTCACCGTTTGGCTTTTTCGTAAAATATTGCGCTCCAGAGACCACCGATTGTCGCTCGTTTCGTCCGAGAGAGGAAAGTTCGTTTTGTTGAAGTTCGTATATAGAAGAAGAAGAAGAACTGTCCACGACAGTTCTCAAATCGCTCACGCAGTGTAAGAAAAACTTAAACGCAAAGGATTTTGCGAGCGTGATTCGATATTGGGACATCCCTCCGGGTGCGCTCTCGTCCACAAAACATTCCTTCTCAATTGCGCTCATGAGAAAATCCAGCGTTTCTTTCGTCATGTGTTTCCCGACCATCCCGTTCGCCGTCTGTGAACAGAAGATTGTTTTGAAACTCAAGCCTCCGAAACCGAGAGAGAAATCTAAGCATTCACCAGTACTCGTGTTAAAAAGTGCTCGCGCGCCACACGTGACGATGGCGATATCGTCCTCGCGCCTGTGCGATTGTTTGTACTCGTGAAAATACTCTTTAGTCGTCGCCGCGGTAGTTCCGGTGTAGTCGGTATCGTTGAACGCTTTCAATTCGACTTGCTTTAAGATTTCGTCTGGTTTTAAATCGACTTTCCTATAAGCTAAGAAGAAATCTCTCGCTTTCACGTATCGATCCCCGCCTTTCTTGGACGTCACAACAAACATAGCGTCTAAAGCTAACCATATTGGGTTCAAATCTGAAATCGGCGACCCGGTTACGATGTTACCGCCGAGCGTGGAGACGTTTCGAATTTGCCTCCCGGCGAACCATTTCAATTGTTTGGAAATAGCTCGGAATCTTTCCACTTGAGAAGCTTCTTTGCCGCTACACGCGCGCTCCAAATCCGACAGAGAAATAGCCGCTCCAAAAACAGCTTCGCCGTTGTCGTAATTCATGCTAATTCTATCGAGTTCTTCGATCGTATTTCCAGAAACGTGAATGCGTCTCGGGTAAAGAGCTTTTTTAAACTTGATTTCAACGCCAATTTCCGTATTTCCGCAAACAATCTTAGACTCGTTTCCAGGATATGCGTCTCGCAAATCCAGTAACTCTTTCAAACTCGTCGGTCGGTGCCATTTCACGCCGTCGTTGTGCACGGAATCTGTAATCGCGTCTCCGCCGTGAAACGCGAGCGCGGCTAAAGGTCCGGTTCCTGCTTTCGCGCGTCGCTTTAATTCGATCGGAAACAATGGTTCTTTGATTGCAGCATTAGTAGTACCACCATTCGCTCCGTTTTCGACGTTTCTGCTGCTCGCATTCTCATCAGTCTTTTCACCGTCGCCGCCGCATCCGTTCGTGCACGGTTGCCCGGTGCTCGCGCATATAGGCACCGTCCCGTCTGAAACTTTCACGGATTTCTTAAACGCGTTCGATACGTCCCCATCGATAGTTTCTTGCGAATACACCTTATTCTCCACGAACGCGTCCACGAATCCTTTCAAAATAGGCCTGTATCCGGTGCATCTGCACAAGTTCCCGGACAACGCCTCCTCGATGTCGTGCGGCGATATCAACGCATTTTCAGCAGCGGTATTCTTGCTTCGCGCGTTTAACAACAACGCGTACATGGACATGACAAAACCGGGTGTACAAAACCCGCACTGCGACCCGTGCGCGTTCGCGATGGCCATCTGCACTGGATGCAAGCCATCCCTCGCGTTCCCGAGGCCTTCGATCGTAATCACGTGGTGTCCTTCGAACGCGTATATCGGCGCTAAACACGCGTTGACCGCTTTGTGCGCGTACGAAAATTGGTCCGTCTTTTTATCATACCCCGTGATTGAGGACGCGACGACGGTACACGCCCCGCACCCGCCTTCGCCGCACCCGAGTTTCGTCCCCGTTAAACGTACATCGCGTAAAAACTCCAGCAAAGTGGTTTCCCCGATGCCGTCTCGTAACTCGTATCGTTTTCCGTTCACGTATATCGCCGGACTTTCAGATGAAGAAGACATACTGTTATTACGTGTGTCTGTGTGTGTGTATACTTCGCCTAAATACTGTGATGTATGTGATACTAATAACAACAACACACTTCTTAAAGCTTACGAAACCTTCTTTTCCGCAATTCGAGGAGACTCTGTTGAATTCTAACAACCTTGAAAGGACACACTTTTTTTTCTAACGACCCCGACCAAAAATTTAAAAAACCCTAAATAACAAGTGAGCAACATTTTTTTTTGTCGAGGTGGCACCCTCTGGACCTTGACTGAGACGTCCGTCTTCTCGTTTTGGATATCATTTTGTCATCATCATCATCATCACTTTTCTAACGCTCTTCTACACATCTCTTTAGTCAACGACAACTACTAAAAAAAGTAAATATAATAAGTAAAAATGGCGACGAGACAATGCTCCAAACGCCTCTCGTCCGCGATGATGATGCGTTCGCGATTTAATACTGCTTCTTTAGAAAGCAGTTCAAGCATCGTCGGGACGATTGGACGAACGAGTAATCATCCACTCGTCGGCTCGGAACAAAAGAGACACTACGCGGACGACTCGAACTTGAAAAAGACCGTTCTCTATGATTTTCACGTGAAACACGGAGGTAAAATGGTCGAGTTTGCCGGGTTTTCGATGCCGATTCAGTACAAGGATTCCATCATGGAAGCGACGCAACACTGCCGAACGAAAGCGAGTTTGTTTGACGTGTCCCACATGCTCGGGTCGTCGTTTAAAGGGAAGGACGCGGTGAAGTTTGTGGAATCGATTACGGTCGCGGACGTTAAAGGTTTGGCCGACGGGACTGGGACCTTATCCGTGGTGACTAACGACGACGGTGGGATCATCGACGATACCGTGGTCACGAAAGTGAACGACGAGTGGATTTACGTCGTCTTGAACGCCGGGTGCGCGGATAAAGACAAGGCGCACATCAACAAACACTTGGCGAAATTCGATGGCGATTGCAAATTCATCGAGCACTCGGACAGAAGTTTGTTCGCGTTGCAAGGACCGAAGGCGATGGAAACGTTGCAAAAGCTCACCGACGCGGATTTGAGCAAGTTGTACTTTGGCATGTTCAAAGAGATGACGGTGTCCGGACAACCGTGCTGGGTGACGAGAACCGGTTACACCGGCGAGGATGGTTTTGAAATCTCCGTCCCGGTCCCGGGAACGTTGAAATTGGTCGAAGACTTGGTCGGCGACGCAAACGTTCGTTTGTGTGGTTTAGGCGCCAGAGATTCTTTGCGTTTGGAAGCCGGTTTGTGCTTGTACGGCAACGATTTGAGCGAAGAGACGACGCCGCCGGAAGCCGGTTTGACGTGGACCATCGGTAAAGCGAGAAGAGACACGTTTTCCTTTCCGGGTGGCGAAAGAATCCGCAAGCAAATTGAAGAGGGTGTCCCGCAAAGAAGAGTCGGGTTTGAGTTCTTGGAAAAAGGCGCGCCGGCGAGACAACACTCCAAAATCTTAGACATGGACGGCAAGGAAGTCGGCGAGATTTCCAGCGGCGGCTTTTCCCCGGTGTTGGGGAAGAACATCGCCATGGGTTACGTCCCGAAAGCGTTGGCCAAAGCCGGCACTGAAGTGCAAGTCGAAACCAGAGGCAAAAAGACGAAAGCAGTCGTGAAGAAGATGCCGTTCGTCAACACGACGTATTACAAACCGTAATAAAAAGATCTCGATGAAGAAGACGAAGACGAAGACGAAGAAAGAGAGAAAAGCGACAAAAAGAGTTTTTCGCCAAGAGCGCTCGCTTTCTTCTTTTCGTCATATCACCACTGCTTTTAGTGTTCTTGTTGTTGTATTCACATCCTTTGTTTCTACCACTACTCATTTTACTCCTTTTACTATGACTATCACTCCTACTGCTCCTACTACTATCATCATCATCAACAACAACACCGTGGGTGCTCAAATTGCCGATTTCAAAGCAATCAGAAGATCGGTAGCTATTTAAAATTTATTCAAAATCTCCACATAATTAAAACGAGCGCGCTCGTTTTTCCTCGCCCTCGCTCCTCTCGTTTCAACTCGAAGCATACAACACACGCGTATTACGATGACGACGATCGAGGCTCCGGAAGCGCTCACCGAGCAATTCCTCCATTTGTCTTTGCTGGAAGAGATTTTACCCGACGAGACGACGCTTTCGGACGATCAATCCGTCGCGATTTCAAACATTCTCGATGGCAAGAACTGCTACGTGTACGGCCCAGGAGGTACGGGGAAGACGGTGCTTTTGAAAACCGCGGTGCAAAGGTTACGGGAAGAGCAGAAGAAAAATGTCGCGGTGTGCGCGACGACTGGAATTGCGAGCGAATCGATCGACGGTGTGACTATTCACTCCCTGGCGGGATGTGGAGTCGTCGAGAATATACACTTTCTCGGCCTCAAGGGAAAGGCCAACGAGACCCGAAGAGAAGTTATACAAGCGTACGACGTGCTGTTTATCGACGAGATTTCAATGTTGAGTGGAGAAATGTTCGATCGATTGAGCGAACATTTTGGAATCATACGCGAGGACACGACAAAGCCGTTTGGTGGGCTGCAAGTGGTCGTATTCGGCGATTTTCTCCAACTTCAGCCAATCCCAAAGTTGGGAGTTAATAATTCGCGTTTGAAAGCGGTGTGTCCGGCGATGATGTTAGATCGAGGATTGTGTTTTCAATCGTTCACGTGGGACATGTTGGAGTTCACGTTTTGCGAGCTAAAGAAAGTGTTTCGGCAGGAGGATGAGATATTTGCAAATTTGTTGTCTCGCGTGCGAAGAGGTGAACAACGAGCTGGAAATGAAATAGTTGAATACGTTGAGTCGCAGAGAAAGATCGGAAGTGACGATATCCAACAATTTGAAATGAAGCTCTTTTCCAAGAATAAAGATGTGAACGCTTTCAATACTCTGAAACTAAACGAGCTCGAGACTGAAGCGCAGATTTATAAAGCGATTGACAGCGAAGAGCCGTGTGTTGATATCAGCGACAATCGATACAACGACTATTGTAAGAGTTTGAAAGGCAACTGGAGGCATTTAAAAGAAATTCGAGCGGAAGAAATCGTCGAGCTCAAAGTTGACTGTCAAATTATGATGTTATTAAACACTTCTGTCCCAGGAACTACTGCTAGTGATGGTGAGCCACGACGTTTGGCAAATGGTTCTCGCGGCAAGATTATAAAATTTGATATTCCTGACGAAGAGGCGATGAAGTCGCACGTGGAAAAGCTCGAAAAAGAGAAAAAGGATACCAATAAACGAGATATCGATTTACTTAACAGGCAGCTCGACTGGGTCAAGCGCGCTGCCCAGGAGAAAAAAAAGATTCCGTATGTTTTATTCAAAGGTTTCGAGGAAGCGATACCGATACTCCCGATGGAATTCTCGTTTGATACCTCGGGTTTGGGGAAAAACGTTCGTCTTCAAATTCCAATAAAATTGGCGTTTGCGATTACGGTACACAAGTCGCAAGGTATGTCGTTGGACTCTTGTTCCGTAGATGCTTCGAATGTATTCGCTCCTGCGCAAGTTTACGTGGCACTCTCAAGATGTCGATCGGCAGCCGGTTTACAAATAGAAAACTTGAACCCGTCTAAAATCAAGGCGCCTCAGGATGCGCTCGATTTTTACGACCATCTTCGTGACCCAAATAAGTACCCTCCGAATACGCACAAGTGGTGGCAATACTTTTTGAAGATGAACAAGAAGGAAAAGGCCGCGAACAAGATTTTGCGTCAGTATTACGAACCGATTAAGGACAAAAATGAAAATGGATGCTTCTCTGAGTTCCTTTCCGTGAAATATGATCGAATGGGAAAGCGAGCGGGGGATGAACTTCTTAACGAAGAACCCGACGCGAACTGGAAGTGCAAGGCGTGTAATAACAAGAGGCAGTATTCGCTCGAGTGCTGCTTTCTTGTGAGAGAACAAGTCGCCAGAGACTTCGATACAGACGTATTCCGTGAACCGTGGTCGCAAAGGAGAAACAGTTCGATCGGTACTCCAGACGGAGCTCCAGGAGGAGTTGGACTTGGAGGAAAGAAGAAATATGCACCACCAAAGGACCCATGCCCCGAATGCCCAAAATCCGGAGGTCCCGAAGCTTGTCCCAAATGTTCTCCACTAAACTTCTGTTTTCTCCCGGCACACGGCAACTCGAGCGATGGTACGATATCTAAAGCTATGTGTCCTAAGTGTACCCCGGACAATTTTTGTAGAGATACTGGACACGACAACTCAGAGGAGAGTCCGGCGCACAAGAGCTCGTGTGTGAAATGCTCGCATGATTATTTCAACAGTTCGGTTCATACTCCACAGACGACGGAGCCGCCGAGCTCGTTACCAAGTCCCGATTGTGACGATGAAGATACAAGAATCGCGACGACAACGATGACAAGGAGTAGGTCAGAGGCTGATGACGAAGACGACGGAGATTTGGAACACAACATTAAACGTCAACGTATGCTAAACGAACTGGGGCGGCAGGAGCTCCAGACGATAAATCTTCAAATCGAGTTAATGGAAAGAAGAAACAGACTCGCGCAACTCCAGGAGAACGAGACGTGAGCAGCGAACGCAGATTCACGCATTGACTTTTAAATATACGTATAACTTATTTACTTTTCATCAAACCCTTCCTTGTGTTGTACATTTAGGCGTATTTGATTGCGCGTTGTTCTTGTTGTTGTTAAAACTATTGACTGCTTATTCAAGTAAATTCCCGCCAAAATTCAAAAATTCATCCTCACTTTTCGTCGAATGTCGATTTTCCTTCGAACAACAAAGAGCAGTCCCATCACGAAGCGTTTCACCTCGTTCCCTCTGTTTCGCACTCACACGCACGCGACTGCTGCCTCGACTTTTCGAAAGAGCACGAGAACGATGATGTCTTTATCTCGCGCGGCGGTGCCTGCACCCCCGTCGATTCGACGCACCAGTGCCGGTGACAACAACAAACAAGATCAACGAGTGAGAGGCGAGCAAGTTCGAACGTTCGCGTTCGGGGCGAGAAAAGCGCCGAAGGGACAACTTCCCGAGCGCGAACCGAACATGGGTTTAGATCCAGAAAACGCGCAAGCTAAGGTACGCTCTTAAGAGCGCTTTGAGCAGGATGTCTCTCTCGATGATGATGCATCGATGTCGCGCGTGTTTTCAAATCGAGACGATCTCTTCTGCGAGATATTTTTCCCCAAAGCGCGATTCTTTCTATTCCTTCTGTGATGTATTCGAGCGCTTCGAGAGGGAGAGAGAGAGTTTATGAGCAGACCAAACGAACGCTGACATGTGTTATTACATCTTTTATTTCTCTTTTCAATAAACAACTCTTACAGAAAAAAGCGTTGGAACGCGTACTGGGCGAAATCGACTCCACGTTCGGGAAAGGGTCCATCATGAAGCTCGGCTCCGCCGGACAGGCGAAAGTGGCGACGTTTCCCTCGGGGGCGATGACGTTAGACATGGCCTTAGGAGGCGGACTACCGAGAGGCAGAATCGTGGAAATTTACGGTCCAGAGTCCTCTGGGAAGACGACGTTAGCCATGCACGCGATGGCGGAGATGCAAAAGTTGGGCGGCACGGTGGCGCTGATCGACGCCGAGCACGCGTTTGATCCGGACTACGCCAAGAGGTTGGGGTTGAACGTGGACGATTTGGTCGTCTGTCAACCGGAAACTGGGGAAATGGCGTTGGAGGTTGTTGATACGTTGGTCAGATCAGCCGCGGTGGATTTGATTTGCGTGGATTCTGTCGCCGCTTTGGTGCCGAGATCGGAAATCGAAGGCGAGATTGGTATGGTCCAAGTCGGCGCGCACGCGAGGTTGATGTCGCAAGCGTTGAGGAAGATTAACGTAAACGCGGCGAAAGCGAACACGACGATTTTATTTTTGAATCAACTCAGATCGAAAGTTGGGGTGATTTACGGGAATCCGGAAGTCACCACGGGTGGTAACGCGTTGAAATATTACTCCTCGGTGCGTTTGGACATTCGAAGAAAAGAAGTCATCAAAGGCAAAGCCGGCGAGGACGATCTCGGGACGAGAGTGAAAGTAAAAGTGGCCAAGAATAAAGTCGCGCCGCCGTATAAAGTAGCCGAATTTGACATGATGTTTGGCAGAGGTATTTCCAGCGAAGGGTGCGTTTTTGACGTCGCGGAATCCACCGGCGTCATTGAAAAGAAAGGCTCGTGGTATTCCTTCAAAGGCGAACAGTTGGGCCAAGGTCGCGAGAAGAGTTTACTCGCCGCGAAAGAGAAGGAGGGTTTATACGAAGAGATTGTTCGATTGACGCGAGAAGCGATCGCGGCGAAAATGGGTTTGTTATCAGGTGAAGCTTCTGTTTCTTCTTCCATGGACGAGGACGATGAAGATGAAGACATGTTCGAGGAGGAAGAAGAAGAGGCGATGGCGGAAGGCGGCAACGTCGCCGCTCGCTAAAAGCTAGAAACAATTTTCTTGTAAACTACTATTACACACTTAAGAAACTATTTTATTCTATGACTAAATACTACTAAAAGTCTCTCGTGTATCTCTCCGCATCCGCACCTTCGCGGAACGAGGCGTCGCCTAGCATTGTTTTCGCGTCGAGAATCTTGTCCGCTCGAGACACTCGTCTTTCGTTATACGCGTCCCATCCATCTAATTCACGCAGTTCTTCGATGGTGACTTGATTTTGTTTCAAAGACAGTTCCGAGAGCCGGTCGCACTCGCGTAAAACTACGGCAGGTATGCCTTTTTTATCTATCTTATTCCCATCTAAAATGAGCGATTGTAAACTTTTCATGTTTCTAAACGCGTTTGGAATCGCGTTTATGCGAAAATTGTTCGCCAGATTTATATGCGCGAGCGTCGTCTCGCTGCCGACGAAGTAGTGTTCGATAGATTCGCTAATTTGGTTCCCACTCGCGTCGAAGCGTTCTAAAGGAGGACACGATTTGAAAAAGCTCGAAGGGAACGACGTTATCTTATTGTTCGAGATCTTCAACTGTAACGGAGGCCTCTTGCTTTTTTCTTTATCTTCGTCTTCTGAAGGGAGACTGTTGACGACATCCATCGCGCCGATCAAGTTGTTGTTGCTCAAGTCCAAATACTTCAAAAACCTCAAGTTTTCGAAGAGAACTTTGAAATCTATCCCCGCGCTCTCGATGGCATTGTTGCAAAGAGAGACGCGCGTAACATTTTGCAACGCCGGCAACGTGATGATTGAGTTTGGCACGAGTGCGATTGCATTCAAACTAAAATCGAACACTTTCACTTTGGCGCTTTCACGAAAAGCTTCCAAAGCGGCTGTCGGCAACGCGTCTAATCCAGAATTTTGCGAGGAACAAATGCCCGTTTTCTCCCAGTTGGAAGATTTATTATTTGCGTTATAACTACTTTCCACACCTTTACTCTTCCTTTCTTTCGCCCTCTCGTCTTTCTGCGCCATCATTTTCTCCTTTGCTTCTCTTCTCCGCTTCTCGGCGACGGAACTCGCCATCGCGGCGCCCGCCGAAGTCGATCCCCCTCCTCCTACCAGCGGCGCCCCATCGAGCAGCATCGCCGTGACTTTACTCCCTTTCTTCTTCACCACCTCTGCGAATATCTTCTTCCCGTCGTCAAAAGCGGTGAGCGTCTTCCCATTGACGATCAATTTCATCGTTCGTTTCAACGCGTTTGTCTTTTCCTCAATCGAAGAAAACACATCGTCCACCGTTGCGTTTGCATCGACGTCAAATTCAAACCGGTCTTTATTTCGCTTCACTTGAAGCGAAATCATTTAATGTGTTGCGCGATTACGCGATTTCCTTTTGTTTCTTCTTCGCGTTCGCGTCTTTACACGGATCGCACGTGACGACTTCTTCGTCCTCGTTTACGATTCGATTGCACGAACACTTTTCCCCGCACACGCATCCGTAAAAACCACACGCTTTGTTCGTGCACTTCCCGTTCGGGCAGGACGATGAATTCGTTTCGTAGAACACGTCTTTCTTTCGCTGCAATTGAAGTTGTTCTTCGACGAGTTCTTCCTTCGTCGACATGTGTTTTGTGAACAAGCAATCGCTCTTTCTCTCTCTCTCTTTGTTTTGACGCATTTCGAAACAAAAATACGCGAATGTCACATGTCACATGTTTCTTTGCGTTTTGATAGTACATAACAGCAGTTATTCATATTAGTATTAAAACGAAGGGTGGTGTTTTTACTGCTACTTTTCGCGGCAGAGTAAAACGACATGCAGGCTCGTCGTCGTTAGTAGAGCATTAGAGTATTATTTTTCTTACAGCAATCCCGCGCACGCGGCGGCGGAGGCGACGGCGGTCGTCGCGACCACCTCCCTCGATTTTTTCATCCGCTTTTGCCATTTCTGTTTCCGTTCGATGCGTTCGACGTCGTCGTTGATCCCATCCCCGTCCGCGTCTTTCCCGAACACGTTTAAAGCGTGAAACCTTTTCGAGAATTCATCCTTGACGTTTTCGATTTGTTCCCCAGTGATTTTTTTCATCTCGCGTTGCACGAACGCGAAGATCAGCGGCGAACACAAAGCCACGATTGGCGCGACGATAAATTGAACACCCATATGAAACCCGACGCCTTTCGCTGCACCTTTCGCGGCTGTTTTCCACAGCGGCCATTCCATTCGCGAAAAATACGTCCGCGCGAATCCTTGAAACTCGCGCTTATCTAAATATCCGTCGTTGTTCTCGTCGTAACTGCGCAAAATATCGTCTATTGGTTCTTTAATCTTGGGCAGTTTCATGTCCTTTCCTGCCATATCTTCCAATTTCGCATATATAGCTTTGATGGCGACTTTCAATTCCGCGCTGTCGAGCTTTTCCGACTCGTTTCCGCCGACGTTCCGTTCGCTGATCCCCGCGCACGTGTGGAAGATATCGTTCAAGACGAACTCGAAATCTTTGCTCAGAATCAAATCCAAAAACATTTGCTTCTGCGACTTCACGTTCGATGCGTTCTTGAGGGTTTGTGCGAGCTTTTCTTTCGCTCTGTCGTTCGAGGATTCAGAAGACGGAAGCGATGAATCATCTTTGTTGTTGTTCTTCTTCTTCTTTGCGCCTCCTTTGCCGCTCATGTTTCTTTTGACTTTAGGGAAAATATCTTCACTTTTCTTTGTGAAGAAAAACGTATCTCAAGTGTACACAAACTCAAACTCAATATGGGTGGCGCAATGTCCATGCCTGGCTCCGGGCCTTCCGTGGAAGACGTCGTCGCGCTCGCGAAAGGAAATTCTGTGCCGTATGCGATTCCTTTACCCGTGAACGAGGTATGTTTAATGAGTATTATATATATACGTAATGTTGCGTCACATCGATCCCGTTTTGTTTTATCCATTTTGTATCTATGTTTACGCGAACGCAATAACGACATAAATACTACTCGTTACCATTCAAACAGAAAAACACGAAAGTATACTTCGACTTAAAACTCTCCAACGATCGCCAATTCGAACGGTTAGGCCGCGTCGTCATCGAGTTGAAAGAAGATTCGTGCCCGAAAACCGCGGAGAATTTTAAGCAGTTATGCACCGGAGAGAAAGGGTTCGGGTACAGCGGAAGTCGATTCCATCGAGTGATACCGAACTTTATGTGCCAAGGCGGCGATTTTACCAACGATAACGGCACGGGAGGGAAATCCATCTACGGGAAAAACTTCCCGGACGAGAACTTTGAGTTACCGCACAACGGGCCGGGGATTTTAAGCATGGCGAACGCGGGACCGAACACGAACGGATCGCAATTTTTCTTGTGCACGGTGGCGACGCCGTTTCTGAACGGGAAACACACCGTCTTCGGACAAGTCGTCGAGGGATACTCCGTGGTGAAAGCGTTAGAATCCGTCGGGTCGCAATCGGGCGCGCCTGCTTACGACGTGTTCATCGAGAAGTGCGGCATCGTCGCATCTACATCCTCGTCCTCGTCGAATAAAGCGCGAAAATCCAACAAAGTCTTATCGACGCCAACCGTCCCGCGAAGATCCTTTTCCTCCTTCGCGACGACGATGAAAAGCAGCAGCAACAACAGAAGAGCGTTACAAAAAGCGGCGTTAGCGTCTTCCTCGAGAACTTTTCGCGTGGCTGCCGCGTGCGTTTCCGTAGTCGTTTAATGAACATTTACCGTCGCCTCTCTGCGTATTTCTTTCTTCTTATCGTGCTTACAAACTCGAGAGTTTTCCTCGAAAAGACATTTGAGAGAAAAACGTCCTCATAAAAAGACGAACGCGCGACTTTGAACACGAATAACACAGCACTCACAAAGAGACTGAGACTACTAAAAGCAGGAACGATTCGTATTCGCACCGTTATTCCGTCGTTTGGTGGTTTTCTCGCCATTTCTCGCTTTGGTGGTACGGCGGCGTTTTCGGCGGCGACATCGAGATCTTCTTCGTGTCTTCACCATTTTCGCGGGGAAAAGTTCATTGAGAGGAAGAAGAAGATGACGATTCAAACGAACGCGGGACTCTCGCGACTTTCGAACGAGAACCACGAGCAACACGAGACGACGCGAGAGGAAGAGGAACACAACATTCTGATGCAAGAGGAAGAGAATACGACCACTACGAATACTAAAGAAGAGCACTGGGCACCTTTGCACGAGGACATCTCCGAGCTACGCATAGCGGAAGGCGTCGCGCTCGAGGCGAAGGTGTACGGAGACGAAGACGCGCCGGTGCAAGTCGTCTGGGGACACGGGTTAGGGTCGTCCATGACGAACGAGGATAAGGAGTCGCTGTGGAACTTTTGGGACGTGAGCGAGAGAGGGGACGCGTCTTCCGCCGGGAACGGGACGGCGACGACGACGTGCGACGAAGACGGGAGCGACGGGAGCGCGAGCGAGGAAGAGGAGGAGGTAGGTTTAGAAAATTTAGAAAATTTAAAGGATGAGAAGGTGAGGATTGTGCGGTATAACGCGAGAGGGCACGGGTATTCGTCGCCGGCGGAGACGAGCTCGCAGGCGAAGTGGGAGAACATGGCGGCGGATATGTTAAAAGTGGCCAATTTGAAACAACAAACGAGGATTAGTAAGAAAACGGGAAAGGAAAAGAAACAAAAGTTAATTTTAGGTGGCGCGTCTATGGGTGCGGCGGTGGTGCTGCACGCCGCCGTGCAACGCGGGGACGTCTTTCCCGACGGCATGGTGTTGGTCATACCGCCGACGATTTACGAACAGAGGAAAAAACGAGAGAAAAATTTAAAGAAGAAGGCGAGGGAAGGACCGCCGCCGCCGCCGAGGTTGAGAAAGCCGAGACCGATTTTCGACGGCGAGCCGGAGGAGGTGTACGTGCCGAGAGCGACGGTAGAATTTGGCATGCGAGACGAGTCGTACGTGGCGGTTTCTGTCGGCGCGGCGCAATCCAATTTACCTCCGCCGGAGGAGATTTCCAACGTCGTGGCGAAAGTGCCGTGTTTGCTCTTGGCGTGGGATTGCGGCGATAAGACGCACCCAGTGAAGAGCGCGGAGGAGTTGAAAAAACTGATTCCGCACTGCGAAATGCACGTGGCGAAGACATTGGAGGATACCGAGCAGTGGCCGAGGATGATTCGAGACTTTATTCGAAGCATTTCGCGATCTTCGGAAGGAAATGTGGTTAGGAGAGAAGGGACAACGGTTACGACGATGTTTCATGATAAAGATTACGAGACGGAGGTGACCACGACGGATTGGGATACGACCGATCACGACCGATATTAGAAGAAAGTATATATTTTTTAAGTAATAATATACAACAGAAGAAATGCGGCGGCGATTTGCGAGTTCTTTCTTTCTTCCGTGTTTTGTGTGTTTTTTGTGTCT